>Ga0265297_10000237_pt1 | contig 186169 bp, 204 predicted proteins | sample Munlanlwell13791_FD_192502 | JGI IMG/M metagenome (GOLD analysis project Ga0265297, IMG submission 192502) | Leachate microbial communities from a municipal landfill in Southern Ontario, Canada - Leachate well 137-91 | ecosystem: Engineered > Solid waste > Landfill > Unclassified | place...
TTATCTAATCCAAGAGAAGCTAAATAACCGGCCGAGGAAGTGTTTAAACTACCAAACGCCGAACGAAGTATTTAATAAAGTGGTGCATTGAAAACTTGACTTTGGTAAACAAAAAATACGCGCCACCCGGCGCGTATTTTTTAATCAATCAATTTATGGATTTATCCCGATAAATGGCGAGACGTTACCCCAGTAAGTCGGAACTTTACCATCCCATTTTTCTATCCAACGCAATTCCACCACTTTCGGATTTGAATTCAAAGCCTGAGCCTCGGTTCTAATGGCTTTGGCTTTCCCTTCAGCCTCAACAACTTTTTGCTCGGCCTCAATGCGGATCCTCTCCAAATCCCTTTCAGCTTTAAGTTTGAGCTGTTCGGCCGTCACTTTAGCTTCAATCGCTTCGTTGAATGATTTGGAAAAATCAAATTCGGTAATGTTAATATCATCAACAATGATATAATTTTTTATCAATCTTTCCGCCAAATTTGTTTTTATTTGATCTTTAACATCTTCACGGCGAATAATCAACTCTTCGGCCGTGAATTTCGCGGTAATCGCCTTCACCGCTTCCTGAATTGAAGGCGCGATAATACGGGAGTTAAAATCTTTACCGATGTCTTGCCATACTTTATTCGCGTTTTCCGGAGAGAGGTGAAAATTTATGGCGATTTTAGAAGTGACAATCTGTAAATCTTTGGAAGAGGCGCTGGCCGGCACTTCATCTTTTTGCATTTTTACATCCATTATTTCCACTTGCTGGATAATGGGAATTTTAAAATATAAACCTTCACCAAAAACTTTGTCTTTCACCGCGCCAAACTGGAGCAGTACTCCCCGCTCTCCGGCGCCAACTGTGCCCACGGAACCCGCGAGTAATAAAATCACAAAGACGCTCACAATCGTCCAGACCGTGATGTTTTTCGCCATTTTTAATTTTTCCGCCTGAACCGGGTCAAATATATTGCTTATATATTATGTTTTAATATTTACGGGCTTTCTGCCCTATAAAATGATTTTACTTGCAAAGCTGAAAATAAGCAAATAGTGTGATCTATAATTTATAATACAAAATCCCGCCTTTCGGTGGGATTTTTAATATGCGGATTGTGTGTTCTTTTTATTTTGCACTTCGTAATAAATCGTCTCGGATAATTTTTTAATGCTTTTTTTGAGTATATCAAAATCCGTACCTCTGGCCATGATACACAGTAAATATGGGTGATCAGGATAATAAACGATCCCGCAATCATGCAACTGTGTATAATTTCCGTTTACTCTTTCACCGAATTTATGGGAGACCGCCACACCGGATGGAACGCCGGCCACGATTCCCTCGTTGAATTCTACGGTGGAAAGCAATTTCAAAGCCTTTTCAGACATCTCTTTACCCAAGTAAGAGGCGTTGTATAGAACTCTAAAAAAAGATGAATATTCTTTAACCGATATAAAGTCAGAAACTTTACTTTCGTAAGGCACACTGATACCAAAATCAAGATATATTTTATACAAATAATCAATATCCAAATTTTTTATTAAAAATTCCGCCGCTTCGTTGTCTGAATACCGTATCATGTGATCAATTATTTCATCTAACGTATACTCCGCGCCTTTATCAAGATGCTCGCCGGATCTAATATTTTGCATCGCGCTAATCGTATCTATGCCGTCCAGATTAAAAATTACTTTTTTGGTTAAATACGAGGAATCGGTGGCGGCCTTTTTGTAATAAGCAATCATGACCGGCACTTTCATCAAACTGGCGGGAGAAAAATTCTCGTGTTCGTTATAACCAAACCACGGACCATTGTTGAGATCCCTAAAATATACAGCCAGGCTTTTTAGACGATTGTCATCGCGTTGCATCTTGGCAATAGCCTCTTCAATGGAATTTTCCATACCGCCATATATCAAATTATTAATTTGAGACGGCTCGCACTCTATTAACGGGTTGATAAATGTATAATTACCGCTATCGCGATACTCGTGACTCACACCCGCGGAGTTGATCTGACTATTTGAGGTCGGCATTATTCGGCCCAAGAAAAAACCGCCAACAAGAAAAATCAACAATAAAAAACTTAGCATTTTTTTGGGATGCGCTTTACAAGTGTTAATTATTCTTATGAAAGTATTTTTCATGCCAAAATGGATTTTAACATAAATTTTATCATTATTCAAACGATTTGTTATTATCAATTTATCGCGGTATAATATAAATGTTAATAATATAAATAAATTTTATGAATAAAATATTTTCCATTGCAGTGTTAACGATAATATTGTCAGCTATTCCCTCTTTCGCGAACGCCGCCACATGGAAGCCGGCAAAACCAGAGGGTTATACGCAAATTACTTGGGCCAAGGCCGCCGGTATTGCCACGTTTTTCAAAGCGCCAAGCGGAAACGGCCTTACTGATTTCATTACGCGCATTTATTTGCCTCAAAATCAAATCGGATTTATTTTCAACACGAGTACCGAACCCATTGACCGAGGCACATCGGAAACGACTTTTGTACCTGAAATGGTCGTAAGCGATGCAGTAATCGCAAATGATGAAAACACTACCACAACCGAATACGCGACTTCAACAAACGTTAGCTACCGCAATTATGCTTTTGAACGACTGGTGGCCGAAGGCGCAAAATCAATTCAGCCGCTGGCAAAATTTATTTGGAACGCGCCGTTTTTCAACATCACCAACGCCATCAGCGATTTGAGCATGGCTATCAAAGCCACATTCAACACGACCACATTAATTTCCAGCGGCAGCCGACCGGAAAATGATATGGCGCAAGACAGAAAAATGTTAATAATTAATAACAAAAAAGGAACGGCGTTAATTGAAAATTTTAACGCAGAAAGATTTGTCAGTAGTACTTTGGGCGATCAAGCTTTAGAGGGTTTTGCACCGACCGTGGCCAAAAGCGACGGCGCCGGCGGTGCTGCCAGGTTATTTATTGGTGTGGCTACCAGTAGTAAAGAATTAATTATTTACTGCAGCCAGCAAGCCACCACGAATGAAGCAAGCAACGCGCTTCTTACGGCCGGCGTTCCCGTGGAATCTCAAATGGAAGCCGACGGCGGAGGTAGTGCCGCTTGCGGATATAATTTACCCGGACAATACTTTGTGGAACCGAGCCGGACGCTTCCGCTATTGATGGGCGCAACTTCAATCTTAGCCCGCGGTACGGCCACCACCCAAGACACCAACGTGCGCAGTGGTCCATCCACAAAAAATTCCGTGGTCACAAAACTTAAAAAGGGGCAGGCGGTAATCGCTTACGAGGAAAAAAACGGTTGGTTTAGAATCGGTGATGGACAATGGGTGAAAAAAACCTTGATAAAATATTGATAAACCAGGTGTCGCCTATTGCATTATATTTCATTCTGTGCTATACTCGCACCTAAATCATTTAATTTAATATAAACGGTATATATGGGAAATTTCAACAAGTTTGATAAGAACCGAGGCGGCGGTAGAAGTTTTGGCGGTGGAGGCGGTAGAAGTTTTGGCGGGGGCGGTCATTTTGGCGGACATAGCGATGGACCGAGACAAATGTTTCCGGCCACTTGTGGTGAATGCGGACAAAGCTGTGAAGTCCCTTTCAGACCGAGCGGCGACCGACCAGTGCTCTGCAGTAATTGTTTCAAAGGTAAAGATGGTGGAAGAGATTTTGCGCCAAAAAGCTTTGGCGGAAATAAATTTGCGCCCAAGAGTTTTGATCGAGGCAATCGCGGCGGTTTTGGCGGCGGCTCGGCTCCCACGGCTCCTCAAGCCAGTGGAATATCCAAAGCGCAATTTGACGCGCTTTCAGCCAAAGTTGATAGAATTTTATCAATTTTAATCGCGGCGGAAATTGAATCTTCTCCGAAGGCGGAAAAAATTCCTGAAAAAGCGAAAAAGGAAATTGTCATAAAAAAGGAAACTGCAAAAAAGGAAAAGGCTCCGGCCAAAAAAGCCAAAGGCAAGAAAAAATAAATTTTAAACAAAACTCCGACCTTAACCGGTCGGTTTTTTGTTATATACATCATCTTGGTTTTCCTTGGAAATATATTTATGATATAATTACTCAGTCTTGAATAGACATATTAATGCCTACGAAAACGCCATATAAAATTTCCAGAATTTTGCTCGGCGCATTTTTTGCGTATATATATTTTTTTGTCCGCGTTAATTACGCTGAAGCCGCTTCACTATATCTCTCCCCTTCTTCGGGAACCTACCAAGTCGGTCAAAATTTTTCCGTCAATGTTTATGTGAACAGCACTGACCAAGCCATGAACACCGTCGGCGCATCTCTCCGATATTCTCCGGACAGTTTAACGGTAAAATCAATTTCCACCGGCGGTTCGTTTATTAATTTGTGGATTCAAAAACCAGTTTACAATAATTCCAAAGGAACAATAAATTTTGAAGGCGGAGTGTTTACACCCGGCTACAAAGGAAACGGCGGAAAAGTCGCAACCATAATTTTTCAGGTTAAAGGAACAAATAACGGCGTAGTTGATTTCACCTCGGCGGAAATTTTGGCCGCTGATGTAGGGCGTGAGGCTAGTTTGTTTGAAGACAAACTATTTTTGAGCATTAATGCCACGGACTACCAATCGGGTATAGACCATTTTGAAATTAAAGAAGGCAATCTGCCGTTCGTCCGAAGCGGCAGCATCTATGTGTTACAAGACCAAACTCAAAAATCAGTTGTCATTATCAACGCCTACGATAAATCCGGAAATGTTCGCACCTTGATTATTAAACCTCACACTCTGAGCGAAAAAGTCCGCAAATCAATCATTTATACTGGCATCGGCCTTTTCCTGGCGCTTATAATTGCCGTCGCGATTATAATTGTCAAGAAAAAAAGAAAACATAAGAGTGTGGTTTAAATTTTTAAGATGCGAGGGAAAAATTTTAAAATAAATCTAAATGCATTTTTACTGGCGGCTCTATTTGCGGCCGTTTCTTTATTTTTTGCCGACTGTGTTTCAGCCGCCACTCTCATTATGCAGCCGTCAACAAGTAAAGTCGGCGTAAATAATTTATTTACGTTGCGTATCTTGGCCAACACGCAGGATAAATATATCAACAACGCCGAAGCGGTTATAAATTTTCCCAACGATTTAATTGAAGTTGTCTCTGTTGATTCCAAGTCATCAATTTTCGGCTTATGGGTGGAACAGCCCAACTTTTCCAATACTAACGGCACAGTCGGGTTTAATGGCGGCATTACCAATCCGGGGTACAAAGGCAGTGGCGGACAATTATTGTCAATTGTATTTAAGGCTAAAAAATCCGGCACCGCATCATTATTTTTTTCCGGCGCGGCCATACGCGAAAATGATGGCTTGGGCACTGACATAATTTCTGGACAAAATAGCGCGAACATTGTAATTGATGCCGCAGTTGAAACCACTCAAACAATCCCACCGGAACAGCCGACCACTCCGTCCGACTCTACACTCTTGCCCAAAGTAGTAGTCGGCTCCCCCACCCACCCGGACCAAAATTTATGGTATACATCCAATGATGCTATTTTTAGCTGGGGCAATCCATATGGAGTTAAAACTCTAGCCGTACTTTTGGATAAACAACCGGGCACAATCCCCACAAAAATTATTCCGATTTCGGAGCAAAGAGACGTACCAAACATTGATGACGGCATATCATTTTTTCACATCCGTTATCGCACAAACGATGGCTGGTCGCAAACAGCGTCGTATAAAGTCCAAATTGATTCTCAACCGCCATACGACCTTTCTATCAGGGCTCAAAATGAAACTGATGGAACGGTAAATTTATATTATAACGGCAAGGACGATAACTCGGGTATAAATTATTTTGAAATAAAAATAAACGATAACGAACCGGTTCGCGTGTCAAACACTGCCGGTAATGTTTATCAAACATCTCTCGCCCCGGGAAAATACAGTGTCATACTCACAGCCGTAGACAAAGCCGGCAATCACTCCGAATATAAAACAACTTTTGATGTGACAGCCGTGAACGCGCCGCAAATCGTGTATTTCACGCCAAGCGTCACCTTTGGCCACTCAATTTACGCGCGCGGTAAATCTGCTTATCCCCAAGCCCATGTCGCCATTACTCTCAAAAGCGCTTACGGCGCTGTGACTGATTACGAAGTGGAGAGCGACCGGTATGGGGCGTTCTCTTTTGGCAGTGAGCCTCTTAATACCACCGGCGATTATGAACTCTGGGCCAGCGTGTTAAACGTGGACAGCACCAAAGGTCCCGCCTCTGAACACGTCAAAATTGAACTGGCGCGCGGTTCACGAATAATGAATTTTGTTCGAGAAAAATTATTGACTTGTACCGGCTGGATTTTACTGCTAATTTTACTTTTGGCACTGCTTGCAGCCATCGGTTGGTATAAATTTTTGGTCTTAAAACTTCGCTACAAGACGCTGGTTAAACACCACCGTCGCGTCATGGCAACACACGAGTCCAAAGTTTCCACAACGCACAAATCTTGGTTACACAAATTATTTGGGATAAAATAAAAAGTGAGAATAATTGTAACTTAAAACCCCAACGTTCTGAACGTTGGGGTAATTTATTTTAAAACTCGGTTAAAGTATCGTCTTTGTCCGGTTCTTTAACTCCTCGGAACAAGACGTCTTCAATATTTGAAACTCCGAACTGGCGTCCGTCTAAAAATCCGGACATGGCCGCCTCAGCCAGCCAACCCGATTCCACCCAATCAAACAGCCATTCGTTCGTGTACTTGTGGTTATCTTGGAAAATACCGGCGCCAACAGTCTTCAGCCACGATTTATTAAACACTTCTTGCGAGCCGATCGGCGGAGCCGTGATTATCGGCAAACCTAGCGCGGAATAAAAAACTAATTCACTTGGTTTGGTCCACAGAATATCCGTATGGCGCAAGCATTCATTAAAACGCCGAAAATAATCCTCTTTGTGCAAATCATATATAATATGCAGATTACGATCGTAGGCTTTTATCAAACCTGAACTTTTTAATCTGTCATAAAAATATCTAAACACGTCATTGCGCGTACCCGCTATCAGATTAAAATTAATTTCTTCAGCTAAAATTTTCTTTTTTAAACTCATTAAGATGCCGTCAGCCAGTATCTTTTGCGCGCCGGCGCCACCGACCGCGAACGTTACGGTGAATGGATGATTGTGTCGCGCATCAATCTTGATGTCTTTCAAAAAATGCTTTATTGTCTCAGAATATTTTTTTCTATACTTCCTTTCCGGATCTAAATTAATCAGACGATTGGCTAAATCCGCACGCAAATGCTTCAATGTTTTTCCGCCCAAATTTTCCTCGGGCAAAGGGAAGCCGGTTAAAAAAATATTTTCGCTTTTTATACCATATCTTTTCAATCGCTCAACCACGCGATGGCACGGGGCAAAATATTTAATCCGACTCCTCTTGGGATCCAACGGCACCCAAGTCCGACTAATGTCCGAGTCGCAAATTACCAAATAAATATCATTTTTGTAATTATGCTCTTCGGCAAAAAAAGCCACCGTAAAAAAAGTGGTGACAAGAGGAATATCTTCTTGGCTCAAAAAATTAATCAAATCTTTGCCCCAACCGCCCTTAATAAGCCCGTACATTTGCTTTAGCTGAGTGGTGGGAGACGAAAGATCCCGCTCGGGATAGAATTCGGGGATGGCTTGTAATTTATCATACTGACGAAAAATCCAATCGCCGATGAGTGGTATGTTCGTCAATCGGGAAACAAATTCATAAAACTTACGCGATGCTTGCCAAATACGTAAATCGCGCGAGGGAATCCCTTGATAATTATTAGCATTGATTACGGCTCCCGTGGGAGACAAGTGGCGCAGCGGATAAGCCGCGCGCTGGTGGCCATACCCCATGTCCACAGCCACAACCCAGGCCTTTGGTGACGACATAAATACAAATTAATTAAATCTTTTATTGTGAGCGAATATAAAGCCCATTGTCTTATCAAATTTTGATGGAAAAATCTGCACGCCATATCCGTGAACGCGAAAAATATTTTCAAGTTCTTTTTTCGGAACTATTTTCTCATGATATTCTAAAATAAAATATTCCACTCTGGCAAAATCCTCTGACGAAAGCGACCGGAGCACCTCGCCCTCGCCGCCCTCTATGTCCATTTTAACAAGACCGGCCTTTTTTATTTGTAATTCATCCATGATAGAGGTAAGCGTCCTGGCGCTAACCACTCGCGATTCCTGGCTTGAGCCAAATAACGCGTGATTATGACTATCGGCGGAAATCATTAGCTCTCTTCTGCCATTCTCACCGGACAAAGCCGCGTTAATTGTTAAAATATTTACTAATTTATTGGCTTGTACATTATCATTGAGAGTAGAAAAATTTTTCCGCTCCGGCTCAATTGCTACGATTTTTACAGCTGAATTTAATGCCCGGCAATAGGCTGAGAACAATCCGACGTGCGCGCCAACATCAATAATTGGCAGTTTGGAATCAACAATAACCTGCTCCGCGCGCCTATATTCACGGTATTTAAAAATCTCCGCGGCCACGCTCTCGCCGGCAGAGTCAATTACCTCCATATCAAATTTTGCCTTCCCTATCTTTACCGTTATTTTTGGCATAATTACTCCTTTAAATATTATACCATTTTTTTAAATATTAAAAAAGCCGGCTCGTGTATGAAACACGTCCGGCAAGACAGTCAACTGACGTACAGAATGTAATTGAGAAAGGCTCCGAGTTCTTTGGCCGCCTGGTGCATATCCGGCCTCTTGAGACGTATCTCGTTTGCAATCAAATCCGTCAAATCGTATGCCTTAATAATGTCTGTTCTCAGCCCGCGATTATGCCGGATCGTATCACGCAGTCTTTGCTGTGTCACTTCGTTAATTGAAGCGCCTGTTTGTTCAATGCTTCTGGCTATACAATTCAATCGCTTACAAAGCGAGCAGACTTGATCGCGCAGACCTTTCACTTTTACTCCATACACACGCTTATTACCGAGCGCGTGTATTTCCATCTCATATTTAAGTAAGACGTCAGCAGTTTCCAAAAAGGCATCTTTGTTACTGGACATCTTTTTCGCAGTGCTTGACATCACTGTCCCTCCTCGCGGTTTGTGCTCAAAAAGAGCGAAACACTATTGTTTCTCAGTTCGAGGACCAGGATTCGAACCTGGATAGAGAGCTTCAAAGGCTCTTGTCCTACCTTTAGACGATCCTCGATTGTATATTCATAAACCCGCCTCGCCACAGCAGAAGCGTGGAGCAAAAGATGCGCTAGACCTTCAACTGTCTACGCATCGCAAGTAAACTGGAAATAATTGTCAAAATCAACACCGCTATTGCTTGAGCCCCGAATAGCATCAGAATATGCGAATTATAGTAATTTGTCAAGCTAAAGGCATTGGGGAAAACAATGGTCAAATAAGGGTCAACCCAGCGTAAGGCCAGGCAAACAACAGCGGCTGCTCCGGCCACGCTCAATATGGTAAAAATAAACGATTCAACAATATACGGACCGCGTATAAACCAACTGCTGGCGCCCACCAGGCGTTTGATACTTATCTCGGTTCTATGAGTAAAAATCGCGATTCTGACCGTATTGAATATAATTAAAAAAGAAATTATTGCGAATAATATGGACAGACCAAAACCCAAGCGCTCAATTCGTCCGGTGATATTTTGAATTTTATCCATCCCTTCTTCATGGCCTTCAAAACTTTTGGTCTCAATCATGTTATCGTACTCGGGTACATCAAGCGCGCTCATTATCTCTTTATAGTTTTCCGGTTCATCCATTTTTATAACCAAAGTCGGGCCAAACGGATTATCGCCTATTTCATCCAAGGCGGATAAAATATCCGGGCTCAATTTGTGGCGCTCCTGAAACGACGCCAAAACATCGGCGCGCGACAAGAGCGAAGTGCTTGACACCACTTCCAGTTGTTCAATATTTTTCTTCAAGGCATCAATTTCTTTGTCGGTAGTTTCCGGCTTAAAATATAAACTAATATTGATTTGCTCTTTTACGAGACGTACCGCTTCTTTGGTCACCACATCCACGGACCACAAAACATTCACCGACAAGAGCATTAAAATCAAAATAAAAACCGTCATCGTGGATAACCCGATATTGCGCCATAAATCTTGAAAAGCAAATTTTACCACGCGCCAGAATGATCTCATAGACGATATTTACCCTCGCGCTCATCAGAAACAATTTCACCGCCGCGCAAAGTAATTACACGGCGGCGTAAATCATTTACAATCTCGCGATTATGAGTGGCGAGGAGAACGGTTGTGCCAAACTCATTAATTTTTTTAAGAATTTCAATTATTTCCACGGTATTAAGAGAGTCAAGATTTCCAGTCGGCTCATCGGCAATCATAATCTTGGGGCGATGAACAAGCGATCGCGCAATAGCCGCACGCTGCTGCTCTCCGCCTGAAAGTTGATTCGGATAACGTTTGGCCTTGTCAGCCAAACCGACCACATCCAACACTTGTGGAACTACGCGCCGTATGCGCTCGCCCGGTTCGCCGGCCACTTCCAAAGCAAAAGATACATTTTCAAAAATCGTTTTTTTGGGTAATAGTTTAAAATCCTGGAAAATGACTCCGATCTGCCGGCGTAAAAATGGGATTTCGGCCGCTCCAATATCGGTAATATCCCAATCCCCGATCATAATTTGCCCGTCCGTAGGGCGTTCCTCCGCGATTAATATCTTAACCAGAGTAGATTTACCAGTACCGCTTTGACCGACAATAGAAACAAATTCACCTGCCTCAATATGCAAGTTAATATCGCGAAGTCCTACAGAATCGCGTGAATATAATTTTGTGACGCCTTTAAGTCGTATCATAAATTATCTCAGTCATTATTATACCATAATCTAGAACAAAAAACAGTCCGAATTACTTACGGACTGTGTATATCTGGAGCCGACGATGGGGCTCGGACCCACGACCTGCGCGTTACGAATGCGCTGCTCTACCAGCTGAGCTACGTCGGCTTAAACTCACGGCGCAATAATATCAAAATTGCGCAAATTAATCAAGTTGAGCGGGATACCGGAGTCGAACCGGCCTCTCATCCTTGGGAAGGACGCATAATACCGATATACTAATCCCGCGTTTCAAAAGGCGGCTTTTTTGAGCCGCCTTTTTGTATTATTTTGTTGTCGTACTCGCGTTGGCGGCGGCTATCACAGCCGGTATAGGATTGTTGATTTTGCCGGCATACCAAGCCACTTGCGATTCTTTTAACATCGTTTCCAAACTTTTATCAAGACTCTTCGTGGTATCGGGGAATAGAAACACAATGTGGCGGGCTGATATTTTTTCTTCTTTGGTTGTTTTCCCATCAGACCCCTTAACATTTTCTGTCTTGGTGTCATCAACATGAATGATGTGATAACCAAATGAGGTTTCTACTAATTCTTTGGTTGTTTCACCCTTTTTCAAGGCGAACGCCGCATTCTCAAATTGAGCTACCATATCACCTTTGCCAAACCAACCCAAGTCTCCGCCATTTGCGGCTGTGCTATCCTCACCATATTTTTTTGCCATTTCAGTAAAATCAGCGCCGGCGATAATTTCATCCAAAACTTTTTGCGCTCGCACGCGAACTTCTTCATGCGACGCGGCATCTACCGGGGTTGTGTCATTCTCCAACACTTCAGATAATTTTGATTGCAATACATATGGCTTAATAACTTTCACTTCATATTCCGCTAATGTCCAACCATACCTCTGCAACAATTCACTCTCGGCCTTTTCCGGTGATTCAAATTGCGCCAGCATTTGATTTTTTAAATCATCAACATCTGCCTGGGTGGCAGTCACTTCGTATTTCTTGGCCAAGTCCTCAATAAATATATTATTTACTAAACGCCACACAACCTGGTCGGACATTTCCGTATCAGTCAAATTGGCCATGGTGCCATCGTTCGCTTTATCATAATCGCGCAAAGTTCCTATGGCCTTAAGATCATTAAGGTATGAGGAATACAAAATTACATGGCCGTTAATCTTGGCAAGCGGCAATCTGAGTACGGTTGCGATAACTTGAGTGGCGCGGTCGGTTCCGCCCATGGCGTAAACTCGTATTGCGCCAAAAATAGCGGCGCCAACCACAATCACAGCAACTGCCCCGCCGATTCCGATTAAAAACATGCGCAAATTTTTGGACTCTTTCTCAGAACGAGGTTTTTGCGCAATGGCCTCTGCGACTTTTAGCTCACCGGGCGCGGTCATATTGACCGTCTGTTTTGTTTCTTCCATAAAAAAATTAATTATCTGTAAATAATCTCCACCACTTAATCGGGTTGGAAATGCTGTTAGATTCTACCACTTTTTTATCCACTTGTCCAATACTTTCCGAGTTGTTCCGGTCTGACTTAATTATTATCGTTTTCTCGCCCGGCTTAGTTAGATTAAGTTCGGTTCTCGCCTTTTCTTCGGCAAATTCCGGTGTTTGCACATATTTTAACAGCTCCAGTGTCTCAATTTTTTTGGACTCTAACGAAGCTGCTTCTGTCTTTAGCCGTTCAATCTCAATTTGTACTTGGTAATCTTGAAAATATGCTCTAGTAAAAGCAAAAATCGCGAAAAAAATAGCGCCGATGATAATAAGCAAAAACCATCTTGAATAAAAAAACTTACTCCATTTACTATTTTGCTCAGTCATAAATCATGTTATCGCCCATCTTGTCTGCTTGTTTTTTTATTATCAACTTTAATCAATTCGGCAATAAAATCAGCAACAATATTTGGCTGGCGGATACCGGAAAGAGAAAATTCCAATCCATCATCGGGCGAAACTACCACCACACTGCCCAATCCAAATAAAACATCCGACCCGCGACGGCGAAGATAAACATCCCCCACTTCCTCAAATTCTATCTGGGTGATGGTCTGATTAAAAATACCTTGACGATCTAAATCTATCAGCCTCTCCGTGGTTAATACCCAAATATTCGCCGCCTGTCGCCGATAAGCGCGAAACACGAGCGCCAGGGAAGCCAGCGCGCAAGCGCCCAACACAACCGTGCCATAAATACCTTGACGAATCAGCCAAAACATACAGAAAGACGCGCTAATAATAATGATAAAAGCCAAAAAATAATAACGAAAGTAATTTAGCGGAGACGGCTTTACGACTTCCACTATTTCTTCGCCTTCGCGCAAATTGATTTTTGACGCTAGCCCCATACTATTTGTCAAAATTTATTGATTGTAAAATTTCTTTGGCCACGCGACGGTCATCCCAAGGAATTTTTCGGCCTTTAGCAAAAACCATGCATGGTTCGGTGCCTTTGGCTGTTATTAGCACAATGTCTCCGGGCTTTGCCAAAGTTATTGCTTTATTTATACCTTCTCTGCGATCAGTTATTGAAAATAAATCTTGCCCCTCAAACTTTCCGGCTTTTATCGCGCCGACCGCCAACATTTTTATAATTTCATCAGGATCCTCATCAAAACAATTTACATCTGTGATAACCACTGTATCGCACATTTGGCCGGCAACCTCGCCCATAAATTCACGTTTTGATTTATCACGTCCTCCGCCGTCAGAACCGATTACAGCGATAACTTTATTTTGCGCGCCAACCATTTGACGTGCGGTTTTAAATAATTCGGTTAAACTCATGGGTTCGTGAGCGTAATCAACCAGTACTTTAAACGGCTGGCCAACGTCAATTGATTCCATTCTGCCTTCAATCAATTTTACACTGGAAATACCTTTGGCGATATCAGTATCGTGAATATCAAATGAATGACCTACCGCCACTGACGCTAAGGCATTGTAGACATTGAACATCCCGGGAATATATATATTGTATTCGGCTCCTCCGCATTCCATCGTCGTGCCATTGGCATCAGTTGAAATTATTTTTCCAAAAACTTCAGCGGGCTTTTCCAAACCAAATGTTTTTTTCTTATCCGCGTTAAATTGTAAAAAATATTCCGCGTTTTCATCATCTAGATTGGCAACAATAATTTTTGCCACTTCTTGCCCGTCAATAATTTTTCGTTTTTGTTTCATTAACCCGGCAAAAATTTTTCCTTTATCACGTCGCAAGTTGGTAAAACCGCCGTGGCGTTCTGAATGTTCGGTACCCAGATTGGTAAAAACACAAACATCATAATCCAAACCAATGTGCCGATACTGCAAAATTCCTTCTGAAGATGTTTCCACTACCGCATATTTGCAACCGGCTAAAACCATTTCGCGGAGCATTTTTTGTATTTGACCCCGGCCAAGCATGGTCATTTTTTTATCATTCAAAATACGCTTGTCCGCAATCTGAAATTCCACCGTGGAAAGTAAACCTACCTTATTACCTCCCGCGCGTAAAACCTCGGCGATAAATCTGGCGGTGGATGATTTCCCCTTAGTACCGGTAACTCCGATAACAATTAATTTTCTGGCTGGCCGGCCGTAATATACATATGCTAAAACCGCAACAATGTAATGATAAATTGATTTCAAACGATTCATAATCTCTTCAAGCTGACTTCATAGACCACTTGCTCTAACTTTTGCAGAGCTTGTTTGGCCTGGTCAAATTTTTGCCGATTGTAGCCGGTTAAATCCATATCCACAAGTTCGGTGATTATTTCCTCGGCTTGGTCATAGCATTTTTTTACCAAATCAAATTTTTTCTCGGTCGCGGATTTGATGGCATAACGATAAAGTTCGCCCGGCACATCACAAAGTCCGCCAATATAAATATCTTCATCAATTGGCGCTCCGCTCACGGCCGTAATTTTATCCCCCTTCAAACACTGACCAAATAAATCAGCTTCGGCAAATTCCTCCAAGGCGGCACGATACGAACCTTCGTGGGCTAAACGCGCGTCTGATTTGATAATTATGTTCGCTTCAGCCAATCGCCCGGCCGCCTGCTTTAATAAATCGTCAGCTGTGGACGCATCATCGCGTTGCAGGGCAAATATTGTTTTCTTGGATAGTTGTTGCGCGTCGCCGGAAACCTTGATAATTTCGCGCCTATTTTCCGCATAGCTTAGCAAAATTTCGCGAATTTTCTGAAAAAATTTCTTGTCTAGCATACCCCGTATATCAACTTCCAGAGATAAACCTTTCAAGATGTTATCCCCAGAAATAAATTAAATATTGTTAAAATTCGTTACTTTATCTACTGTTTAGTTTATCTACCTCCCGAACTGACTAAATTAGTAACTTATATATTTTACTGTAAAATTAGCCATTTATTTTGCAAGCGCACTGGAAGTTGTATAGCGGGGATAATCCAAAAAATAATGGTTATTAAACATTTTTGATTTTCCCTCTTGATTTATTTATGGATATAGTGTATCATTTGCGCAGTGAAATGTCCACATAAGGAGGTATGTACTATTTATACGTATTACAAAGTAAAAATGATGGTAGCATATATGTTGGCTACACCCGAGATTTAAGAAAAAGGCTAGCAGAACATAATTCCGGAAAAAGTACATATACAAAAAACAAAATGCCGTTTGAACTTGTATATTACGAGGCTTACAGATCTGAGTTTGATGCAAAAGAAAGAGAGTGGCAACTTAAAAAGCACGCGCAGGCTTTGGTACAACTTAAGAAGCGTATAACGCATTGTATGAAATAATAGTTGTATGGGCCCGGCCCCTCACTCAGGAATTTTGCGAAAAATTTACAATTGAAACAACGATGACTTATGGGCCCGGCCCCTCACTCAGGAATTTTGCGAAAAATTCCTGAGTGAGGGGCCCGGTAGCTCAGCTGGTAGAGCAATTCCCTTTTAAGGAAGAGGTCCTGGGTCCGAATCCCAGCCGGGTCACATAAAAAAGAAGCTCCCTCGTGGGGCTTCTTTTTTATGTTGCTGGGATTCGGACGGGAAAGGGTGAAAACGGGAGTTTTCACTTGCCGAGGAGGGTTCGCGGGAACCCGAAGGTTCCCGCGGGAGGAGCGAAGCGACGACTCCGAATAGCGAAGCGCCCAGCCGGGTCACAAATATAACTCCAACTTGCTTGGGGTTTTATTTTCTGCTAAAATCCATGCATTATTCCCGTAGAGAAATTTTGAACGATTTTGCCCTCTGGGCAAAATCCAACGGCTTTTTTCTAGATATTGGGAGTGAACATAATCATCAACGAAAGCGTAAAAATTTTATGATAATCAATAAAAATTCAAAATTCTTCTACGGGATATGAAATTTTCCATTCATACCCTCGGATGCAAACTTAATCAGGCTGAATCAGATGAAATCAAAAACGAATTGAAAAAATCCGGCCATGTTTGTACTCCTTTTTCCGAGAAATCGGACGTGGCCATTATCCGCGCTTGTGCCGTCACGGCCGGAGCAAGCCAAACAGCCCGCGAGATGATTCGCCGGGCCAGACGCCAAGGTTCGTTTGTTATTGCCAGCGGATGCTTGGAAAACCGCGATTTACCAGAAATTGATTTTATCGCGGAAACCGCCGGGGATATTATTAAAAAGATAAAACAGGTATCTAAGAAATTTTCCACTACGACATCAAAGCATTTTGAACAACCCGACCGCACCCGCGCCATGGTTAAAATTCAAAACGGCTGTAATTTTAATTGCGCTTATTGCGTGATCCCGAAATTCCGCGGTAAATCACAGAGTGAGCCGGCGTCATTAATAATAAAAAAAATTAAACAGGCGGAAAAGAATGATTATAAAGAGGTAATTTTGACTGGAGTTAACATTTGCCAATACGGAAATAACGGGTGTGATTTGGCAAATTTACTTAAAACAATTTTAATGAACACAAAAATTGAACGCCTGCGTCTCGGCTCACTTGATCCTCGTCTCATTACCGATCAACTAATAAACCAGTCTTCCGACAAACGCCTCATGCCCCATTGGCATCTATCTTTACAATCTGGTTCGGACACTGTCCTCGCGCGCATGAACCGTGGTTACACTACTAAAAAATATTTGGATATTATCAAAAAAAATCGCCAAATTAATCCGCTATTTTCATTTACCACAGACATTATCGTGGGATTTCCTGGTGAGACAGATAAAGAGTTCAAGGAAACTCTCGCGTTTGTGAAAAGAGCCTGTTTTACGAAAGTTCACGTATTCCCCTATTCACCGCGCCCAAACACGTCGGCCGCAATGAGTAAAGATTTTGTTCAGGACAAAACCAAGAGCGAACGCGTGGCGCAATTAATAAAAATATCTGCTAGCGTTGGTAAAACATTTGCCAAAAATTTTATCGGTAAAACACGCGAAATTCTTTTTGAGCACAAAAAAAACGGATATTGGCTCGGCTATACGCCCGAGTATTTATCCGTTAGATACAAATCCGAGAAAAATTTGAACAATAAGATTGTTAGCCTGAAATTGAAACCAGTGAATTTACAATCTCAATGATTTTCTCATCACTCGCAATCGGTAGAACGTGATTGAGTCTGTCGCCCATAAGCAAACATTTGTCGGGCGCACTCACAAGTTCTTTTATTTTTTCGGCCAGAAGCACGCCGCTCGCCACCACTTCATCCAATTCAATAACTGCTTCAGCTTTGGCAAACGGTTCCACGTTTATTTCTTGATGAGTACCGGAAATCGGAATTAGTATCGCGGCTTTTTTTAGTGAGGCGAGCTCGGTAAGCGTAGCAAATCCACCGCGGGCGACGACTATATCAGCTGTGGCATAGGCCTCGGCCATTTCCGGTCCTAAAAAATTATAAACATGATAATTTGAAAAAATCTCTTGTGCTTTGACACACGTTTCCGCCGAACGTTCAATACCCACCAAATGGATCAGGTGCCAAGTCTTTGGCAGGAGCGGCAAAGCCTCTAAAACAAGCTGATTTATGCGTAAGGCGCCCGTACCCCCGCCCATAGCGAGAATCACCGGTTCGTTATCGCTTATCCCAAATTGTTTCCTGGCCACATCAGGGTCGCGGCGCAAGTCGCGGACCGGATTGCCGATCCAACGAGCGCGCGAGCCAAGTAATTTTATTTTTGAAATATTTTCTTCCAGTGCGGTCGTCACCAGTGTGGCGCGCGCCGCCATAATCCGGTTGGCTAATCCGACCACGGCGTCTTGCTGATGCACCCAAGTCGGGATATGCAAAAACGAAGCCACAAGATGTAATGGCACACTCACGAACCCGCCGGCCGTAATAAGCAAATCGGGTTTCTCTTTTTTAAGTAATTTATACGATTGGACAAAACCAGTGCCGAGCGAAAAAATATCAAAAATATTTTTGATAGAAAAATATCTACGGAGTTTACCGGCCGAGATTGCCTGATAGCGTACCCCGGTTTGTTCCACCAAGTATTTTTCCGGACCATGCTTGGTACCGACCCACAAAAGCGCGCAAAAAGGGTGCGCTTTTTTGATGGCCTCGGCCACTGCCAGAAGAGGCGTCACCGGGCCCAATGTGCCTCCGCCGGAGAGAATTATTTTCATGCGGTATATTATTAATAGTCGCGCAATTTCTGTACCACGCCCATGTCTTTGATTTTTTCCAGGGCTTTGGCTTCAATTTGGCGGATGCGTTCGCGGGTCACACCAAACTCTTGCCCAACTTCTTCCAACGTGTGAGTAACACCATCGGACAAACCAAAACGCATTTCCAAAATCTTTTGTTCGCGCGGAGAAAGCTCTTTGATCGCTATCCCGACATAGTCGCGCAATATTTGTAAACCGGCGGCACGATCCGGCGAAACATTTTTGACGTCCTCAATAAAATCTTGCAAGGACGAATCATCGTCATCGTCGCCAACAGAAACTTCCAATGAAACAGTATCCTGAGAAATTTTGATAATGTGATTAATCTTATCTACTTCTTCGCCCATTTCCGCGGCCAATTCTTCGGGCGTTGGATCGCGTCCCAAATCCTGAAGCAAACGCCGTTGAACTTGCTGGAAGCGGTTAATGGTCTCCACCATATGCACCGGAATACGGATGGTGCGCGATTGATCGGCTAAAGCGCGGGTAATCGCTTGGCGAATCCACCAAGTCGCATAGGTGGAAAATTTGTAACCTTTGCGATAATCAAATTTCTTCACGGCGCGGAACAAACCGATATTCCCCTCTTGAATCAAATCCAAAAGCGATAATGTCTTGCCGACAAATTTTTTGGCGATAGAAACCACCAAACGCAAATTCGCCTCAATTAATTTTCTATCGGCCGCGCGATCGCCACGTTCTTTGCGCTTAGCGAGTGATACTTCCTCTTCACCAGTTAAAAGCGGAATTTTGCCGATCTCGCGCAAATACATTTGGATTGAATCAGTGGAAATTTGACCAAGGTCAAACGGGACATCCATGTCCGGCTGGCTACCCTGAAATTCCTTAAGCACTTCTTTGCGTTCATCGTGCGAGCCGAGCAAACCGGTTTGCCCCTCTACCAGCGAAACGCCGTTTTTTTCCAGGAGCTCCAAAAAACCTTCGTATAAATCCAAATACCTCTCCGGACGATTAAATACTGACAACATCTCAATTTCCGTGATAAATCCGCGTGTGCGTCCTTTTTCCACTAAACGCCAAACAGAATCCTCGCTCGGTTCAATCACTTCTTCAATTACATAATCTCCAAGCTTGTGTTTATTTTTGTTCTTTTTAAATTTAAAAATTTTCCGCTTACTCGCGGATTTTCCGCCTTTGACGGATTTTTGTATGAATTTTTTCTTGGCCGCCTTGGGCGCTGACTTTTTGGCGGGTTTGCTCCTTTTGGGCGCGGCCTTGCGGGCCGTTTTCCGAGCGTTCGCCTGCTTGGTTGTCCGCTTTTTTGTGGACATAGCGAGGTTAATTTTTTAACGACATTATTTGTTGTAAAATTTGATTTTCGCGCGCAGCGTCGCCCGCTTCTTGCGCCGTTCGTAATTCACGCCTCAGTTGTTCACGGATTTCCTTGCCAATCAATTTAGACATTTCACTTAGAATCAATTCGGCTTCGGCCGCGCTATTTTCTTTATTCATATCGGCAAAATCCTTTTCCGCCTTCATGAACAACAACCCCACGACATCTACATTGGTATCATTGGCGCCTGAAAAATTTGCAAAATTCAATACCTCGCTATTATTATAATGCTTTTCGGCGAAATCGTAAAGACTGGCATAGATAGAATTAGAAAAATATTCCGGACGGATTAAAGAATGCAACGAGGAAAATAGGGCGGGAGTACGCACGACCAGAGCAAAAAAATTCTCTTGCAACATATTCAACCGCGAAAGTTGAACTAAGGCTGGTTTGATAATTTCACTTTTGCTTTCGTAATTAGTATGATTAGAATTATTATGAACTTTTTTCATTGATTCCGCCAAAATTGCCGGATCGCCGCCGACAATATCGGAAAGTTTACGCATCCAAGCGTCGCTCTCAACTTTAAAGGGAATTTTAGCTATCTCCGTCAACAATTGATCGGTGACGCGCTGTTTGGCGCGAAAATCATTTAGATTTACGCCCGCTAAAATATTATCAAAATACCATTTCATTATTTCTTGCGAATTGGCCACGGCATCAAACCAAACTTTTGGATTTTTTTTGAGGCATTCATCCGCGTCCTTGCCCGCGCCTTCGGGAATACGAATAACTTTAATGTTCATCCCGGCCGCCAGCGCGACATCTATCCCCCGCTTGGCCGCATTTTGCCCGGCCGCGTCCGCATCAAAAGCGATCGCGACATTTGCCGTGTATCTTTTTAATAAACGAACTTGTTCATCAGTCAAAGCCGTACCCGACGATGCCACTACGTTGGTCATACCGGCCGCATGGCACGCAATCACATCCATCTGCCCTTCTACTATCACCACCAAGTCCTTGGCCTTTATTTCATGCTTGGCTTTGTTCAGCCCGTATAATACGCGCGATTTATCATAAACCGGCGACTGCGGTGTATTCACGTACTTACCGCCGGAATTTTCTTTTTCCACTAAAATCCGTCCTGTAAATCCCACGACATTGCCATGCGCGTCCCAAATGGGAAACATAATTCGTCCGCGAAAACGGTCGTAAAAACTTTTCCGTTCTTCATTTTTTATTACCAATCCCGAAGCTATTAAATCATCAATACCAAATCCTTTTTTGAGCAAATATTGCGTCAGGAGCTCCCACTGGTCGGGTATAAAACCAACCTGCCAATCTTTCACCGTTTGCTCGCTTAATTTTCGCTTATCAAATAAATATTCCCGAGCCATTTTGGACGCCGGCATCTCCAATAATAAATTATGAAAAAAGTAGGCGGCTTTGGCATTAACTTCAAAAATTCTATTTCGCTGGCTTTTGGCGATTTCATTATTAACGTTAGTATCAATTTTGACACCGGCGCGGTCAGCCAAAAGTTTTAACGCGTCAATAAATTCCAGCCCCTCCATTTCTTGAACAAATGTAAAAATATCTCCGCCTTTACCACAACCAAAACAATGCCAGATTTGTTTTTCCGGATGCACCATGAAGGATGGAGATTTTTCGTGATGAAACGGGCAATTGGCTTTCCAGTTTGCTCCGGCTTTTTTTAAGGGCAAATATTCCTGGAGTAATTGCACAATATCCACACGGTCTTTGATTGCTTGTGTGTCGGCCATACGCCCTTACTTTACAGCAAAAAAAGCGTATTGACAAGAGTTCAGACTACTCCTTTCGCAAGGCCACGATCGGGTCCAAAGAGGCGGCTTTTTTGGCCGGATACAGACCAAAGATCAAGCCGACCACAGCTGAAAATCCCACGGCTAATATAATTGAAGATATAGGTATGGAAAATATCCAAGCAAATTTATAATATATCGCGATGAGATAAATTGCCAAAGACAGCAGAGCACCCAACAATATTCCCAAAACTCCGCCGCACATGGTAAGCAAAATGGCTTCCCATAAAAATTGCAGCAGCACATCGCGGCGCTTGGCGCCAAGAGCTTTTCGCAAACCGATTTCAAAAGTTCGTTCAGTGACGGAAACATACATGATATTCATAATCCCCACCCCGCCGACCAGCAAAGACACACAAACAAGCGCCACCAGTAAAAAAGTTAAACCACTAACTACGGAAGACAGCATTTTTGTCGCTTCTTCCATGGTGTTGACGGAAAAATCATCTTTATCCGGATCAGTAATATCATGATTTTCACGAATTGCACCTTCCAAATCAGCCACAGTCTGATCTATCTTGTCGCGATCGGCGGCCTTGGCGACAATTTCTGAATAATAATCAATACCCAAAACTCGTTTTTGCATGGTCTTGGTCGGGATATAGACGATTTTATCCATATCCATACTCATTATCGCACCGCGCTTGGCAGCCACACCAATGACACGAAACGGTTTGCCTTTGATATATATTGTTTTATTTATCGCCGTATCATCGCCAAAAAGCAAGTCTTTGGTGGCTGATCCAACCACCGCCACTTGAGCCAAGGAATCTTCCTCATCCTTGGAATAAAGACGCCCCTCGCTTAAATCAAATTTCTCCACCTCTTGCATGTTATAACCCTCGCCCAAGACAAGGCTGGTAATATTTTCATTCTGATATTTAACAATCGCCTGCCCCATCACAAAACCGTAAGCGGCGGCTATGTTGGAATTTTTTTGAATGGTTTCTAAATCTTTTTCATCCAGCGTGGTAATAGTCACCCCGGTAGCTATGCCCATACTATTTTCCGAAGAAGTTTTCTTTACCGATGGAACTTTGACCTCAACTGTTATCGTATTCGGCGAGAAAGCATCAAGCTGACTCATCACCATGTAATTCAAACCCTCGCCGGCTGACATAATCGTAATTACCACGGCAATACCAATACTCACGCCCAGAGCTGTCAAAATCGTCCGCGTTTTTTGCGCGCGAAGTGATGAGAGAGCAAGTTTTAGAGCCGCCTTATTCATAAAAATTATTCGTAACGCAAAGCTTCAATCGGGTCTAATTTGGACGCCCGATTGGCCGGAGAAATACCAAAGATCAAACCAATGCCAATAGAAATTCCACAGCCAACAATGATCGCCGGTATGGAAATTACAAAATCCCAGTCGTAGTCATAACCTTGAGCAACCTTGGCAATCACAAAAGATACAAGAATTCCCAGGGCCACGCCAATAATACCGCCACAAAAAGTAATCATGATTGATTCCGTTAAAAATTGAGAAGTAATGTCGCGATTCTTGGCGCCAACGGCTTTGCGCAACCCTATCTCGCGCGTGCGTTCTTCAACGGCTGCGAGCATGATATTCATAATACCAACGCCTCCAACCACCAAGGCAATGGCGGCTATGGCGGCAAGAAACATTTTGAGCGCATTGGTAATAGTCGTAATGGCTTCCAAACCTTGCGCCATGGAACGGACGGTAAAATCATCGTTCTCGGGATCTTCAATTTCATGCTGTGCGCGCAAAACTATTTCCATCTGCTTCATGGCAGAGTCAACTTTATCGGCTTCATCAACTTTAAAACGCGCATAACTGACATGATTGATACCCAACAATAATTTTTGCGCCGTTATGAGCGGAACAAATACTTGATTATCCTGATTTTGCATTCCGGCCGTACCGCGTTTTTTCATTACGCCGATTACCGTGAACATGGTTTTTTTAATTTTAACTTGCCGGCCAAGCGGATCATCGCCGCCAAACAATTCTTCGGCCACCGTGGTGCCAAGCACCACGACGCGCGAAGCGGCCCGATCTTCTTCATTATTAAAAAAACGGCCCGAACCCACGTCGGCATCTTCCACATTTACATAATCAGCGCTGACGCCGGTAAAATTTGAGTCAGTACTTTGATCGCCACCCGTGATAGTCACCACCCCTTTTACATAACCGCTAGCGGCCGTAATTTCGGGAATTTGTTTTTGTATTTCTTCTATGTCATCATTTTTAAGCGTAGTGATAACAATACCCATTGCAGATGCGGGCGGACCTTTTTCATCGGATTTACCCGGTAGGACACCGACCAAATTTGAGCCCATGCTTTTGACTTGATTCAGTATCAGGCTCTGCGCGCCGCCACCAACCGAGATAACGATAATCACGGCCATAACGCCGATAATAATACCAAGCATTGTTAAAAATGACCGAATTTTATTTCGGCCAATGACATGCCAGACCGAATGAATTTGTTCAATCAATCTCATACCAAGACACAAACAATTTATTTATTCAGCTCGGTAGCGCCGTCCGCCATTTGGCGGTTCTTCACTATTTCATCAGCCACAATTTCGCCATCTTTGATGCGCAAAATTCTCTTGCCATGGTCAGCCGTGTATTTTTCGTGCGTCACCAAAATAATTGTATGGCCTTCGTTGTTCAAATCCTGAAGAATTTTCATTACCTGCAGGCCGGATTTGGAATCCAAATTTCCCGTCGGCTCATCGGCAAAAATCACCGCCGGTTCGCCCACCAAGGCGCGAGCAATAGCCACACGCTGCTTTTCTCCGCCGGACAGTTGGTTTGGCTGGTAATTTAAACGATGCGATAAGCCGACAGCGTTCAAAGCCGCCACCGCGCTCGCTTCTCTCGCCTTCGCGCCCATGGAAGTGTAAACCAACGGCAACATCACATTTTCCAAGACAGTTGTCCTCGGCAATAAGTTAAATGCTTGAAATATAAAACCGACTCGACGGCTGCGCATGTCTGCCAGATGGTCATCGGTAAAATTACTGACATCACTGCCTTCAAACAGATAAGTGCCGGTCGTGAGCTTGTCCAAGAAACTCAGGATGTGCATGAGGGTGGATTTGCCGGAACCGGACGGCCCCATTATGGATACAAATTCCCCTTTTTCAATCTTAAAATTCAATCCGCGCAAAACCGGCGTCGTCACTTCTCCGTTAACATAATTTTTTACTAAATTATTGATTTCAATCAAAGCCATATTGGTTATTGAACGGTAGAAACAATTACTTCATCATTCTCGCTTAAACCACTGATAATTTCCACTTGACCATTATCGGCCTTTAACCCGATAGTAATTGAAGTATCAACCGGAGAATTATTTTTTAATACACGAACATATTTGCCACTATCATTTGTGCGCAAAGCGCGGATGGGAATATACAAGACATTTTCTCGACTGGCCGTGCTTACTGTCACATTCGCGGTCATGCCGGGTTTAATTTCTTTGTCTGTTTCATCCAGAGCGACTTTAACCCGATAGTAAACCACGTCTTCAACCTCAGTCGAGTCCGGGTCAATGTTTATCACCTTACCGCCAAATTTAATATCATCGCCATACGCGTCCAAAGTAATTACCACTGCGTCGCCGACTTTGGTTTTTACCACATCAGTCTCCGGAATATCCACGCTAACTTCGTAATGCGGAGTAAGCATCTCCACCACCACATCAGACATGGAAACATACTCACCGCGTTTTTTGTTTACTTTGGAAACGACACCGTCAATTGGCGCTTTGAGTACAGCCTTGTCGCGATTGGCCACGGCTTGAGAAAGCGCGGCGCGAAGTGAAGCCACGTCCACCTCGCGAGGCGGAGTGGTCTTGGAATTTAAATTGGACAATGCTTGCGAATACGAGGCTTCTTTAATGGCAATCATGCTCGTCGCTGAAAGCCGAGCGTTTTCCAAATCTTTGACTGCCTTATTATAAGCAATAGTATATGTGGTATAGCTGGTTTGTGCCGCGCGAATTGCCTGTTTCTGCGCGACCGTATTACTGTAATAAGTGGCCGCTGATAAACGGGTCGTTTCAATCATGGTTTTTTTCGCGTCTAATGTAGTTTGCGTCAGAGTGCCAACTGGCGGTGTCGCAGTCAACACATCTTTTACCGCCACCAAAAGTTGCACACATTTATTTAGGGCCGTTTCCGCACTGATCAAAGCAGCATCAACGTCATTATGCGTACTGGCAGTGGTAAGCGGCAAAATTTTTGTTCTAGCTTGCGCCACTGCGTCTTTACTTACCGGATATACATTATTAGCATAGTTCAATTTTGTCCCATCAGAAGATGACAAATTATCTTCGTAGTCGTCATTGGCCAGAGTATTGTCAATACCTAAAATATTATCAGCTTGAGTAATACTGTTGTCCATGGTGGATAAACTGAGAGAAAGCGAAGCAATAGCGTCGTCATAGGCGTCAATAACTATCTGACTGCTTTCACCGCCTTCGGCCATCTTCAAATTATTTTTTGCCGTCTCTACCGCCAATTCAGCGTTGGAAACAGAATAACCGCCGTCGGCTTTTGCTTGATCCAAGGCGGCTTTGGCAATATCCACGGCAGAGCGATAATACGAAATATCATCGCTGGTGGCGCCGGCCAGCTTTTGCTGCAAATTTGCCGAGGCCTGGGCCACAGCTGCATCCAACTCAGCCGATTTCAAACGAATCAAAATATCGCCGGCTTTCACCGCGTCATTTTCTTTAACTTTTACTTCGCCAACCGTGCCGGCTGTTTCCAGCCTGAGAGATAATCCGTCCGACGACTGAATCTCACCGGTTGCTTCCACAGTTTGAGTAATGTTGCCACGAATCACTTTGGCCGTGTCATAAACTATCGGAGCGTTGGCTTTTTTAATTTGTCCATAGACAATTAACCCAACAACCAATACAACAATGCCGGTAATGATATAAAACTTTTTTGATTTATAGAAAGGCATAAATATATATTTATATGGTTAAATGTTTAGTAATTTCTTGGATAATCATTCTGAGTTCCGACTCGGGCGCAAAAACTAATTTGCCCATATGTTCAACCACCAAAAATCTGTCTCCTTCTTTTAATTTTAAACGTTCGCGCGCCAATTTGGGGATCACAATCTGACCACGCGCCCCCAAACTGGTGGAACCGCATACGCAACCCGGTAAATGCGACAACGAATTACTTTTTTTCATAAAATATGATAAATACGATAAATCATATTTATCATATCAGAATAATTTACAGTCGTCAAGTGGAACGCTCCCACTCGGATAATTTGGATAAATATGCCCCTTTAATTTTATGAAAATACTCTAAGGCCGGCTCGTATTCATTGGGGATAATACCATCCAAAATCGCCTCCTCTATCGCCTTTTTAATCTTGCCCACGGTCGGCCCGGGTTTGAGGCCGCATAATTTCATAATATCTTCACCGCGCACGGGCGACTGAAAAGCGCGCAATTTATCTTTATCAATTACTTCACTAATGCGCTGTTCCAAATGGTCGTAATTTTTGAGTCGTTTTTCTTTTTTGAGCGGATTGCCCGTAGTGATATCCGAACGCCCGAGAATTAATAAATCATTTAATTCCTCGCCTAAATTCACGATCAGACGCCGGACCGCCGAATCCGTAATCCCCTCATCCATGAGAGAAATCGGCTGTTGATGCCAACGCACTAATTTACACAAATATTCCGAGTGCTCATTGGAAAAATGCAATCGGCGCGCAATAGTCTTGGCCATCTTACGGCCGACATGTTCGTGTTGATAAAATGTCCAACCGATTTTAGGAACAAATTTCTTGGTGGACGTCTTGCCGATGTCATGCAACAACCCGGCCAACCTAAGCATCGGATTGGTTGAGCGCGCGGAAATATTGTCCACGACTTTGAAAGTATGAACTAAATTATTTTTATGTTGGTGGCCGTAAACTTCTTCCACACCGTCCAAGGCCGAAACCTCGGGCAAAACAATATCCAAAAGACCGGTTTGAAACATTAAAATCAAGCCGATTGACGGCTCGCCGCACTTCATCATTTTAATCAATTCTTCTTGGACGCGTTCGGATGAAATAATTTTTAATCGCTCGCGATTTTTGTGAATTGATGTAAGGGCGGCCACGTCAATTCCAAATCCCAGCTGAGCGGCAAAACGCACCGCCCGCATCATTCTGAGAGGGTCGTCGCTAAATGTTTTATCCGGTTCAAGCGGAGTGCGCAGTAATTTATTTTTTAAATCTTTCCGGCCGTCAAACGGGTCAATTAAATTTTTCTTTAATACTGTCGGGGTTGGCTTATTACTTTTTGCAAAAACACTTACCGGCAAGGCCATGGAATTAACCGTAAAATCACGGCGCGACAAGTCATCTTGAAGCGTAGCGGACTTAACAACGGGTTTCCTTGATGATTTGTCATACGCCTCATGGCGCGCGCCGGCAAATTCCAAAACCACAGCCGAATCACCTTCGCCCAAGATATACCGCGCTGTGTCAAAATCGGGAAATTCCACCAAGCTCCCTTCCTGCTTCAATTCTTCGTCAAATAATTTGGCAAAGGCCAAACCGCTCCCTTCCACGACAAAATCAAAATCAATTTTCTCATCAGTGCCCAATAGATAATCACGCACAAAACCGCCGACAATATAAATCGGCAGTTTATTTTTATCCGAGACGTCATTAATTATTTTGAATATCGCTTGCCGTGTCGCCATAATTTATTATCTTTTTTTACCAAGTCTTTTCGCGGCGTATTCTTCGTCAATTAAACCCTGATCAGCCAATTCTTGAATGCAGTTTTCCATAGTAAGCATCCCCTCTTTAGCGCCGGTTTGGATGGCGGATTTAATCTGAGAAATATTATTTTCGCGAATTAAGTTGGCTATAGCCGGATTATTTATCAAGATTTCTCGCGCCGGCACGCGTCCACCATTCTTGGCCGGCAAGAGTTGCTGGGCAACCACAGCGCGAAGGACTGATGACAATTGAATTAACACTTGTTTTTGTTTGGAACCCTCAAACACGTCCACAATACGCTCAACCGCTTCGGGCGCGCTGGATGTGTGCAAAGTGGAAAACACCAAGTGGCCGGTTTCCGCGGCAGTCAGTACGGTGGAAATAGTTTCCGGGTCTCGCATTTCTCCCACCAAAATAACGTTCGGATCCTGGCGCAATACGTGCTTTAACGCGGCGGCAAATGAATTGGTATCGCGCCCGACTTCGCGTTGTTCAATCAAACATTGGTCATCTTTAAAAATAAATTCCACCGGGTCTTCGATCGTCACCACATGGGCTTTGCGTTTTTTGTTGATCTGTTCCACCATGGCCGCGAGCGTAGTGGACTTACCACTGCCGGTCGGGCCCGTGACCAAAACCAAACCATCGCGCAAATCAGTCATGCCCATCATGGCCTCGGCAAAACGCAAGTCATCCGGAGTGGGAATTTCCGCTGGGATAAGACGAGCGGCCAAACCGACATTTTCCATTTGATAATGCAAATTGACGCGGAAGCGGATGTCGTCAACTTCATAGGCAAAATCCAATTCTTTATCTTTCTCAAAAGTCTCGCGTTGTTCTTTGGAAATCATGCCATAAACCGCTTCGGTTAAAGCGTCATTATCCATTGGCTTGGTGTCCATCGCGGCCAATTCCCCATGAACGCGCAAAAGCGGCACCTCGCTGCCAACCAGATGAACATCGGACGCACCTTGCTTAATCGCTTCCTGAAAATACTTGTTTATTTCCTTCATATTTCACTTAAAACATATGGGTTAAAAACGCTATTATTATAGCACGAAACCACATACCTTGAAAAGATTGGTGATTTGTGTTAAACTGGACGAAATGAATACAAAAAACGGGCTATAGCGAAGTTTGGGCCCAAGGCCCATCAGCCTCTGGCTGAGGATATCGCGACCGCCTTCGCTAAGGCTACGGCGGGACAAGCATGCATGGCCCCGCACAAATTTCGCTAACGCTCAATTATGCGGGGTAAAGGTGCATTCGTAAATTACAAAAATATTTTTTCAGTCGGGCCATGGCGAAGTTGGTATCGCGCATGCATGGGGTGCATGAGGCCGCGAGTTCGAGTCTCGCTGGCCCGACTGAAAAAATATGACTACGTGGGGGTTCAAGCCTGCCCCGTAGCGTCCGCCCGAGGCGGACTGCTACCGGGGTCCCGCTAGCCCGACAAATAAATAACGGGAACCACTCATGTGTTTCCCGTTTATGCTGTGTTGCGCATCGCTTTAAATAAACCATGATTCGTCAAACTTGAAAACGAGACGACATTATTCTGGCGGGCCGGATTTTCGCACCGCATCCAAATATGGTTTTAAATTTTTGCGGTACTGCTCGTGTCGCCTATGTAGTTGTTTCCGTGTCCAACCGAAAAGAATTTTATCCTCTTTGTCAGCCTTTGCAAATACGGACTGTTCCTCCGTCAGCTTATCCACAAAAGCGAGTTGCTCTTTATTCATCTTTGACAATTGTCGCTTTGTGATTTTGATAATCAACACAACCGAGTCTTTTCCACGCCGTCTTTTATTTGTCGTTTCTCCAGCCATCTTATCCTCCCGCGCTTTTTGCGCAACATAATTGTTGAATGTACGAACTCCTCATAATTTATTATATCATAGTTAATATTATTGACAAGTTTGCATATTTGAAGTATACTTATTTCAAATTTATCGGGGTGTAGCGAAGTTGGTATCGCGCGTCGTTCGGGACGACGAGGCCGCAGGTTCAAGTCCCGCTAGCCCGACTGAGTAAATATAAAAAGGGAACTTCGTGAATGAGGTTCCCTTTTGTTTTGTGTTGCGCTAACCAGCGTCCTATTCCTCGCCAAGTCTTCTTTTTCTCCGAGGCACATAAGCTCCCATTGATCGCAAAAATAGCCGCTGGTTCACTTCGTCTAGTTCGTCCGCTTCTTCGTATAGTTTCGCAGCCATCATTTTGTACTCTTCTGAACTCGCATCTATTGTCGCGAAGTACTCTGATATATCTTGCTGGCCATTACTTGACATTTCACACCTCCCGCGATTTGACGCACAGCAACCGCCATACGGCTACGAAGATACTTTTGATCTTTACAGATACACATGTGTCTGAAATAGGGTTAGAAGCAACCCTATTTTGACTATATATCGCACATCGGACAGATGCGGGGCGAGTGAAATAGAGCGCACAGCCAGCCGGCCAATGCGGAGTCCAACCATTCTTGATACACTTTTTTATCAGCTTTCTCGTAGCGTTGGAAACTTCCATTTTATCCTCCCGCGTGTTGCACACAACAAATTTGGAAATGAACTAGCTCCTTAATGACAGTATAACACAATATCGTTTATTGACAAATCCGCTTGACTGGAATAGTTATTTGTTATAGGATTTCAATAGTTATTTTCAACCAAGGAGAAATAAAAAATGAAAGACAAGAAGGAAAACGTTCTGACGCCCTACATTTGTTACGCTCTCACGGAACTACCGCCTGAAATTCGTGAGTGGGCCAAGGCGTTTTATGCCGCGGTGGCGGATAAATGTAAGGGGGTCATCGGGGTGCGCGGTTTTGTGCCGCACGAACACTACGATCCGGTGGCAAACGCCAATTTCACTCCCCAACAAGTGGACTGCGCCGAACGCCGACAAGTGTGCAAATGCTCGTCAGTTGTCATCGTTGTGGCCCTCGCTCCATCCTGGGGCGGAGGCATTGAAGTGGAAATGGCCAATCAAAACGGCGTGCCGGTAATCATCCTGTGTGAAAAAGACAAGCTCGAGAAACGACTTGTTAGCCGTCTGCTTCGTGGCAATCCGGCCGTTCGTGAGGTCATCGCTTTTAAGAACGAGGAGGACGCTCTCCTTCAGCTCTCGAATGCCCTGCGCAAACTTTTTCCAGAAGAAGCGGCGAAAACGCTCAAAATGGAAATGCTCATGGCGAAGCGACTCGCGGGCGCGCAAGAACTCCAAAGCGCATTTGACGCTATTCGCCGATACGGCAGAGACGGTGCTTAACAACGAAATCTTGAACATTCATGGAGGCTACAGCGGGCCCACCTTATGGGGTGGGCTATTTATTTATTGACAAATTCGCTCACTTAATATATACTAATTCTAAATTTCGGGGTGTAGCGAAGTTGGTATCGCGCGTCGTTCGGGACGACGAGGCCGCAGGTTCAAGTCCTGTCACCCCGACAAACAAAATAACGCCGTCAGGCGTTATTTTGTATTTGAGGGTAGGACGAGCAAACAGTTTTGCTCGTCCAAGGACTTGAACGCCGGAGTGATGTCGCGCGACGCAGAAGAGCGAGCGCGACCGCGAGGCGGTGACTAGCCCGAGTCGGCGGAAGCCGACGAGAGGCGAAGCCAAGTCCTGTCACCCCGACCAACAAAATAACGCCGTCAGGCGTTATTTTGTTATTAAATAATAAATAAAACCGGGCAAGGATGCCCGGTCAAACAACAGAACTAATGGCATGGGAGAAGGAATATCTTAGCGAATCAATCTGGGATCGGCAAGTCCCTTTGCCGCCATCTCTGCCAGACGACGAGACATTTCTTCGTATTTGTCTCTCGCGCGTCTCACAATCTCCCAAATTTTCTCCGCTTCCGACCCATCAACGACCCCGAAAGCAAGGTGAAACGACGTTAACTGCACATTGGCCCCGGGCTTCGCTACATGTTTCAGTTCTCTTGCTACCGCTTCAGCCATCTTTCACCTCCTGTGGGCGCGAAAAATTGCCTTTCTTTTTTTGAAACCCGACGGTTATAACGTCGCCAACTCCAACAGATTACACCGCCAAACACCAAGATGAAAAAGAGAATAGCGCCCATGTAACCGGAACCCGTGACAAACCATTCCTCTCCCATGATTTTCCCCTTGTAATCGCGATCCTTGTCGCGTGTTTGAAAAGAACGTTTTTACTTTTGCAAAAATTCCGCCAATGCCTCCCGCCATGATCTTTGCGACGGTGTTTTTGTTTGAATCAATGATGAATTGGTCGGACGAGGCAAGCCAAAAATTATAATTCAATCACTGTCTGTTCACCCAAAAGCAAACGATATGTCTGATCATCGCGACGCTTGGACACAATCGCTTTTTCACCGCAGATACTTTCCACAATCTTCAACGGACAATCAATCTGACAATTATTCAAAATAATAGAATTAGATATTCCGGCATTTTTTACCACCGTGCCCGAGCCGATCGTGGCATATGGTCCAATGATACAATTTTCCAAAACACAATTTTCTCCGATAATTACCGGACCGATAATTTTTACATCATGACGAACAGTGGTACCTCCGCCAACATGAACCGCGCCGGAAATTTCCGCGCATGGCTCAACCATTCCGTTTATCATAAATGATTCCGGCGTCATTTGATCCATTAGCAATTTATTAGCGCTAATTAAATCGCGAGCTTGGCCGGTATCTTTCCACCAGCCGGTAATTTCTTTATAACCGACGCGATAATTATTTTTTAATAAATACGAATGAATACTGGAAATTTCATATTCGCCGCGCGCGCTTTTTTCAATATTTTTAAAGGCTTCAAAAAAAACTTTTGGACCATACAAATAGATTCCCGTCACGGCGAAATTATTCGGCGGATTAACCGGCTTTTCCCAAACATCAACTAACGTATGATTGTCATCAAATATCGGTACGCCAAATTGATTGGCATTTGGCACCGATGATAATGTAAGCAAGCAGTCATGACTGCCCCGGCTAAATTCAGCCAATAAATCTTTTATACTGCCGATAATTATATTGTCCGACAAATAGAATAAAAACGGATCATCGCCGATAAATTCTTGGGCTTGCTTGACTACATGAGCGACGCCTTGCGGACCGCCAACCTGCTCAAAAAATTTAATCTTCACATTACCCCAATGCCCGCCATCACCGATCACGCGCGCCAAATCAGTATCACCCGGATTGGTGTTGATAAATATTTCGGTGATACCCGCTTCCACCACTCGATCAATGGCATGAAAAATCATCGGGCGATTAGCCAGCGGAATTAGATGCTTATTGATTGTCGCCGTAATCGGACGCAAGCGCGTGGCTCGTCCCCCGCCGGTCAGAATGGCTTTGGTTATTTTAGGCACAAAAATTAATTACCAAAAAATTAAATTTTTAATCACGAACCAATACGCGGACATGATGGGATTACCAACATAACGCAATACCGATGAATTAAAGTCTTTATCACCGAAAGATATTTTCCCGGTAAATGAACATATAAAATTTCTGTCCGAGATTTTTCTAATTTGCGCGAGGCGCCTTCGCTTGGCCAACCACAAACGCCAATTTGACGCTTGGAGCCAATAGCGATAAGCAACCAGCTTTTGCTTTATCCAACCACACTTGAGAGCATAAAGCAAGAGCCCAAGTTCCAAAATTATCGCCATTGGCAACAAGAGGAGCAGGGTGGAAATTTTTAAATAGGAAATTAACAGGCCAAAGCGATTGCGTTCAATATAGTACATTTTTTCTTTTAAGCGGGAAAATTGATATTTGTGATAAAAAATGGAATCGCGGACGACAATAATTTTATAACCGGCGGCTCGCAAACGAAATGAATATTCAATGTCCTCGTGATACATAAAATAATCTTCGTCCCAGCCGCCAAATTTCTTAAGTAAATCAACGCGGAGCAAAACCGCGGCGCCGCTCGCGTAGGAGGTTTCAAAAGCTTCCTTAAAATCTCTCGCATCAAATCGTTTACGAAAATTATCGCAGTAGCCAAAACCCAGATATTGGAAAGCGTTGCCCGAAGTATTGACCAAATCCGTCTCCGGATGCAGGAGGATCATCGGCTGAGCCGCGCCAATATTATCATCCGCCTCCATCGCCTCCACCAACGGTTCCAGCGAACCGGCGGCGATAAAGCCATCATGATTGTGTAAAAAAATATAATCAAAACCGGCGTCAATCGCCCATTTAATGCCGACATTGTTTCCTCCGGCAAAACCCAAATTTGTTTTTTGCCCCAGCAAGGTGACATGAGGAATTTCCCCGCCGGAAATCGGTAAAAATTTTTCTCGCAAAATTTTCATGGAGTCGCCGTGTTCCGGATGAGGATTGTCCACCACCACAAATTCCACTTTATCTTTCGGATAAGTCAGATGCTTTAATGACGAGACCACGTCATCTAAATATGACTCGCTATTATAAGACAAATAAATTATGGCGATTTTAGGAAAAGTCCGCATAATATTTATGTTGGCCGCGCCATTTCCAAATATATTTTAACCAACTGACAGAATGAATGCGAGCTAATTTATTTTTAAAGAAAGCCCGGAATAATCCCGAAACTTTGGCCGAATCTCGGTTGTGAGTATGCCTAATAACAATGTCGTGAACATAATAAACAGGATTCCCCGCCGACCATAATGAACGGCATAAATCGCAATCTTCCATATACATAAAATATCTTTCATCAAAAAACCCGACATCACACCGTAACATCATGGCCGCGCCCAACACCCAATCCACGGGACGTGTTTCGTTGTGGTCAAAATCTTTCATCACCAACTTGTCGGCGTGTTTTTTAATCCAAAAATATTTCTTGTCAATATTTATTTGTTTTAACGGTTTGATCAAGATAGATGGTAGGTCAAAACGATAACAAGTGAACTGTGTTGATCCGTCCATGTTTAAAATCTTTGGACCAATACAACTTATTTTTGAATTATTGTCCATAAAATTTACCATCTTTTCTATTGCGTGCGACCCGCTTACTATTTCCGTATCACAATTAAGAGACATAAAATACCGCGCCGGCACGGCCAAAAATCCACGATTATTACCGGCGCCAAATCCAAGATTTTTTTCCGGTAAAATATAGGTGACGGATGGATGGGCGCCGAGCGCTTCTCGCAGACCATCTTGGTTTAACGAGTTGTCCACTACGGTAATTTGAAAATCCAATGATGAATTTTGTAAATCCGACAACAAACAAGACAGCGAATTCATTAATTCGCCTTTTGACAAATAATTAACATAGACGATGTTTACATCTTTCATATTAATATTTCCACCACTTGCGAACTTCCCGCCAACCGATTGTTCTTTTCCGCGTAATTTCTAGGCGTTTGGCGCATAATAACTTTCTTTCTTTCCACAACGCGCGCCAACTCATTAGAATTGACGGTTGAGTGATTAAATAGTAAACAAACTTCCTGGCTTCATACCATAAAATCGGTCCAAAGTCAAGGATAATATTTTGCCAATATTCATTTTTATAAAGCGTGGCCAAATGATTTTTATAACTGTAATATTTAATAAAAAACGATTGCTTCATTTTATTGCCCGCGGCCGACACGTCGGACGCATTTTTGCTTTGCGCCGCCGAACGATCATGATAGACGACCGTGTCCAACAAAACAAAAGATGAAAAACCGGCTGAGCGCAAACGAAACGCCAAATCCACATCCTCTTTGTATGAATGATAAGACTCGTCGAATAAAGAACCGTCGCGAAATTGAATTTTTTCCGCTACGTCGCGCCTCATCGCGAGCAACGCTCCGGATAATCCAAATACTTCCAAAAATTTTTTATCCGCGCACTCGTTGATCGACCAGCTTTCCCCGCCGTGAAGTTCGCTAATTCTCCGCCGTCTTGAAACCGACAACCCCACTGAATCCACCAAATCCGTGAACGACTGTTCCAGCCTGGCATCAATATCCAAAAAATTCCATTTCATCAAACGTGGGGCAACGGCCGAACGCGTTTTATCTTCGTCTAAAAACTTAATAATTTTTTCCAACGCATCCGCCGTCAAATACATGTCTTGATTTAAAATTAAAAAATACTCTGCTTTGCTCACCCGGAATAATTGGTTGTGTCCGGCGGCAAACCCTTTGTTCTCGCTATTACATATTACATTGGCCGCTTGATTATTGTTCTTCAATTCGCGTTGAATCACCGATACAGTGCCATCGGTTGAACAATTATCCAAAATATTCAATTCCCAATCGCTAAATGTTTGCGCGCGCAAAGACGCAAATAAATGCGGAATATATTTTGCCCCGTTCCACACAACCAAATTAACAGATAATTTATTCATGCAAATTATTTTTCTTCACAAATATTGATGCCGCCGCCGCTGAAACAATGACCATTGGACGCAACAAAGCAATCCAAATCCATTTATACCACGGTTCCCATTTCTGAAAATATTGCAACATGCTTTTGGTAACCACTTTCTGTTTCCACAACAAATCTTTCTTTTGAAAACTTTGCCCGACAAAATCCACGCAAGAAATAATCGGAGTATACATTACTTTCATTCCGTTCTTGACGCACTCACGGCAAGTATCCACATCTTCAAACCAGAGATAATATCTGGGATCAAAGGCCCAGCCAAGTTTATTATAAAGTGTTCGGCGCATCAGCATAAACGAACCGCGCACCGAATCCACTTCCTGTTCAATGTCGGGATTAAAATTTTTGTACAAATAACCGCCGAGCATCTTCGGAAACAAATGCGGTAATTTTAATAATATCGCCACTTGATCAAACAAACGAGGAAAACGCCGAGGTTTGGCGTTTTCATTTAATTTCCCGTTGGTGTCCAACAATTTGCAACTGGCGATGCCAACCTCGGGATGAGCGCGCATCCAAACAATAAGTTTATCCAAACTTCCAAGCTCCACCCGCATGTCCGGATTTAAAAATAATAAAAACTCTCCGGTGGAACGCAAAGCCGCTTGGTTGTTGGCATAACCAAAACCGGTATTAACTTCGTTGCGGATTATTTTTACTTGAGAAAAAATATTTTCAATCATTTTCAACGCGTCATCCGATGAAGCGTTGTCAACCACCCACTGCTCCCAAGAGATGTTATTCGCGCCACTAATCACGGTCGGGATTTGGCCGAGGATTTGATCCTTATCATTATGCGTGACGGTAATCACCGAAAGATCCATAATTATTTCTTTAAGGCGGCCTTGAATTTATCCACAAAAGGAATAGCGGTCGGGTCAATGCCCGCGACAATGGCCGAATAATAACTCAAATAACCGGAAGCAGCCAAGGCCGCGCCGGCTATTTCCAAAGCGGTTTTATTTTTTAGCAAAATCGATTCATACATAATATTATTTTCCGCCAGCACATTTTTTGTAATGTCAAAACGCTTTTTTATTTTTTCCGAATAAAGCGAGGATTCAAAAAAAACAAACAGTAAATTGTCTTTGTTGCCCGCGGGATTCATCATACCCTCCATTAAATGATGGTTGAGTTCGGGGATGAGAAAATATCCGGCAAAACGCTTGGCATTTTCATTCATCTGATTGGCGGCCGTATGCGCGTTGCCTCCGAGAATTCCCGCGCCGACAAACCATACCGAACGATTCATTGTTTTACTCGCGAGCTTTTTAATGACATTATCCTCGGCGGAAACACCAAATTCTTCTTGCGCCGCGCCCACGGCAAAGACTAATTTTTTAATCTCCTCATCCCTAAATTTAATCAAACCGGCGCGGGATAAAATTAAACCAATGCCGGCAACAGAATAACCCAAGCCCATTCTCGGCGATCCGCACGGATTATTATCAGTGGAAAAGATTAACGCGGGAATTTTATTTTTCTGAGCGATTTTTCGCAGTTCACCGCCGGCGCAAATAATCACTTGCTTGGCGCCAATTTTTCGTACAGCTTTTTGCGCCGCGATAACTTCTTCGGTATTGCCGGAATAACTGGAAAATATCGCCAGCGTGTTTTTATTTATGCATCCCGGAGCATCATAGCCGTTCACAATAGTCAGAGGGACTTTTAACGTTGGCATGAAAACACTGTGAATAATATGCGCGCCCAGAGCGGAACCGCCCATGCCAAATACGACCGCGCGATCAATCTTTTTATAACCGGCGGGCAACTTAAATTTCTTTGCCAATGTGTTAATTTCAATTATTTGATCCCCGAGTTTCTCAATACTGCCGAGCATGTTTTGAGAATCAATTTCGCTCAAATCAACGCGATTATTTAGATTTATCATACGAATAATTATTGTGGAAATTAAAATGATTTTTTGTGCCCCGCGTATTTAATCAAAGCATCTCTCACCGCGTCTTTTACCGGCCGCATATTTATACCAAGCTTGATTAAATTATCTGACGATAAAATATTATTTGAACGTTTCTTCTTGGCCAAACCTTCGCTAACCAGATCAACAGCCGTTATCCATTCATTTTTATGATTGGGATCCACCAACTCTTCATACATGGCAATAATTTCGCGGTGTTTAATTGTCCCGGGATTGACCACGTGAAAAACGCCGGTGGCTTTCTTTTCTAATAGAGCGCGAAACACCATTATCATATCCGGGATTATTGTCACACTATTTTCCACATCCACCACTCGTTCGTATGAAACAAGTTTATCAATTAAATTTGCTTTTGATGGAGATTCATCAATCGGCATGCGGATACGAGCGATACCGACGTTCGGCAGGGTGGACAAACATAAATCCGTTGCGTATTTTGAACGCGTATACACGGCTGAAGGATTGGCAAAATCATTTTCTTTCCAACCGCCGTCTTCCGGCGAATCGCCGTAAAATATACAGCCGGTGCCCATGTGCAACAAATATGTAGTTTTCAATTGACAAGCCTCGGCAATCATCAACGGCAAAATTGTGTTGCCAAAAATTGTGGCGGTTTGATTAGTCTCGCACCAATCAACATTCGGCTTGCCGACAATGCCGGCCGCGTTTAACACCGCATCGGGCTTGTGCTCGTCAAGCAGAGCCACGACATCATCAACCGACTTAATTATTTTATCGGACAAGACGGCGTCCGGCCAAGCTTCGGCACAGCGTCTACCCAACCATCCGGCGCCGATAATTAAAATTTTTAAATTACTTGTTGCCATATTGTTGATTGTAATAATTTTGGTAATCGCCATTTTTAATTTTTTTCCACCAATCAATATTATTTTTATACCAGTCTACCGTCAGTTTCATCCCCTGTTCAAAATCCACGGACGGCGTCCAACCTAATTCATTTTTTATTTTGGAATAATCAATGGCATAACGGCGATCGTGGCCGGGCCGATCTTGTATATATTCAATCATCTCATCGGTCGCGCCAAGCAATTCAATAATTTTTTGCGTAATGTCCAAATTGGTGCGATTCTCTCCCCCGCCGACGCAATATGTTTCGCCAATCGCGCCTTGATGTAAAATTAAATCAATCGCGCGACAGTGATCCACGACATAAAGCCAATCCCGCATTTGTAAACCATCGCCGTAAACCGGAACTTTTTTACCTTCCAACAAATTTGTGATAAACAACGCGTGTAATTTTTCCGGAAATTGATTTGGTCCGTAATTATTGGAACAGTTGGAAATAGTAATCGGCAAATTGTAGGTATGAAAATACGCGCGCACCAAATGATCAGACGCGGCTTTTGACGCGCTATACGGACTGCGGGGGTCATACGGCGTTTGCTCGTTGAAAGGCGCGTCAACCGGTCCGAGCGAACCAAACACTTCATCGGTGGATACATGATGAAAACGTTTGTTCCCGCATTTTCTCGCCGCTTCCAACAACACTCTGGTGCCCAAAACATTTGTCCGCAAAAAATCCTCGCCATTCATTATTGAACGATCCACGTGCGTTTCAGCGGCAAAATTTACCACCGCGTCGCATTGCTCAATCATTTTTTCCACCAAAGGCGCGTCGCCAATATCCCCGCGCATAAATTCATAGCGCGGATTATTTTCCACTTCTTTTAAATTTTCCAAATTTCCGGCGTAAGTCAGCAAATCAAAATTTATCACGGAATAATCCGGATATTTCGCCAAAATATATTTAATAAAATTTGATCCGATAAATCCGGCACCGCCGGTAATTAATAGACGCATAAATAATAAAAATGCGCTGATTTAGCGCATTTATCATAACATATTAAGGCGATTTGTCAAAATATACACGCAAACCGCAAAAATTTTCTAAAACATTGCTATCCGGTGTTATATTTGATATATTTAACCTATTATATCCTCGGTGGCTATAACCCTAATTTGTACAAAACAATAACGTTTTTCGGCTAAATATTCCATTGGTTGGGGAAGGTAGTTGTGCGAAATGATAATATATTCTTTTTACTATTTGATAATAAAATCTGGCAATTTTATGAATTTTGAAAATAGAGAGTCGGCCAAACCAAAAGATGAAAGCAGAATAATTGATGAAAATACATATATAGATATGTGCGTTGACTATGCTCTTATGACTGGTTGGGTTAAGCCGGAAAAGAAACATATACTTACCGACAACTATCTTAAACCTATTTACCAAAAATATACTGAGGTAATAAGCGAAGTCAAGACAGAAGTTGCAGCAGAAGCGGATGCGGAAATATTGCTAAAAACAATCATCAAAAGATTGAACCAAATTTTAGAGCCAACTCGACGAATTGGTTCTACCGAAGACAACAATATAACTCGTTCTATTTATGATTATCGCGATAGACTTTGCCAATCTAATACATATTTAGAATATGCCGCGACTTCTTTGGCTGATTTCATTCGCGACCTTCTCTATTCTAAAAGTTAAAAATTACCCATTTTTTTATGTTACTTCACAGAACACGGCATATTCGGCTCCGCCACACTATAAAGTATTCCATTTTCTAACTTCATATGAGAATAATTTTAGCTTCACAATCACCTTTCAGAAAACATGCATTAGATATACTGGGTCTCAAATATGAAATAATTCCTAGTAACATAGATGAATCTGCTATTAGGCACCTTGATCCAAATGAATTAGCTCAATTGCTTTCAAAAGCAAAGGCTTTGGAAATTGGTAATAAAAATGCGGATTCCATTGTGATATCAGCCGATTTATTTGTTGTTCATAAAAACAAAATAATTGAAAAACCTCGAGACGAAAATCATGCTAAAGAAATGCTAAAATCATTCTCAGGTGATACTTTTAAAATTGTGACCGGTTTGGTAGTTTATAATAGTAATACTAAAAAGTTGCTTTCAACTTCAGAAGAATGTGAGGTACGATTTAGAGAGCTTACTGATTTTGAAATAAATAATTACGTTACTAGGTTCCCCGCGGTTAAGTGCGCAGGCGCATTTGAATCGGATGGATTGCTTAGGTTTGCGGAATATATAAAAGGTAATTATAATTTTAGAACTGCAATTCCTGTTAATAAACTGATTTTATTTTTAAGAGAAAATGGCATTAGTGTTTAAGTATGAAAACAAACGACGTTGTTGTAAAAAAATCAAATATTGACGGATCCGGTGTTTTTGCAACTCGGGATTTTAAAACAGGGGAAATTGTTTTGCGATGGGATATTTCCAATATTTTATCTAATGAAGAAGCCGCTACGCTGACCGAAGAAGAAAAACGATATATTTCGTATATGGATGGTAAGTATGTTATTATGCAAGACCCTGAAAAATATGTTAACCATTCTTGCGATGCAAACACGACCGCAAAACAATTTTGTGATATTGCCAAGCGAGATATAAAAAAGGGCGAGGAGATTACAGCAAATTATAAAGAAGAGCTGTCTCCAAGCACCGAAATGAAATGTAATTGCGGTAGTAAAAATTGTGTGGGAATCGTAAGGAACTAGTGCTAAAAAAGAACATCGGCTAACACGGTATATCCGGCTCCACTTCGCTCCACCCACATCGCTATTGCGACATCGTATACACGCAAATCATTAAACGAAATATTTTTCAGTTTAAAATATAATTGATATGGCGGCACCAATTACACACATTGCTTTAACAGCAAAAATTTTTGATAAATTTTTTAAAGATAAAAATAAAAAAGATTTTTTTATTGGCTCTTGCTTCCCAGACATAAGGTATTTAAAAGTTATAGAACGAGAAAAGACTCATTTTGATAATTTAACTATAGCTGATTTAAAAGATAATGATGCTTTTACCACCGGGTTAAAATTTCATTCAATTCTTGATATTGCTCGCGAGAAATATATAGTTGAAAATGACACCTATTCATTATGTCCGAAATCTGAATATGCCACCACGTCACTTAAGTTATTGGAGGATGAATTATATTATGCAAGTATTACAAATTGGTCTGAGTACATAGAATATTTGAAGGAAATTTCAACCGATGAAATAAATATCGGAATCAATATTAATGATGTTAAAAAGTGGCACAATCTATTAAATTGCTATTTTCAAACAAAGCCAAGCACAAAAAGCATCACCGATTTTATGCATGGCATTTATTTTACCGATGACGTCATACGAGAAATATTTAAAAATCTTGATATTATGAGAACTAATAAAAAAATCATTGAAATTTTAAAAAATCTATACAAAAATTTTGATACATTAATTACCTAAACTGGAAGACATATCGTTTAACACGGTGTATCCGGTTCGGGAATTTTTCACATTCATCCTGAACTCGGCAATAATATAACATCAACAAAAATCCCCCGCACATGCGAGGGATTTGTTTGTTAATTTAGATTTTATTCCCGACTTACACTCGCCACCACGCCTGCGGCCGCGAGACAAACAAGCATGGACGATCCACCGTGGCTTACGAATGGTAATGTCACTCCGGTTAACGGCAAAAGTCCGACCATGGCCCCGATGTTCATACAAGCCTGCCAAAAAAACCAAATACTGACACCGCAAGCCAGCAAAAATCCGTAACGGTCCGGCGCTTCTTTGGCAATCTTGAGCCCGCGCCAAGCAATGAGTAAAATCAAACCGATTAAGGCGCACGAAATAACAAAACCCATTTCCTCGGAGATGATGGCAAAAATTGAATCCGCTTCCACTTCGGGTAAGTACTGGTATTTTTGGCGCGAATGTCCGTAGCCTAGCCCGCCCCACCCGCCCGAACCAATGGCCAAATACGCTTGGCTCACATGATACCCAATGCCTTGCGGGTCAAGCTCGGGATGCAAAAATATTTTTAATCGGTCCGAACGATACGGCGCCGTGATAATGAGAATAATTACTGCGACTACGCCCGCGGCCGCGAGCGCGGCCAAAATCGGCTTTGATGTGCCGGCCACAAATAAAATTCCCACAACCATGCCTGCAATCACCACCAGTGTGCCGATGTCGGGCTGAACCGCGATGAGAAGCAAAGCTGGCGCGATCACGCCAAGCACGGGCAAGAGTCCGTTTTTCCAATCATGCAAATTTCTATCCGGGTCAGACAATAAATCAGCCATGATAAATATAATCGCGAGTTTGGCCAATTCCGCCGGCTGAAAATGCATGAACCCTAAATTTATCCATGACGCCGCTCCTTTACCAAATGACGTGCCTATATGCGGAATAAAAACCATCACCAAAAGCGCCAGGCAGGCAATATAAAATACTCTACCGAGTTTACGCCACAAATCTGTATTAAAACGCGCGCAAATCAAAAACGCCAGCAAGCCCGGCAAGACGCCTTTGAGCAGTTGGGATTTTATAAAATAATATGTATCGCCGTGAACGCTGTAGCCGACCGGAGCGCTGGCCGAAGTCAAACAAAATAAACCAAAAGCCAACAATATTCCAATGCTGACCATATAAAATCTATCGGCTTTTTTGGCATTACCGGCAAGCGCCATATTTACAAATTAATATCCACAATCAAATATACGGCTAAAGCCAAAAATAATTCCAGCACGGCCGTAAAAACCGTGAGGATGCGCGACAAAAGTTTGTCCGAGTTGAAAGTGTATATACCGGCGATAAAATTTATTATTACGAAAGCTAAGCCGACCACGGGCATAATCAAAATTCTCCACCATTCACCGACATAATCCACGCCAAAAATAATATTGTAATGCAAAAATAATGTACCGCCTTGCGTTCCCAAATTAAAAAAAATATACGGCCACATAAAAACTTGCGCCAAAGCCGATATGGCAAGCGGAACAAACACCCACGGGTCCTTAAAAAAAACTTTTAATAGGTAAAACATAATTTAAGCGGTTATAATTTTTCCTCCCTCGCCGATAATAATTTTGTCTCTACGTTTGACCGAACCGGACAAAAGCAATTCGGCCAGTTTATTTTCCACGCGTTCTTGCAAAGCCCGTCGCATCGGACGCGCGCCAAAATCCGGATCATAACCCACGTCAGCCAAGAATTCCAAAGCCGCATCTTCAATAATAAGTTCAATGCCTTTGGCCTCCAAATCTTTGGCCGTGCGCGCCAACATAAAGCCCGCGATTTGTTTGATGTTTTCCCGAGTTAGGGCTCGGAACAGCACAATACCGTCAAAACGATTTAAAAATTCGGGACGGAAATATTGTTTGAGCTCTCCATGCAACAACCGGTCTTTGATAGCATCAGACGACAAACCGGCGCGCAATTGCTCGGCCACATACGAAGTGCCGGCGTTTGAAGTGGCGATAATAATTATATTGGTGAAATCCACCACTCGTCCGGTGCTGTCGGTCAATCGCCCGTCATCCATCACTTGCAAAAATAAATTTAAAATATCCGGGTCGGCTTTTTCAATTTCATCCAACAGTAGAAGCGCGAATGGCTGACGGCGGATGGCTTCGGTCAAAATACCGGTTCCCTTTTCTCCGGGCGCACCAATCAGACGATACACACCGGACTTGTCCATGTATTCACTCATATCCAAACGGATCATTCGGTTCTCTCCGCCAAAATAAACTTCGGCAATGGTTTTAGCTAATTCTGTTTTGCCCACGCCGGTCGGGCCGAGAAATAAAAAGTTGGCAATCGGGCGGGTCTTGGAACGAATTTCCACGCGGGCTCGGCGCAAAGCGTTGGCCACCAAATCCACGGCTTCATCCTGGCCGACCACGCGTTTGTGCATTGCCTCTTCCAACAACATTAATTTACTTGATTCATCGGACGTCACGGTCGTGGCTGGAATGCCGGTTTTGTCTGCCACCACCTGCGCCACCTCTTCACCCGAGACAAGGGAATCCGCGCCCTTTTTGTTGCGCGCATGCGAGCCGGCTTCACTGGCAATTTCTATGGCACTGCCCGGCAAACAATTTTCATGTAAAAATCTTTGCGCCAATTGCACGGATTTTTCCACCGCGTCATAAGCAAAAAATACTTGATTCTTGTGTTCAATCAAAGCGACTTTGGATTCCAAAACTTGGATGGCTGAGTTCTCGTCCATTTCGTGCACTTCCACTTTAGCAAAAACATTTCCCAACGCCGAATTGGAAATATAACGCGCAAAATCTTCATCCGTACTCGTGGCAATGGTCAAAAACCGGCCGCCGCGTAAAAAATCCGCCAGTGTTCCGGCCACATCCAAACTACTACCTTCGCCGGCTGATACGCCAATCAACTCGTGGACATTTGGAATATACAAAATCACATTTCGCGCGCGGGAAATTTCATTCATCATGGCAATCAAGCGTTCAATCGCGCCCGAAGCAGTCGTACCGGAAAGAAGTGAGGATACATTTAATTTAACCAAACGTTTGTCGCTCAAACGGCGAGGAACATCGTCTTCAATCATTTTGTCGGCCAATCCTTCCACAATACTGCGCTTGCCCACGCCATTAGAACCGGTGAGAAGCACGTTGGCCGCTCCGCCGTCCACCACGCGGAAAATTTCTTCAAATTCTTTTTCGCGCGCCACGCAATAATCAAATTGATTGAGTTGGGCCAAACGCGTCATGTCATCGCTAAAATTATTCAAATACGGCGTGGCTAAAGCGGTCATGGCTTTGTCCATGCCATATTTGGAGCGATGCGAACCCGCCCGCGCATGCTTCACATATTCGCGATATAATCTTTCACGGATACGCGCCCATTCCACCACGTTCATTAATTTATTTTTTTCAATTTCCATGTCATACAATAATTCTTGCAGGGGCGGAGATTGTTTGATGCAGGCGACCAAAAGTTCGGTGACGCTCACGTATTCTTGATGAGCGCTGTAGGCTTCTTCATACGCGCGAAATAAAATTTGCTGTATGTCAGGCGATAGAAGGGGCATGGAATGCGCGTTTTGCACTTGCGACGGCGCGTCAAAAAGCGAAACAATCCCCTCTTGCAATGATTTGGCCGGCAAACCAAGCCGGATAAAAATATTACCGATGCGATTAAACGAAAGTAAAGTGTAAAATAAATGATTGGCTTCCACGTGCGCATAGTTTCTTTTGTCCGCGAAATTATAGGCTTCGGCCAGCACAGCCATGGCCTCATCGGTGAATGTCTTGTCAATTGCTAATCGTTTACTGGAAGGAATTTTTTGGATTTGCTTCCAATCGGTTAGCGCCTCGGACTCTTCGGACGCGGACGTATGCTCATAATCAAATTTTTCCACCTCTAAATTTTTCTTGCGTTCGGTAATTTTGCGATACCAAAAATAAAGCAAAAACAAGGCGCCGAGACAAAATAAAAATTTGGAATAATACGGCAAACCTAGAATCGCTGTCAGCCACTGTTCGGGCAGAGAAATAAAAGCCTGATAGGCGCCGGCGCGATAAGCAAAAAATATTGCCCACACCCAGAAGTTGAGCCAGAGGACAATAAAAGTAATCCGGCGAATTTTGTTTCCGATTCTTCGGCCATTCACCATGGCGATGTTGTATCGCGTCAGAGGATATGTCCAAGCCAGCCATTTACCGCGCATCCGCACGCCCATGGAACGCCCACGGCATTCTTTGCAGACGCCAAAACCGCGCAAACCCGTTCCTTTGCACGAAGGGCATGTCGCGACATTCATTGGCGGTAGTTGCTCAAACAGCATATTAAATAATTGTCTTGGAATGAATCATGCAGTACACAACCGCGACCGGTAGAGCCAGCCACACAAAAAACAATGCGACGCAAACCAACATCCAGCCAACCAGCGCGATAGTCCGCGCTATCACTTGAATCAAACGCATCAGAAAACTGATAATTCGCCCTTGAATATCATACTGGCCAAACATGGGCACAAAAATATTCTTAAACCAAAGCCCGGGCGCGAGCGTGGCATTGCCGGACATAAATACTTGCGCGCACCAAACAATGGCGTGTTTGGCGCCAACCGTGTACCACCAAACCGGAAAATAAAATAAATCAAGAATGGCCAAGCCAAAAATTCTGGTAAATACAGTGATAAACATACGGGAGTATTATAACATAAAATGACAGAAAATAAAAAACCCATGGACATAGCCAAGGGTTTTCATATTTCATAATTATTTTTTTGCCACCACTGACCCAACCGCGCTCAAATAGGTAATATTGTCCGCTCGGGTCAATCCGGCATTGGCAATTCGTTTCTCCAAAACAGGTAAGGAGTTGGCCGCCGCCATCTGCACATCCAAACCGCGAATTTCTTCATTGAGCGAAGCAACTTTATTTTGCAAATCACGCATTTCATAACCGCTGGTCGCGGCCGCGCTCACTTCGCGCACATACGCAAACACCAACAAGACTAGTATGCCCAGATAAATTCCGCGCGCCGCGCGCCCTTTTAACCATTCAGGGATGGCGCCACCGCGCGTTATTGTTTCCATATAACGGCGCAGGTAATTCATCTGATATTTGATTTTTCGTTTTAGGGTCATAAAAAACGGTTGCAATATATTTGTCCCCTCTTCGCAAAAATTATTAAATTTTCTCAATCACTCGCAATTTTGCGCTTCGCGAGCGTCGGTTTGCTTCTAATTCCGCCTCACCGGCCGTAATCGGTTTGGCTGTAATCAACTTGGCTTCACCGGACGACAGTGTCTGAAAATAATGCTTTACAATTCTGTCCTCCAATGAATGAAAGGTGATCACCGCTAACCGCCCGTTGCCGGCCAAACTCTCGTAGGCTTGAGGCAATGCTTGTTTCAACACCTCAAGTTCGCGATTGACGGCAATGCGCAGGGCTTGAAAAACTTTGGTCGCCGGATGTATTCCGCCAATCCAAGGAATTTCTTTTTCAGTTTTCAATTTACTCCGATAAACTTGTAAAATTATTTCCGCAAGCTCGCGCGTCGTCTTTATCTGATTAACTTTCCTTACAGCATCTATGGCTTCGGCAATTTCTTTTGATAAATCCTCCTCGCCAAATCGTCTGAAAATCTCCTCCAATTCTTTCACGTTCCATTCGTTTATAATTTTTTCCGCCGTCGTCTCCGAACCATTTACCGGCGTGTAGCGCATGTCCAAAGGTTCGTCACGTTCAAAACTAAACCCCCTGTTCCGTTCTTCAAATTGCGGAGATGACCAGCCCAAGTCCATTAAAATCGCGTCAGCCAATCCAAAATTATTGTCAACAATTATTTTTGATAAATTTTCAAAATTGTCGCGCGCGTAAACCACTTGCTCGCCGAATCTATATAAAAATCTTTTGGCGCGGAGCAATGATTCCGGGTCGGCGTCAATGCCGAGCAGTTTGCCTTTCGGGCCGATCGCTTCCAGAATCGCCTCGGCATGTCCCCCGTCGCCCAAGGTGCAGTCAATAACGCGACCGCCTTTTCTCAGGTTCATCGCTTCAATCGTTTCATGAATTAGGACCGGTTCGTGTCGCATAACTTTATATCAATTTTCAATATTTCGTAATTTCGTAAATTTTCGTATTTCGTATCTTTTTAGACTCCCAGCTCGGCCATTCTCTCGGCAATCTCTCCGCTTTCTTTTTCAGTTTTGGTTTTGAATTCGCCCCATTTGGTTTCATCCCAAATTTCCAAACGGTTATAAAGTCCGGCCACAATCACACTCTTTTTCAATCCGGCGAACTGGCGCAGATATTCAGGCAGGACCGCCCGGCCTTGTTTGTCCATTTCCACATCCATGGCGCCGGCAAGCATCAGGCGCGCGAACGCCCGGCTGTTAGCTTGGCTGATGGGCAAAGCCGCCAATTTCTCGGCCAGCTTTTCCCATTCTTTTTTGGTGTACAGAAACAAACAATTATCCAAACCTCTCGTCACCACCGCGCCTTTCACGAGTTCATTGCGAAACTTGACCGGTATGGCTAACCGGCCTTTTTCATCCAAATTGTGAGAGTATTCGCCGATGAACATACCGAAGTTAAAAGTTTATAAAGTTCATAAAGTTATAAAGTCGCACAGTTTGTGGGGCGTAGCGCAAGCGAAGCCCCACCACTTCTCACCACTACACTCCATTTTATACCACAATCAAACACCCGTCAACACCATTCTCCATTTTTATTTTGGCTAATGTAAAACAAAAAATCCCGCTGTAAGCGGGATTGTGGATAAGTTTATTGATAAAATCAGGATATGCGCCTCCTCCATCACAGCAATGGCAGACCTCAACTACTTTTTATTGAGTTAACTTGTCCGCTATTTTTGGAATCAAACATGTAACAAATTGGGCTGAAATGAAAACAATTATGGCGGCGACAACCCAGATTATTTTATCTTTAATCGACGACCATGCTAAGGATTTAATTTCTGTTTGTAACGGCACCGAATCTTTTATCGCCGCACATATCTTGTTATCGAAATTTTTGCCTTCAAACTCCTGCTTAAACACAACGAGGGCGTCCACTTTTTGTGTATACTGCTCTTGGTTAAAATCATTGTCAGGTCTGGGCATAAGAAAAAAATCAGACTTTTTTCTTTTTGATATTCTCCGAAGGAATAAGTGCGTTGCCATTTATACTAATAGGACTGCCGTTGGCTTGAGATATAACAGAGAGTACAAAACCCAACGCATCTTCATTGCCAATAAGATCATAATCTCGAACTATCTTCTCAAGTGCCTGAACATGGCCATTGTCCATTTCAATGCTCAATTTTCCTTCACCAACATCATTGATCTTTATAGACATAATGGTTTATATTAATGATTCATTTTTAGTATAACATAACCCCGCACAAATGACAACAATATTATCACGGATTCTTCAATGCCTCCAAACACGTCTGGATCCCCGCCTTCGCGGGGATGACACTGCCGAAGGGATTCCTCGGCTTCGCTCGGAATGACAGTTTTTACACCTCCACCGCCTCCTCCGGATCAGCCACGGAAACTCGCACGCCCAATTCACTCTTAATTTTATCGGCTAAAGGCTGGCTTTGCTCGGGCTCGCCGTGATTCAAGACCACGCATTTGGGCGTTGAACCGTTGTTTTTAATCCAATTAAAAATTTTAATTCTATCCGCGTGCGCCGAGAGCACATCAATAAACTCCACATGGCATTTGACTGCCACGTGTTCATTCAAGACGTCCACATGAGTCGCGCCATCCAAAATCTTCCTGCCCGGCGTGTGCATGGCTTGGAAACCGGTGAGAAATAAAGTATTGCGATTATCAGACAAATAGCGCAACGCGTGATACTGGATGCGTCCGCCGTTCATCATACCCGAACCGGCAATAATAATTTTTTGGCCAATGACCGTATTGATGCGCTTGGAATCATCGCGCGAACGGGTCATTTTCAATCCGCCGAATTGGAACAAATCATCACCGGACCGGATATACCTTTCCGCTTCTTCATCAAAATATTGCGTGTAGCGGTTAAACACGCCCGTTGCGTTGATGGCGAGCGGGCTGTCCAAAAAAATCGGAATGTTCGGCGGTAAAACTTGGTCGCGGTCAATCAAATCATTTAAATCATACAAAATTTCCTGGGTGCGTTCCACGGAAAAAGCCGGCATCATCAAAGTACCGCCCCGCTCAAGCGCCTCGGCCACAACTTTTTTAATGGCAGACTTGCGGTCAATACTCGTGTCGTGTTCGCGGTCGCCATAAGTGGACTCGCAAATCAGCAAATAAACATCTTTGGGCAAGGCGTCGGTATCGCGTAAAATCGGGACATTCACATTGCCCAGGTCGCCGGAAAAAACAACTTTTTTGCCGGCTAAATTTATTTCCAAAAATGCCGAGCCGAAAATATGACCGGCTTCATAAAATTTAAACCTGATGTTTGATGCCGGTAAATCAAAATCATCATAATAATCCACTTGGCGCATCATACCGATAACCTTGGCCACATCATCTAAATTATACAGAGCCGGCCGGCCAAATTTCCGGGCGTGATATTCCATGATTTCGCATGCATCCTCCAAAATCAATCTGGCGATTTCAATAGTCGGCGGGGTGGCATAAATTTGCCCGCTGAATCCGCGCTTTATGAGCAACGGCAAGCGTCCGACATGGTCCAAATGCGCGTGCGTGACAAACACAGCCGTGAGAGCGCTGGCGTCAAAAGCAAATGGGTCGGCATTACGGTCTTCCACAAAGTCCCCTCCCTGAAACATCCCGCAATCAACCAAAATTTTAATATCTCCCTCTTCCAGCAAACTGCACGAACCGGTGACTTCTCCGGCCGCGCCAAAAAATGATAATTTCATGATATGACGTTAAATAATCCGCTCTTGGCGAATCGCCCCCAGGGGGCATTTAACAGGTTAAATTATACCACATTTTACCCCCTACACAAATTCATCTATTTCTGATACAATGTCGCTATCATTATGAATCAAGAAGAACTGCTTAAAGACGTGGAAATAGTGGAGCCGCCAATGCAAGAGTTCAGAAAACGCGGACACTGGTTTGCCACTGCTTGCTTGTCCGGCTCAGGCTGTGTTTTGTTATTTATCGCGTCCATTGTCATTGGAATCAAATTTTATATTGGTGCCGGGCCGGCCACTGTCAAAAATCTGCCGACAAACTTCCCGACCGATGTGCCGATTTACGACCAATACAACATTGACAAAATTACTTACATTTCCGGACGATATAAAAGCCGTTCTATGGAGATGGCTACTTTCTTTCCCAAACTGGTCCTGTCGCCTGTGATTTCGCGCGAACAAAATGCGCCGTCAACCTCGGCCAAAGAAAACGGAAATATATTCAAAGAAGTCTTCCGCATGATCTTGAAACCAATCGGCGACTCTCGCGATATGATTCAAGTTGAATGGCGCGACATCACCAGCGATGTAAATACCATGATAACTTATTATAAAAGAAATTTAACGACTAACGGTTTTACGATTGAATCAGAAACTCAAGGCAACAACTATCGTCAATTAACTTTCAGCCGGCAAGATAATTTGAGCGGGACAATTTTCGCGGAATTTTCCGACCAAAAAACCAAAAAAGTAACTTACGCGTTTATCATGGTAAATTTGCCCTATCCGGCCGAAGTCGTGAGCACGAACACCCAAACCCTCACCACTACAACATCAACCGAACCTGAATCAAATGATACTCTCTAGCTTAAACAACCAATCCAAAACCGTCACCGGCGCGGCTTTGATTATTGCGACCGCGACTTTGGCCAGCCGTTTTGTCGGCTTGATTCGCGACCGCATCCTCGCCCATTATTATGGCGCAGGCCCGGTCATGGACGCTTATTACGCGGCTTTCAAAGTTCCCGACTTGGTTTATACTCTCTTAATTGTTGGCGCGCTGACAGCCGGATTCATTCCGATTTTTACTAAACTATTTTTTCAAGGCGAAGACAAAACTCCGGCTTGGCGCTTGGCTAATAATATTTTCAACATCGCCGGCGCGGCTCTGATAATTCTATGTAGCATCGGGATAATCCTATCCAAACACATTGTCCCCATTGTGGCGCCCGGATTTTCCGGCGATAATCAACATCTGGCGATTGCCTTTACCCGAATAATGTTTTTGTCTCCCCTGCTCCTCGGCCTATCTATGACCTTGGGCGGTGTCTTGCAATCGCTCCGCCGATTTGTGCTTTATTCCATTGCCCCGATTTTTTATAATTTGGGAATTATTATCGGGGTATCCGTGTTCGCCAAATTTATCGGCCCGACCGGAGTGGCCTGGGGTGTGGTGTTTGGCGCGGCCATGCACCTCGCGCTCATGGCCATTGGCGCCTACAACTCCGGCTGGAAATGGTCATGGGTTTTTGATTTAAAAGACGCAGGCACACGCACAGTGGGCAAACTTATGCTACCGCGCACAGTGGGCGTGGCTGTCTCCGAAATAAATATTTTGATTACCACCATGCTCGCGTCGCTCCTGCCTATTGGCAGTGTGGCGGTGTACAATTACGCCGCCAACCTACAAGCGGTTCCGACAGGCATTATCGGCATCCCGTTTGCCCTCGCCGTATTTCCGGTTTTGTCCGCGGCTGCGGCCAGGAATGATATGGCGGACTTTACCAAGAACCTGTCGTCCACCATCGGCAAAATTCTATTTTTGATTATTCCCCTTTCCATTATTTTGCTTTTACTCCGCGCGCAAATTGTCCGCGTTATTCTCGGCACCGGGCAATTTGATTGGACCGCCACCACCAATACGGCCAACGCGCTCGCGTTTTTTGCTTTTGGACTTTTCGCCCAATCGCTCGTCCCACTGTTTGCCCGCGCATTTTTTTCGCTGTCGGACACCAAGACGCCTCTCGCCATTGGCGCGTTTTCCGAAATCATCGCCATTGGTTCGGCTTTAATTTTAATGCGTAGTTTGGGTGTGGCGGGATTGGCCTTGGCTTCATCCATTGGCGCGATTATCAACGCGTCTTTGCTTGCGGTATTTCTTCGCGTACAAATACCGACATTTAATGGCGCAAAAATCATTGCTTCGCTTTTAAAAATTTCCGCGGCCGCGATTATCATGGCCGTGGTGGTTCAAATCTTAAAATATCCGTTAAATAAAATTTTTAACTTGGATTATTTCTGGGGCGTCTTTGGCCAAGGCGTAATTGCCGGAGTTGTCGGCCTCGTAGTTTACGCGGGAATATGCTGGTTGCTCAAAGTGCCGGAGTTAACTGAAATAAAACAATCATTCGCCCGCCGTTGGTTTAGAGCGCGGAGTGTCGGCGCCACGGATATTATTGATTCAAAGGAATGATATGATGTCCCACATGCTTACAAATATACTTTTTCGTTTCATCTTCTTTCTACCATACTTCATGCTTGCCGCCTCAGTAATATTATTTCAAAAATATAAAAACCGCTTATTTAGAGTATATTTATTAATAATGACCACTATATTGGTCCCCACATATTGGATTCTATTATCGCTATGGACAGGGACAGTTTAATGAGAAATTTTTGCATCATCGCCCACATTGACCACGGGAAATCCACCCTGGCCGATAGATTTTTGGAATTGACTGGAACAGTTTCACATAGGGACATGAAAGAACAATTATTAGATTCCATGGATCTGGAACGCGAACGTGGTATCACCATCAAACTCACGCCGGTCAGAATGAACTACACGGCCAATGACGGCAAAAAATATATTTTAAATTTAATTGATACGCCCGGACACGTGGATTTTAATTACGAGGTGTCCCGCTCGCTCGCGGCCGTGGAAGGCGCCATACTTCTCGTGGACGCGACTCAAGGCGTGCAAGCGCAAACGATCGGCAATTTGTATTTGGCGCTGGAACAAAATTTGACCATCGTGCCGGTTATCAACAAAATTGACACTCCGGCCGCTAATGTTGAAAAAACTAAAGAAGAAATTATCCATTTAATCGGCTGTAAAGATGAAGATATTTTGCTCGCTTCGGGCAAAACCGGCCAAGGTGTGCCGGAAATATTAGAACGCATTATCACGGTTGTTCCCCCACCAATGATTACCGCCGATCGTCCGGCGCGCGCTTTGATTTTTGATTCTTCATACAACGAATACAAAGGCGTGGTTGCTTCGGTCAGAATGATTGACGGCCAAATGAAAAAGGGCGACAAAATATTATTAATGACCACCAAAACTCCCGCCGATGTTTTGGAGATCGGCTACTACACGCCAAAATTTAAACCAGCCGATGTTCTCGTAAGCGGTGAAACCGGTTATATTGTCACAGGCCTGAAAGAAGTCCGCGAGTGCCGTGTCGGCGACACCATTACATCTATCAGCGAACCGGCGAGCGAAGCCTTGCCCGGTTACAAAGAAGTTAAGCCTATGGTCTTTGCCGGAATTTTCCCCAAAGAAGGCAACGAATACCAAGAATTGCGCGACGCGATAGATAAATTAAAATTAAGCGACTCCTCGCTTTATTATGAACCCGAACATTCGCAGGCGCTCGGCTTTGGTTTCCGCTGTGGTTTTCTCGGCATGCTTCATCTGGATATTTTTCAGGAACGTTTGCGCCGTGAGTTTAATATTGATATTGTCATTACCGTGCCGAGCGTGGCTTACAAAATTATCAAGACTGCCGGCGACGAAATAATTATTCATGGCCCTCAAGAAATGCCCGACCCGTCGCACATCCGCGAAGTCCACGAGCCATGGATGTCCTTGGACATCATCACGCCCAAAGAATATGTTGGTAACGTGATGGGGCTAATTTCCGAACGCAAAGGCCGTTATGTCAACACTGAATATCTCTCGGCCGGAGCCGGACAACGCGCGGCCATTCATTATATTATCCCTCTTGCCTCGCTCATCACGGATTTTTATGATAAACTAAAAACTGTCACTTCCGGCTACGCTTCCATGAATTATGAGTATCGCGGTTATGAACCGACTAAAGTGGTAAAACTGGATATTTTAATCGCCGAGGATCCGGTGGAAGAATTGTCCACATTAGTTTGGGATGATGAAGCTTACAAAACCGGCAAAAAAATTGTGGAATCTCTCAAAGAATCTTTGCCTCGCCAACAATTTGAAATTAAAATTCAAGCCGCTATTGGTGGAAAGATCGTGGCCTCGGAACGATTGAGCGCCTACCGCAAAGACGTCTTGGCAAAATTATACGGCGGAGACGTCACGCGTAAAATGAAACTTTTGGAAAAACAGAAAAAGGGAAAACGTAAAATGGCTTCGCACGGCAAAGTGGACATTCCCACTGAAGCATATTTAAAAGTGCTAAAACGATAATAATAATTCGTATAATTCGCATGCATTCGTATATTCGCATCGCAACAATATGAAACACAAAACACTCAAATCACTTTGGGCGCTGGTGGCGGTCGTGGGCGTGCTCGCCATGATAATGTTCACTATCCTGCCGTTGTTCCAATAATTTTATGCTCAAAAAATGGGTCGTCCGGCCGGAACCGCCGGCTGAATTTATAAATTCTCATCCTGAACTGCCCTTAATCGTGGCGCGTTTGCTTTGGAACCGCGGACTCAAAACCCAAGAGCAAATTGACGAATTTCTTAATCCTGATTATCTGGCCGACATCCACGACCCGTTTTTGTTCCGCGATATGGACAAAGCGACAGATATTATTTTTGACGCCATTGCCCAAGATAAAAAAATTGTGGTGCATGGAGATTATGACGCGGACGGAGTTTGCGCCACTACCATCCTTACCAAAACATTGAAAAAATTAGGCGCAAAAAATTTATCCGTATTTTTACCCAGCCGGATTGACGATGGTTATGGTTTGAATTTGAAAACCATTAAATCATTCGTGGAACAAAAAAATGATTTGATCATCACTTGTGATTGTGGCATCACCAATGTGGCGGAGGTGAAAGCGGCCAAAGACGCCGGGCTCACCGTAATTATCAGCGACCACCACACTCCGCCGGAAATCATACCGCCGGCCGATGCCGTTATCCACGCCTTTCAACCCAACGAAACTTATCCGGACAAGGGGTTGGCCGGCGCGGCTGTAGCCTTCAAATTGGCGCAGGGACTATTAAAAAAACATCAAAAAAATAATTCTATTCTGACTGACGGGCAAACACATGAGGCCTTTGAAAAATGGCTGTTGGACCTGGTGGCCATTGCCACTATCGGCGACATGGTGCCACTCATCGGCGAATCACGTACGCTTGCCCGCTACGGCCTTACAGTTATCAACAAGACGCGCAATATTGGCCTTAAGCAACTACTGGTCGTCGCATCGCTCGTGGACGAAAACGGTAAACCCAAACGTAATTCTTTTGACTCCGAAACAGTCAGTTTCCAAATTGTGCCGCGCCTCAATGCCGCCGGTCGTATGGACCACGCCAACACAGCCTATGCCTTGCTCGCCTCCGAAGATAAGACAGACGCGGAAAAATTAGCCTTAATGCTCAACCAAAATAATATTGACCGCCAAAAAATGACTGAGGAATTGACGAACCGGGCGATCAAACAGATAAATTCTGTTGATCAAACAAAAAACTTTGTGCTGTTTTTTTCTGACGAAGCTTTGTCCGTTGGCATTGCCGGACTCATCGCCGGCAAAATCAAAGATACTTACAATAAACCGGCTATTGCTATCGGACTGGGGGGCGAAGAAATTACCGGCTCAGGCCGAAGTATTCCGGAATTCAATATCATGGAGGCCTTGCATTCTATGCCGGAATTTTTTCTCAAATATGGCGGCCACCCGCAAGCTTGCGGATTCTCGCTCAAATCCCGCGACGACTTGGAAAAATTTCAATCAACCATGAATGAATACGCCTCAAAGACTATCAAGGATGTTGACATGACCCCGCAAATTTTGGTGGACGCGGAAATAAATCTGGAAGATGTTGATTGGAAGCTTTATGATATTTTACAAAAATTTGAACCGTTCGGCGCGCGCAACGAAGAACCGATTTATACCGCGCGCAACCTCACCGTGGTGGAAATAAACCCTGTCGGCAACGACGGAAAACATCTTAAATTAATGGTCCGCCACAATTCACACACTGTCCGCAAAACCATTGCCTTTGGCTTTGGAGATATTAATAAACATCCGCTTGATTGGAAAAAGATTTTACATGCCGGGGATAAAATTGATTTGGTGTTTACGGTTGGCGTGAACGAGTGGAACGGCAATCGCGAACTGGAATTGTCGGTCAAGGATATGAAAGTGAGCGAATAGTAATTTGTAATTAATAATTTACACAATAAAACACCCCGCATTTGCGGGGTGTTTTTCGTTCTTTCGTAAATTTTTGCAGGCGGTATCTATCCGTTTCTGATTTCTTCTTCCAGTCCATCCCATTTTTTTGACAATTCACGCACCAAATTATTTTTTACATCTGCGGCTAATTCTTTCTTGGCGGCGTATTCTTCCACCGCGCGCTCCACCAGAGCGTCCCACATTTCTTTGGTCGGGCCCTCCAGCTTCATAATGCTGGTTTTGAGTTCACAATATAGCGGTTCAAGATGCGCCAAAATTTTAGTGCGATATTCCTTGCCTTTAACTGTGGCATTGAGCCACATCAATCCGGCGCCCAAAATCCCACCAACCACCACGCCTTTATTGAACTTACCCATAGGATGTTAAATTAGGTATTAATTTTTTAGCTAACTCCCTGCGGGAGTTCCCCCGTAGGGGGACAGCTCAATATTCTAACTACAGCTTGCATCGGTGGCCGCGCCGGCAGTATCGCCAAAACTGGCCGAAAAACTTTGCGTACTGAGAGTCTTGTCGCATTCGCTCGGCGCTTTACTAAATGCGGCGCAGATTGCTTGTTTGACCGCTTCTGGAGTACGGCCGGAATCAATTTGCACTCCATTAATCACGAGGGTTGGCGAACCCTGCACGCCATATTTATCGTTTTCAGTTTGATGAACCGTATAAACCGGATAGGTATTTGAAAGCCATGTAGATTTGTCATTATACATTTCGGTAATTTTGAACGTTTTGTCTGTTTTGGCCACACAGGCGTTCATTTTGCTCGTATTCACACCCGCGGTTTTCAAACACGTCGTTGAATCTCCACTACCGGTAAAACATTTCAAATAGGAATTAAATTTAGCAACCTGTTCTTTCTGAATACAATACTGCCGAGTATTCTCATCCAGTTCTTTCTTTTCATGCATGGCATAAGACACAAACTTCACACTCATGTCGGCTTTTTTACCGAGCAACTCCATAACCGGTAAATAGGCTTTTTCCATTTGCAAACCATACGGGCAATACGACATCACAAATAATTCCACCACCGGCTTGTCAGTTTTTGGCGCGACAGCCACCGTCTCCGTTTGATCGGTGGTATCTGAACTAGCGACCGCGGTATTTTTTACCGTTGAACCGGCCGAACAATTCAGACCATTAGTGGCGGCCATTACCGCCAAAACAATAAAGCCGATAGTACAGACAATCATCAACCCTCCAACAATACCAAGAATCATGGCGCTCTTTGGCTCCAGAATCTCAAACAAATTTTTCTTTGGCTCGTTCTCCATAATTTAGCTAATAAACGATGAATAAATAGATACGCAGGCTTTTGCCTCCATATCCGAATGCAATAATTTTAACTCATCCGCCGTATAAGTCAAGTGGATTTTGTCAATAACCCGGCTACATAATTTAGAAATTTTCGGCCAATAATAACAATTATATAAATAAACAAATACTGAAAATAAATCGGTAATTTTCATCTCGCGCCAAACAGTCGCGACCAAAATTTTATCCGGATTAGATTTTTTCCAAGCCAGCAAATTTTTAGCCAAGCCGAAAAATGGACAGTGTAAGTGAACAATATCGTAATTACCCAGATCATTAATTAAATCTCCGCCATTAATCAGTCCACTAAAATTTAGACCCGGAGCTTTTTGCGAAATTAAATTTTGTTCACGCCGAGTAGCCGCGCCATACTGCAAAGTGTAGGCCTCCGCGTCAATCCCCATCTCACGTTCGACGTTTACCAAAGCCATCGCTTTATCGCGGATATCGTTAAAATAATCAAAGGCTGATGGAATCAAATGAATAACTTTCATAATTTTTTGGCGACAATATGAACATTGGGCGACGGCAGCCAAAATAATAATTTTGATTCCAATGTAATCAAACAATTTACAAATTTCTTAAGCTTAGAAAATCCGGCCGATGATTCTTGGGCAAAAAATGTTTCGTTGTTGATTTGCCCGCCCGATTTATTGGCCGCACGCCCCATGGCCTTGAACACGGCCACACCGAGGATTTGGCCGAGGATATTTTCCGCGTAAGTTTCCGACTTGATGCGAAAACCGGAATTGATAAAAATTTTACGCGCCTCCGCGAGCGAGAAAAAATTTACATGTCCGGCAAATCTGTTGGTTAAATTATTTTTCCATCCCAATTTGTCCAGCCAACGCCAGAGCGACGTCTTGTCCCCTTCGCACGGCACGAAACCGTACATAATTCCTTTTGTTTTCAGGACGCGTTTGATTTCCGCGACAAAATTCTCCGGTTCACTCACGTGTTCCAAAACATCCATAAATATAACAGCATCAAAATTATTATCCTCGTAGGGAAAACGTCCGCCATCAAACGCAGTATAACGCACACCATCAACCGCACCCACTGCTGTATTAATTGCTTCTTGACTCAAATCCACGCCAAAACATTCCCACTCGGGACGGATTTTTTTTATTGCCCGGATAAACGCGCCCGCACCACAGCCGATTTCCAAAATCTTCGCGCCTTCGGGTAATTTCCTCAAAGATTTCAAACATCGCCCAAGCCGGATGTTCATCGGATCAGACCATTTGAGCGTGGCCGTCCCCCGCCCCCAAATTGATTGTTCGTAATTAAATGACATGGAAATATATTATAGCGCTAAATAGACTTCCTTCAACTTCCTCATATGTTCCTCAACGGAATATTTCTTGGCCGACTCGCTCGCTCGCTCGGAAATAATTTGCCTTTCCACTTCGGACAAATTTAAAATTTTATTTAGTCCATCTATCCAAATTTGCTCATTATTAACCTTGAGCAAAAATCCATCTTCATTATTTTTTATTCTACCACGAAGACCGGACACTTCGCTTCCAGCTACAATCGCGCCCCCGGCCATGGCTTCCACGGCCACGAGCGAAAACGATTCTGACAGAGACGGTATCGCGACTACGTTCGCCACGCGATAATAATCTGAAAGCAGTTCGCGCGAAACATCATTGCCTAAAAATATAATTTTATCTTGTAATTTTTTCTCGTTAACCAAATCGCGGATACTCTGCTCTGCATATCCCCCGCCGACAATCGCCAGCCGAGCGTCATTATCTAAATTCGGCAAAATTTTAATTAATAATTGCAAATTTTTTACGGGCAAAAGATTTCCCACAAACAAAATTACTTTTTTGCCCGTTAGCTCCTGATGTCCGAGCTCAAGCCATGTTTTGATTGAGGCCGGCTTGAACACGGATAAATCCACGCCGTTGGGTAAAACCACGGATTTATCTTTACCGATATAACGTCCAAATTTTGATGCTTTAAAATAATCTTCATCCACCACGATGACTCTATCAGCAACACTAAATAATTTTTTGGAATAAATTTTATCGTAAAGATTATTGGCAAAACTCAAACATCCCGCCCGTTGCGCGTCCATATGATACGTGACCACTAATTTAAAACCGAGCAATTTTTTTGCTTTGATGAGCGAGCCAAGCGCGCCGTAAAAAGGATAATGGAGATGAACGACATCAAATCCTCGTAAAAGTTCTTCCAAATTACGTAAAATTCCGCCGTCACCAATTTTAATAAACGGCTTGAGACGAAAAATTTTATATGATAAATCTTCATCCTCATATTTGTAATTAGGGTATGCCAGCGTAAACACCGCAACTTCATGCTCGGGAGCGAGGCGCACCGCTTCATCCTCGCAAACCAAACCCATACCGCCCTTGTGCGGTGGAAAAGTGGAAACAAGATTTGCGATTTTCATAAAATTATAAAATGCTTCCTTCCCTGTCCTCATCGTCAACTGCAATTGGTAATATATACACATCAGCGTTATAACTATCAACCCCGACTAATTCCGCTTCACCGCGCGCAATAATTTCAAACGAACGGCAGTCAGGGCAACCGGCATCGCCATTGGGACACTTGAATCTTTCAATCTGACGCGCCATCTTAATTTGTCGCGCCACATCCAAAACGCGCGCCCTCCCCTCTTCCAAATCCGGCAAAATTTTGTCAGTCAACACATCGCTGAAACCCAGGTACCAATAACCGGCATTAGACACTTTGCGCTTTTGACAATTCTGTACCAATAAATTATATATGGGCAGTTGCAGTGAACCTGCGTCCTCTTCACGCTTGCCGGTTTTAAAATCAATAATTTGCACGCTGTCAATTTCCGGAAGGTATTTTAGCCAATCAATCTTGCCACACAAAATAATATTTTCTTCTTCGTCCAGCCAAAAATATGGCAGATCCATATTTATTTTTACCGAGAGTTCTGTGATTGGTCCGGGGTGATTCATCACACGGCGCATCATTTCCTCGCCGCGCATGCGATAGCGATATTCCACTTCTTCGTTTGGAAAACCACCCTTTTTACCGCTAACATTTTTCCACGCTTCGTTAAATTTTGTCACCAATGAATCTTGCAAGCGTTTTTCGCGCGGTAAAACCGATAAAGATTCCAAAACCTCGTGCGCGATTTGCCCGAGCGCGAGCGAGGGTGTCATCAATTTTATCTTGTGATTATTTTTCGGGTCGCGATAAACATTTTTCAAATAATACGCGCGCGGACAACGCAAAAAATCACTGATGGAAGAATGGGAAACCCATGTAGCTGAATATTTATCAGGAGGCATATTATTTGTTTTCTTTTAAAGACAACGTGCGCGTCAATTCGGTAATTTCATGTTTTTGTTTTTCCACTTTTGCGGTCAAACGAAAGACGGAAAAAAATAATACAACTAAAGCCAGATAGACAACCAAATCAGCGCCTCGGCCAATACCAATTTTATTCGCGATAACAAATGTCGCGTCCGGCCAAACCACAATGCCGGCGGCCGCCACCCAAAACGCCAGCCAATAAACAAAACCGAGCAAACGAATGTCGCCGGCGCGAAATTGAACAAAAGCTTTAACTACGGCAAAGACGAAAAAAATCAGGAGCAAAATTTGGATTAGAGTCATATTAAAAAATTTTACCAAATAATAAATCTTTTAAAATCGCCAGGCCGCCCAAAGCGCTTTGGCCGTATTCATTGTATCGCACCTCCACCGGACACTCGGAGTATTTGAGTTTGGCCCGACGCGTTTTGGCCACAATTTCTGAATTATGCGCCATTCTATCTTGAGTAATCGTAATCGCTTCGTATGCGCGCCGATTCATCAGGCGGAAACCGTTATGGGCGTCGGTCAGGCGCACGCCGGTGATGCAAAAATTTATCAACCGCGCGATTGGCAAAACAAAATATTTTTTACTAAAGGGAATTTTGGAACGCGCGTCTAAAAACCGGGAACCAAAAACAATGTCTAAATTATTTTCCCGCAATAATTTTTCAGCAATGCGGATATCAGCCGGATTGAATTGCCCGTCAGCATCAAAATGCGCCACCAAGTCCGCGCCATGGGCAAAAGCATAATCATTGCCGGTTCTAAGCGCCGCGCCTTGCCCGCGGTTAATCGCATGGCGCACCACCATTGCTCCGGCGCGGAGCGCTTCATCCGCGGTCTTGTCGGTTGAACCGTCGTCAACCGCCACCACCTTGGTAAAACCGTTTTCAAAAAGGCCGCGTATGACGCGACCTATTGATTTTTCTTCATTGTAGGCGGCAATGACGACAAACATAATTAACGTCTATGATTGAACATGAGGGATTCTTTGTTGGCCACCACATATTCAATGGTTTTCTCTAAACCATCCTCCAAGCGCACCAAAGGCATCCAGCCCAGAGAATTTTTGGCAAAGGTCAAATCGGCCGCGCCTTTTTTCGTTAAAAATAATAGCGGTTGCTCAAACACAATTTTGGAATCTGAATTAGTCATCTGAATAATCATCTTGGCCACATCGGCAAAACTGACAATTTTATCCTCGCCCAAATTAGTAACTTTGACTTCATTGTCGGAAGACATCAACTTAACTAACCCGCTTACCATATCATCAACATAACAAAGCGAGGTGGTAAAATTTTCATCACCGTAAATCACCAAATCCTCGTTGTTGATAGAATTGATGATAAAATCCGGAATTAGCAATCCTTGGAACAATCGCATGCGCGGACCAAAAGTGGTAAACACGCGCGCGATCTTCGCGTCCAATCCATGTACTTGCGAATAAGTCGCCACGCAGGTTTCGGCAAATTTTTTGCCTTCATCATAGCAGGCGCGTTCGGATAAATGATTGACCAAACCGATATCGGTCTCTTTAAAAACATTTTTCGCGTCGGTCGCATCACCATAAACCACCGAGCTGGACGCAAAAACATATTTGGCTTTGTGCTTGACAGCCAAATCCAACGTATTAAACAAGGCATCGGAATTGGCGTGCAAGGTCTGCATCTTCAAACTTTCAAAATCTTTGGGGCTGGTCGGGCAGGCCAAGTGATAAATTTCCTGGATGCCTTGAAATTTTATTTTGAACTTATTTAATTCTTCAAATTGGTCCGGATCAAACGGCTGGGAGATATCGTGATTAATAAATTCGAAATCCGGATATTGCAAGAGGTGGCTGATGTTGGACGGGTCGGAATTAGAAAAATCATCAATACAAATAACTTTGGCTTCTTTGAGCAAGCGCTCGCAGAGATGCGAGCCGATAAAACCGGCGCCGCCGGTGACGAGTACGTTTTTCTTTTCAAAAATTGGGGTATCCATATTTGAGTAATTGGTAGTTAGTAATTGGTAATTTGGGAAATTTTAGCGTGTCATCCTGAACTCGTTTCAGGATCTATGGCCGAAAGATGCTGAAACAAGTTCAGCATGACGGTGAATTTAGTTTATCAAATAAGCCTATTTTAAGCAAGTATTATAATAATTTTGGCAAGACAACTGTTTTTAACACCACCCCCTTGCCGGTGGCGACTTTAAATTCACCTCCGGTCAATTGATAGCGTAAAATATCGTATAAACCGTCGTGATTATAATCATCGGCTGTGAAGCGCGACGACACCGCTGATTTTGGGTATGCTTCTCGGCTGAAAGACCCGGAATCTAAATCCAAAGTGACAAGCGAACTGCCGGCCGAGTCGCCAATGGCCGCGACTGCTTGTTCACCGCCTCCCCGCCACACTTTCTTGATTATCAACCGCTCCACACTTTTGGCCGGCGATCCAACGACAGTTTGGAGCTTCAGGCCGGTAAAATCATACTTGTTTAGTGTGAGTTTGCCCGATGCCACACGAGCGCTCCAAAAATTTCCCAGCGAGTCCAAAGAATAATCCCCTATCGCGCCGGAAAAAGAAAATGAATTTTTGAGCGCGCCGTGCAAATTATAAATCGCCACGCGAGTGGATTTTTTCACGCCATCATAACCGGAGACGACCGCGCGCCACTCGCCGCCCAAATAAAATAATTTCAACTTATCATAAGTTTTATCCAATTTCCACGAACCGGACAAAATCCCGTTATCGGCATAAACAAAAATTTTGGAACCATTTTTTGTTTTGGTCAACGCCATGGTATAATCATCCGCCACCCAGTCTGAATCAACAATCTGTTCGCCCGCATTGGCGAGATAAATATTTTTTTCGCCCTCCGCGTCATAGCAATACAGCTTGGTTGATTTGTAATAACAAATTCTATTTAAATCGCCGGACGCGTGTTCTTCAGTCGCGGCTCGCGCCACCGCCGAAGCCACATTCAACCGGCCATAACCCATTTGACCGGCAAATCCTGAATTTTTGGCGTCCACATCATCGGACGATGAAAGTAAAACAGAAATAATATCACGCGCCGTCCATTCTGGACGCACGGATTTAACAAGCGCGGCTGTTCCGGCCACCAGCGGAGCGGAAAATGATGTCCCCTGCCAAGGCCCGCTAAAGACATTGTGTCCATTCTCATAAGACACTCTTTGGATGCTGTAAATATTTTCTCCGGGTGCCGACAAATCCACACAAGTGCCATAATTGGCAAAATCGCTTAGCCTATCCGCGCTATCAACCGACGTCACTCCGATCAGCCAATTTTCGCTATCTTCACGATCAAAACATATGGGGTAATTCGGCGACTCATTTTCATCGCCTTTACCAATCACACGGTTGTTGCCGGCCGCCACCGTCACCATGATACCGCGATCATAAGCGCGACGCAGAGCATAACTCAAATCCTCATCATTGGCATTGCCGACAAAACTAATGTTTATGATATCCGCCCCATTATCTACCGCATAATTTATCGCTTTGGTGATGGTTTCATAAACACCGGAACCATAATTATCAATCGCCCGAATAGGCATAATTTTAATTTTCCAATTAAGTCCGGCGCCAAACACATTATTATTTCCGATGGCGCCAATCAAACCGGCAATGGCCGTGCCGTGTGATAATGTCTCTTCATCAACTATATTATTATTTGAATCGATCACTTGCGGGTCATTATTATTCTCAATAAAATTCCACCCGCGCACATCGTCAATATAACCGTTTTGATCATCGTCAATGCCGTTGTCCGCTATTTCATCGCTATTGGTCCAGATATTTCCCGCCAAATCCGGATGGTTATAATTTACGCCAATATCAATCACCGCCACAACGGTATCAGGTGAGCCGGTCGTAGTCTGCCAGGCCTCTGGCGCGTTAATTTGCGCCCACATGGCCTGCTGATATGAATATCCCTGGTCGTTCAGCGCCGCGGCACTAACCGGAACCGCCAAAAACAAAAACAAGCCTGCCATCAGGCCAAATATTGATTTTTTTGCCAAAATATAATATGATGAGGTCATACCGTTCCATTATATTATACATCATAATACAACCTCCGAACAACCTATGTTTCACCGAATCAAACAAATTACCCTTGTGCTCGGCGACCTGCTGGTGCTAAATCTGTCGCTATGCGTCGCTTTGTGGCTCAGATATTTCTCATGGCCGGCCGACCAATGGGCGGAACTGTTTTATCCCATGGCCGGATTATTTACCGCCGCCATTATTATTTTTTTCGTTGTCGGCCTCTACGACATCGGGCAAGCCAAAAATAATCTGAGATTTTTCCAAAAAATCTATATCGGTTTGAGCATCTGGCTGGTGTTTGGTTTAATATTTTTTTACTTAAACCATAAAATTACCGCTCAACCAAAAACCATCATCGCACTCTGCGCCCTAGTCGGGGCAGTGTTGATTTCTGTCTGGCGCGCTCTGCACAATAAATTTTTATCAAAATCAATTCTCAAGACAAACATTGTATTTGTCGGTCTGTCGCCCGAAGTATTTGAACTGATCGCCAAAATTGAACGCGAACCCGCGCTCGGTTATGAAATAGTCGGGCTAATTCGCACTCCGCACGACACTTGCCAAGAACAATTGCCCGGATTATCCGGATATATCACGACCGATAATTTGAACGAGCTGGCGACAAAACAAAATAAGGCCGCGCAAATTTACATTATCGCGCCACAAGCGGCGCAAGACGAAAATTTTTCCAAGGAACTTTACGCGAGATTATTTGAACAATCCGGCACTATCTTTCTAGCCAGATTTTATGAAGACATAATGACCCGAATTCCACCGTTTATTTTTTCCGATACATGGTTTCTGGCAAATCTGGATGAACAAAGAAAAAAAATTTACGACCGCGCCAGAATTTTTGTGGATTTTATCTTTGCCGGATTTATGGCTGTGACTTTTGCCATTTCATTTCCTTTTGTCGCCCTGGCGATTAAATTATCTTCGCCCGGGCCCGTATTTTTTATTCAGGAACGAGTCGGCCGGAATGGCAAAACATTTAAAATTATTAAATACCGCACTATGAAAGTGTTGTCGGCCGACGGCAGCGCCGAGACCGGCGGCGCGCAATATGCGTCAGTTAATGACGCGCGAATTACCTCGGTTGGAAATTTCTTACGCAAATCGCGGATTGATGAACTACCTCAATTTATAAATATTTTCCACAATGAAATGGCTTTGGTCGGCCCGCGCCCCGAGCGTCCGGAATTTGTGGCCGAGCTTTCCACCAAGATGCCCTACTACTCTTTACGCCATTTGATCAAACCCGGACTGACCGGCTGGGCGCAAATCCAAAAATCTTACTACGGCACAATTGAAGAAAACTTACGCAAGCTTGAATTTGATTTATATTATCTAAAAAATCGCGGCGTCATTTTGGATACCGCGATTATACTTCGGACGTTTAATATCTTGGGGAGATTGGGGGGGAGATAAAAAAGCCGCGCCGGAGGACCGGCGCGGGAAAGAGACTGAAGGGAGAAGGAGCTGCATGGGATTATTATGCTTAAGTACTAAACGCGAGTGCAAAGGCAATCACAACGGGCCCTAATATCAACACCCAATCAATATTTTTTAACATTTTGTCCTCCTTTTGGTTTCTAAAAATTATCATAATATAAAAAGACAGGCGTGTCAATGGCACACCTGCTTTTTTAGTCGGTTCTGAAAACCGTGGGATTGCCACGTCGCCCCTTCGGGGCTCCTCGCAATGACAATTACTTTTTACTCACCGCCGCTTTAATCAAACCCATAAACAACGGATGCGGGGCGAGCGGACGGGATTTTAATTCCGGATGAAATTGCGAACCGACAAAAAACGGATGGTCTTTGAGTTCAATTATTTCCACCAAATCTGATTCTTTGTTTATACCGACTATTTTCAGGCCGGCCTTATCCAGTTCATCGCGATACTTATTATTAAACTCAAAACGATGGCGATGGCGCTCGGAAATTTTATCCGTGCCATATAATTTCTGCACTTTACTCCCCGGTTTCAATTCACAATCATAAGCGCCCAGGCGCATGGTCCCGCCGTATTTCGCCTCTTGAATATTTTTCGCTTGATTGGGATTGACTTGGATAATAATGTTTGAACTTTTCGGATTGCATTCCACCGTGTGCGCGTCTCTGTAGCCCAGGACATCGCGCGCGAATTCAATGGCCGCGAGTTGCATGCCATAACACAAGCCAAGATACGGAATTTTATTTTCCCGCGCGTATTTAATCGCGGATATCACACCTTCCACTCCGCGTGTGCCAAATCCGCCCGGTACGACAATGGCGTCGAACCCGGACAATTCCTTCAATAGTTTGACGTCTTTTTCATATTTTTCCGCGTCCACCCAAACCAATTCCGGCGATGCGCCATTATACCAAGAGGCGGTCTTGATGGCTTCAATCACTGAAATATACGAATCGGCCAAAGTATAATTGCCGGTGCCAAAATATTTACCAATCACCGCCACTTTAATTTTTTTCTTAGCGGTATTTTTTTTGTTGATAAAGGCCGCCCACTCTTTGCCGTCTTTTTCTTTCAATTTCAATTTTAATTTCTTGGCGATAACCTTGCTGATATTATATTTTTCAAAATTATCCGGAATATCATAAATGGATTTCACATCCGGTGCCGGAATAATATCTTCTTTGGATTTAAGCGAACAGAAGAAAGCTAATTTTTCACGGCGCGGTTCATCCAATTCATCCTCTCCGCGAGCAATAATAATATCCGCCTGCAAACCGGAATTGTTAAGCGTGCGGGCGGCGAACTGAGTAGGCTTGGTTTTCATCTCGCCCAAATGTCCGGGCACGGGCAAATAGCTGACCAAAACAAAAATCACATCATCAGGCGTATCCATCTTCATCATGCGGGCCGCTTCCAGAAATAACACATTTTGATACTCGCCCAATGTACCGCCGATTTCAATCATCATTACTTGGGCTTTGGTTTTCTTGGCAGCGTTTTTGATCCGACCGATAACTTCCAACGGAATGTGCGGTACCACCTCCACGCAACGGCCCTTGTAGGCCATGCTTCGTTCCTTTTGGATGACGCTCTGGTAAATGCGTCCGGTGGTCATGTAGTTGATGGAAAAAATATCCGAGTTCAAAAATCTTTCATAATTTCCAATGTCCTGATCTGTCTCGTCGCCATCATCAGTCACAAATACTTCTCCGTGCTCAATCGGGTTCATGGTGCCGGCATCAACATTTATATACGGGTCAATTTTCACGGCCGACGCGTGGATGCCATGATTTTCCAAAATGCGTCCGATTGACGCGACTGTAATCCCCTTGCCCACTCCGCTCATCACCCCCCCGATCACGAAAATGTATTTCGTCTTCATAAATTAAATCAGTTTATTGGTTTACTGGTTTATTAGTTTATTTGTTAATCAACATATGCCTCAATCTGCGCGACTTTATTTATTATTTTTAGTTTTTCAGCCAGTTCGGGAAATATCGTTTTTTGTCTTAATCCCATCCATAAATCATCCAATAATGACGACCCCGGGTATGGATGCAAATTATAATTTTTGCCTTCAAGACCCAAACCATTAAGAAGAAAGGGCAATTCGTCAATAATGTAGGCGGCTAATCTATCCAATTTATCACGACCAAAACCATCCACGCGTTTTTTAAAATTTTCTTTAATTATGTCTAAAATATATTGATGAAATTCAGTATCGTTTTCAAACTCTTCAACAATTACTGAAATTGAATCTTTGTAAAATTGCGATTCTTTATAGTCCCGCCATTTTGCTATTTTTATCAAATGTCGTTTTTCTTTCGGCAAACTATTTTTTATTTCATTTATCATAACCTCTATCTCCGTGCCTTTTCTTAAGGCCACACTCGCAGCCCTCTCGGCTGAATAACCATCAAACACTTCATAATTAATGGCATGAATTTCATCCGCAATCAATATCGCCACATCATCTTTGGTTTTGTCTAATGCCCATAAAATATATTTTTCAATATTTTCTTTTGAAAAGTATTTATTCCCCAAACTGATTCCGACAAAAAAATTGAATTGTCTTGCATCTATTTCGTCTTGCGTGCAGTTAAAATATTTTTCTATCCGCATATTTCATTTTTTCTCACCAAGTCCGACCACCACCAAACTTAATTTTGCTTCCAACCCATGGCGCAATTTGACGCGCGCTTCATATTCACCCGGTTCTTTGATTGGTTTGATAGTAATATTATTTTTGGCTACATCAAAACCCATCTTTTTCAAGGCGTCGCTGATTTTCTGAGCGGTGACAGCCGCATACAAAAAACCGGCTTCGTTGGTCTTCTCGGTGATAGTCACCGGGAGTCCATCTAGCCGGCTGGCAAGCGACTGCTGGGTTCTTAATTCTTCTTCCGAGGCTTTGGCCCGGCGGGCGCGGTCGGTCTTGAGGTCGTTTAACGACTTGGGCGACGCGGAAATAGCCAGATGGTTGGGGAACAAAAAATTCGTGGCATAACCATCGGCTACGTTTACTATATCATCAATAGCGCCAAGTCCAGGGACTTTGGCGAGGAGGATTACCTGCATAGACTTGTAATTAGTTCGCACATATTATACAATAAGACCCAAGGAAATTCAAAATAATGTCAACACCCCCTATGACTGAAAAAACCACAGAAAACACCGAGGCCAAAAAATGCGGTTTCATTACGCTTATCGGCCGTTCCAATGTGGGCAAATCTACTTTGCTCAATACTTTGGTTGGCACCAAACTGGCCATCGTCACTCACCGTCCGCAAACCACGCGCAATATTATTCACGGTGTGCTTAACCGTCCCGAAGGGCAAGCGGTTTTTGTGGACACACCCGGTATTTATAAAGAAAAGAAAAATTTCTTGGCCGGCAAATTGACTAAGCGCGCCGAAGAAGCGCTGGATGATATTGATCTGATTATTTATGTGGTGGACCCGTCCAAAAATATCGGCGCCGAGGAACGCTATATGATGTCCGTGGTGCGCAAAGCCAAAGCCCCGAAAATTTTAGTTATCAACAAATCCGATTTAATGGAAAAAGAAAAACCATATTTGGATGATTACAAACTTTATGGCCAAGAAGAAGGTTTTGAAGCGGTCTATGAATTATCCGCCTTGGCCGACCGCCACGTGGAACCCTTGCGTGAAAAAGTTTTTGAATTTTTACCGGTGGGCGAAGAGGTGTATCCGGACGACCAACTCACCAACACCAGCCCGAATTTTTGGGTGGCGGAATTAATCCGTGAAAAAATATTTCTAGCTTTGCGCAAAGAAGTCCCCTACACCACGCACGTGGAAGTGACCGAGATGGAAGAAAAACCGGATTTATACACCATCAGGGCGACCATCTATACTTACGACAGCCATTACAAAAAAATGATTATCGGCGCCAAGGGCCGGGCCATCAAGGAAATCGGCATTGCCGCACGCAAAGAATTGGAAACCGCGCTCAATAAAAAAGTTTTTCTGGATTTGGAAGTGGAAACGGACAAACATTGGGAGTTGAGAGCGTAAAAAATATTACAAAAAAATACCGCCCGGGAAGGACGGTATTTTTAATTTTTTATTTCTGCGTGGTAGTCGCGTCTTTCACCGGAGGCCAGAGCGAAGCCGACAATAAATCCAATGCTTTGTCTAACATTTTATCTTCGCCGATTTTTTCATTAGTCCAATCCTCCACTAATTTTATGTCAGGTGCGATGCCGTCTTTGTTTATATTTCGTCCATTCGGCGTATACCACTCGGCCACGGTTAATTTCAAAGCCGAGCCATCGGTAAATGTTTGGAAATCCTGAACCGAACCTTTGCCAAAAGTTTTTTCACCGATGATGGTCGCTAACCCGTGGTCTTGCAAAGCGCCGGACACAATTTCCGAAGCCGAGGCCGAACCTCCGTTTACAAGCACGACGGTTTTAATGCCATTCAAAAGATGTTTACCCGAAGTCAAATGTTGATTGTCCACCCCATTGTCGGATTTTTCACTCACAATCACGCCGTTATCCACCCACTCACTCGCCATACTCACGGCCGCATCCAAAAATCCACCCGGATTATTGCGCAAATCAAGCACGATGCCCTTCGCGCCTTCACTGGTTAATTTATTTGTATATTTATCAAACAGGCTTTCCGTATCCTCATTAAATTGTAAAATTCTAATGTAAGCAATTTTATCTCCCTTCCAAGAAAATTCCACCGAGGGCACATTGATTTTTTGCCGGGTAATTTTTACGTCAAACGCATCGCTCAATCCATCACGACTGATCGTTAAAGTGACGACGCTACCGGCCTCACCGCGAATATAATTCACAGCCGTGTTCACATCCAAACCATAAGTGCTAGTCGCATCAATCGCCAAAATTTTATCACCGGCATGCAAGCCCGCTTTCTCGGCCGGAGAATCAGCCAGAGGACAAACAATCATCAATTGCTCGCCTTTGATGCCTATTTCCGCGCCAATGCCTTCAAATTCACCGGATAAATCCTTGGCAAATTCATCAGCCACGGTCGGCACCATATACATTGAATACGGGTCGCCGAGCGAATACACCAAACCTTGAATTGCGCCGTAAAATAAATCCGCGTCTTTCACGTCTTTATTTACATATTTTGATTTGACGGTATCCCACACTTCCCAAAATTGATTGAAATCAACCGAATCGGATTTATTTATGGAACGATTCAGATTCAAAACCTTGCTGATAGAAATTTCGCCATTGGCATCGGTCGTTTGCTTTTTGACAATCAGCATCTGCCCGGTAAGAAGACCGAGGCCGAAAGCCGCCACAAATAAAATTACGGCGAAATAAACGCCGATGTATTTTTTAAAACGCGCGCGAGACGGCGCGATATTTGTTTCGGGCATAATATTATTTGTTGATGATTTTAATATCAGCGCCGGCTTTGTTTAGCACGGCATAAAAATTTTCATAACCGCGGTCAATCATATAAGTGTTGCGCAGAATGGATTTACCGCGCGCCGCGAGCATACCAATAAGCATGACGACCGCGCTGCGCAGAATCGGCGGGCAAACAGCTTCGTTCGCGGTAAATTCCGTCGGGCCCTCCACCCAAACTCGGTGCGGGTCAAGCAAGGTAATCTTCGCGCCGAGCTTTTGTAATTCCAAATAACTCACGGCCCGATTTTCATAGGGCCAATCGTGAATCAGCGTCCGGCCTTTGGCCGTCGCGCAAATCGGAACAAATAATGGCAAGTTATCTATATTCAAACCCGGAAACGGACGGCATTCAATTTTATCCGACAAAGCAATTAATTTTGACGGAATAATTTCAATATCCGCCACTTCAAAATAATTATTTTTTGATCGGCGCGAATTTTTAATTTTAATTTTTTGTCCCATGTGTTCCAATTTAGTCAACTCCAATTCCAAAAATTCCATGGGGCAATTTTGGACGGTAAGACGCGAGCCGGTCGCGATACCGGCCGCGATATAAGTCATGGCCGCGATCGGATCAGGCATAATGGAATAATCGGCCACTGATTTTAATTCTTCTGCACCTTCAATTTCCAAAGTGGTGGAGCCGATGCCGGAAATTTTTGCGCCGGCTTGATTTAAGAAATAACACAAATCCTGCACCATGTAATTGGCCGAAGCCATTTTAATAATAGTTTTTCCTTTGGCCAGCACCGCGCCCATAATCGCATTCTCGGTGGCAGTGTCGCCGGATTCATACATTACAATTTTCGCGCCATGAAGAACGGGCGAATTTTTTATAACGTAAAATTTATCTTGCGAAATGACGCTCACACCAAACTTTTCCAAAGCGTACAGATGTGGACGAATGGTTCGCTCGCCGAGTTTGCATCCGCCGGATTTCGGCAATTTGAACTCACGCACGCGGGATGCCAGGGCGCCAAACAAAAATAAGGACGAGCGGGTTTTCTCCGAAGCCGGCCGGTCAATTTTATTGGTAATAATTTTACCCGAAGCATCAAGACGATATTTACCATGCCCGATTTTATCAATCTTAATTCCCATGCTCTTCAGGAGTTCAATGATGCGATAAACTTCTTCAATTTCCGGTACATCAGACAACGTCACAACGCCTTTAATCATGGCCGAAGCGCACAAAATCGCCACCGCCGAATTCTTGGCCGTTTGGTTAATTATCACGCCGTGAAGTTTCTTTCCGCCGTTAATTTCCAGATATGACATAGTTGACTTTGAGCAAAAATACAAGTAATATGATTATACAATAATTGCGAAGCTAAATCAAGCCGCATGGAATACCCAAATTCAAAAATCACCAAACCCATTCGCACGATAATTCTCGTGTTTTTTATCGTTTTATTTTTAGTGCTCGCTCCGGGCATCATTCTTTACACCAGCGGATATCGTTATGACTGGCAATACGGCCTGCTCCGCGAAACCGGTTCCATTAATGTGGATATTGCTCCGGATACCGCGTCTATTTATATTAACGATGTTAGAATTAAATCCGGCATGCCGGTGCGTTTGAATGATCGGGTACCGGGCAAATATAAAATTCTTATTTCTAATGACGGATATTTTGACTGGCAAAAAGAAGTATTGGTGAAAAACAAACAAACAGTTTACATCAAGGATATTTCCATGCTCAAAACCGGAGCGCCTCAAGCGATCATCTCGGGTAAGGATATCGCCTCAATACAAATTTCGCGCGACAAAAAATATTTGGCTTATGCGGAACGCGTCAACACGACTTCAGTAGCGCATTTATACAATTTATCAACAGCCCAGGACACAACACTGTTCACACTCTCATCCGCGGACGGCGGAATGAAAATTGAATTCGCGCCCAACAATAATTATTTATCAGTGAGCGATGGGTCCGCGCCTTATGAATCGGTTTTAATTTTCAATGCCGATGAACCGGCCAAAGAAATAAATCTGACCGAACGCATCAAATATCCGATTGATAAATACCAATGGAAAGAAACAGTTGGGCCGGAATTATATTTCAGCGCCAACAAACGCCTAATGTCCATCGTCGCCACGACTGAGCAACGCTATGTGCTTGGTAAAAATTCTTGGATTGACTGGCTGATGCAAAACGGCCAGCTTTGGACTTTGCAAACCGCGTCGGGCACAAAACAAATCAAGCTGGTGCGTGATACTTTGGGATTTAGTTCGGATTACGCCGATGCTAATAGGTTCACCTCGGCGGAACAAGATTTACAATTGGCGGCTGCTTACGCTGATACCATCTTGCTGAAAAAAAATAACAAATCGGAAATGATTTTATTGAGCAATGGCAACAAATACACGGTCGCCGGAGAAAAATTTTTACTATCAGAATATAATGACTGGCTCATTATTTGGACGCCGTGGGAAATTTGGACCTATTCCAAAGGCGAAGAGCCGAACTTGTTAAACCGCTCGGGCGAACAGCTTAATGCCGTTCTGCCCCTGGATAAATACAACACGCTCGCTCTAGTTTGGAACGATAAAACCACGGCCCTATTTCCATATTATCTGGTGACGCATGATTTTATCAACGCTTCCATTAATTCCACGGCCGCGGATACATTGAACAGAACTATGTATTTCGCGGGCAAGGTTAACAACTCGGAAGGACTTTGGAAATTGAATTATTAAAATATGAGACTAACCATTTTTACCGACGGCGGAGCAAGGGGTAACCCGGGACCGTCTGCGACCGGCATCGTCATTAAAAATGATTCCGGAAAAACCATTGATTCATTTGGCGAATACTTAGGCGAGCAAACAAATAATTTTGCCGAATACTCGGCGCTTATCGCCGGAATGAAAAAAGCCAAAGCACTGGGCGCGGATGAATTGGAATGTGTTTTGGATTCGGAGCTGGTGGTCAAACAAATGCAACGCGAATACAAAGTAAAGGAACCGACCTTGCAAAAAAAATTTATTGAGGCCTACAATGCTTCCATGCAATTCAAAAAAATCACTTTCAGACACACGGCGCGAGAAAATAACAAAGAAGCGGACGCGATTGTGAATCGGATTTTGGATGAAAGAATGAAATAAAAACAGCCCACAACCCCTATTGGGATCGTGGGCCTCGACGTGAGGAGCGACTCGTTGCTCTACACGTCGGCCATGACGTTCTTCGACGGCGATTGTTGGCTCGGCTGACGGCTGTTGGACACAAACGAGGAACCTTTGTTGCGAACCATGAACCACCTCCTTTGAACGCTCTCTGAGCGCCCTTGCAAAAATCCATGCCGGCTCGACATGCCGCGCACAGATTGAAAAAACAATGAACTGATTAAGATGATATCAATTTTTTATCCACAAGTCAAATTAAAAAACGAGCCTTACAGCTCATTTTTTAATTCTTCCAAAAGTTGTTTGGCTTTTTTACTTAATTTTTTCGGCACTAGTATTTTTATTTTAACATAATGGTCTCCCCTGCCCGAACGGCCCAATTGGGTAATACCGTGACCCCGAAGGCGGATAAGCTGGCCTGATTCCGTGCCCTCGGGCACGACCACGGTCAATTCACCATCCAAGGTCGGCACTTGAATTTTATCACCAAGCGCGGCTTGAGAAAAATTTATTTCCGATTCAGTGTAAACATCGAAATTTTCCCGATGAAAAACTTTTTGCGGTTTAACATGCGCTCGCACATATAAATCCCCGGACATACCGCCGTGAGGCGCGGCCTCGCCGTGGCCGGTCAAACGAATCGCTTGGGCGTCATCAATGCCAGCCGGAATCTTGACGTTCAAATCCACAGACTTGGATAAAATTCCGTCTCCGCCACAATGTTTACATTTGGCCGATGGTTTTTCGCCCCGCCCATGGCAATCCGGACAAGTAGCCACAGTTTGCATCACGCCAAGAAATGTTCGTTGTTGTTGAACCACTTGACCCTTGCCGTGACAAGTACTGCAGGTATCCATCTTACTGCCCGGTTCGCTACCCGAACCATGACAGACATCACATTTACTTTGTTTACGCAATGAAATATCTTTTTGTACGCCAAACGCCGCTTCGACAAAAGTAATTTCCACATCAACCTGAATATCAGACCCTCTTCGCCCGCCTCGGCCCGAGGCCGATCCGCCTCCACCAAAACCAAACACATCGCCAAATATGTCGCCGAAATCGAATCCGCCAAAATTGACATTGCCAAATCCCCCGCCTTGGCCGCTTCTGGCCGCGCGCATAAATTCTTCCCAGCTCGCTCCGCCAAATCCGCCTTGCTGATCAAAATCAGCGCCAAACTGATCGTACTTGGCGCGTTTCTCCGCATCGCCGACGACCTGAAAAGCCTCGTTTATTTCCTTAAACTTTTTTTCATCACCACCTGGTCTGTCCGGGTGATGTTGCATGGCCAATTTCTTGAAGGCCTTTTTTATTTCGTCTTGCGTGGCGGATTTATCCACGCCGAGCATTTTGTAGTAGTCTTTGGACATGAAAAATTATTTTACTACTTCGCCCTCTATCGGACCTTCATCAGTCTTTGGCGGCTCCTGTTGAGTATTTTGTTGGCCTGCCTGCCCGCCCGCCGAGGTGGGTCCGCCTTTGGCGGATTCGGCCTGGTACATTTTTGTGCCGACCACTTGCGCGGCTTTAGACAATTCCTCGCCGGCTTTCTTGATCGCTTCCACATCATCTTTATCTTTTACTTCTTTCACTTTGGCGAGCGCGTCATTCACCGCCTTTTTCTCGTCATCGGTGATTAGTGGGGCTTTTCCGCCCGAGGCGGATCCGCCTTGGGCGGATTTCTCTTCCACGTCTTTCATCATTTTTTCCGTGGTGTAAATCATGGTGTCAGCCAAATTGCGCGCCTCAATCAATTCTTGCTTTTTCTTGTCTTCGTCCGCGTGCGCTTCAGCTTCCTTTTTCATCTTTTCCACTTCATCTTTGGACAAACCGGACGAAGCGGTAATTTTAATTGATTGTTCTTTGCCTGTGGCTTTGTCTTTGGCTTTGACACTCAAAATTCCGTTCGCGTCAATGTCAAACGACACTTCAATTTGCGGAATACCGCGCGGAGCCGGCGGAATTCCGTCCAACATAAATCGTCCGAGAGTTTTGTTGTCAGACGCCATCGGACGTTCGCCTTGGAGCACATGAATCTCCACACCCGGCTGGTTATCGGCCGCGGTGGAAAATACTTGCGTTTTTGATGTTGGAATCGTGGTGTTGCGTTCAATCAAACGCGTCATCACTTGCCCCATAGTTTCAAGACCGAGCGAAAGTGGCGTCACGTCCAAAAGTAAAATATCTTTAACTTCACCTTTGAGCACACCGCCTTGCACGCCCGCGCCAATCGCCACTACTTCATCCGGATTCACGGTGATGTTCGGCTTCTTGCCGAAAAACTTTTCCACGGTGGAAAGTACGAGTGGCATGCGGGTCATACCACCGACCAACACCACTTCATTTATATCTTTTACATCAAGTTTAGCATCAGTCAAAGCATTGCGCACCGGGCCCAAAGTTTTTTCTACCAGATCACCAACCAATTCTTCCAGTTTCGCGCGGGTCAATTTCATGACCAAATGTTTCGGTCCGGTCGCGTCAGACGTGATAAACGGCTGATTGATCTCGGATTCCATGGCTGTGGATAACTCAATCTTGGCTTTTTCCGCCGCTTCTTTGATGCGTTGCAGAGCCAAATTGTCTTTGCCCAAATCAACACCGTTCTCGCGCTTGAATTCATCAATAATCCAATTAATCAAAACCTGGTCAAAATCATCACCGCCCAAATGCGTATCACCGTTGGTGGACAGCACCTGCACGTTATCCGGCGCGACTTCCAAAATGGAAATGTCAAAAGTTCCACCGCCCAAATCATAGACCGCGATTTTTTGTTCAGTCTTTTTGTCAAAACCATAAGCCAAAGCGGCCGCAGTTGGTTCGTTCACAATGCGGAGCACATTGAGGCCGGCAATCACGCCCGCGTCCTTAGTCGCCTGGCGTTGCGAATCATCAAAATACGCCGGCACGGTAATGACCGCGTCAGTAATTTTCTCGCCGATTCGTTCTTCGGCATCGGCTTTCATTTTTTGCAAAATCATAGCCGAAATTTCTTGCGGAGAATATTCGCTTCCTTGCATCGCCACTTTCACGCCCTCGCCCGCTTGCACAATTTTGTACGGCATCAATTTCAAATCACGTTGGACTTCGGCGTCGTTAAAATGACGGCCGATGAGGCGTTTGATGGAATACAAAGTGTTTTCCGGATTAGTGACAGCTTGGCGTTTAGCCAGTTGGCCGACCAGGCGTTCACCTGATTTTGAAATTGCCACGATTGACGGCGTCGTACGCGCCCCCTCTTTGTTTTCCAACACCTTTGGCTGACCGCCTTCAATGATGGCCATGCAGGAGTTGGTTGTACCCAGATCTATTCCTAATACTTTAGACATATATAATGTGTTAAATTATTATTTATTTTAAATTAGTTACCCATCGCCTTCCTCAATTCCGGATCTAAATCGTCTTCCGCATACTGCTTTGCAATTTTGTCAATAACAATGAATGGCTGCGGACCTTCACAATAAGTGGAAATTTCTGACAACGATACTTCCGCCATTTTTGTGGGGGATGTTTTTCTTAATTTATTCAATAAATCTTCGCTTACATTATCTTCAGTTAAATATGTAAGTAAACCGTTATTGGCAAGCGCGGCTGCATCACCAGAGGCAAATAGGCGTTGAAAGATTATGGGTAAGTTATCTGTATCAAAATTATAAATATGAAATACATATGGGGCACAATAGGGGTTGTAAGGATTGTTGTCGGCGTCGCATTTTTCTTCTTCAAACCAGCCACGCACGGTGGTACTGCCGCTATATATTGGCCCAAAACAATCATCCATTGGGTTACCATGAGTCATTTCCCAATATTTGTTATCGCCGTTCGTGTTCTTGTCGCTATCTATTACGGGAAACTGCCTAATAGAAACGTAAAGACTGTCCCTGCCAGACATGGCCGATTGGATATTTAAATTTATCGGATTATCCACGGTAGCCTTTTTTAGCCCCGATAACACGCTCTCTTGAGATATGAACAATGGATCCCAGCGCAATACAACTTTGCTAACATTTCCGCCATAAACTTTTATCGGCAATTTATCCAAATCAGACTGATCAATGCCTAAGACGTACGCATTGTCGTAACCGTCCCCCAATTCATTAACCCATATTACTTTGATTGACGCATTACCAATATATGAAGAATCTCCGATTTTTTTCCATGTTCCGACAGATTGAAAGGCAGTGCTCGCATCATTTTGTTCAGGCTCTAATATGCCAGCGTCACTATTGCGAGCATCATACATATTGCTCTGATTCTCTTCAATATTTTCGTCAGCAACGTTGGATGAAGACCGATTAATGTCCTGTGATTTATTTTTGGCCAACAAAAACCCGAAATAAATCACAACTACTATCACCCCAACAAAAACTACCGCCGCGATAATATGCACGGTCAATAATTTTTTGTTGTTTTTTAGGATTTCGAACATATTTTCATTTTTTTAACTCCCACGGAGTATTGCAAACAATTTTGTATAAAATTTTCATTTTTTCTACCGACAATTCAACCAACTTTTCCATTTCTTTTCTCGCCTGTGCGCTTTTTACCGAATGGCCGATTTGCGAATATTTTTCTTGCAAACGGCCTTCCGCGGCCAAAGCTTCACAGACATCATGCAACTTCGGTTTATTTTCGTTTTTGGACATATGACTAAAATAAATTATTAAATTTTTTTCTTCATTAACATTCTAAAATCTTCAAAGCCCCACTTTTTATAAATATCGCGGGCAAAATTTGTATGCATGACATTCAAAGAAACATACTTGACGCGGCGCTGTTTGAAATATTTCATTGAACACAAAAAGAGCGCTTTGGCAATCCCGTTCTTCCGATACTTTTTTTCAACATACAAACTGCGGATAAATCCTTGGCGTGGCATAACTTTCACTCCGTCCTGTTTGCCGTCATCAATACGAAACTGGACATATCCGGCCAGCACGCCATCCAAAAGGGCGAGATAAAACAAATCCTTTTTATTATTCATCAATTTCTTTAACGCTTTTTCATCTCTCAACTTTAGAAAATCATAAAAATACTTTTTAACAAAAACTTTTTGACTACTACTAAAATCATTCTCAAAACCGGCGAGTGTCTTCGCGTCTTTTTTTGTGGCTTTTATGATTTTTACGATCATATTATTATCTCTTGACAAAACCGACAATCTGTATTATAATTCAATTAATCACGATGAGAGGACTACCAAAGGGTTTCGTCCCGAGGGAATGCCTCTTTTTTGTTTTATCTTTTTTCTAATTTTGTTTTAAATAACTGGATATTTACAATATACTTGCTGAATTTTCGTAACAACGAGGAATAACGGAAATTTGGCACCACCACTTTTGATAATTTTTCTTTGTCGTTCAGATATTCCAGCAAGCAATGAAAGTCGCCATCGCCACTCACAATGAGAGCCTGTTCATAATTCGGAAACTCAATCATCGTATGCAAAACTAATTCCGCATCAACGTTTCCTTTTATCTGAACTTTATTCCCATATTTTACCTCCAGTGTTGGCTTGAACACGCAAATATATCCGGCGTCTTGCAGGGATGTATATAATTGCTGGTTACCTGGAACAAAACCAATAAACAGAAACGCTTTGCTAATGTGATACTTATCTTCAAGAAAAACTCTAAACCTCTTGAAATCCAGCAACCACCCTTGACTTTTTACACCTAAATTAAGATTTTGACTGTCAATGAACGCAAAATTATTTGGCCTCGCCATATTTTCCCTCCTTAAAAATTAAATTTTTTCTCCCCGATTCATCCGCGAAATTATTCGCGAATGTGCGGAAAGACAAATTATTTTTTCACAATTTTAACATCCACTTTATTCGTCTTTGATTGCGTCGCTTTCGGACAAGTAATTCTCAAAATACCATCTTTAAATTCAGCCGCGGTTTTGTCGTCCAAAACCGGCGCGGGCAAAGCAATCTCGCGATAAAACGTGCCACTGCGAACTTCTTTACGGTAATAATTTTTTTCTTCAACTTCGTGTTCTTTTTTGGTTTCACCGCGAAGCGTGAGCACGCCTTTTTCCACACTCACTTGCACATCCTCAGGGCGCATACCGGCGAGCGGGGCTTCCACCACCACGGCATTGTCTGTCTCATAAATATCCACTGCCGGCACAAAGGCCTTGAGCGAAGGATTGACGGCCGGCAAACGCATTGACTCATCCAATTCCGCGAACGGATCCCACATCGGAGACCAACGGATTAAACTCATATTAAACTCCTTTTTCCCATTTATTACCGCGAGGTAAAAAATGAATATTAATATATTATTGGAAATTTGGCATTTGGCATTTGACATTAACAAACTATTTCGCGAGCATAACCCTTGCGGCCTTAATCACTCTGTCCCCCATCTTAAAACCACCGGAAATTTCTTTGACGATTTCGTCTTCGCCCGCGCCTTCAATCGTTTCATGCCCGACCGCCTCATGATATTTCGGGTCAAACTTTTCACCAACAGTTTTTATTTCTTCAACGCCGTGCGCTTTCATAATATCAGCAAATTGTTTGAGCACGTGATTCACGCCGTCAAGCCAAGGATTATTTTCACCCGCGACTCCGCTCGTGGACATTTTCAAATGCTCGTAAACCGGAATAAATTCTTCCAATATCTGCTGTTCACTCATTTGCGCCCATTCGGCCCGGCGGGCCAAAGTTTCTTTTTGTAAATTTTGATAATCCGCCAGAGCTCTCTGCCAGCCAATTTTATATTCTTCAGCTTCGGCTTTTACCCTGTTAAATTCAGCTTCGCTGACGCCCCCAAGGGGCGATTTAACAGGGTTAACTTTTTCACAATTCTTGCAGGTCTTGTGAAAAAATGATTTTTTTTCCGCTACTGCATCACCCCGAAGGGATTCCTCCGCTTCATTCGCTTCGCTCGCTCCGGTCGGAATGACAGGTGGAATATTTTGTTCGTCAGACATAATTTTACAATGAATTTTTTATTTTATTCAAAATCGCCAAATTCTTTTTGTAATCCATACGTACCGGACCCAAAATCACAAACATGCCTTCTTTGGTATCGGCCAACCGCGCCGCCACCACGCTCAAATATCCGCCAAACGGATGCTCATTGCCAATATAAATTTTCGGCTCGGCGGTAATCTTTGATTCAAAACGGCCAAGGCATTCCTCGCACTGGTCAAACATGCGCGAAGTGTTGACAACCATTTCCGCGTTTATAAATTCCGGCTTTTCAAACAAATTGGAAAATCCCGTGTAATAAATTCTGTCCAGTGTAAAAGCGACAATCACCGCGTCGCGCGATATGGCCGAGGCTTCTTTAGCCGTGGATTTGCAAATTGATTCACGTTCATCGGCCAACGACATTGTTCGTTCCATTCTCTCGCTATCTTTGGCAGATAATTTGATTTTGGAATCATCTATGGAATCCACGTAAAACCGATAACCAAGCTCAGTCGGAATTCGGCCCGCGGAAGTGTGCGGATGAGTCAAGTATCCGGCTTCTTCCAACGCCCGCAAATCATTTCTGATAGTCGCTTCGCTCCAACCAATTTTTTCCTCGTATGCCAAAAATTTGGACCCGACCGGTTCGGCCGAATGGATAAAACTCTCAATTACGAGAATCAGTAATTCTTCTTGTCTCGGGTCTAATTCCGGCATATTGGTAATTTATCACTCATACGTCTTGAGTGATAATACACCAAACACGTCCACAGTGTCAAGAGACCAGTTTTGTAGCTAAAATAGCACAATAGCGAGGCGAAACAAATATATGTTTATGACAACTGCGGAGCGGGTTTAACACCCGCGAGCATTAGGGCGACGAACCGATTATCTGACATATGAGCCATCATATTTAGAGGAGACCCGTGTCAGAAACATATATTTGTAGAGCTGAGCGTCTGCAAACAAAAAAATCCCTCAGCGCAAGGCTGAAGGATTTTTAACGTTATTTTTTAGTTTATTGTCTGTATCTCACTCAAGAGCACATTTTCCACATAAATACCGCGGGTGTAAAAGATGCTTTCCAATTCTTGTTTCAACATCTCCTCCACCTCATCACGCCGTCCCCCGACAATATCCTGATAATTAAACCTGGAATAAACCATACGTATACGCGAACGGATAGTCGGACGGACAATCTTTTCCACGAAATCCTCACCAATCGTTTGCCAAATAAGCGGTACCTGATGCACATCCAGACGAAGTAAAATCGTACCTTCGGTGCTGACGCGTTTGCCGTCCATGGTAATGGCGGCAATCGGAATATCCCCCAAAGATCGCGGCATATCTGCGTTGAATTGGCGCGAGATGCTATATTCCAAAGTTTGTGTGTTGAACAATTTAGCTTTTTGCCAAAACGGAATTTTTAGGTGCAAACCCGGAGTCAAAACCTTTTTCAAAACTCCCCGTCCCAAATCATAAACGCAAGCCACATATCCCGGCGGGACATGAATAAAAAAGCCCTTCAAAACATCCTCCACCACGAACGAATACATCAGCTTATCCAAGGAATCTCCGGACATAGTATTAAAATTATTTTTTTGCCGTTTCGGCAGCGGGTTTCGCAGCCGGCACGAGCAAATGACGCAATAAAGACAATATATCAGAAAATACCATTGTGGTCAAGATAAAGAGGGATTTGGCCATGGGTAGCATCCAAAGTAAAACAAACGTAAAGATTGGAAATAACACCAAAAAAACCGCTTCCGACTTCTGCCAATTCTTGTCCGTAATTTTTTGAAACAAATTCATCACGAACAAATACAACCCGCAAATGCCCGCCCAAAGCACGTCATGGACTTCACCGACATTATGACCATAAAAATTATTATTAATCAGTCCCGGAAAACTTACAGACGGATACAACAGTTGTATTAATTTTTCCCCAAAAATTCCTCCGACAAAAACATAATACAAAAGCAAAAATACTAAAAATTGAAGCAAAAGCACGATTGATTTCGCCCAAGGCGAAACCCGATTTTTCTTCATCATTTTTCTGTATTCTTCTTTTTCCGCTTCCGGATCGTTTTTGAACGAAGCGGCCACGCGCCGCGCTTCTTCTTCAACTTTCTTTTGACGGTCCGAATCACGCCCGGAAATTATGGACAGAGGTAATAGAACCACGCGTAAACATACGGTCAAAATAATTACAGCCCAGCCCATATTCTGATGGGCCAAAGTGTTATAAATCCAAACCAAGGCGTTTAATAGTGGCTGAAACAAACAAACAGACCAAATAAATCCCATATTATAATTTCAATAAATCAATAATGTAATCTCTAAATCTTAATTGTTCGGACAGAGGATTTTCCACTTCAATCGCGGCAATTGATGGAAACATTTCGCGCGGATAATTCTTTAGATAATTAAATCGTTCATTTGATTCGGCGTGATGATAATCTAATCTACCAACCGTCTGTTTTAATCCGTGCCAAATTTTTTCCACCGGTTTTAAATAAATTGCCGCAATGTGCGCGCAACCGACTTTACCTTTCTCGATCGTGGCCACGACTTGTTTGTAATTTTCTTCATTCGTCAATCTGGCATTCTCCAAATGCGAAAAGTCTAAACAAATACCGGCAAAACCGCTCAAATCATTTTCTTTTAAATCCCAAATATTTTCCACATAAATTTGATCGCGATATTTAGACAAGGATTCATTGCGCCCCTCTCCCCGGTCGGGATGAATATTAAATATTTCCGCGCCCCATCTTTCAACGAAATACTTTATCTCATTTTCATCCATGTCCTCTTCGCGTAAATGCACGAACGGTATTTTTTGCAAATCAGTCTTTTCCAATAATTTGTAAAGTTCTTGGCGTTCATCGTGTTCAATCGCGGTTGGAAATAATGCAATTTCTTTCAGACCGAGCGCGTCAATTTCATTTATCTTATTCCTCCATTCATCTTTAACAAGCGTAGTCAGAGTCGGCAATAATTTCATATGCTATAAGTAAATAAGGATATTATGGCGAAAGCAATGGCCATGTAAAATGACCCGCGCGACACTGGAATCAAGGCATCAAAATTAAACGCGAGCGATAGGAGCAAAAAAACCACACCAACCACCTGCAAAATCATCTTGATTTTTCCCCAAAAATTTGACTGGACGTCCACACCATCGCGCCTCTTAACCAAGGCCGCTACAATAATTATGCTCTCCAGAATAATTATCACCCAAGCGGTAAAAAAGTCAACATATTTAAGCACCAGAACAAATACGACTGTGCAGATTAAAAACTTATCAGCCAGGGGGTCAAATAACTTCCCCCAGGCGGTAATTTGGTTGCGCGTTCTGGCCAAAGCGCCATCCAAGGCGTCGGTCAGGGCGGCGGCCAGAAACAAAATCAAACCAACCCAATAATTTCCCATCCAGATAAATAACGCCACCCACGGCACCATTATCAGGCGCACGGCGGTCAAATAATTCGGCCTGACTTTGTGAGGGATAAGCCTAAGCAATGTCCGGCTGAAAATCTTATCAGTCAAATAAATTTTTATCGGCTGTCCTCCCCCTTCGTTGGTCATATTACTTTTCTATGATATCAACACTGGTTATTTTTATGGGATTTAGCGGAACGGATTTTTCCGTACCATAATCATTCATCCGAACCGGCGCCTCGGCGATTTCATCCACCGCTTCCATGCCGGAGACAACGTGCCCGAAAATTACATAATCTTTTTGCAAGCCAACATCCGCGTGCATGATAAAAAATTGACTGCCGTTGGTATTGGCGCCCGAGTTGGCCATGGCCACGGTACCGCGCGTATACTCACCTTCAAAATATTCATCCGCGAATTTATAGCCCGGCCCACCCGTACCATCTCCCTTGGGGTCGCCACCCTGAATCATAAATCCTTTAATAGCGCGGTGAAAAACCGTGTTGTTATAAAATCCTTCTTTGGACAGATAAACAAAATTATTGACCGTAATCGGGGTCATCTTGGTGTCCAAAACAATTTCAATATCACCCGCCTCGGTATGAAGCACGGCAATATAATTTTTTGATTGATCAACTGTCATCGGCGGCGTATCCATATTATTTGATTGTTGGGTTTGCGTTGGCTGGCCCGATGATGAAGATTCTTCCGCGGAAGACGTACTCGCGGCTACACCCGGTTGGGATTTACCGGAGGCAATATCATCAAGCCGGCTATCCAGCATTTTATCAGCGTTTTCAAAGGTTGCCGTTTCATCTTCGGATGGCAACGATCTGGGCGTTTGATAACTGCCGGAAAATACCACGCATCCCGAACAAGTTAAAATAAATAAAATTAAATAAATTGAAAAAAATTTCGCACGGAACATAAGTATATTCATTTTACCCCAAAAACACGGATAAGAAAAGACCCCGAAGAACATCTCCCTTGATTCAGCCAAAAATGTGTTATTGGCCGAACCTTGTTTGACGTCTGCGAGGCCGCCGAAAACGCCGAGCGTTTTACAGCACTAACTCGGAACTCCCTCAAAAACCGATACGCCATCATTCGGTGCTCCGTTGGTGTTGCCAAAGTCAACGCGTGAGCGCGCGACTCGGGCGCGTTTGGGTATCGGCAAATGCCGACCCATTTGGTTGAGATGCGAAAGAACGAGGCGTACTTCATCGGGAACCAGTGTACGCCCCGAAACCATGAAGTACATTACGTCTTCCCACCGCTTGCCAATGCTATCGCGCGGATCCGATTGCCTGTCGCACGACCCCCGCCTTTTGGCTGTGGCCAAAAGCGCGGTCAACGTTTTATGCACCTCGCTTTCTTTCATCTCTCCGGATGAAACCTTTTGCCTCGTCCGCACCCATTCGGCGCGGACCGAGAGCGTCCCCAATTCATGCGACGTCACGCTGATAGAACTCATTGTCGCCATAGCGCACCTCCTTTTTTGGCGAACAGCTAAACTTTTACGCGCACCATTGCGCGAAGAAGTTCCGTTTTGAAAGGACGATACCTGTCATTTGTAGTATAACACAAAGCCGGGCATAGTCACCCGGCGTTGTCAAGATTTCACACGATTACAGGGTATTAATTACCGTGGTTGCATTTAAACACAAACATCAACGCGACGCCGCCAAAAAAACAAATAAAAGCAACCAAAGATTTTATGAATTTTGACTCCTTGTGCAATTCCGGAATCAAATCCGAAGCGGAAATGTAAATAAAACCGCCGGCCGTCAAAGCTGTGAGCAAAGGAATTATTCCTTGGATGGTATTAACCAGAGCAAAACCGCACAACGCTCCAATAACGGCAAAAATTCCAGAGAGGAAATTAAATAAAAGGGCCTTAAATTTTGTAAAGCCTCCATAAATAAGAACGCCAAAATCGGAAATCTCTTGCGGTATCTCGTGTAATATTACTCCGACGGTCGTGGCCACGCCCAATTCAAAACTTAAGGAAAAAGAGGCGACAATTACCACGCCGTCAATAAAATTATGGAACACGTCGCCAAACAGATTTAGATATGTAAAAGGATGAACCTCGCAATCCCCGCCATGTTTGTGACAATGATGCCAGTGCAAAATTCGTTCTAAAATAAAAAATAACGCAAAACCGACAAGCACGGCGATAAATATATTTTGAATGTCGCCGGCGCCTTTCGCGCTTTCCAACGCTTCCGGTAATAGATTCAGGAAAGCGCCACCCATGAGCGAACCGGCCGAAACCGCCACCAGATAAAAAACAATTTTATTTAAAATTTTGTCTTTTAAAAATAAAGTCAAAATACCGGCAAACGAGATGGCGCTCACCGCAAACGTGGCGACAACGGAATAAAATAACACATCCATAAAATTACAAATTACTTCAGGCGCATTTATTGCACACGCCGGTTAAGGTTAAATGATGAAAAACATCCTTGAAATTTTTGAATCTTCCGAAATCATGGTGGCATTTTATCGCTTCCATATAACCGCATTTCTTGCAAATAATATGGTGATGCGGTTCATCGGCCAAGCAATAAATTTTTTCTTTACCTATGATTTCAACATTCACCAGATGTAATTCTTCAAATAAATTTAATGTTCTATAAATTGATGCTTGGTCGCAATGTTTGATATGTTTGTGAATATCTCTGGCCGATCCGGCCGCGTGATGACCGGACAAATATTCTAAAACAGCCAAACGCGATTTGGTTAATTTATATCCGTCACCCGCCAGTTTTTGTTTAAGTTTCTCCATAGCGGGATAAGCTTAACACAAATGCGAACGGTTCGCAAGTGGATAACTCCCCCGCCATGCTTTTTAATTTTACTCTATTGAAGAGGCTGAATCTGAATATCGGATTCTTCAGCCGTGGATGACGCAATATCATCTTCAGACGAAAAGATCTCGCCGGTTTCCTCATAAACGGCCGAGGTAATTTCCACTCTCCCATTTTGAAATTCTTGACGCTTTAAATTTTTCGGTTCTTGCAAATAGATTATTTCCGCGTTATCACCGGCTTTGGCATCCAATAAAAACAAAGAATTAATTTCCACCGAGCTTCTGTCTTCGGATTCAACCACTGCTTCCTCGGTTTTTAGATCAAAGGCGGATACTTCGGCGTAGCCGGATGTTTTAATTTGTAATTTGCGCACCGTACCACCAAGCGTGACGCTGGAAAATACACCGGCGTCAATTTCTATTGTCTCGGAGTTTAATTCCTGGGCTATTAATCGTCCATTTCCTTCCAGCACGGCTTTTAAAATTTTCGGACTCCCCACCACTTCCAAACTACCATTTGTTCCGGCAATGTAGCTCGTCATTGTGGTACTGCTGGAAAAAACTTTAACATCCGCCGATTCACCAACATTAACTTTTATGTCTTTGCCAAAATCCGCTACCTCGGCATTTACTCTATCAAAAGCAATGAATGAATCCAATGCCGAAGCAGTTATCACAATTTTCGCTCTTTTTTCAAAACAAAATATACAGAAAGTTTTGTCTTTGCGCGACTGGGTAATTTTAAGTTCGCCGTCCACAGTCTCATATTTATATTCTTTCAGAGCATCCTTGTCGCCTGTGACAGTGACGGTAAACTTATCACCCGGCACCACTTTAACATCAGTCAAACCGCCCACGCGAATTTTGTTTACGTTATCAAATGAATAATTTTCACTAACGGTATTTTGCGCGATTCGTTGATCATATTTATCCTTGGCCAACGGCACAATTTGCAGGGTTGACACTGTGACCGCCACCAACGACACTATCCACAAAATAATCAATAGAATAGTGCTTTTCAAGCGAAACAAATTTTTGCGGTTCATCAAACTAACACTGACAATTAGTAAAAATATCAGCGGGATTGACGCGGTCAAATATGCGCCCGCCAAACCCGCGTAATAATATGCCGTGCCGGTAATCTCCCGAAGCGGAATATCCGATATCAAATACGGCGAATTGATGTTGAAGAGCAAGATTCCAATCACCATGGTCAAGCCAATAACCGCGCCGGCCGCGCCTAAACACAAACCCACGCCAATCAGAATGCTAATTATCGGCAGAATTATTTTTAAAGTTTTTTTTAGAAACATTACAACATGACGAATAACGTCAATCGGAAAAGAAAGAATTTTATTAATCCACTTACGATTATTCTGCCAGGCATTTTTCCCTTCATGCGCCATTTGCGTGGTTTTTTCTTTAACCACTTGTTCCAATTTTTGTAAATTCACCGGCCGTCCGCGCATTTCTAATTTTTGCGAATTTGTTTCCGCTGTCGGCATCACCAGCCACAAAACTAAATAGGCCAGCAAACCAATGCCGTTAGCAAACAGCAAAACAATAAAAATGATACGAACATAAACCGGATCAATGCCAAAATACGCCGCCAATCCCGAACAGACGCCGGCGATAATCATATCATCGGGATTGCGATACAGCCGGCGAGACGATTTGCCCTCCCGCGAATCCGACTTTGACGACACTCCCGCCTCCGCCCCCGTATTCTCCTGAGCGAACTCTTCCACTGTTCCCATTATTTTTATTGCCTCTTCAACATCGGCCAAAGTAATTGTTTGTTTGGCCACACTGAGCCGCGCAGAAAATTTTTCCGCTAAATTTGATTCAATATCGGTTAAGATTTCCCGACTGTCATCCGAACTATAATGATTCTTGATGGAATCAAGATAATTATTCAACTCGGCAAAAGCATCTTCTTCAATATTGAATACCATGCCGCTCAAACTGATATTAAAATATTTCTTCATACGTTAAAATTATTTATTTATATTTTTTAAGAAGAGAATTTAAAGATTTATCCAAAGATTGCCAAGTCTTGGATAATTGTTTCAAAACCGCGCCGCCTTCAGGCGTCAAAGTATAATACTTGCGCGGCGGTCCGCTCTTGCTCTCCTCCCAATCATAGGCCAAGAGACCGGAATTTTTTAACCGAGCGAGCAAAGGATAAACCGTACCTTCCACCACAAGCAAATCCGCCTTCTTCAATTCTTTCAAAATATCCGAAGCGTAAATTTTTTCTTGGGAGATGACGAGCAAAACACAAAACTCCAAAATGCCCTTGCGCATTTGGGCTTTGGTATTTTCCACGTTAAATTCTAATTTTTGTTCCGTGTCCATAAGATGACAATTAATTCTATTTACAGTATACCACTAACTACCGTGTAATGCAAGGTAGCAGGTTATCCACAGGGTATGAATATAAAAAAAGCCCGACAATAAACCGGGTAACCTCCCTACTCCAATACTATATAGTCATTGTGGTTTATTTGTCTTTATCACCCCAACGCCAACCGGGCTTTTCGCCCGTCTTGTAACAAATGTAAATCAATAAACCGGACAAAACGAAAACCGAGAGAATATAAATGACCAAATATTTTTCAATATCTGATTCAAAAATGTAAATTAACGAAACAAGAATGGCGGTATATAACAATAACACCAGCCACCCTTGCCATGTGGCGGGATACCAGCCAAAACCGTATTTCTTAGCTTTGAACCAGAGAGTTTTCATAATGTATTAACAATACCATAAATATACGATTCCGTGAATATGAAATTTTGCTCTATTGTAAACAAAAAACGGAACCTATTGAAGTGAGGTTCCGTAAAAAAAATAATTTGCAGCAAAAGAACTAAATCTAAATCCAAAAACTATTTTGAAAGTGATTGCAAGACAACCCATTTAACATCATCCGCGGCTTCAATCTCTCTATGTGAGGGGGTTTCAAACGTAAATACCTCTTCATCTTTGGGAATATAACGTCTTACCCCACGAAATTTTGTTTTACCGATGAATTTATCAAGAGAAGTTTCCATCACTCCTGGCATCCGGTTGCAGCTGGTAGCGTGAACAATCGTTCCGTCGCCAGAAGCGATACCGACATGCCCGACGCCGCACGCAGGGTCGTCGCGATAATAATTAATCCATCCGGAAACGAACACAACATCACCCGCGATAATGTCATTAATGCCGATTGTCTCGCCGAATTCATATTGCTGAATTGACCGTCGTGGCAGCCAGATACCGCGCTGAGCGTAAAGCCACTTGATGAAACTGGAACAATCGACGATCGCCGGAGCCTCAACTAACCGGGCACCTCGACGGTATTTAGAAATGCCGATGCACTGCCGAGCGAGCGTGACAATGTCCACTTCCACCAATGAAAAACCTTTTTGACTTAATATAATCAAAGCTTCCTCGCGCGAAATCGGCAGATGCAGAGAACTAAGGGAGACCGCGCAACGATTGGCAACAGCTCGATAATCCATCTTTTCCTCCTCAGTGGTATTTTGATTAAAGGACAATAAAAAAACCCGCCCCAGTCGGGCAGATTTTGAGACTTAGAATATTCAAAGTCTACCCACTAGGTCAGGAGGATAAAAGATACGCCAACAAAGCTAGACCAGGTTTTTATTTGATGATTGTGCATCATAAACACACCATTATTTCTGCCGCGGAAGGAGAGGGATTCGAACCCTCGATACCTTTCGGTATACATGCTTTCCAAGCATGCGCCATCGACCACTAGGCGACCCTTCCAATTTTATTTTTGTTGTTTGATTCTACCCCAAACACGCCATAAAGTCAAGATGATAAAAAACCCAACAATCCCCCACTGCGCCGGAGTTAAATGCCAATACCGCGCATCGGCGCCAATAACGTCATCGGCCCGAAGAAAATCCAAAAAAAATCTGCCGAACGCGTAAAGCATAAACCCGAATACGGGTGAACCGACTTTTTTTATCACCCGAACACGGCGCGTGAATAATAAAATGAAAAAAATAATCAATGCCAGAATGGAATCCATCAGCCCCAAATCATAACGCGCGCCATAAGGAAAATTCACGGACAAGAAAAAATTCGTCAGACGTCCGACGTGGTCGTGAATCAAAAAACATCCGATGCGTCCAATCGCCCAGCCCAACCAAAAATATATGCCGATAATTTCCGCGTATGGTCTGAAATCCGTCCATTTTATTTTTTTATTTTTTAGAAATATCCAAAGACCGGCCAGCGCTCCCGCAAATCCACCAAGAGAAGACGCCCCGCCGTGCCAAATTTTTAGAATTTCCGCGGGATTTTCCCAATAATAAATTGGTTCGTAAAAAATAATGTGAAAAATTCTGGCGCCGATGAAACCGCCGAAAATCAGCCAAAAGAATACGCTCCACATGGTCTCGGGATTCAAGATGACGCCCTCCTGGATTCCCGCCTTCGCGGGAATGACACGAACGGACGCTTTCATAATTTCCCGCAAACAAAAAAATAAAGCAATGAGCGCGCCCAGCGCCACGCAAATCCCCCAGACCTGCAGGGTAATCGGTCCGAGCGAAATTGTTTGCCAAGAAAAATACGGGATCATTTTTGTCTAACGAGATTCAACAGCTCATTAATATCATCAGTGACACGGCAAAGTTCACGATCGCCGTGGCTGATCGTTTTGAAATCCGTATACATTACATTGATAAAATCCAAAAGCGGTTGCCAAAACTCACGGCCGTAAAGCACGAGCGGCATGGGTTCAACTTTTTTTGTTTCCACTAAGGTCAAAAGTTCAAATAATTGGTGAAGAGTACCATACCCGCCCGGAAAAAACGCAAAACCATGCGATGGCGCGGTGATAATTAATTTGCGCACGAATGGAAAAGTAAAACCAATAGTCCGTGACAAATAATTATTCCGGCGTTCCACTCCGCGCACACGCATATTAATACCAACACTCTCGCCGCCGGATTCATAAGCGCCACGGCTGACCGCTTCCATGATACCCGGACCGCCGCCGGTAATAGTCATATAGCCGTTCAACGCGAGTTCCCGGCCAAGATTGCGCGCATCTTCATAATATTTTGTGCCCGGCATGATGCTTTTGGTACCAAGCACGGTGACATCATTTTTTACTTTATTCAAAAATTCAAAACCCTCCACCAATTCGGCCATAATCCGAAATATTCTCCACTCCACCTCGCGTTTATCCGCGCCGTGCAAATCAAAATCATTGGGTCGGTCGGTCGTATTTTTTATTAAATTAAAAGCATCCTCCGCGGTATCCACTACATGCCAATTTTTCAAATCCGCTTCCACAATCGCGTTTGCGATTTGGCCGGATTTTTCCCGCAAAAATTTTAAAATTGGATTCCAAAAATCCGAACCGACCAGCACTACCGGCACGTCCGGCATATAGCCCTGTTCAATCAAATCCACCACTTCAAAAAATTCATCCAAAGTGCCAAATCCTCCCGGGAAAAACACGAAGGCGTTGGCCGGCGAAGTGAGCATTACTTTGCGAGTGAAGAAATAATAAAACGCGGCCGATTCTTTGACATACGGGTTGATACGCTGTTCAAACGGCAGTTGAATGTTGAGGCCGATTGATTCACCGCCGGCTTCAAAAGCGCCGCGGTTGGCCGCTTCCATGATACCCGGACCGCCGCCGGTAATGGTGGTAAAATTATTTTTGGCCAACAAACGCCCAAGTTCAACCGCTATTTTATAATATTTGGAATTTGGCGTAATGCGCGCCGAGCCCAAAATCGTCACTTCATTTTTCAATTTGCCCAAAAATTCAAAACCTTCCACGAACTCAGACATAATTTTAAAAATCCGCCATGATTCGCGGTAATCAACAGCCGCGCCGGCAGTGGCGATTTTTTGTTCCTCGGTAAAATCATGGACCTCGGGCAAATTTTTTAGTTCTTCTACGGCAATTTTCTGGGACATATTTTTTTAATTATTTTTTTCCAAAAAATTTCCCACGCGCAAAATCGTTGATTCATCCAAACGAGCGCCGATAATTTGCGCGCCAATCGGCAAACCGGATTTAGTCTTGCCAACCGGCACGGACAATGCCGGCATGCCGGCTACAGCCGCGGGCGAGACCATCACATCAGCCAAATAAAGCGATAATGGGTCATTTAGCTTCTCGCCCAAACCGAATGCCGGACTCGGCGTGGTCGGGGTAATCAAGGCATCAACTTTTTTAAATACTTTATCAAAATCATTTTTGATGAGCGTTCTCACCTTCTGCGCTTTTTTGTAATAGGCATCATAATATCCGGCTGAAAGCGCGTAAGTGCCGATTAAAATTCTGCGTTTGACTTCCTCGGGAAAACCTTGGGCGCGCGATTCAGCATACAAATCAAATAAATTTTTGGCTTCGACGCGTGAACCATAACGCACACCATCCAACCGCGCCAGATTGGAACTATCCTCGCTCGGCACCAGAATATAATAAACCGCCATGGCATATTTAGTATAAGGCAAGCTCACATCAACAATTTTACAACCGAGTGATTTTAATTTCGCGATTTGATTTTGAACGGCGCGCAATACTTCGTCATCAATACTAATCTCCCCGCCCGAGGCGGGTCCGCCTAGGGCGGAATAGTATTCTTTGGGCACACCAATAGTCATTCCCTTGATATCTTTACTAATTTCTTTGGAATATTTCGGCACCTCGTCTGACACAGTCGTTGCATCTTTCACGTCGGCTCCGGCCATAATTTCCATAAGCATGGCAATATCCTCAACGGTTTTCGCGATCGGCCCGACCGTGTCCAGAGACGAAGCCATGGGCATAATGCCAAAACGCGAATTACGGCCATAACTCGGGCGCAAGCCAACCACTCCGCAAAACGCCGCCGGCTGGCGGATTGAACCACCCGTGTCCTCGGCAACAGAAAAAATACATTCATGGTCAGCCACGGCCGCGGCCGAACCGCCGGATGAACCGCCGGCTACTTTGGTCGTATCATGCGGATTTTTTACCGGGCCATACATGCTGTTTTCATTGCTCGCGCCGTGGCCAAAAGCATCACAATTATTTTTTCCAATTACGACGCCGCCCGCGGCGCGCAATTTTTTTATCACTGTCGCTTCATACGGCGGAATATATTTATCCAAAATTTTGGCCGCACCCGTGGAACGAATTCCCTCGGTCACAATTGCATCCTTCACGCTGAACGGCACACCGGTGAGAGCGCCTGCCTTCTTTTCTGAAATTAAAACATCGGCGGTCTTGGCGTCAGTTAACGCCTCTTCTTCATTCACAGTGATAAACGCGTTCAATTCTTTATTGCGCTTTTTGATTTGCGACAAACACGCCTCGGTTAATTCCATGGCGCTAAATTTCTTTTTCTTCAATCCTTCAACAGATTCTTTGATTGTCAGTTCGTTTAATTCCACAATACTTTATAAACTTTATAACTTTATGAACTTTCAACTTCGCTAAACACCGCCGGTACTTTTAATTCTCCGGCGTAAACATCGGGCATACAATCCATCAATTCTTTTTTATTCGTAGATATCACAGCTTCGTCCTCCCGATAAACGTTGCTTAGGCCCGTCACTTGGGACGTTGGTTCAACGCCGTCAGTCGGCACTTCATTCAAAATTTTCATATAATCCAAAACCGCCGAAATGGTTTCGGCGTGGCGTTTTTCTTCGTCCGGAGTTAGCTTAATCCGAGCCAACAAGGCGATCTTCTTTATTTCTTCAAGGCTAATCGGCATACGGGTTAAATATAACAAAATAACGGCTGTCGTGCAACCCCTCACGACGAAATATTATTTAATATTTACAGTAATTTCCGTGTCCCCCGCCATATAACCAACCAGACGCTTGATTTCCTCTTTGGCCTTGTTATTCGCGGTCGCCATCATTTCCGTGGAGGTGGCTGCGCTCTCCGCTTGTTTGATCAGTTCAGCCATCGCCTGATTATAGCCGTCGTCATTTTCTAAAAATCTTTTTAATATGCCTTGAGTGTTTTCCACGCTAATATCCCCCACCAAACGCGAATTAAAAATTTCCGCACCCGGAATTTCCACGATAATTTTTTTGCCGGAAACCTTAATGTCTGCGGCGGACAATTTTTCTAAATCCACACCCAAATTAACTTCGGCCACGGCTGAGGCGTTAATCTCCTGACCCCAAAATAATTTTTTCCATAGACTGGCCTGATCGGTTTTGATGTTGGTCGCCACCGTAGAAACAATAGTCTCCGTCACCAAAAATCCGCGCTCGCGCAATGCCGTCAGGATAGTTTGATCAGTAATGGTTTTATCTACGGCTTGACCGCGCCCCCACATCCAACCGATAAAAATTCCAAAAATCATGATACCGACTACCAACAAAATCGCTTTGACAAATTTATTCATATTAAACTTTTTTACTGCGAATAAGCATGACGACCAACAACATGGTAAAAAGCGCCACGCCGATAAATAACGCAAAAACTTTTATCGGTTCGTCCACAAACGGCACATTTATGTTCATACCGTAAATGCCGGAAAGTAAAGTGAGAGGCATGAGCGAAGCGGAAATAACGGTAAGTGTGGTAATGACACGGTTGGTGTGCTGAGAAATAAGGGACTCATTGGTGCGGTGCAAGCCGTCCACCATATCGCGATGGCTCTCCACTTCCACCCAAGTTTTTTCAATATAGTCATGGATGTTGTCAAAATAATTCGCCATCTCGGCCGGAATAAATTCACGATCCAAATTGACCAGCACGTTGATGGTGAAGCGCTGCGGGTCAAGCAAACGGCGCAAGGTAAAAGTTGAACGCCTGATGAGCGCGAGGTCGCGGGCCACGCTCTTCAACTCGTTATCATAGACATCATCCTCCACTTCGGCAATTTGCCGGCCGACAATGTCAAACGCCTGATGCGACTCGCGGAATAATTTTTCCAAAATCTTGTATAGTAAAAAACTAACGCCTTTTTCCACCCATAATTTTTTTAATTTACGACTGACGTTCACTCGTTCAAAAATATGATCCAAAAAAGGATTGGGGTTTTTGGCAACTGTGATAAGCGTATCACGATTTAAAAATATGTCCACCTCGCGTCCGCGGACTTTGAATTTTTCCTTGTCGTAATACGGAAAAACCGCGATTAAAAAAAGATAATATTTGTAAATATCAATTTTCGGCCGCTGGCTATCGGACATGACGTCCTCAATATCCAAAGCGTGAAATTTGAAGTTGTCTCTCAAATATGTTCCGGTGGATTCATCAATATCCGACAAATGTATCCAACGGCATTTTTTGCCTTTGATTTCTTTAACATCCATATTTTCCCAAAATTTATTTTGTGAAATAATTATTTATATTATAGCACATCTAACGCGTGACGGAAAATAAAACCGTCCCGGATAATTTATTCGGGGCGGTGTTTGAGAAGATGGTGAGATAAAACTAAATCTGTATCTTCCTAAAGAAATAACTACCCAGCGACCAGAACAATACAGTCACTGCGCCGAGGACGATAAAATCCATGGTCAAGCCGTAATGTCCGGCGCCGATAAGCAAAGCGCGAAGAGCGTCAATGCCGTAAGATAGCGGATCAATCTGCGCGATAATGGCGAGCGCGGCCGGCAGGCCGTCCAGCGGGAAAAGCGCGCCCGAGAGAAAAAATAACGGCATGACCAAAAAATTCATAATGAGTTGGAAGCCTTGCATATCGTCAAGCAAAGACGCGATCATAGTGCCGAGCGAAGTAAAAAGAAGCGAAACCAAAAACATGATAAGAATAGCCGGAATAATCATGAGCCAACTTACCGGATGAAAACCAAACAGCATGGCGATAAACATCACGATCACGCCTTGCAAAGTCGCGACAGTCGCCCCACCCAAAGTCCGGCCGATCATAATGCTTAGGCGCGACATGGGCGCGACCAAAGTTTCTTTGAGAAAACCAAACTGCCGGTCCCAGATTACTTCCATACCGGAAAAAACCGAAGTGAACAAAATACTCATCCCGATAATTCCGGGCGCGAGAAAATTTAAATAATTTCCCTCGCCGGCTTTTTGGTACACTGAACCAAAACCATAACCCATGGCCAATAAAAATAATAACGGTTGCGCAAGCGAACCGACAATGCGCGATTTGGAACGCAGATAACGCTTGATTTGTCTGAGCCAAAGAATGTATATTTTTTTCATAATAGTTAGCGTTTGTTATTGGTATGCATGCGGTGCATGGCGCGGAAATGATCCATGGAACCGACCGTCTCCTCGCGAATACTCTTGCCGGTCAAAGCGAGAAACGCGTCTTCCAGCGAATTGGTATTGGTTTGCTTTTTCAAATCATCGGCCGTACCTGAGGCAATAATTTTCCCATGGTCAATCACGGCAATCCGATCGGCGATGCGCTCAGCTTCTTCCATGTAATGCGTGGAAAAAAATATTGTAGTCTTTTCGTTTTTATTTAGCTCGCGCAGATGCGCCCACAAAGCATTTCTGGTTTGCGGGTCCAATCCGAGAGTCGGCTCGTCAAGAAAAAATATTTTCGGATGATGCAAAAGTCCGCGGGCGATTTCCAACCGGCGCTTCATTCCGCCGGAAAATTCTTTGACCAAATTATCTCGGCGTTCCCACAGTTCCACGAACTTGAGCAAATATTCAATTCTCTCTTTGCGTAATTTATCCGGCACATCATACAACACGCCGTGAAATTCCATATTTTCATAAGCGGTCAGATCATCATCCAAACTCGGATCTTGGAACACAATACCAAATGACCGGCGGGCTTCATCGGATTCACGCACCGGGTCATGCCCGTTCAAATCCATTTCGCCCGAAGTCGGCTTGAGCAAAGTGGTCAGCATTTTAATGGTGGTGGATTTACCCGCGCCATTCGGACCGAGAAAAGCAAAAATTTCTCCTTCTTTAACTTCAAAGGAAATGTTGTCCACGGCCGTAAAGCCGTCAAATTTTTTCGTCAGATTTTTGACTGATATCATATTTTTTGTCATTCCCGCACCCGCTTCGCGAGTATAAACTCCGGCGGGAATCCAGATTTATATAGATAATTTACAAATTAAGCGTGAACATTATTGTATCATTTACTAGTGCAATAATCAATCCGCACTTTGTGGCAAATAAAAAAGCCGGCGGGACAACCCCCGACGGCTCAATAGTCTCACACGCCGGCCAAAATCCTACACGAGGAAATATACTGATGTAATCTCCCGTATAACTGAGCGATCAAACGTGGATCACCGACTTGGGCAGCAAGTGTTGCAGGCTCGGAGATTTGTTCCGAAATAAAATTCAAATTCAAAACTTGCGGCATCAAATAATCGTAAACATCGACTTCTTCCGGCAAACCGCACCGAGTCAATCCTTGAAACAACACTTCACCGCATTTGCTGCTGATGTCGCCCTGTTTCAACAAATGATCGACGAACGCACGACCAATGGTTTGCGAAAAGAACGGGCTAGAACAGTCAACTCCCTCGTGATAGATAAAGGCGGAATTTCTATTGAAAAAGGACTTATCCAACACAACCAGATGCACGGCATTAGCTTTTTTAGACATGGCCCCTCCTCATGTGAAAATGTTGGAAAATTCAAAATATACTAACATATTTTTGTATATTTGTCAATAATAAAATCACCGCGCAAAGGCGGTAAAATATCTCCGAATTATTTCAAAAAATATAACGTTAATCATCCGCGCCACGCCGCGCAATTTTAATTTTTGACCGATGAATTTTTGCTTCCAACCTCCGAATTTTTGACGCTTTGGTCGGACGGGTCGGCCGGCGTTTCTTGGGAATGACTAAGGCGCGCGATACCAGCGCCTGCAATCGCGCAATAGCCAAATCACGATTTTGCGCCTGCGTTCGTTCTTGTTCGGACACCACCACTAATTCATCACTCCAATTTATTTTGTTGGATAATTTTTCCCGCACCCGCGCTTTTTGTTCCAAAGACAAAACCCGCGAACACCCAATCGGCCAATGCACGGTGGCTTTGGTGGAAGTCTTATTCACATTTTGTCCGCCCGCGCCGCTTGACCTTGCAAAGGTGATGCGGAGTTCGGATGATGGGATATACATATTTACGTCCTCGGATTTGATTTTTTCCACTCAATTATCCGGCCGGCGCAACGTTCCATTTTATCCGCCGGACGGAGGAATTTTTTATTTTTCGCGGGATAAATTCGTTTGTGCGGTGCCTCATCAATCGCTTCGGCAATGGGATACAAATCCTCTTCGGTGGTAATCCATTTACTACCCAGACGGCGCAAGTCAAAAGGTTTGGCCGAATAACTCACCAAAACTTTTTTACCATTGCTGTTCAAAAAATATTCATGAAAATATGACAAGGCCAACTCGCGGAAAGTTTTGTGCACCGGGTCGCGGAAACGCAAAACCGCGTGATTAGTCTTGCTGATCGCGCCCCAGTATCCGTTTCGGCGGTATAGCGTCACCACATGGTCGTCATCCCCGTCGCATTTCAAATCAAAAAGCAGCGGTTTTTCCCCGCGAAGCCACAAGGCCGTAGCCGCGACCAGAGCGCCTTCCAAACAATGCATCTTGCGCCTTTTTAACGACAGGCGCGGAGACAAATATGTTTCTCCGTTCTTTTCATGATTCATCGGCATCTTATCCAAAAAATCCTGAATTTTTATCGGAGTGGAAAGTTTTTTTAAAATTTTTATTTCGGTTTTTGTGAGGCCGAACATAACCGGAATTATCATTTGGAATTCTCTTTATACTTATTTAAGATATTATAAATAATTTCAATTTTTTCATAATTCAATACATTTTGCGGAAAAGAATCTGCAATTAATTTTTCTAGCCAATCATAACCAATTACATATACTCCCCTCTTTTTATTCAACCCAAAATGGACAATAGCATTCGGATTTTCAAATACTATCACCGGCCAAACATGCAATGTTAATTGCAACTCACTGAGAAGAGTTTCTTCAATTATTTTTTTCTGCGCCCATGCCTGGCGTAAAAAATTCTTTTCCTGGAACCTGCAGCCGTTACGAGTAAGCTCCTCGTCGTCATAACCAATATTTCCCTCATGGCTCTTAACTTCAATAGACCAAACTCCCGACGGACCAATAACCACAATATCAATATTTCCTCTGTCACCTATTACTAAATTATCAAGAATTTTATAGCTTCCGGACAGGCCTTTCAGAAGTTGCTTTTTAACATTATCCTCTGATTGCTTGCCAAATATTCTATTACCAATTTGGTATCCGAACTTACTGAACAATAATGCCAGTATGGCAAAACCACCCATCCATGCCAAGGACGACCACCAAAATTTTAGATATTTATAAAACGGATATTTATAATAGAAATATCCGACGACTATCACTAAAACAAAACATATAATACTCCGTGATAACGATTTCTGATAATACGATAATTTCATAGTCAATATTTTACCCCCTCGCCTCAAAATCCTCCAACAAATCACCAAACGTCTCCAATTTATTCCTCACCGCAGGCGAGACATCAGTCCCGTCCAAAATTTGTTTTTGTTCTTTGAGCGAAGCCGTGAGTTTAGCAAACACTACGCGTTCAACATCGGTCGGCGCGCTGTCCGGATCAAAATCCATTTTCCCCAACAAGTTTTCCAACTCAATGCTTTTTAATCCCAAATAAAATACCGGCAAGGTCGTCATTTCCGCGCGTTTTAATTTTCCTTTTTCCAGTTTCATGCCATAGCGCACTCTGGCCCCGCCTTTCTTCGCCACCTTTTTTATTTTATCAATCTTCTCGCCGGTGCGTTCGCCAGCTCCGCCTTCGTGCACTTCATCAAAGGCGCAAATCGCTTCGCCGGTGCGCTTGTTCAAAATAATATTATCCACGCCGTTGTTGTAATCATCAAACGCCGAAGCGCGGACAACCAAAAAATCATCTTTTAAAATTTTATGCAGGAGTCCGGTGACCGCCATTTCCATCTGACCATTTTTATTTATTATTTTTTCCTTGCGCCAGCGCTCCACAATCTCATCCGGAGTATTGGCGCCGTATTTCTCACGATAATATTCCTTAACTTGAGGCACGCCGGCACGGCTGAAATGCAGTTCTGATTCGCGCACGCGGTCATTGTCATCGGCGATATCTTCGGCCGAATACAAATCATCAGCATAACTATCCATATTTAACGAACCGTCTGCATGCAAAAAATCAGCCAAGCCATATTGCTCCGACACTTCACTATTTACATGCTCGGATATTTTTTGCATCATTACCGCCAGTTTGCCCGCAAAGAATTCCGGACTTTTCTTCTTTTCCAACGAACGGCGCTCCACTAAATTTCGCGGGTCAACAAACTGATCAGGTCTAAACATAAGATATTTTTAATCTGTTAATCTCACCAATTCAAAAATGTCACCGTAAGCTGTAGAACCGTGGCAAAGGAAACCCAAAGCAAATATGGAATATTTATAAAAGTCACCCAACGAGCGCGCGGGTAAATGGCAATCATCGCCCAAATGAGCGTGCCAAGCACCAGCAAAATATCCAGGGCAGCCAATAAATTATTTTGCAGACCAAACTGTATCGGAGTAAAAATCAAATTAAAAACCAAATTCAAGGCAAACGGCAAACCAACCATGGCCGGAATTTTCTTCTTGATAATTGCCCACAGCACCCAGCCAAAAGAAATGGCGATGAGAATGTATAAAACCGTCCAAACCGGGCCAAACAGCCAAGCCGGTGGCGCCCAGGACGGCCTGACGAGCGTCTGATACCATCCGTAAGCTAAGTTCATACAATAAAATTAATAATTTAACAGCCATTTAATCAATTATACTCTATATAGCGCTTTAGCGTCAAAACAACAGAATATAGCCAATTTGCCCAGGAATCTGACCCCTCACTCAGAGACCATAAAAACGGAATAATCAAATTTCTATTAAATCAATCATAGAAATTGTATGCGTCAAATCACGTTGGTCTCTGGGTGAGGGGCTTGACAAAACTCCCAAAATGTGCTATACTGATAATACTAAAAAGTTTGCTTCCACGTAGAAACTAGTCGAATTTCTGCAGAGGCCTTCTTTGCAGCTTAGTTCACTATATACAACACTATGACCGGAAAAATCGCAAGATTGACGGACAAGGGTTTCGGCTTTATTACTCCTGATGGAGAAGCCGGCGGAAAGGATATTTTCTTCCATTCCACAGCCCTCGTCGGTGTGACCTTCAACGAATTGCGCGAAGGTGATGCCGTGTCCTTTGAAACCGAGCAATCGGACAAAGGCCCGCGCGCTATCAACGTGCAACGCGTCTAATAATATAGACATTAAAACACTCCGCATTTGCGGGGTGTTTTTTGTTTAAAATTTATCCTCTCAAAAATTCCGTCACCAGCGGGTCGGAAATAATGTGGCGCGGAGCAATGGGTTGAATCAAGACAATCCCCTCCAGCGAGGTGCAACGCGATAAAGCCACATATAATTGCCCCGAAGCAAACATCCCCCGCCCGATATCCAAAACCACACGGTCAAAAGTTTTGCCTTGGGCTTTGTGGATGGTCACGGCCCAAGCGAGCTTGATTGGCAATTGCGTGAACGCGCCGGTTTCCTCGGCTTCCACTGAATTGCCGGCGGTGTTGAAAAAATATCTATAAGACTTCCAAGTGTGCGGGCAGACTTCCACAATCTCGCCCTCAGGCAATTCCACATGTACAATCGGCAAATTATAATTGTCTTTGGAAAATTTCTTGACCACGCCAATCGTGCCATTGACCCAACGTCCGGCCGTGTCGTTGTTGATAAGCATCACTTGAGCACCAATTTTTAATTTTAATTTTTCATCGGTCGGCTGAACGCGGTCGTCAAACCGGCCGTATTGATCCGCGGTAAAAGTCTCGGCCTTGCCACTCAGACGATTGAGGCGGGAATTATTTATTTCGGCCGCGAGATAATTGGTGGCCGTGAGATAAATATAATAATCTTCATCCAAAACAAAATTAGGATTATGCCGGCAATTGAGCTCGGCCAAATCCTCGGCCGTGGCTTCGTTATCGCGAATGCGATTGAGCAAGCGAATAAAGTTCTGGTCTTTCTGCCGATGAATTTCCAATAATTCAAATTTAATAAAATCAAAACCGCCGAGCAACTGATGATCGGTAAAAACTTTGGATGAGAAAAAATACGGCGTGCGGTAAATGGAATAAAACGCCTCGCGTTCCATATCAGTGACGACCGGCGGTAGTTGGTGCAAATCTCCAAACACAATTAAACGTGCTCCGCCAAACGGCCGGCCTCGTTCACGTCCATTGAGCCGCATAAATTTATCCACGCAATCCAACAAATCCGCGCGCACCATGGAGACCTCATCAATCACAATCGCGTCCAGCTTGCCATACATTGTTTCGGCGCCATCCTTCTTCCCCATCTTGCGGATGTCGCTTACCGACACGCCGGGCTTGAAACCAAAAAATGAATGAATAGTCTGGCCACGAACATTGAGCGCGGCCACGCCGGTCGGCGCAAGGACTACGATATTTTGTTTGGTCTGCGCCCGCCAATAATCCAACAAGGTGGACTTGCCCGTGCCGGCCCGTCCGGTAATGAAAATATTTTCCGGACTGTTTTCCAGAGCGTCCAGCACAGTCCGCCACTCTTCATTGATAATTATATTTTCAAAACGGTTGGGTTCAGGTTTGGCGGGAATAAATTTTTTGCTTTTCTTTTTGGCGAATTTTTTATAATTATACATGGTTTAGTAATTAGCAATTAACAATTAGCAAGGAACAACTTACGATTCTGTTGCGTACCGTATCACATACTTTCATCATGGAATATTGTGCCTCCTACTTCGCTTCTTAAATCACCAAAATATATTGCTTTGAATTTAACATTTGCATAATGATTTTGAAAATCACCCCAGCAGTTATTTATAATATTTTTTACATCATCTTGTGATAATGGAGACACGCGTGTGTTGACATAATTAGGCAAGTGCTTTGTCCCAATATTTTTGCTTGTAAATAAATTATAGTCATATACAAAATATATTTTTCCGTTTTCATCAACCTGCTTTATTGCCTTTTCAATGTGATCTTTGCATTTTTTTGTTATTGCGTTTCTCATGCCGCATATTTCATTATTTTCCTCCGACTCTGGCAATAGAGGTGCCTGTCCCACAAACGAATCGCTCTCATGTCGCACCTGTTCATCGATACCTTCATTTAAGCTTTTTACTTCTATTTTAAGATTAACACTTTTATCAAACATATCGTAAGATAATGTTTTTCCCTCACTCAAAAAATTCGCTCGCGGATGATACGCACACGCTATCATTATTTCATTTATAATGTCATTGGTTTGAAGATGACTTTGTATAATGTTAATTCTTGCTTTTAAAATATCTTTGTTCTCGTCAGAAAGTTCACCGACAAATTTGTCTAATGCTCGCAACCACCTTTCATTTACCCAATCTTGTCCGCCACAACATTCATTTAAATATTTCGTAAGATTAATATTTTGAAGATTTTCATACATATTATATAGAGTATTATTTAAAAATTATTTACAAAATTCAAAAATTATAAAATTAAAAATTCGCGATTATTCGTATTATTAGTATGTATTCGTATATTGGTATCGCGTAAAGGGTTATCCACAGTCACATTTGACAAGGTGAACGGACGTTCACTATAATATCATCAACAGATGAAATCAGCAAGACTAATTATACACAGTTAATACCTATATGGGAAATAAATACTTGCCAATCTTCACCAAATTCCACAAGACACATCGCCGTCTGCCGAGTTACCGCGAATTTATGTCCCTCGCCGGACTCAAATCCACCAATGCCGTGCACAAAATCACGAGCAAACTCGTGGAGGAAGAATTTTTGCGCCGGGATGATTCCGGACGGTTGGCGCCCGGACGCAAATTTTTGGGCGTGCCCTTGCTCGGCAGTATTGCCGCCGGCTTCCCCTCTCCGGCCGAAGAAGAACTTTGCGACACCATGACTTTGGACGAATATCTCATCGGACGCAAAGAAGCGACCTACATGCTCAAAGTCAGCGGTGACAGTATGATTGAAGCCGGACTGATGCCTGGTGATTTGGTTCTAGTGGAGCGCGGACGCCAACCGCGCGACGGTGATGTGGTGGTAGCTGAAGTTGACCATGGCTGGACCCTCAAGTATTTTCACAAACGCGGTGAGAGAGTTATTCTCATGCCGGCCAATCGCCGTTATCATCCGATTGTGCCGACCGATGAATTAAATATCGCGGCCGTGGTAGTCGGATCGGTAAGAAAGTATAAAGTTTAATGGAAAATTTTTAATTTTATAATTTTTGAATTTTATAAATAATTTTTAATAAAAAATATGACCCTAAATGAAGCATACGAAAAAGTTGCGGAGGAAATCTCTAATTACGATTCAACCGAAAACGGAATTAATTTTAACATATTGGCCATGCACGAATCAGCGACAAAGCTGTTTCAAGCGACCATAAATAAAAAAGATGCGGATTTAATATGTACCCGCGCCGCGAATGCGCTCATATCCGTTTTTAGCATCATGCGCACATTGGGCATAAATAATCCCGAGAAATGCCTGCAAGATAGACTGAATGAACTAAAAAAAGAATAAAAAAATATGAAAAAGCACCAAATGAAATTGATGAAAACTCCTCTGGAAAAAATGAAACGCGGCGATAAAATTATTGAGGCTCGTTTGTTTGACGAAAAACGGCAAAAAATTAGAATCAATGATTCTATTGAATTCGCGCAAAATGAAGATGAAACAGATAAAATCCTGACAAAAGTTGTGGGATTATACCGCTATAAAACTTTTGACGAAATGTTTTCGGATTTACCGATTGAATATTTTGGTTTTGAGACAAAAGAAGACGCCATGAAAAAAATCAGACAAATTTACACCTTTAACGAAGAAAATAAATTTGGCGTAATTGGCATAAAAATAAAAAACTATTAAATAACATGTTCGCCATATCCACATTTCCCAAAGCGATTTTGCATATAGACGGCGACGCGTTTTTTGCGTCCTGTGAACAATCACGCCGGCCCGAGCTCAAAGGCAAACCAGTTATCACAGGTAAAGAACGCGGCATCGCTTCGTCCATGAGTTACGAAGCCAAAGCGCGCGGTATCACCCGCGCGATGCCATTACATGAAATCCGCCGACTGTGCCCGGACGCCGTCATCCTGCCGTCTGACTACGAGACCTATTCCCTACTCTCACGCCGTCTATACGCCATTGTACGGCGCTACACGGCTGCCGTGGAGGAATACGGCATAGATGAATGCTTCGCCGATTTAACAGGCTATGCCAATTCCGAACCAAGCTACACTGAGCTCGCGAAAAAAATCAAACACGATTTGGATACTGAACTCGGTTTTACATTTTCTGTCGGCCTCGCGCCCAGCAAGGTGTTGGCCAAAGTCGGCTCCAAATGGAAAAAGCCATCCGGCCTGACTGTAATTTCCGCGCGCGAACGCTGGAAATTTTTAGACAAATATCCCATAGAAAATATTTGGGGCATTGGTACGGCCACGTCGTTATTTTTGCGCCGTCACAGCATTGCCACAGCCGGTGATTTTGCCCGCGCCAACGAATGGTGGGTCAAGACGAATCTGACCCGGCCGTTCTGGGAAATTTGGCAAGAATTAAACGGCGCTTCGGTCATGCCGCTCCAGCTGGAAGAAAAAGATTCGTATTATTCCATCCAAAAATTTAAAACCTTTACTCCGCCGAGTAAGGACCCGGAATTTATTTTTTCCCAACTTTCCAAAAATATTGAAAATGCTTGCATCAAAGCCAGACGCCACAAACTGATCGCCGGCTCCGCGGCCGTGGTGCTCCGCACGCAAGACTTCAGGCATTTTGGCGCGGAGATACAATTGCCTCGGCCGACTGCCACGCCCCAAGAAATTATCAGCGTCGCGCGTGGAGTGTTCGCCGGGTTATTCAAGAGTAAAACCGATTATCGCGCCACGGGAATAATTTTATCTGATTTAAACCCAAATGTAATTCAACCGGACTTATTTAATTCCGGCGCGCAAATACAAAAAATGAACCGGCTTTATAGTGGTATGGACGCGCTCGCCCAGAGGTTTGGCAAGCACACGATTTTTCTCGGCTCAAGTTTCGAGGCGGAAAATTTTGGCGCGCATCTCGGCGACCGAGGCGACACTACGGAACGGCAAAAAGAAAAATTAATCGGTGAAAACAAACGCCGGCGTTTGAGCATTCCGATGTTATTCGCGAGAGTGTAAATCTTTTTTGAAAATTCTTTCAAAAATTTCTTTGTTGGGTGTGAAAACTTTTTCAATAATTTCCCGATAATCATTTTTCAAATTATCGGACACCGTACTATCGTCAATAATTTTATAAAGAAAAGCAATAATTTCCTCATGCGTCTTTTGCGCGCCGCGTTCCATGGTGGCCTGAAGCTTGTCCACCATCTCAAGCACTCTATGCCCGTGAGCATGATACTTATCCGTCAGTTCTAATGTTTTAGCTCCTTTGCCAATTTCTTCTTCGGATAAATGCGCTGGATTTTTCCCAACTAAAATATGATGGGATGAGGCAATGCGGACAATCTGTTCGTCAATGCCCGCATCTTTTAGAATTTCATACGTCCAATCGGCGTGGTAGCGCCAAAAAACTATGGCCGGAGTATCCTTGGTAAGAGGAGTTTGTTCGCTTGATAAAACTTCAATTAAGCGATCGCTGTTTTCAAACCCTGCGTTGCGCGCCAAATCTTCAAAGTTGATGGAGCGACTCTTGACCAGATCATCGTGAGTTTTAATGTTCACATTTTCGCGAGGAAAAAGTTTGATAAAAACTTCGCGCATTTTTGAATCGTTAAAAATTTTTAGCGAGCCGGATTTACCAATATCGTGAAACAATGTGGCGGTTAACAAAGTTTCGCGATCAGCATCGTCTACTTCCAATTTATCCCAAATAGCATCAATCATACGCGCCATTTCCACCGCATCCTGGAAATGTTCGCCTGTATCAACCAGGCGTTCAAGCAAATCCGGATATTTCTCAATGTCAAAATTTAATTTTAATTCGCTAAAAACTTTCTTGACTTCCTCCATTTTTACTTCCCTCTCTCCCATGGCACGTTCAAATTCCATATATATTCTTAAAGAATTACTAATAACAGTATACCACCATTCCAAAATAAATAAACCCGCCGGCGTATCGCGGGCTCTTGACCAAAAACACCAGATATTATAGGGTTAAATAGTCCGAACAAAAAACATCGGGCAAACGCCCTTTTTACAAGGAGGAAAACCGTGGAAACATTGAAAATCAAGATCGCAATAGTCGGCACCGATTGCGTCGTCGTGCTAAAAACGACCGATTTGGCGTATCGCATGTACGGAAAATATGCGATCGGTTATATCTTGGACTTCGCCGACATGGATGCTGCAGAAGGAATATACCAAGCTGATATAGTATTAGTGGTCGGCAAAAACACCATTGACACCGAATCAATCAAGGACCGTTTGGAAAATTACGGCTTCGCGGGCATCATCGCCGCGGCCACGCTCAACAACGACATCCCGACAAAAGGCGCCGACGAACCGTTGACCAAATGGGATGAGTTCCATTTTAATTTCGGAGACGGCACAACGACCGAAGAATTTTCTCGCTGGCTCATCGCACTAATGGAAACAATGGTGCGCTTCCAACACGAAATATCCGCGTGCTGTTGCTGATGCAAAAACCCACCCCTGCCGTGCTGCAAGGGTGGGTCGTTTTATTTATTTTATTAATTTGACGGAGTTGAAGACGGTAACGGACCCATCATCTCGGTGGAACTCGGCGGTGCCATCATTTGAGTGGAAGTCGGAGCCAGATAGGCTTTGGTGTTGGTAGTGTAATAAACGATCTTTGAACCGCCGTCTTTAACTTTCAAAGTTAAACTACCGGTGTCAATACTCATAATTTCACCCACCACAGTTGACTCACCCGATGGTCGAGCGCGTTGTTGAATTTTGGTCTCATCTTCATCCGAAGTACTCCCCCTATCTGGACGTTCTCCGCCCATAAATTGACCACCGCTCGGAGGCTGCATTCCTCCGCCGGATCCGCCTTGCGCTGACCCGTTACCTGAACCAGAAGAATAATCATCTACGGTGGTTTTGGTAAATTTCTTTGGCGTGCCCGAAGCTGAACCACGGTCCATCATCGGCATTTCACCAAGTATGATTCTGGTCGCGCTGATAGTACCATCACTGTTGGTGGTACCGAAAACCGTCACCATTTTACCAACCACGAGTTCGCTAATATTTATTTCCGTGCCAAAATTCATTTGTGGTGTGCCGGAAGCACTTTGAAATCCCCCATTTTGATTTGGTGTTTGTCCTCCGGCAGAATTTTCCACATTATTTTTGGTGGCACAACCGGCGGTGAACAACGCGACGCATAGTACGCACGCTGAAAGCAAAAATATTTTTCTCATAAAAATACATTATTAATAATGACAAATTAATTATTGATAGCGCAAAGCTTCAATCGGATCCAGCTTGGCTGCGCGGTGCGCCGGATAATAACCAAACACAATACCGATAAAGGCGGAAATACCCACGGCCAAAAATATTGACCATGAAGTGACCACTGTGGTGGTACTACTCAAGGTGGTGATCATCCAAGCCGCCACCCAGCCCAAGACAATGCCGATAATGCCACCGATAAAAGTCAAAACAACGGATTCGGCTAAAAATTGATTGCTAATATCACTCTTGGACGCGCCCAATGATTTGCGCAGACCAATTTCGCGTGTGCGCTCGGTGACAGTCGTGAGCATCATATTCATAATGCCAATACCGCCGACCAAGAGCGAGATGCCGGCAATAGCACCAAGCAACAAGGTTAGGGTGTCGCTGACCGATGACATCGTATCCAACATATCCGCCTGATTCATAATACTAAAGTCGGCGCTGGCCGCGTCCGCGATATTATGGCGGGCAAGCAACAACGCAGAAATTTCTTCTTCCACGTAGGTCATCATATCAGCATCGGTCACTTGAATATTAATCGTGCTTAATTTTGTATTACCGGTCAAATATTGTTGCGCGGTGGTTAGAGGGATGTAAATCAGATCATCGGAACTACCCATACCGGTTCCGCCTTTGGCCACAGTCACGCCGATCACAGTATATTCTTGGCTGTTGATACGAATTTTTTGTCCTATCGGATCAACATCCTCACCAAATAAATCATCGCGCGTGGTTGGTCCAAGAATCGCCACTTTTGATTTGGATTTTAATTGAGCCTCGGTAATTTCTGTGCCGAGTTCAACGGAAGTATTTTTCACGCTAAAATATTTTGTATCAATACCGTAAATGCTGGTGTTGGTATTGGTGCCTTTGGCCGTCACTTGTTTGCGCGAAGAAACAGTCGGAGCCACAGCTGTAATATCAACAATTTGCTCAACAATGGCATCTGAATCTTCTTGAGTTAATGTGGTGGCCGAACCCATGCCCCCGCGCACCACGCTGGTGGATTTTTGTTGGCCGGGCGAGACCACGAGTAAATTCGTGCCAAGAGATTCAATCTGTGAAGTAATGCCGGCGGACACGCCTTGACCCACAGATATCATGGCAATGACCGAACCGATGCCGATGACAATACCCAAAATAGTCAAGGACGCGCGCGACTTGTTTGACTTCATTGAAAAAAATGTTTCTTCCATCAAATCGGAAAATAACATATCTTATATTTTTAAATTATTCTTTCTATCCGCCACAATGGCGCCGTCCTTAATTTCTATCACTCGTTTCGCGTGCTCGGCTACGTGAGCGTCATGGGTAATCAAAATAATGGTGTGCCCGTCAACGCTGTTTAATTTGGAGAAGGTATCCAGTACAATGGCGCCGGTTTTAGAATCCAAATTACCGGTCGGTTCATCAGCCAAAATAATTCCCGGGTCATTAATCAAAGCGCGAGCAATGGCCACGCGTTGCATTTGTCCGCCCGACAATTGATTAGATAGATGATGCCAACGATCGGTGTCCAGACCAACGGCCGTCAAAGCTTTCTCCGCTTTGGCGCGCCGAGCTGACTTCGGTATATGGGTGTTATAAATCAACGGCAACATCACATTGCGAAGCACGGTCGCTCGAGGCAACAAATTGAACGACTGAAACACAAATCCGATTTCTTCGGAACGAATGGCGGCCGTCTCGGCCTCGGACATATCAAAAACATTTTTGTTATTCAAAAAATATTTTCCCGAGGTCGGACGATCCAACGCGCCCAAGATATTCATAAGGGTTGATTTGCCCGAGCCGGACGGACCGATGATGGCCACAAACTCGCCCTCGTCAATATTAAAGTTGATGTCCTTTAATACCGGAGTCTCGGTGTCGCCGGTGATATATGTTTTGGTAATGTGTTCGCACTTGATCATAATTGCAGATTATAATCCCATCATCATGCCGCCGCCCGGAGGACCGCTGCTATCGCTTGAAGATGATTTACCGGAAGAATCAGATGAAGATGAACCGCTGGAAGTCGTGCCACCGGTAGTGATTGTTTGAGTCACAATTGTCTCGCCCTCGCTCAATCCGCTCGTAATTTCTGTTTGGGTATCGCTGATATCGCCGGTCGTGACTGTGCGTTTCTCCGGTGTACCGCTGGCCATCACCATTACGTAACTCTCTCCATTGGCTGTCTTAATTGCCGAAGTATTTACCAGAAGAACATCAGCTTTGCTACTTAAAATAATATTGACAGTGACAGTCATTCCCGGTTTGACGCGCGCATCCTGAACATCAAAGGCCACCGTGACGCCATAACTTACCACACCGGAATTTGTCGCGCCCACGGTGTCTACTTCCACCACCTTGCCGGTAATGGTTAAATCTTCTATAGCATCAAAAGTCATGGTCGCTTTTTGACCCACCGCCACTTTGGCTATATCCACTTCGTTCAATGATATGGTGGCAATTTGATTTTTGGTGATTAAGCTGCCAATGGATGAATTAGCTGAAACTGAATCGCCTTTCTCGGCGGTAAAGGTCGCCAGTACGCCGTCAAACGGGGCGCGAATATAATAATCCGCCAGCGCCGCTTGAGCATCTGATAAAGTGCTTTTTCTTTGCGCAATGGTAATTTTTTGCGCTCTAACTTCCAAAGCATCCGCGCTTTCTTTTAATTTTGCTAGCGAGGCGGTTTTCTCGGCAATGGAACGGTCGGCGCTGACGATGGAATTCTTGGTACTGGTCAAGGTTGATTTGGAAGAAAGCAAACTGGAAAGATTGGAGTTAGTTTGACTAGTATAATTTTCCAAACTGCTCACGTGTGTAGTCATGGTTGACGGAGTGGAAATATAATAAGCCGATTGTGACGTGACGTCTTGGACATGATCCAAGAAATTTTTTCCATTCTTGACTGCGTCCGAAACTAAACGTGACATTTCGTAGGTATCGGATATCAATTCTTCAATGGTGGCGTTATCGGAATATCTCGTGGTATTTTTATATTCGTCAATCACAATATCATAGCTGGCGCGCGCCGCTTTGTAAGCCTCCTCGGCCGCGTCTCGGTATTTCGCGGATTTAGCGCTGTCGTCGGCCGTGGTGCCGACACCGCGATTTTCGTACCAATCTATATTGTAGAGGTTATTATCAAAGTCATAATCATACCACATATCATCAAGCCCGGCCATAATGGTCGGCAAATCCAAAAATACGTTGGCCACAGCATTGAATCCGTCTTCATAGGCTTTAGCCATGGTGTCATCAAGCGTGGTTCGTGATTCTTTAGCCGCAGCCAATGAATTTTCCGATTGTAATAAAGTTAAGGAATCAGTTGGCTCCAACAATTCTTCCAAATCAAGCTGTGCAGTTTCCAAGCTGGTCTGTGCGTCGCGCACGGCTTTGACCGCATCGGTCGCATCCAATGATGCTAAAATTGTGCCGGATTTTACTTCGGCCCCCGCCTTGGCAGCGGAATTTACCGACACGATATCACCGGAAATTTTTGCGGTAATGTCCACTGAATTTGAAGCCTCCACTTGACCGGTGCCACTAATAGTTGAAGACAACACACCCTTTTCCACCGTGCTCGTCACATAACGAGTGACCGCGGCCGCGGGAAAAAACTTTTTCCAGCCAAAGTATCCGCCTACGCCCAAAATAATTATAATAATTACTACTTTAATTTTATGCCGCCAAATTATGCCAAATATTTTCCCCATATAAACAATTAATTATTAATACAAGTTTTTTCACAAAAAATCTTATCACCACCGGTTTGTGCGCAGTGCGCCAGACAAAACCCGACGCTTCCAGCTTGAGGTATACCCTGAGCCGATCCGCCAAAACGACGATCTACCCCGCGCTGAATCATAGGCATGTCATCGCCCTCCATCACTTGGATATTTACTGGTTCAAAAATATTATCCTTTCGCTCCCCGATCGCCACAATAAAAACGCCTTTTTTGATTTCACCCTTGGGAATTTCTTCCAATTTACTTAAGTCAACTTTTACCACTTCAAATGGAGTCTGCACTTCAATATATTTACCGCTAATATCAACAATCTTTCCCGCTAATCCGCCGTCGTGTTTGGAAAAACCGGCGCCAAACAGAGGACGAAACAGCATCCCATCGGGATTGGAGCCATCAAACGCTCGGCGTTCAATATGCTCGGCGATATTGGTAAAGGTCAGGGCCACGCCGACTATCAGAATCAAGCCAATCAAGCCAACGGCAATCCGGCCAAAAGGTTTATGGTAAAAAGCCCCGCTCTTTTTAATAATAACTCCAGCAACAAATATCATCACAATAAACGCGAGCACCAAAGCGTACGGAAAAGATTGTAAAAATGCGAACAATCCGCGGCTGCCAAAACTCAAATACCGCAAGTTATCGGAGGCGCGCAAATAAAATAACACCAGCGTAAAAAATAACACGCCCAAAAGCACGCTTAAAGCAAACGCACTGCCTAAGCCAAGCTTTTCAGCCAAAAAAATATATTTGGAACGAAGCTTGATGCGGCCGCTTTTAATCTCGGACATTACTTTATCCTCAATATTAATTTTGTTTTTATTTTCCATATGAATGTTTTACCAAATATTCACGCAATATTTTTTTTCCGCGCATAACGAGCGTCCCGACTGTGTTGCGCGGGAGGCGCAAAATTTCACTGATTTCCTCGTATGATTTTTGTTCCAGTAAAAACAGTATCAGTGGCTCACGGTATTTATCTTTGATGGACGCGAGACCGTCTTCAATTCGTTTTTTTAAGATATTGTTATCAATATCCTTTTTTAAATCAATGGACTCATCCATGATTTCCCACTCTTGGTCATCCAATGAAAATGATTCACGTTTGTATTTTTTTATATGATTTAGCGCCTCATTATGAGCGATACGATAAATCCACGGAGAAAATCTTTTATCCGCGTTAAAATCAAACAAATTGCGATAGGCCTTGATAAATACTTCTTGCAAAACATCTTCAAGCTCATCGCCGTTCCTGATAAATTTTCGCAGATAATGAGTAAGCTTCGTCTGGTAGCGTCTGATAATTTCACCGTATAATTCTTTATCCCGCTCGCGAATCTCAATTACCAGTTGCTCGTCGCTTAAATTGACGGATAAGGTCATACTTGAATAATACAACTATTCGGCCTTATTTATTTCATCCGGCTCTATTACATTATATTATACCGCAAGATACAGAGTGGAGCCAGACAAAAAAATAACCCCTAAAGGGATTATTTTTCGCAGGGGGTGTAAGAATCGAACTCACGCTAATGGTTTTGGAGACCATAGTACTACCACTATACGAACCCCCCGTTTGCAAAAGGCGGAAAAATTCCGCCTTTTGGGTTTATTTTGTTTCTTTGTGCGTCACATGCTTACGGCAGTGACGGCAATATTTTTTCAATTCCAACCTATTTTTCAAGAGTTTTTTATTTTTTCGGCTGAAATAATTGGTGCGTTTGCACTCAGTACATTCCAGCTTAATCATATTTTCTCTTTCTTTGGATGCCATATGTTTATTTTTCAAATTATTATTTGTACGAACGGCTACAACTCGTTCGTATGTTGACCCTGGTGGGCAGGCTAGGATTCGAACCTAGGAAGGCGGAGCCAGCAGATTTACAGTCTGCCCCAGTTGGCCACTTTGGTACCTGCCCAACGAAAATTTTCCGAGCCACCTGTCGGGCTCGGACCGACGACCTACGGTTTACAAAACCGTTGCTCTACCAGCTGAGCTAAGGTGGCGAATTGGTAGTTTGATTTGTAAACCCGAGCCGTTGCGCGGATTTGAACCGCGGACCTACTCCTTACCATGGAGTTGCTCTACCAACTGAGCTACAACGGCATACATTATTTTATCGTGCAGTCCCGACCAAACGTCGGGGCGGCAACTTTTATGTGCACATTTTAGCACATAAATTATATTTTATCAATCCTGACACGGAACTCGGACAATTTCTGATTTTCCGGATTGGCTAGACGCAATTCTTCAAAGGCCTTTTCCGCGACCGCGCGATCGCCACATAGTATAGCATTTTCCGCTAATAAGTCAAGGTACTTGGGATTTCGCGGTTCCAGCTCCACTGCCTGCTGTATCGCCTCCAAAGCCAGCTCCGGATGACCGACTTTAATATACAATTCAGCTAAACGATTAAATCGCGGGGATAGAGAATCGTTGATAGTGGTCGCTCGTTCCAAATAATTTATCGCTTCATTTATTTTATCTTTTTGCTCGGCCAATTCAGACAGTTTTACCAACAACGCGTCATCACCCGGGGTAAGCCTGGCCAGAAAATCATAGGTCTGTGCCGCCTCGTCAATCACACCCTTGGCAAAATAAGCGTCAGCCAAACCACGATACGCGGCCGCGGATTTTTTATCAATTTTAATCGCGGCAATATAATATTCTTCGGCCTTATCATAATTACCCTCAGCCGCCTGCGCGCCGGCCTGAGCCAGAAACATTCCGATTTCCTTGTTCCTTTCGTCAAAGCTGATTTGTTTGGCCCTTTGGCGCGCCTTGACCAACTCTTCATAATGCAAAAGTTTTTCTATTCTCCCGACATAATGGCGAAATCTGTCTTGCACAAACTCCCAAACTTTTTTTATCGGGGATAATTTATTTTGAAATTTGGCATGCGCTTCTCGGCCTTTATCCAAGAGGTGGCGGTCAATCAGTTCACGTTTTTTTCTTTGTTCTTGTTCTTCGGTTAAATTTTCCAAATCCAAATTAGCCACCACGGGAAATTTACGGGCGATAACCGCGCCGATAACAAGAACCGCCGCGACGATGATTGAAATAAAAATTATTCCGGGCATATTTAGTCGTTCAAAAGTTTTACGGCTTGATCAAATATTTCTTTAAATGTTTCAATTTTGGCCGAAGCATTGCCAATCAGCACGCCATCGGTGTTGTCCAAAGACAGATACTCAACCGCGTTATCAGCGCGAACGCTGCCGCCATATAAAATTTTACAATTTAACTTTGGCAATAATTTCGCGACAATATTTTTAATCATCGTATGCACGCGCTCGGCTTCTTCGGCGTCACAAGCGTCGCCCGTGCCAATAGCCCAAACCGGTTCATAAGCAATAAATATATTCGCTTTATCGGTGATAGTTAAATTTTGGAACACGGCGCGTAATTGAACTTCCACTACCTCATCGGTTTTACCGGCTTTTCTTTCTTCGGCTGTCTCGCCAACGCACACCACCGGGGTTAAACCTAAATTCAAAACCGCTTCCATTTTTTGGCGCACATCGTGATTACTTTCACCAAAAACATGCCGGCGCTCCGAATGGCCGACCAACGCGTACTCGCAACCCGCGTCTTTATACATTTGCGCGGAAACTTCTCCGGTATAACCGCCTTTGTCCGCCCAAAATACATTTTGCGCGCCAACACCAATACCGACGTCGCGCAAAACTTGGCCGGCTGGATAAAGCGCCAGAGCGCTCGGAAAAACCGCGATATCTATTTCATCCGGACGTTTTTTTAGACTGCTTGCGAAAGCATGAGCCAAAATATTGCTCTCGTCATAGTCCAAATACATTTTCCAGTTGGCAAACAAATGAATTGTCTTCGCGGTTTGTTTCATATTATTTTAGTATGCTTATCACCGATGATTTTTTTAACGGACTGATTACGGAAGCGCGGCGCTCGCTCGGCTTAAAAATTTCAGCCGCAATTTTTTTCACATCGCTAATTTTTACTTTCTGTAAATTTTTTATTTCCTCGTTCCAATCAATCAGATTTTTCTCAAACCAAAATTTGCCCGCGTACCAATTAGCTTGCGCGCTGGAATCTTCCATGGCGAGAGCCAGGTGTCCGGCGATATTATTTTTTGCATCAATCAATTCTTTTTCCGTAACCGACTCACTCGCCATCCGTTCACATTCTTTGCTAATAACCAATACCGCTTCTCGCAACCGTTTCGGATCCAAACCTGCCGTGACGCATACGGCCCCCGTATCGCGATAAACCGCCGCTTCGGCGCGCACGCTATAAGCCAATCCTCTTTTCTCGCGCACTTCGGTGAATAAACGCGAACTCATTCCCCCGCCCAAAATATTAAGCATCACGGACAAGGCGTATCGGCGCGGGTCGCCCATCTTTAATCCGGGATAACCGATGATGACTTGTGATTGGTCCAGCTTGCGTTTTTCCGCGTCAATCCGTTTTGTCTTTGACGCGTATTTTTGATGATTAAATTTGATAAATTTTTCCTTGGTGATTTTTGACGGACGCTTTGGCGCTCGACCAAAATATTTCTTGATCAAACGGTTCGTATTTGCGTCAACTTTACCGGCCGCGACTACCACCATATTGCCGGGCGCGTACGCGTCTTTATAATAATTAAACAAATCGGCTCGGCTCATCGCCTTGATGCCTTTAACCGAACCGGCGATATCCCAACCCAGTGGATGATTGCCGTACATCACACGATCAAACATCAACTCCACCGCGGCGCGGGGATTGTCATCATACATCCTTATTTCCTCAATAATGACGCCTTTCTCACGTTTAATATCATCGGCATCAAATTTTGAATTAAAAATCATGTCCGATAAAATATCCACGGCTTTTTCCTGATGTTTGGCGTCAATTTTAATCCAATAACCGGTGCGATCTTTATCCGTGAAGGCATTGAATTGCGCGCCGGCCGCATCCAGTTCGCGAGAAATATCCAATGAGGTTGGACGTTTGGTTGTGCCTTTAAACATCAAATGCTCCACGAAATGCGAGACACCACTAATTTTTTTATTCTCATAGCGCGAGCCAATTGGCACCAAGCACAAAAAAGTGACGGCGTGGGTACCGCTAACCGGCGCCTCAATTACGGTGAGGCCGTTTTTTAATTTTTTTATTTTATGCATAAATTTTTTACGCCTTTGGTCCCGTTAAATCTGTCAAACGATTTTCAATATCAACAATAACCTTTGCAAGCCTGGCAACGTCTTCTTCGCGATAATCATCCGGATTTTGTTTTGCGTGTTCCAGCGCCGTTTTGTTTCTTTTCAACGCATCACGCAACTGATCCGGCGTATAATTATCTAATGGATTCGCTCCGGTTTCCAATTCATCAGTCAGACCCCCGCTCGCTTCTCCACCCGGATTTCTAAACTGATTACCAACATCCACACGTTGTTCTCTATTCATATATATTTTAATTAATAAATTTACCCTCTAAATAATTTTTTAATTCTGCGATGGCCACGCGTTCTTGCGCCATTGTGTCGCGGTCGCGCACAGTCACCTTTTTGTCTTCAATGGACTCAAAATCCACGGTCACGCAATACGGTGTGCCGATTTCATCTTGCCGGCGATAGCGCTTGCCAATGCTTTGCGTCTCATCATAATCAACCACAAAATGTTTTCTGAGTTCCGCGGCCAATGGTTTGGACACTTGAGATAATTCATCTTTCTTGGACAACGGCAGTACCGCCACCTGATACGGCGCGAGGTACTTCGGAAATTTCATCACGATTCTTTTTTCCGTCTCCCCTTCTTCAGATGTCGGAGCCTCCTCCTCGTGATACGCTTCCAGCAAAGCGACGAGCAACATGCGTTCAATGCCAAAAGTCGGTTCAATCACATGCGGAATAAATTTTTCATTGGTCTCAGGGTCGGTATAATGCAAATCCGCGCCGCTGACTTTTTCATGGCGAGACAAATCAAAATCCGTGCGATAGGCAATGCCGTGCAATTCTTTGATACCAAACGGATATTTGTATTCAATGTCCATCGTGCGCTTGCTGTAATGCGCCCGCTCCCCGTCCGGAATCTCATGCCAAACCAAATTATCCACATTCACTTTCATCACATCCTGCCACCAGCGTTTGATTTCAGTGAGCCACATTTCAAAAATTTTCTCCCATTCGCCAGCTGGCGAATGGGGGTTGATAAAATATTCCAGCTCGCCGATTTCAAATTCACGCGTGCGGAAAATAAAATTTCCCGGCGTGATTTCATTGCGGAAACATTTGCCGATTTGAGCAATGCCAAACGGCAATTTACGGCGCGTGGTTTGCTGAACATTTTTAAAATTCACGAACATGCCACCGGCGGTTTCGGGGCGCAGATAGGCCTCGGTGGTATTATCTTCGTTCGTGCCGATAAACGTCTTGAACATCAAATTAAAACTTTTCGGGTCGGTTAATTTTCCCTCGCAATCCGGGCACACCACGCTATTATCCATGACGATTTGGTCTTTGTCATACTTGGGCGTAATGCCTTTGGCTTCCAATAAATGGTCAATGCGGAAACGATGATGGCATTCTTTGCATTCCACTAATTGGTCGCTGAAATTTTCCAAGTGCCCTGAAGCGACCCAAACTTTCGGATTCATGATAATGGCCGCGTCAATGCCGACCATGTCCTCGCGTTCTTGGACAAAAAATTTCCACCAGGCCTTTTTGATGTTTTGCTTGAGCAAATGTCCCAACGGACCAAAGTCCCAGCTATTGGCCAAACCGCCGTAAATTTCCGAACCCGGAAAAACAAAACCCCGACGCTTGCACAGTGAAATAATTTCCTCCATTTTATCATTGCTTGGCATAAATAATTTGAAAATATTAAACTGTGTTGATCTCGCTTTCTTTTTTCTCACCGATTGTTTTTATCTGTTCATTATAATCCTTGACCATTTTATCCAAATCCTCCTGCATGCGAAATTTTTCGTCCTCGCCAACACTCCCCGCTTCTTCGGCTTCGGCAATTTTATCGCGCACTTCCTCGCGCACTTGGCGCACGGAAATACGGGCGTTTTCCAATTTGGTGTGCAAAACTTTGACCAGCTCGGCCCGGCGTTCCACCGTGAGTTCCGGCAAACACAAACGGATTATACGACCGTCATTGACCGGATTCAATCCGAGATTTGATTCACGAATGCCTTTTTCCACGGCCTGGAGCAAAGATTTGTCCCACGGTTCAATCACCAAAGTTTTGGCATCAGACACAGAAATTGAAGCCACGGCTTTGAGCGGTTGGCGCGAACCATAGGCTTCCACACTGACATCCTCCACCATAATCGTGCTGGCTCGGCCCGTGCGGAGCCCGGCGATGTCCTGCTTCATGAAATCCAAAACCTTGTTAAATTCTTCTTTGTGTTCGTTTATGTTCATATTAACATTGATTTAGACAGATTGAGATTGATTAGAACTGACGCGACTAATTCAACACCGTAAAGCCCATCAAAAATGTGCCGGTGTTTTTGGTATGGATTTTTAATGCAACCGGAACAGTGTTGGTCGGTAATTTTTTCGTCACCCAAGTCGTCCCGCCATCCGTGCTTTTGTAAAAAGTGGAACGGACATGAACATTCTTGTCGCCCAGAATCGTGCCGGTATAAAATATTTCATTTTGATTGCTTGGATTGGTGGCAAACGCGTAAATTGTCACCGAGCCCGGCGGAGTGAGTAATTTTAATTCACGCCAAGTGGCGCCGGCGTCGTCCGATCGCATCACGCCGTATTTGCTAATCCAAAATAAACTATTGTCTTGAGACGGATTAACATACATCCGATAAAAAGTCATACTGTCGGTAAAGTCTTTCATGCCGGCGCGCAAGTCAGTCCAATTCATGCCATTGTCATCCGAGCGGTACAAACCTTTTTTCTGGCTGGCCACATAAACTCGTCCGGCGTGTTTTTTGTCCACGGCTAAATCTTGCAGAGCGAGGTCAAAACGTTTCATCACGGTCCAACTGTGTCCGGCATCACGGCTGGCCATCACATCACCGCCGGATTCCGCGCACCAAATAGAATTGTCCGCCGGGTCAATATCCAAAGCGCGGATTTGCTGGTCGGTGCGTCCTTCGGTAAAGACAGTAGCCCAAGTGCGGGAACAATCCTCGGTCTTAAAAATGTTTGTGCCATCGCTCGCGTAAACCGTGCATTTGTCGGTCGGGTCAACCGCGAGCGCGTAAATAAATTTACCATTCATGGACGGCACAAATTGCCAGGTGTCGCCGTTGTTATAAGTATAAAATAATCCCTGACTGCGCGTGCCCAGATAAAACGCGTTCGGGTCGCTCGGGTCTTCAAAAATTTTATAAACTTTGACTTCGGCAATACTCTGCACGCCCTTGGACGTGGGATAACTCGCGATTTGCGACCAAGTCTCGCCCTGATCGGCCGTGCGATACATGCCCATCGGCCCGGACTCGGTACTGCTCTTGAAAGAAATACAACTCGCGCCCGTGAAAACGAGCGAAGCGACAGCGAGCAGAGATAAAATTTTTTCCTTTGTCATATTTTTATAATATTTATATATTTGTATAATTCGTATGCATTAGTATATTAGCATCGCACTTCAAATTTTTAAAAGTATTCTTTCAATTAATAAACGCGGATGGATATTGCGCCCCAGCAAATCCCGCGCTTCGGACAAGGCGTCAATTATTTCGGCCGCGTCTGCCGGCCGATAAGTTTTGCCAAACAATGAATCACCGCGCAAAGCTTCGCGCCAAATCATAGTCCAAATTTCCAAAGTTCTTTTCAGGCGGTCGCGTCCGCGGACAGCGTCTTCTTTGTCGCCAAATAATTCTTCAGTGTCTTTTAATTTTTGATGAAACGGCGCGCCCATCATTTTTTGCATACGCGCGGATTCAATCCGGCATTCATCCATGGCTTCGGGCTCGGTGGAAAAAATTATCGCTCGCCCGGGCCGGCCCCAGGATAATTTGGCCGCTTCACGCGCAAGAGCCGCCTCGCGTCCCATTTGCCGTAACCCTTCCGCGATTTCATCATCCGCCACCAAAGAAAAATTTATTATCTGACAGCGCGAACGCACGGTCGCGGGTAAAAGTGTTTCGTCGGTCGTGAGGAGAATTATCAGATTGTTATCAATGGATTCTTCCAAAGTTTTCAAAAGGGCGTTGGCCGCTTCATCGTTCACGGCCTCGGCTTCATCAATCAAAACCGCTTTGGTCCCGCCAAACCAGGACTTGTTGGCCAAAAAACTTCCCACGGTTTTCGCTTGCGCGATGCTGATGTCTTTTTTTAAACGATTTTTTTTCTCATCCACTTCGCGTTCCAGATAAAAAAAATCCGGGTGCGCGGCGAGCTTGGCTTCCTCCACGCCAAAGGCCCGCGCGATAAGATAAGCCGCCACCGCCCGCTTGCCCACTTGGTCCGGCCCGACAAAACACAAGGCGTGAGCCAGGGTCTTTTTGTCCATTGATTCGGACAAAAAATTGACTGTTTGACGGTGGCCGATGAGCATACGATAACAAATAATACGCGTTATTAACGCGTATTTATACTACCCTATTTTGTTGTTTATCGCAAGGCCTGCCATGTTAATTCCGCGGTTTTTTGCCAGGAAAATTTTTGCGCTTGGACCAAGCCATTTTCAGTCATTTGATTCTTGAAATTTTGATCGGTCAAAATTTTTATGATTGCTCCGGCAATCTCGCCGATATCATCCGGCGAGACATAAATCGCCGCTTCCCCGCCGACTTGGGGCAAACTATTCCCGCGCGAGGCGATAACCGGACAGCCCGAGGCCATGGCTTCCAAAACCGGAATCCCAAAACCCTCATAACGAGACGGAAAAATAAAAACCTCGGCCGAGCGCATCAGAGCGGCGATATCTTCTGTCTCAACCCAACCCGTGAGAATAATATCTTTGTTATACGGACTTTGCAGTATTGCTTGTTCCACCTCGGCATAACCCACGCCCGGCGTCCCCGCCAAAACCAATTGACAATCGCATTCGCGCCTCACAATATCAAACGCCCGAACAATGTTGGCGGTATTTTTTTTATTTTCCAAACGTCCGACCGATAAAATATATTTTTTGGCGATTGGTCGCGTGTCATTCCGAGCGATCCGCCAACTGGCGGAGAGCCGAGGAATCCCTTGTCGCGCGTTATCAAATGCCGGATAATACGTATCTTTATCATAGCCGAGCGGTGTGACAAAAATTTTGTTTTTATCCGCGCCATAATATTTTACCAATTCATTTTTGCTGAATTCGGACGGCGTGATAATGGCCCGCGCTTTTTTTACGATTAATTTATTCATCCATTTCAAATACGTCCGGCTCGCCAGTCCATACAATTTCGGATAAACGACAAACGCGCTATCATGGACAGTCACCACGGTTTTTTCGGGACAGGCCATTGGCACCAGTTGCGCCGGCGCGAAAAATATATCAGGCGGATGGCGAAAAAATTCCCACGACAAACGCGTCTGAGTCCAGCCTTTGCGCAAACGCCTCGGCATTTTTTGCGGCCAGGCCAGAACGCGCGATTGCCAATTGGCGGGCAAATCCGCCAGCCCGGGCAAAAGCGGAGTTTGGCTGTACAAAATTACTTGGACATCCGAAGGAACCACTTTTTTCAAGTGTTGGATAATTTGCCAAGAGTACTCCTCCACTCCGGTGCGTTTAGCTTTGTTGGCGTGTGAGGCTTCAATGGCGAGGGTCATAAATATATTTTGTCATTCCCACGAAGGCGGGAATCCAGTGGTGTGTCATTGCGAGGAACTCCCGCGGGGAGCGACGTGGCAATCTTTTTTACCAGCAAATATTTGTATTCTCACCGATCAACTCCCGTAAATATTTTTCCACATCGTATTGGTCGCCAATTTGATCAATCAAGCCATTTTCCAAAGCCATTTCCCCCATCATTGTTGAGCCGTCGGCCAAACTTCTTACTTTCGTTTCGTCCATATTTCTGTTCGCCGCAACGAGATCAATAAAATTTTCATAAGTTATATTTACATCGCGCATCAGCAAAGATTTTTCTTCGGCGGTTAATTTTTTGTCCGAGCTTCCAGTGTCTTTGAATTTCCCGCTACTCAACTGATTATATGATAAACCGTTCGCAGTGTTCTGCCCTGCATTGTCCAAATACGACATGGTGGCACCAATACTGCCGACATCGGAATTTTTGGAGGCGAAAATTCTGTCCGCTCCAGTCGCGGCCATATACGCGGCCGAAGCGCCAGCGTCGCGAAGCAAGGCAACCGTCGGTTTCATTGCTTCTTTCAACGCACGAGCAATTTCTTCGCCGGCGACTGGCGAACCGCCGTAAGAATCAATTTCCACCAAAATTGCTTTGATATTCGTGTCCTTGTCCGCTTCACGAATTTTTTGCACGACACTTTCCGAAGAAAATTCATCAACGGTTATATTTCCGTCCGCGTCGACGTCTTCATTGGGAATGTATGTAAGCACACCACCGTGCATGACAATACCCGAAACATTACAAATTTGTTCCGGTTGTGCTGAGTTGTAAAATGTTGTAGTATCATAATCCCCTTCGTTCTCGGACGCGGCATAACAAAACAAAATTATTGCTCCGGCCGAGATCCACATCGTGAGAAAAGAAAGAAATACAAAAATTTTTTTGACTTTTTGTCCGACGGTTTTACAATATTTTTGAAAACTTTCACTTCCGACCGGTTGGGTGAGGGTTTGCTTGAGGGACATAATAAGCGAAAATATAATTAATATTATTGTTTAAGTATAACACAAAATTTAAGTTAGGGAAATTAAAGGATCGAAACTTATTTTTGTTAATTTTTAAGAATATGCTACAATGTATTTTGTGAATGAATTTACTAATTTTTTCGTATTAAAACATATGAAAAACTCTGAACAAATGAAATCTCCGTTCACTATATATGTAATAGATTTACTTGACGCGTACCATTATGCAGACATCTTCGAAGACGAAAGATATGCGTTAATCGGCGATAATTACACTGACATCCAAGACGCGGTGACTTTGGCTGACCGCCTTTTTTCAGCTCTCAATTATAATAAAAAGACGCTGGCGGAATGGACAGAATTTGATGATGGGCACGATGTGAGAATATATGACGTTGACAATCATTGCGTTTATAAGGCGCATGAAAAACTACCAAAAAACAATGCGACCATAACACAAAGACGCATAACTCAATCACCAAATTTAAGCGACAATCAGATTGTTGAGTATCTAGAAAAAAATTTTGAAGAAATTATTGCACAATTATCAGAGAATCATTGGGACCATTTCAACAAATATTTTATAATTTCCAAAAAATATATAGATAAAGAATTTGATAATAATTTCAAACGAGTCTTCTGTAATTTTTATATCATGGACGGGCCGCATGGCATGGGCGAAACTCAAAAACATATATTTTTTGATCTACTTTTCAATGAGCAAAATGATATTAACTTGATCCTAAAAATATTATTTGGTATCGTCGACGGCAATAGACCGAAAAAGTTATATTTAAGTTTTGCGTCTAAGCTAATACACACTCTCGACAACGACAGTCCGATTTATGATAATAATATTTCCGAAATTTTAAAGCTGCCCCAACAAACTCATACGGGAACACTCGATGAAAAAATAAATAACCGACTGGAAATCTATGGGGAATTAAGAAATCGTTTTAATATATTATTAAATAATGACAAAGTAATTGACTTGCTAATCAAATTTAGAAAAGAATTTCAACAAAAAGCTCTACGAGAGAATTTTAAATGGCAAAATGAGATGTTGTCGGACGTCAAATTGCTAGACTCGATTTTATGGTCTTTATACCGGCTTATTAAAAAAAATAGGACACATGAGCAACAATGAATATATTTTAAATCAATACAAGGGATGCCTTTCCGGTTTGGCGGTCGGCGATGTTCTTGGTACGCCTTTTGAATTTTGGAAAAAGGAAAATGTCGCTCAGTACCTGAGAGATGATAAGCTCGTAATCAAGGATTTTTCTTATGGCGACGTAGGCTTCCCCGCGGGATTCTACAGCGATGATACAGCAACGATGATTTGTCTGGCTGAGAGTTTAATTGAAAAAGACTTTAACATTGACGATCAATTCGAACGGTATAGACAATGGTACCAAAACGGACATGCTACTCCGTTCAAAGATCGTTGTTATGGCATTGGCCAACAAACATTAAAATCACTCGCAAAAAAAATCGACTTAAACAAAATGGATGGCACTGACGTCACCGCTGGCGGTAACGGGTGCCTCATGCGATGTGCCCCCATTGGACTTTATTACCGGGGAAATTATAAAGACATTAAAGAAAAAAGTCTTCTTTCCAGTTATTTGACACATAATTATAATATCGCCGGATGGGCATGTGTTGTGCTAAACTCAATAATATCATTGGTTGCTGAGGGAACGCCGAGAAATAACATTTTGCCCGAGATCCAGTCCATTTTTGGAAATACTTTACCGAACGAAATACAGGATGTTCTAGACATAAATTACATTTCAATAAACAATTACGAATATCCCGTCAGTGGTTATTCGGTTGATACTCTCCGAATTGCTATTTGGGCGTGGTTAACTTCTAAGAATTATATTGACGGCATCACAAAAGTCATACTTCTTGGCAATGATACCGATACATTCGCAGCTGTGACGGGAGCTATCGCCGGTTGTTATTACGGTTATGATTCCATTGCGCGCGAATATGCGGAAAAAGTTATCAATAATGATTATATTGTAAATCTTGCGGAAAAAATTTATAATAAACAGAATGCAAATAATTTTAACGTCCCATCACTTTAATCAAATATTTATTACTAATTTCTAATATTTTTTCTATGCCGCTTACCGATGCTGAAAAAAATGAATTAGAGTATCTTGAAAATCCACAGGTTCAGTTCCTAACACCACCAACCAGTGGCGTGTTTGGCCATTTTATTGTTGGCGATGCACAAAACAAACGCAAAAATCGAGTTGTCGCGCTTAGAACAAAACTGAGAATGGAAGAATTGGGACTCAATGAACAAAATGATTGGCAAAAATACTACGATATAAAAAGCGAGGAAGAGGATCGGTTCGATAAAAAATTCGCCAACGATAACTAAAAAAACTTGAAGGGATTCCTCACTCCGCTTCGCTTCGTTCGGAATGACACGCTACCGTGTCGCCAAAATACTTCGTTTGTAATTATCAATATTTTCCAGAGCCGTGCCCGTGCCTTTGACCGCGCAGAAAATCGGATCCTCGGCCACGTAAGTGGACACACTGGTCGTCTCGGCAATGAGTTCGCCGAGAGACGCGCCCTTGCCGCCGGCAATGGAGGCGTTGGATTTGGATAATTCGGAAAAATGTTTTAAGAAGTTGGACATAAAAATTAGTAGAATTATTTTCTACATTTCGTGTTATTTTTCACCTTCAAAATTTTTTTCACCTCCCGATCAAAATCAGAAATGTAATTTCGGTCTTGCACCACGCGAAATTTTTCATATTCCTCCAATGCCAGGGCTTCAGCCACTTCGTGACTGATTTTACCGACATCAGACAAAATCTGTTTTTCATTAAATTTTAAGAAAGCGTCTAATTTCAAAACCCAATCCTTCATCCGCATTAAAACGCCATTCTTAGCTTGCATTTCCGCATAATCTAAATACATCGTAACGATTCTATTCAAGTGGTCAAACTCTTGTTCACTCAAATAATTTTTGGCAATCACCACATCAGTTTCTCTAATCCGACCTTTGGGGGAATTTTTCCAAACGGTCAAACCCATATTCTCTTTGGTGCTATCCACTCGTTCACTAATTATTTCTGCAGCGGTTTTTCCAGTGATGGCAAAATGTAGCTTATTTTGCACCGTGGAAAAAAATTGTTTGGTTATTATTTCATTCGGATTATAATCAGCGCTACATTCGGCATAAATATCGGTAATTTTTTGATACAGCCGTCGTTCACTGGAACGAATATTTCTAATCCTTGCCAACTGTTCCTCAAAATAATCTTCCCCGAAAATAGTATTTGGGTTCTTTAATCGTTCATCATCCATCGTGAAACCTTTGATAATGTATTCCTTTAATCTAGCCGTTGCCCAAATTCTAAATTGTGTCGCCTGTGCGCTATTGACTCTATATCCGACAGAAAGAATGGCGTCTAGGTTGTAAAATTTTATAGATTGATTTTGTGTTTTTCCTGATATGGCTCCATGAATAGTGGTATGTTCCAAAATGGAACTAACCACTTTTTCATCTAATTCTCCACTTTCAAAGATATTTTTTAGATGCTTAGTGATGGCCGGTCGTTGCACGCCAAATAATAGTGCTATTTTATCCTGTGTCAACCAAATATTTTCATCACGCAAAAATATTTCTACTTTCACCTGCCCGTTGGGAGTGGTGTAAAGCAAAAATTCGGTGAAACTATTATGGGTGTTGATTTTTGATTTCTGTTTCGTCATATTTATTATCTCAAAATCAAACCGGTCATTGTTGGTGCAAACATTTTAATCAGTTCCAAAGCGTCTTCGGGTTTAATTTGTCCGCCCGCCGGCAATAATTTTTTCACATTTTCCACGGCCGACAAAAACGCGTCATAATTTTTGGCTAAACGTTTTTTGTTTATAGTAAAACCGTCAACGATATGATGACGCAATGTCTTGGTCGCCCATTGGCGGAATTTTGTACCGGCTTTTGAATTTATCCTATAACCAACAGAAATAATTGCATCTAAATTATAGTGCTTTATTAGATATTTCTTACCGTCTGACGCAGTTACCGAGTAATCCTCGGTAACTGAATTTTCCTTTAGCTCGTCCTCCTTAAATATTTTTTTCAAATGCAGACTTATATTATCAGTGCTACAATCAAATAATTCAGCCATTTGTTTTTGGCTGAGCCAGACGGTCTCATTTACAAGTTTCACTTCCAATCTTGTCTGACCGCTATCGGTTTTATAAATTATGATTTTATTTTTTTCCTCCATAATAATTGTTTATACTTCATTTTTTACAACCCATTCAATATCCTCTTTTGCTTTCGCGATATTTCTCATGCCTTGTCCAACTGGATAATACACCGGAAAAATTTTAAATATTTGCCCTTTGATTTCCATTATTTCAAACTTTTTTCTGTAATCCGAAACTTTGATGTTCTTGCCTAGTAAAACCGAACTTACTTGATTACCAAAAGTTATGATAATTTCCGGTTTAATAATATTTATCTCTTTTTTAAACAAATCCAAATATTCTCTAAATACTTCGTCCTTAAGATGCCTTGCGTCCGCTTGTGTCGCCTTTGACAAATTGGTTATATACAACGAACAATCTCTGACTTTTAAATAAACTTTATCGGCAAATTCGCGATTCCAATCACACGGTCTTTTTTCATCAATTTCTTTAAAAAATTTTTCGTCAAAAAAACCGAGTTGAAAAAGCATCTTCCAAACATTCTTGGTGCCTATCCAAGGAGCTTTTAACCCGTTCCATTTTTTATCGGAAGAAACATTTCTGCCGGTCGGATTCATAAACACCAAACAAATTTTCGGATTATAAATCTCACCGGCACCGCAAACGGCGTCCAAACTTTTATCTCCATGTATTAGTTGCAAATTATTAAATTGTTTTATCAAATGTTTAACTTGCAACATAGTCAATTTCACAATTTTATCTCGTCGCCAAAATACTTCGTTTGTAATTATCAATATTTTCCAGAGCCGTGCCCGTGCCTTTGACCGCACAGAAAATCGGGTCTTCGGCCACATAAGTGGACACGCCGGTCGTCTCGGCAATGAGTTCGGCGAGATTGCGGAGTTGCGCCGACCCGCCGGTCAAAATAATTCCTTTGTCCATCACATCCGCGGACAATTCCGGCGGAGTGTCATGCAAGACGTCTTTAATCGCTTTCATTAGTAATTCCAAATCATGTTGCAAAGCCTCGGTGACATCATCGGACGTGACCGTCACAATGCGCGGCAAACCGCTGACCATATCCTGGCCTTTTATTTCCGCGGATAGCGACTTGCTCATGTACATAGCCGAACCGACTGTGGCTTTAATTTCTTCGGCCGTGTGCACGCCAATGGCCAAATTATATTTTCGTCTGATAAATTCAGCGATGGCCTGGTCAAATTTATTACCGCCAATGCGCACCGAACCCGAAGCGACAATTCCGCCGAGCGAAATCACGGCAATTTCGGACGTGCCTCCGCCGACATCAATCACCATGTGGCCCGAAGCCGCGCCAATCGGAATGTCCGCGCCAATGGCGGCCACGAGCGGAGCTTTGATCAAATACGCGGCGCGCGCGCCCGCGGCAATGGTCGCATCAATCACGGCCCGACGTTCGGTGGAAGTGATGCCCGAAGGCACGGCCACCATTACTTCGGGACGGAACAAGTGCACTCCGCCCAAAGCTTTGTTGATAAAATACCGGAGCATGGCTTCGGTGGTTTTATAGTTGGCAATCACGCCTTCTTTGAGCGGATGTTCGGCGGAAATGGAATCCGGCGTACGGCCGAGCATATCTTTAGCTTCCAATCCGACCGCCAAAATTTTGCCGTCATTTTTGGAAATAGCCACCACCGACGGTTCATTAATCACCACGCCCTTTTTCGGGACATACACACGGACGTTGTTCGTTCCCAAATCAATTCCGACTTTTTTGATAAACATAATTAAAAATTATTTAGTTCTGATTTCAAACTCTACATCCGTTTTTAAGGTTGTGGAATAATCATAACGCTTATCATCAAGGCCATTCGCCACTTCTCCGGGCGACGCGTATGCCAGTGTATTAGCAAATTCCAAACCCAGTGTCAATCCGACATCATTGGTGCCAAGCTGTTTTTGCACAAGCAAACGATAATCATTCGCAATAATGCGTTCAGCCACTGTGGGCGCGATATAATATTCAAAGGTAAGTTCTCCGACATTTTGCGGTTCAACCGAAATAAACGCCCCATACCAACGTTTGCCGTTTTCTACGCCCGTGTCTGTCTTTAAGGATTTAGCCGTACCGCCGGCGTTGGCTTTAAAAGTTGCGCCGATTAGTTCACTGCCATCGGGCGCATATACCCGCGCGTAATCCAAGTATCTGGTGGTACGCCAATTAAACGAACCGGTGTGATTGTATATCATCTTGGCTCGGGCAATATATCGGCCGGCGTCGTTGGCGTAAATATCATAATTCAAAACACGGTTAATGGAGGCATCAGTTTTTAACGCGCCCAAATTCGCATCAGCCCAAAGCAAATAGTCATAGTTTACCGAAGCCATCTCGCCGGCCCAGTTTTTCGCCTCAAAAATTTGCTGGTAATCCTCATTTGGCGAATACATCATGATTTGTTTTTGCGCCAACATTTTTTCAAGAAGAATTTTATAATCGCTCCAGCTCTTGAAAATGTTTTTCATGGAATTGGTGATGACTTGCTTGGCCAAATCCTTGAGCATGGATTTACGATCGTCAAATGAAACGCCTTTATCCACAAAACCATATTCCACTTCATATTCCAATTTTTCGGTAAAATTATCGGCTGTGAATTGCATCCCGCCCACGGTAATCGGACCGGAGATGCGCAACAGCCCTTCAATCACAGTCGGAGTAAAGCCGACCACGGCGTCAATGTCCGAAGCTTTAACACCGTCTTCTTTGACGTATAAATCCAAAGACTGGGCGGCGGAAATTTTAAAATCCGGCGACCAATTGGAATCGCGGAAATACCAACGTTCCAAATCCAAATATTTGCCAATCGGCGCCGGTGGGACTGAAACAAAATCTTTTGGCGCGTTATTGTCTATGATTTCCGTACCTTCAACTTTGATAATTTCCGGATTGGCCTTGTCCATGGTGACCACCGCATAAGTGCCAATAAACCCCCCGCCCGGGCGAAGCTCGGTATTGTTCAAAAACAAAATCAAAAAAGTTTGCGGTTCTTCCATGCCAAAAAGTTTTTGCACAAAATTCGCGCCCATCTCGTCGGAAATGACGGGAGTGATTGTATCCGCACCGACTTGCGGCGTGGTGGCAAGGGATAGAAAATTTTTGCCGATTTGACCAATGACCGTCTGTTGCAACCCGCCGGATTTATACCAAAAATACAAAAACGATCCGCCCGCTACAAGCAAGCAGGCGACCGTGAGCGAAGCGAGTTTTATAAAGCGGCTAAATGTCATACTAAAATGGTATGGATTAAACTGAGATGCGTTTTTTAACCGAGACGTTGAAACCCAGATATTTTCCGAGCGCCAAATGCGTCACCGCGTCAATGCAAGGAATGGCGGAAAACATAACCAATGAAACCGGCAAGAGCACCCACTGCGCCAACATAATCAGATATTTATATTTGGGATGGCCCTCCGGACGAATCGGTAAAATCAGCATGCTGAGCACGGCGGATACGAGCATGCCGAGCATGGCCAGAGCCATCATTAATTCCAAGGCATGAGGCGCGTTAAAAAATAAAGCACTCTGGCGGACAGAATCCCCTGCCACCCAAAGCGGCAACCGACCCACAAGAGAAATAAGAATGGCCACAATCGCCCAGCTCCATTTGCCTTCCCACTCGTGAAAAATCATGGTTAATTTTTTAACGCGGGAAATTTCCGGATGTCGTTTCCACTGCCACATCAAAAAAGGAATGTGCTCGGTGCCCCACGCCCACCGGCGCTGTTGTAAATATAAATTTTGCAGACTCTTGAACATTTTGTCGTCGCGCGCCGTATCCATAGACACGGGGATGTAAAGCGGAGTCACTTCATAATCGCCGCCGTTCGCCAGCCAGCACTGATAAAAAATTCTTGAATCCTCGCTGACAATATCTTTGGCATGCCCGCCACAATCCACGATGGCCTGAAAACTCATGCTGTGCGAAGAAAAAGTCACCACATTATCCAGCCGCGCCAAAGAAAACATGGTCCAAAAAGTCGTACCAAAAGCCATAATGCGCAAAAATGCCGGTGATTCCCATAAATTATTGTTATAAAGCGTCACCGGTTGAAACGAGCTATGGCTCGGACGCGGGTGCGAACAGTACATATAATTCAAATGCGCGAAATATTGCGGATGTACAATCGTATCAATATCAAAAGCTGAGACAATCACATCAATATATTTCCAGCCGCGCGCGTCAATATATTTTTTGAATTCTTTTTCCATCCAATTGAGATGCGCGCCCTTACCCGGAATTTCATCTGGCAGATTGGCCGGATGAGTGTAAAAAATCAGATCGGCAAATTTACCGGCGTATAATTTTTCAATTTGCGGACGCAGAGCATCCCAATGATCTTTTTTTCTCGCTTCACCGGAAATAATTATGTAAAATTTATCCGCCGGATAAGTGGAATTCAAAATGGCGCGCAGAGTCGCTTCCACAACCGGTAAATCTTCATTATAAAGCGGTAAAAAAATCGCGTTCCTTTTTTCTTGCCACTTCGGAAAATCATTTTTCAATTTTGCGAGCCAGTCAATTTCCAAAGCGCGGCGAAACCTAAGCCATGATAATATCACATAAAAAGAAAAATAAATCACGCGCAAAACCCAATACACGTCAAAAACGATGATAAAATAAATCATCCAAAGCGGCTTCAGGAAAGACAAACCAACCGCCAAAATCAAAGTCAGCCAGATGCTGGCCGCCGGCAAAATTTCATACAAACGGTATTTGTGGTAGTCGGATAACATCTTAAGTTTGTAAAGTTTATAAAGTTTTTAAAGTTATAAAGTTCAACGTTAGTATCGCCTCGGCGACTTTATAACTTTATGAACTTTCAACTGGCGGCTCCGCCGACATGCGCTTCTCCACTATATTTCGCGCTGATGTAAATTCCCACGCGCTTTTTCCGCAATAATTTTTCCGCCAACTCATAATCCGCCGAATCCACGGACACGACTGGAATTTTCAAAGCAAACCCCAGCGTATTGGCCGTGGTCGTGGCCACGCGCGTCGCCGTAAACCGGCCCAAACCAACCACCACCGCAATACCGGTTAAATCCGAAATATTCTTTTGATGTTTTTTGAGCGACGTTTCCAAAACCGCGAGCAGGGACTGTTTGGAACTCCTATTCTTAACCGTGATAATTTTTTTTTGCTCGCGCCAATAAAAAATTATCGCTTCGTCGTTAGAATTATCAATCAACAAAAACATATCAATTATTAACCATAACTTCATTAATCGCGATTACATTTTTTCCTTCAAACAAACCATACAAAAATTTATCACCCAGCTCTCGGCGATCATTAAACTCATCGGTGGACATTATGGTGTAGCGCAATTCATGGCCAATGGTTTTTTCAAACTCGCGAACGATTTTGGCCACCACCGCCGCCTTCACTTCGCCCACAATAAGCATGTCTGATTCAGAATTCTTCGCCTCGGTAAACTGACCGGTCAAAAGCAAAAACGTAATCTTGCCGGCCCGCTTTTTTAATTGTTCCACAAACTCTCGTTCCTCAATAATCTGCACCTTAATCAAAAGTTCCTTAAATTCCGGATACAGCATACTGGACATATCCAACCGATAATACTTGCAACGCTCGGAAGCTTCACCGTCGTTTGGCGAGGGGGACATTTTCATAACCAATCCGGCCGCTTCCAAATTGGAAATTTCGCGGCGCACCGCGTTCATCTGTACGCCAATCATCCGGGCTAATTCCCGGACATAAAAACTCTTGTTCGGATTAGATATAAATAATTGCAAAAGCTTCAAACGGGTTTTTGAACCAAAAAGGTGTTCAAGCATAGATTTATATAGTTGGACGCTTTTTAATATATATAGTATAATGAAAGAGTCGTATTTAGTCAAAATCCTATGTTGCCCAAAATCAAAATCAACGAATTTTTTGTAGAAGGAGAAAACCAGGATTTATCACACGTACTTTTGCACATCATCCAACCGTCCACGTCCGAAGAAGAAAAAGAAAAAGGATATTTTTTTGCCGCCTGTGAAATCAACAACGGCCGCAAGGAAGACGTAGTCAATTTGCAAAATCTGATGGATGAAATTGAAAATGATTATTACGAAACGCCCAATCAGCCGGGCAAAGAAACTCTGGAGCTGATTTTAGAAAAAATCAACAGCGAAAATTTCGCACTCTCCGATTCCTCGGCCGAACTGCATTGTTTGATCGGCGCTTTGCGTGGCGACGAGCTGGTGTTTTCTTTCCGCGGACGACCCGAGGCGATTTTATTTTACAAAAATAAACTCGGCCAGCATCAAATCATGGATTTGGTGGCGGCGAACGAAAACGACGAACAGGAAAACGGCGATAAACTTTTTTCCCAAATCATCCAAGGCAAAATCAGCGCCGGGGATTATTTTTTTGGCGGCACTTCCCATATCGGCGGATGCTTCAATCATGACCGGATGCAAAAAATTATTACCGGCCGAGCGCCCGAGCAAAGCGCCGACCATTTTGAAAAGGTATTATCCGGCATCAAAAACGGCTATTCATACGGCGGGGTGATCATGTTCCGCGAACCGGAAATTGAAGCCATCAAAACCGCGGACAAAATTGAACCCGAGAAAAAACCCATATTTACCACCGAAGAGCAAACCGACCGCACCCTCTCTCCGTCCCTGATGAACAATTTGAACTCAAAAGTAAAATCAATGATGGACAAGGATGTAGCTGCCAAACCGCGCCCGATTGTGCCAACCAACATCCCGCAAACAATCTCGCCTCACGTCAAACAGCGCCCGGCCCGTCCGATGGCCGGCAAATCCCCGGCCGAGATTATAATGATGATAATCCGAGCCATTGGCATTGGGCTCAAATATTTTGGTTATAGCATCTACTGGCTATTCTTTATGTTAGCCAAATTCATTGTCGGCATTGGACGTTTTGCCGCCATGTTATTTATTGTGGTATTTAATTTCAAGAATCGTCGGCGTTCCATTCTGGAATCCTGGAGCGAAGGCCGGCGCCGTTTTACCAAACGCCTCAGAGAACTGCCGCTCATTACCAAAATTCTGGCCGTGGCCGCGATAATTTTTGCCATTGTTTTTGTCATCAGCACCGCCACTATCCAGGCGCGCAAAATTAAAGACGAAGCCAATAAAGTCTATTTGGAAAATTTGCAAACTATCAAAAACAAGGTTGATGCCGCCGAATCCGCCCTCATCTACGGCGATGAATCTTCGGCCAAAGCCACATCCGCCGAAGCGAAAACATTATTTACCGCGTTTACTTGCGCGCCGGTGGACAAGACCACCTGCGACGATATCATTTCGCGCTTGGATGCTTTATCTCTCAAACTGCGCAAGATGGATACGGTGGCGGCCGAGTTAATTGTGGACTGGAATAGTATGAATTTAACCGGTCTGGAAAAATTTATTAAAATTGACACCAAACTTATCGGTTATTCTTCCACTTCGGGCGCGCTTGCGGTTTACGACACCCTGACCAAAACCAATAAGACCATTTCCGCTTCGGACGCGACCTTTGCCGGGTTCATTGCCTCGGCCGTACCCAAAGAAAACGATTACGTGGCCTTTATCGGCGCGGACAACAAATCCCTCGCTCTCTATGACCCCAAGACCGACACTTTGAAAAAAGGCGAGATTTCTTTTGCCGGCACACCGGATATTCGCTCAATCATTATTTACAATCGCCGGATGTATTCATTGGACGCGGCCGCTAACCAGGTTCTCCGCCATGATAATATCAAAAACGGATTTGGTTTGGGCAAAGACTGGCTCCAAGACACCAACCAAAATATCCGCGACGGAGTTGACTTGGCGATTGACGGCGATTTATTTGTCCTCAAAACCGACGGCCAAATCTTGAAATTCACCAAAGGCGTATCACAAAATTTTTCCTTGCAAACCATTGACCCGGCGCTGGATAGCGGAAATGATATTTGGACCTACACTGATTCGGTGAACTTGTATGTGTTGGATGCCAAGAACAAACGCCTAATTACTTTTGATAAGACCGGACAATTCCTCCGCCAAATTACGGCTAATGATTTTACCTCCCCTGTCTCGGCCGCGATTGATGAAACAAGCGGTAGCGCCTACATCTTGGATTCGGGCAAAGTATATAAAATACATATCAAATAAAAATGCGATACCAATATACAAATACATGCGAATAATACGAATGCTTTTACAAAACCCTGCCTCGTGAGGCAGGGTTTATTTGTATAATTAGTATGCATTCGTATATTTGCATCGCATCATAACCACTTCTTCCTCTTGAAAATCCCCACCATCATTATCACCCCCATGGCCATCAATCCGCAAATAATCCAAAACCCAAACGGCATATCCACAAACGGACGGCCGTTGGCGTCAATGGCAAAAATCGTGGCAATCAAAGTGAGCGGAAAAGTCACCACCGAGATAATAGTCAAAGTCTTCATCACTTCATTCATGCGCAAAGAAACAATGGACTCATTCGTTTCGTGCAAAGCATTAACGCTTTCCTTTTGGCTTTCCAGCATATGCCAGATTTCATTGGTGAACTCGCGCAAGTTATTGATATAATTTTGAAACGTACCCAAATCCAATTCTCGTCCACTATACATAATCAGGCGTTCCAGCACGGTACGGTGACCCTGCATGGTCCGGCGGAAAGTGACGATATTGGTCTTGAGGCGCAAAATTTCCTCGGCCATTTCTTTGCCGGTAATATTAGAAAATAATTTTTTATCCACCAAATTAATATCTTCGTTCACGTGCAAAAGCGCGGGGAAAATTGCGTCCAAAAGACGGCTCAAAAGTTCAAACAGCACATGCACGGCCGTACCGCTGAAAAATTGCTGGCGAATTTTCGGATGTTTACGGCATTCGTTAAAAAACGTCTCCATGGTCGGCAGTTTGTCGTCATGGATGGTGACAATATAATTGGGAGAGAGAAAAAAATCCACTTCAGTAAAACCCAATCGGCGGGTCGTCCGGTCAAAAACCGGAAAATGCAAAACCATGAAATAATAATTCGGCCGTTTAACGATTTTGGCTCGTTGAAACGGCGGTAGGCTCTCGCGGATGTCTTGCTCGTCAAAATTAAAACGCTTTTGCACCGCCACAAGTTCTTTCTCGGTTTGGCGAGAAATGTTTACCCAGAGCAAACCGTCTTGCTCAATTTCACGGATGTGTTGCATATGGAAATATTATATCATAAAAATATATGCGATGCCAATATGCGAATGCATACGAATTATACGAATCACATCTACACTTGTCATTCCGAATGAAGCGAAGCGAAATGAGGAATCCCTTGTCGCGTCAGTTTACATCTGTTTTAATCAGTTTGAATCAATGAAATAAAAAAGAGGGAGCTACTTTCGTAACCCCCTCTGTCTGGTCGCACCACGTTCCGATTGCTCGGAAGGCGGTAGCGCATGGCATGCTAGTAACCGTCGTCTTCGGCCGCGTCTGATTCGATCTCGACGATGAACGGGTCGGTAAGATCACGCGAGCCGTCGCCTGCCGGGTCAGCGACCTGACGAGCGCCAGCGATGGCTTTATTTATATACCTACCTAACTCTTCGTCTTCCCGTCGCTGCGCTTCTGCACGAGCGAACTCGAGTTCATAGGCGCGCTCATACTCACGATTCATCTTCATTCCCTTCCCGAATCCGACCATTGGCCGGATACTTCGGTTCACACCGTCTTAACGACACTCATCGACACCCCAATCATTCCAGACTGTTTCGAAAAACTTCGGCCGTCGTCCCGCCGCAAGATCCCTACAAATGTCATCTATTGTCCTTTCGATAATTATATACGGAGGGGGTTCTTTCCATGCGTGCACATCCCACTTGGTATGTTTACGCGGCTCCCTCGTAATAATCCCAGGATCATTATCGTCATCTCGTAGGGCGAAGGCGCTCCGTCTCTCCTGAATCGTCAAATTACGTATAGCCATTTCCATTCCCCTCCCCGAATCCGACCATTGGCCGGATGTTTCGGTGTTGGTTGTTATTTTTTCGCCCTGCCAATGTCATCTTTCAAAACAGCGGCAAGCCCCACGATATCATTGTGTAATTTCGCTATTAATAGTTTGGCTAACGACCTGTCCACGCCAAATCTCTTCATAGCTACTTCTTCGAGGTGCCGCTCTATCGCTTCAGCAATCTCACCCACTCTTTTCTCCGAAAGCAGGAACTTCTTTTTCTCGCCTTTCTTCATCGCAAAGACCTCCTCGAGCATTTTGCTCGTTTTTCGCATGTTTTTTATGAAAAGGACAATGTTTTTGCCTTATTTGAGCCGCAATCAATCTCTAAAACAGTTAATAATAGCACATTTTGACGGTTTTGTCAATAGCATGCCGATAATTTTGGTAATAAAAAAGAAGGGCATATCCTTTCGGACTGTTTCCTTCAGAAGTCTTCTCTCTGCGGAAAAAGCAACACATTATCAAATGTGCGACATTAGTTACATTATTTATAACTTTTACCCGCGAACGAGTTCGGGATGTATTTCTGGGCGTCTTCCCGATCTAATGAGAACATGAACTCGCCAGCCTCAACATGTAAACCGCTGAAGCTGCCGTAGTAATTTTGCATTCCACGCATGCGATAGAAATTCATGCCGGAATCACCTTCGACACACGGGATTGCCCTACGAACTTCCATGGGGATGGCGTTAATGTGATCCTCGCATACATAGAACTCCTGTTTGCCATCGCCTCCGCGACGCGCAAGTGCAGGCTTTGAATCATATTCAATGAACACGCCTGTTTCGTTACAATATGTACTCATGTTTTTCTCTCCCTTTGTTTTGCCGTTCAAAACGGCTGTTTGTTAATTAAATTAATAACATTTTTTGAGAGTATTGTCAACACCCCACGCTCTTCAATCCCAATTCAAACCGTGATATAATAATGATGTTATGGATCAGAAACAAACCGAACAAAATTTTTCCCCAAATAAAATATCTGAGGGTGAGTTAAAGCGTACCGAAACATCGGCCACGCCTGAATTGGAATCGGCCAAAGAGGCTCAACCGTCATCGCCCGAGACCGCAGGCGCGGTCCAAGGCGAACGCGAGGCGTCCAAACCAACCTTGCCTTGGCCCAAAACCAAAAAACGCACGGCTATTCCCCCGCCCCGCGACCAAGTGACAATCAAAGTGGAAAAAATTCTGTCCGAAGGATTGGATGATACTTACGCCGGTTTATCACCGATCGCCCAACAAGAATTCAAACTCAAAGGCGAACAAACCGCTGTGAGCATCCGAGAAATACTACGCTCAACAAAAGTCAAAGCGAAAAAAATTTTTCAACTGATTTTGGAATGGCTGTCACTACTCCCGAACGTCAATAAATTTTTTCTGGAACAGGAAGCAAAAATTAAAACCGATAGAATTATAGAATTAAATAAACGCGAGCAAGAAAATATTCACTTCTAACATGGGTTCGGAATTTGTCATCAATCAACCTGTCATCAATTCTGTCGCTTTCACCGACACGGACGCTTTTTTAATTTCCATAGCCTCGGCCGGCGCAATCTTGGCTTTTATAATTTTTCTCAATATCATCCGCGCCATTTTGCACGCCAAAGCCCGGACCGGCAAAGCCTTTCATCGCACCGTGCTTTTGGTCAAAGTTCCCAAAGAACGTTTGGGTGAAAAGGCTGAAACATCAGGCGCCTTGGAATCAGTGGCGCAAATCCGCGAGCAAATTGCCGCGTCCGAAGTTTTATTCGCAGTCATCGCCGGCTTGCGTCCCGAGAGTGGAATCAAATCCTGGTTTTACGGACGCAACGACCACATGGCTTTTGAGCTCGTAGTCAAAGACGGCAAAATTTCTTTTTACTTGGCCGTGCCGGACAGAATGAAAGATTTCATTGAACATCAAATCCACGCGCAGTTCCCGCATGCGCAAATCACCGAGGAGCCGGATTATAATATTTTTAAACCCGAGAGCCACATTGTCGGCGCGTATTTGTTTTGTAAACATCGTTCGGCTTTCCCGCTCAAGACTTACAAACAACTGGAAAGCGATCCCCTGCTCGCCATACTTAATCCTTTGTCCAAATTAGCGGAAAATGAAGGCGCGATTGTGCAATACATTATTCGTCCGGCCAAAAGTTCCTGGCGGCGCGAAGGCGTGCGCATGATCCGTGAAATTCGCCAAGGTCAAAAATTTGAATACGTGGCTCGGCGCGGCGCGTTAAGCCGAATATTTTCCGGTTTCAAAAAAGATTTTCTGACCAAAAAAGATCCGGCTAAATCTCAAGGCCAAACCGAATATCATTTGACACAGATGGAAGAGGAAATGGTAAAAAGCATGGAGGAAAAAATTTCTCAAGGCGGGCTGGAAACCACGATTCGTTTAATCAGTTCATCCACCACCCAAGAAAAAGCCAAACTAAATTTGGAAAATATTATCAACTCTTTCAGCCAATACAGCATTTACCGTTATGGCAATTCTTTTGGCGCGGCCGTGCCGGCCAAACCAACGCGCATAATCCGCGATTCAATTTACCGGTCAATGGGCGCGAAAAAAGTTTTTGTCACCAACCCAATTGAACTGGCCGGACTATGGCATTTGCCTCTCACCTCCACCGAGACCCCGCACATCAATTGGCTGGGGGCGCGCAAAGCCCCGCCGCCGCTCAATATGCCGACCGAGGGAATTATTTTGGGGCGCGCGTCTTATCGCGGCGAAGAAACAATTGTAAAAATGAAACGGTCGGACCGCCGGCGCCATCTTTATACAGTCGGTAAATCCGGTTCGGGCAAATCCGTCTTCATTCAAAACATGGCCGTGCAAGATGTAATAAACGGCGAAGGCGTTTGTGTGATTGACCCGCACGGAGATTTTGCCGAATATGTTTTACAGCACGTGCCCAAAGAACGCGCCGAGGATGTGATTTATTTTAATCCTTCGGATGTGGATCGTCCGGTCGGCATGAACATTTTGGAAGTCCACACCGAAGAGCAAAAAGATTTTGCCACTCAGGAAATGATTTCCATGTTTTATAAAATGGTGACTGACCCGTCCATGATCGGCCCGATGTTTGAACACCAAATGCGCAACGTCATGCTGACTTTAATGTCGGACATGGAGACGCCCGGCACCATTGCTGAGATTCCGCGCATGTTTACCGATGACGCCTTTGTCGCCACTTGGAAAAAGAAACTCAAGGATCCGGTGGTGATGTCGTTCTGGGACAAAGAAATGGCCAAAACTTCAGACTTCCACAAATCAGAAATGCTCGGTTACCTCATTTCCAAAGTCGGACGCTTTACCGAAAATGCCATGGTGCGCAACATCATTGGACAATCGCATTCCGGTTTTAATTTCCGCGAAGTGATGGATCAGAAAAAAATCTTGATTGTAAATTTAGCCAAAGGTTTGGTCGGTGAAATTAACGCCAACCTTTTGGGTATGATTATCGTATCCAAATTGCAAATGGCCGCCTTGGAGCGCGCTTCACTGGATGAAGACAAACGTTATGATTTTTATTTGTACATTGACGAGTTCCAAAACTTTATCACTGATTCCATTGCCACGATTTTGTCCGAAGCGCGCAAGTACCGTTTGGATTTGATTATCGCCCATCAATATCTGAAACAACTGGAAGACAACAAAGGCAAGACCACGGTGCGCGATGCCGTACTCGGCAATGCCGGCACCATCGTTTCCTTCCGCATTGGCGTGGAAGACGCGGAAATTTTGCAAAAAGAATATGCCCCTGTGTTTTCGGCCTATGACCTGATCAATGTGGAGCAATACACGGCCTACATTAAACTGCTTATTGACAATACGGCCGCAAAACCGTTTAATATGATGACATACCCGCCCACCCCGGGCAACAAGGAATTGGCCGAAGCGATTAAAGAGCTTTCCCGCCTCAAATACGGCCGTCCGCGTGAAATCGTGGAAGCCGAGATTTTGGAACGCTCGCAACTTGGTTCCATCATGCAGCAAAGCGCCGGCATTGAACCGACGTTATAAAATAATTATGTCCACCTTATACAGAAAATACAGACCGCAAAAATTTTCGGATTTAATCGGGCAAGAACACTTGACACAAACCTTGACCAATGAAATCAGCACGGGCAAAATCGCTCACGCTTATTTATTTTCCGGACCGCGAGGCATTGGCAAAACCACCATGGCGCGCTTGCTCGCCAAAGCGATAAACTGTGAGAATCGCAAAGACGGCGACTTTGAACCATGCGACGAATGCGCTTCATGCCAGGAAATTTCCGCGGCGCGGAATATTGATGTGATTGAAATTGATGCCGCTTCCAATACGGGCGTGGACAATGTCCGTGAAAATATAATTGACAACGCGCAATTCAAACCGACCCGTTCCAAATATAAAGTTTTTATCATTGACGAGGTGCACATGCTCTCCACCAGCGCTTTTAACGCCCTCCTCAAAACTTTGGAGGAACCGCCGGCGCATGTGATTTTTGTCCTGGCCACCACTGAACTGCACAAACTGCCGGCCACGATTGTTTCCCGCTGTCAGAGATTTAATTTCAAAAAAATTCCCGAGGATATAATGATAAAAAAATTGGAAACGATGGCCAAGGGCGAAGACGTAAAAATAGACAAAGAAGTTTTGAAACGCGTCATGGCCAAAAGCGACGGTTGTATGCGCGATGCCGAGAGTTTGCTCGGGCAAATTATGTCGCTCAATCTGAAAAAAATCACGGCCGAAGACGCGGTCATGGTCCTACCGGCCGCGAACATCGAACTCTCGCTCAAATATTTATTTGCCATTGCCGAACATAATTTCTCGGATGCCGTATACATAGTGGACGAGCTGATTAAAACCGGCGCGAATATTGAACAATTCGCCTTGGACACCATTGAAATTTTACGGGCCGCCATGATTGCCTCGGCTGGCGGAAGTTTTGGTTTGGATTATTTGGATAAAGACAAAAAAGAAATTAAAAAATTATCCGAACTGCTCGGCCGAGAAAAAATTATTGCTTTGATTGATTCGGCTGTCCAACGCCGGACTGAAATCAGGCAATCCCCTGTTCCGCAATTGCCCTTGGAACTTTTGGCCGCCGAATTTTCCTCACAAACAACTGTAAATAATAAACAAACACCGGTTGCGCCTGAAGTAAAACTAGAAACTCCTCGCGTGGAAATAAAACACGAAACAAATTCAGTAGTTCAGGCAGTGGTTGAGGAAGTGAGACAAATCGAAATAAAACCAGCAGAAGCTGTGCCCGAGGCCACAACCGCCCCAACTCACTCTGGAACATTAACCCTTGATGAAGCCAAAAAAATCTGGGCCGAAGTCATTTCCAAATTAATGACCGAACTTCCATCTCTACTCTTTGTCTTAAAAATGGCCAGCATAAACGGCGTGGACGGCGACAATATTGAATTATCTATTCCCTTTTCTTTTCACAAAGAAAAAATTGAAGACAATAAAAATAAAAAAGCGATTGAATCAGCCATGGCGCAAATTACCGGCCGGCACATTGGTTTGATTTGCACAGTCAAAGAAGAAGAAACACAAAAAGTTGATTCAGATATCACTGCTCTCGCGGCCGAATTCGGCGGTGAAGTAGTGGGGTAAACAGTCAAAAGTTCATAAAGTTATAAAGTTCATAAAGTTATGAAAAAAATATTTTTCGCTGTCATTCTTGGTGCATTACTTCCCTGTTTCGCGCACGCCGCTACCTCAACGGAAAAAATCAGTTTGTCTGTGCCTTTCATTATTGAAATTCCGGACGGCACTTGGACCGGCAATTGGAAAAACGCTTGCGAGGAAGCGAGCATGAGCATGGTGGATCAATATTATGCGGGCGTGACTAAAATCAGCCGGCAAGCATCCAAAAATATCATGAATCCCCTATTTACCTATCAGGATTCTATTTGGGGCGGAAACGCGGATTCCAATGCCACGCGCACAGCCAAAATCATTGAGGCCAAACTTGATTTCAAAGCCACCATCAAACGCAATCCGACTATTGAAGAAATTAAAAACGAACTTCGCGCAGGCCGTCCGGTCATTTCCTTTCATTACGCCAAATACTTAGCCAACCCCGGACACCGTTTCCGCGTGGGCGGTTCATATTATCATGTCATGGTAATCAGCGGTTTTGACGATGCCACAGGCGAGTTTATCACCGAAGACCCGGGCGCTGAGAATGGTCTTGACTATCGCTATAAATATGATACACTCATGGCGACTTTAGGTGACTTTAATCACACCACCAAAAAAGTGGACGGCCCGGCCACGGTAATATTTACCAAGCAATATTTACTGGCCAAAGCCGAAGGCGGTAAAAGAATATATTTGTTGAACGATAATACCAGACAATATATTTGCAGTCCGGATTTGTTCAAGAAGTATGGTTGGAGTTGGAGCAAAGTTAGAACAGTAAATAAAACTTGGTTGTCTTCCATGGCCACCGGCACGGCTATTTGGGAATAAAAAAAACTCCGAGATCGTCTGCCAGGTCTAATAGCCCGCCTTCGTCCGCCTTGGGCGGACTACGGACGGGTAAATAGGACACGAGACTCTTGCGCCCAAGGCGCATCCGCCTCGGGCGGAGAATCTCTTACCTCGCCACGCCGAAGTCCCGACATAGTCGAGGCGAAGGCGGGTCTAGGTTCGAATCCTAATACAATTTACTATCCGAGATCGTCTAATGGTAGGACACGAGACTCTTGCGCCCAAGGCGCATCCGCCTCGGGCGGAGAATCTCTTACCTCGCCACGCCGAAGTCCCGACATAGTCGAGGCGAAGGCGGGTCTAGGTTCGAATCCTAATACAATTTACTATCCGAGATCGTCTAATGGTAGGACACGAGACTCTGAATCTCGTTATCTAGGTTCGAATCCTAGTCTCGGAACAAAAGAACGATTTAATCGGCTACTAAGGCCGATTTAATTTTAGGTAAATAGATTGAAACGTTTTTCTATCCATGATAATATAACTCTATAAAATATGTAATTAAATTATCTATGATTTTACTAGCAGACTCAATGATACAAATTGTCGCTTCTGGGGGCGGTTTGATTATCGATTTAAACAAAACAACTTTGATGTCAGATACCATGATACAAATTGCTGCTGCTGCTGGACGATCGGGTGCAAAAGTAGTTTTTAAACTTGGTTCTAAAATTTTGATGTCAGATACCATGATACAAATTGCTGCTGCGGGGAGGGGTAATGTAATTTTTGATATAAGTTAGAATATGGAACAAAATTATTATTTTATCGACGGATCTTCATTGATTGCGCAAATTAGAACACTGTGGAAAAAGGATCCTAAATACAATTGGCGCCGACTAGATCCCTTGAAATTTATAGGACAAATTGTTTATTCGCTTCCCGAACTCGGATCAGCGAATTATAAAAGAGCGGAATTCTATTTTCCAAAAGGCGAGCAAAATATCGACACATACCTTCTAATGCCCAAAAATTCAACCCCAGGACTCGTACGCGACGTCCATTTCAAGTATTGTGGTGAAAAGCTTGATAGGTCATCGGCGTATGAAACATGGCTTGATACTGTACCGCCTCAATGGCTAGATCGGTGTACAAAAAGTGAAAAGGGTGTGGACATTGAAATATGTTGTGACGCGCTACGTTTGGCCTCATTCGGAAAAATGGACAGGCTCTTTCTATTCACAAATGACCGCGATTTTGTACCACTATGCAAAACCCTCAAAGATTTTGGGGTAAATATTAGTCTTATTCATCTTTCAAATTTCACTAATCCAAATAAGCTTTTGCTTGATGAATGCGATTCGTATGATTTGCTAAAACAAGGCCAATTGGAACTGTTTTTTGAAACGAACAAAGCAAAGAATACTGAGGATGCAGATATACCCGGTATGAATAACTCTCCCCACGGCGATATTGCCACCACCTTAGTAGCATAATGGGATTAACAGAAAATATTGTCTATTATCTATTGTAAAACTACGTTTACCATCCCGTCCTCTCCGGGCGGTTTTTAATTTGACCTCCCCCACCCCAAAGAGTAAAATAACCCTATATAAATTAAACACTATGAACTTCAAACAACAGTGGCGGGAAAACAAATGCAAAATTATTGGCAACATAACTGGCATAATTGTCTTTATCCTGCTCGCTTTACTCTACTTATATTTATATTCTACAATCACCAACGGAGCAATCAGCGGCGCAGAACCAAGCAAGTGGCACATGCTACCCATGATTACTGGCCACATGATTCCACTCATCGTGCTTTTTGATCTTGGCGGTCCCGATTCTTGGGGATTTTCCGCAATAACCCTCGTTGTTTTGATAACAATTTTGTTGCCAGTTACTTATTGGTACATTGGTGGAAAAATCGGTGCGGCCATCGGACGAAAAATACAATCAAAAAAATGAAAACCTCCATCATCATCCCGACCTACAACGAACAGGAAAATATTAATGAACTGTGCGAACGAATTTTCAAAAATAATCCGGCTGATGTCCGGATAATTTTTGTTGATGATAGCTCCCCGGATGGGACGGCGGAAAAGATCCTGCGGTGTGCAGATGAACAAAAACGCGCGACAAGGGATTCCTCCGCTCCGTTCGCTTCGCTCGCTCCGGTCGGAATGACAAATATAGATTCAATCAAGCTCATCCGCCGTAGCGCCAAACTCGGCCTGGGCTCGGCCTATATTGAAGGTTTTAAGGCCGCCCTGGCCGATAAGGCGGACTTTATCATGGAAATGGACGCTGATTTATCTCACGCGCCCGAGGATATTCCGCGGATGATTGAAGCAATGAAAGACGCTGATTTGGTCATTGGTTCACGCCGAGTGGCGGGCGGAAAAATCATCGGCTGGAACGCGCGCCGGCATTTTACCAGTTCCATGGCCACCTGGTTTGCCCGATTAGTACTTCGTCTAAACACAAAAGACGTCACGGCCGGCTTCCGTTGTTATCGCCGTGAGATTTTGGAAAAAATTGATTTGGATAAAATAAAAAGCAATGGTTATGCTTTTCAGGAAGAAATGTTATTTTTGGTGGAACGCTTGGGCGCGCGGGTAAAGGAAATTCCCGTGGAATTTAATGACCGCGCGCGGGGCAAATCAAAACTTTCATTCAAAGATATCGTGGAATATTTTATTACGATGGGGAGATTGTTTTTAAAATAGTTTTTAACTCGCTCATCGTATTCACTCGCACCAACTCGGCGCGAATTATTTTTATGTCCGACACGATTATCCGCGACTGGATCCCCGCCTTCGCGGGGATGACACGAACCAGGCGATCCCCATGAAAATACCACGGCAAATGTTTGCGTAGCGTGACCATTCCCCTGTCGCCATAATGCGCGATGTGCAATTCCGCGTGACGGATAATTGTTTTAATTAATTCATTATTGGTTATTTTTTTATTATTATTCGCCAACACCCACGGATTGCCCAAGGCTCCGCGTCCAATCATCACGCCATCCGCGCCGGTAATTTCCAAACATTTTTGTATATCGTCCGCGCATTTAATGTCGCCGTTTGCCAACACTGGAATTTTCAAAATCTTTTTCACTTTGGCAATCATCGTCCAGTCGGCTTCGCCGGCATAACCTTGCGTTTTGGTCCGGCCGTGAATTTCTATCCGATCAATCCCCGCTTCCTGCAAACGCAGGGCAAATTCCAAAATTTCATTTTTGTCGCTCCAGCCCAGACGTGTTTTCACCGATAGCGGACATTTTAATTTTTCTTTTTTAATCGCCTGAATAATTTCCATGGCCAAATCCGGATGTTTCATCAGAGCCGCGCCGGCACGGGACTTTTGCGCAATCTTGGGCACGGGGCAACCCATGTTAATATCTATCCCATCAGGATGAAACTTATCATCAATAATTTTGGCTGCCCGCGCCATGGTCTCGGGCTTGTCGCCAAAAATCTGGATAATCACCGGGCGCTCGCGCTCATCAATCTCGCACATTTTCAAAGTTTTGGCATTACCGCGGACAATGGCCTCGGCGCTCACCATCTCGCGGAAAATTAAAAAATCCTTGCCCGAGACTTCACGGCACAAAATTGAAAATGGCTGATCAGTATAATCAGCCATTGGGGCAAGGGAGACCACAGGAAAACTTTCAAACTTCATAACGGAATATACGAACTACGAAAGATACGAAATTTACGAAACGATTATGCATATGGTAAATCTTCGGGTGGCGGAGGTATGGCCGCTTCTTCGGCTTTTTTCTGAGCGACATTAACCATACGTAAAGGTTTTTCAAAATTTTCCACCGGCAAATTAATCGGCGGTTCACTGCGCTTGATATCAGCCTTCTGCAAAAGCGGTGTCTTCACTTGAGGCAACGGGAAATGCCAAATCGTGGCCAGCTCCTCAATATTTAAAATAAACGGCTTGTCAATCAATTTTAATTTTTTATCCCGATAACATTTTGCCAATTTACGCAGTTTGTAGGCCGAGACAATATTTTTACCCGTAAAATCCTTGCCCGCCCCGCCCACGCCTTTGGCTTTAAAACCATTGCGGTTATTAATATAAAACTGATTCATGGCGCCGACCGTGCCTTGCAAACATTTGTTTGGTCTGAAAAATTCTTTTTTGGCCACATACAAAATTCTCATGCGCGCACGAAAACCTATTTTGGAAATTTTTTCTTCAATTGATTCCACCACCATTTTCGCGCCCGGGGTCAAATCGGAAATTTTACCGACCACCTCTTCTTTTTTCTTTTCCGGTTTTTTCTTGTCGGTTGAAGAGCTGGGATTGACCGCTTCAAATAAAGTCTTGGCCGCGGTCATGGGCAGATCGCCGAGGAAAGCCACGGCTCCAGATTGCACTTCTTTTTTACCGGCAATAATTTTCTTTACCAAATCAATACCGGCATGCTTCCAGCTGTTATCAATCGGCGTAATCACCAATTGAAGCCAAAGATTTTCACCGGCTCCGATGCGGGAAAAATTTTCCAAAATCGCGGCCATCGGGTCGGAAAAAACCACGTCCTTGCTAATATTATATTCAAAATGCGGATAAGTGCGGATAGGATAAACTTCATTCTCGGCCAAAGTAAATTCCACGCCTTGCGCGTCATGCGTTTCATTGGGATATTTATCGGGCGAGGTATCAATATAATCCTCCACTTCGGTAATTTCCGCTTCAGTGTATTGCGCGTAAATCGCCGCTTCCACCAAATCGCGAAATTCAACCTCGGTGCGGATTAAAAATTGAATATAACCCTCAATACTGATAATTTCAAAACTAAACCATTTTGGCACCTTACCCTGAAAATATCTTTCGTAAACGCTATAATTAATTTGCGCCCCGCTCAAATGCGTAAAAATTTGCTCTACGGCTTTGGGTGATTGGACAAATTGCGCCGGCACATCCACAGCCAGGACCGTCCACTGCCATGTGCCTATGTATTCTTGCTGTTGGTGCTTTTTCCAAACTTCCGCGGCAATGGCAAAAAATGCCAAGGCTAAAATCCACCAGCCGACCAAAATAAAAATCGTCTCGGACTGTTCGGCGCGAGTCATTGATAAAAAATTCTGCCAGAAAGACAAATCTAAACTGAAACCCCACGGTGTATCAATAAGTGTCGGCACCATAGACGCCTATTTTAAGGCCTTAAATACTCCGCCATAAACGATGAGAACAGCAAAAGCCGTCCACCACCAGCCGTATCCGGCGGAAAGATAACCAGCAACAAACGACATAATGGCAATCAGAGTAATGGTGAACGCCACAAAATGCCGCATTGAATTATCGGACATTGCCATAACAAATTGTTATTTTATACGGTGTTATTATACCACAAACAAAAAATCTCCGCTATAAACGGAGATTTTTTTGAATTATTTAAGCCTTTTTGGCTGTCAAATTTCTTCTTTGCCAGCGTTCCACATAAACCAGAAGCGGACTGGCGATAAAAATTGAAGAATAGGCGCCGGCGACAAAACCGATAAGCAAGGCCAGAACAAAATTGTGAATGCTCGCTCCGCCAAAGAAATACATGGCGAACAAAGTAATCATAACTGTCACCGTGGTATTGATGGAACGTCCCAAGGTCTGATTCAAACCGCTATCAACAATTTCTTCCAAAGTTTGGGATTGACCGCGATGTAATAATTTTTCGCGGATACGATCATAAACCACGATAGTATCGTGCACCGAGAAACCAAGAATGGTAAGCACGGCCACGACAAACGTGGTATCCACTTCCACTCCGGCAAAATGACCAAGCACGGAAAAAATACCAATCACGATAACCACATCATGCAACATGGCGATGATGGCCAGAGCACCATACTTCCAACTCGGAACCGGTCGCGTGACCGCGCGAAAAGCATAAGCAATATAAATCATGATACCGATGCACACCAAAATAATAGCCCAGAGCGAACGCTGGCGAAGTTGTTGGGAAACTGACGGACCGATCATTTCAAAACTCGGCTCGCTGATCACGTTATCTTTTGTCTCAAATTCTTTTTTGATTGTCGCAAGCGCTTTTTGGTGAGATTCTTCGGTCATGGTGGCTGTACGGACGATTAAACCGTTATCGCCGGATTTCTGTACCAACGCATTGGAGACTCCGACCTCTTCCAAGGCCGCAACCACAGCCGTATTTTCCGGACGAGCACCCGTAAAAGTCAAATCCATGAGTGAACCGCCGGTAAAATCAATCCCCCACTTCAAGCCCCAAGTAGCAATGGCCGCGATGCCAAGCACGGCCAAGCCGGCGCTGACAAACAACCAAAACTTTGAATATTTAACGAATGGAATGGTCATAATAATTATATTATTGTTGTTTGTTGTTTGATTGAACGTTCACGGCCGGAACCACTTCAGCTTTTTTGTGTCCATAGAACATCCAGTTGGCCGTGTCGTGTCTGAAGAACCCAAACACCCAGCGCATCAAGTTGCGCGTGACGATGACCGCGGTAAACATGGAGACGAGCACACCAAGCAACAAGGTGACAGCAAAACCTTGGACAAAGCCCGTGCCGATCCAAACCAAGAACACGCAGGAAATCATAGTGGTGATGTTGGAATCACGGATTGACGACCAAGCGCGCAAGAACGCTTCCTCGGAAGCGGCGCGCAAGCCTTTGCCAAATTGCAATTCTTCTTTCAAACGTTCAAACACCAAGACGTTCGCGTCCACAGCCATACCAATGGACAAGATGAAACCGGCAATACCTGAAAGTGTCAGGGTCGCGCCGATTAATTTAAAGATGCCCAAAGTGACGCCGGTATACACCAAGAGGGCGACCACTGAAACCAAACCGGGCAAACGATAGTACAAAATCATGAACAAAGCCACACAAATCAAACCAATAAAACCGGCTTTAAAACTGGAATCAATGGAATCCGACCCGAGCGAAGCGTCAATTTTTTGTTGACTAATCAACTCCACCGGTACGGGCAGCGCGCCTGAATTCAAGCGTTGAGCCAATAACTTTGCTTCATCCCATGTAAACCCGCCGCTAATCACAGCATTGCCATCGGTAATCGCAACATTCACCGTTGGTTCGCTGATTGATTCACCGTCCAAATATATTGCCACCGGCTGGCCCACGTTGCGCGTGGTAATATCGGAAAATAATTTTGTGCCTTCAGAGTCAAATTGTAAACTCACTTGAATTTCTCCACTGGAAGAATCTTGTGTCACTTCGGCGCGCTTCAATTGCGAACCGGTCAAGCCCGTGGTTTTCCACGCATCAACCGGCGGTACAATATCTGTCGCGGTTTTTGTATCCACAAAAATTCTGGCCACCTCGTATTCTTTCGGCGTCACTTCACCGGATTTATAAATCAAATGATAACCATACTCTGTTTCAATCGGGCCGACAATCTCACCGACTTTCGCGCTGTAAGCGGCGGTCTCAAACGCTTCAATCATTTCACCTTTGCCAAACGTGCCTAAATCACCGCCGGTTTCCGAAGCGTTCGGTTCGGTGGAATTGCTTTTGGCCAGACTGACAAAATTTTCAGCCGTGGCCGTGGCTTTCAAAGATTCAATTTTCGCTTTGGCATCTTCTTTGCTCCATTCTTTTTCACAACCGGTCGCATCTTTATAGCAAATCAAAATATGCGAAGCTTTGACTTTTGTCTCGCCATCTCGCTCGCTAATTTTTTTGGCCAGATTCAAACCATCGGAAGTGGTAATCACGCTTTGAGAAACCGCTCCAATGGACGCTTTTGCGGCCCAGGCATATATTTCCGGATAGATCGTATCATCAATAAATCCCAATTCACCATTCTTGGCAATTGTTGAAGTAGAATCCTCACTGTATTTGGCGACCGCGGCGAGAAAATCTTTTGTTTTATTAATTTCTTTTAACGCGGTTTTAATTTTTGTATTGGCCGCGTTGTTGTAAGCGGTTAATTGCTTCTGTTCGTCGGCGGTCAGCGAGCGGGCTGTCTCAGTATTTTGTTCTTTAAATTCCAAAACCGGGGTTTCGCCAATTAATTTAATGGCCTCGGTGACATCGGTGACGCCCGGCAATTCCACAATCACCCGATATTCATCGCCCACTCTGGAAGTTTGTACTGATGGCTCGGACACGCCCAAACCACCGCGCACACGGCGTTCAATTACATCGCGCACGCCTTCAACCGAATCAGCTTGATCAGACGGAGCAATATCGCTCACATCGGCTTTGTACTGCAATTGCACTCCGCCCTGCAAATCCAAACCAAGATTAAAACCCTTGGCCGGCAGGGTCGGGATACCTAAATTAGTTTTGTCATTTACCCAGGAAATGCCCTTGTTGGCATAACTCGGCAAGACAACAAATAACGAAACGACAAACAACACGGCGATTCCCGCCACTCTCCATTTGACCTGCGACCGGGTCGCGGTCTTCGCTACATTCGTAGTTTTAGCCATAAATTAAGATATTATTAGACTGATTTGTTCGCAAATATTACTAAATTAACGGAAAAAATGCAAGTGGACAAGTTTTACTTCCCCCGATAACGCGCCAGATATTCGCTTACTCCCTTCAACCATCCGCCGGTAAAATAATCATCAGGATTAAAATCGTTAATATTTACCCATTCAAATTTTTCATGACTTTTACCGAGCTGAATTTCGCCACCCAGATATTCTGCTTCATAACCAATGGCAAAAATGCGACGTTTGGCCGTTTCGCCATTTGGCAAATGTTCATCACGTTCATGCCGCATATAAACGACCGGTTCGCCAATCAGATATTCAATTTTATCGCCCAATTCTTCAAATATTTTTCTTTTAATAATATCACTAAAAGAAGCGTCAAAATCAATCTCTCTCAAACGGCCGCCTGGAAGATCCCACGATCCCCATTTATCTTTTGTAATTAAGAAATTGTTCTCTTTGTCTTTAAGAAAAACTTTTATGGCTACAAAATATAAATCCTTGTCGTGTTCCATATTATGCCCCATGACACTTTTTATATTTCAATCCACTGCCACACGGACACGGGTCATTGCGTCCGACTTCATTGCCGGCTTGGTCGCGTTTTTTGCCGACCGATACGGCCGAGTCCCCCGCTTCTTTGGGCGCGCCTTGCAAAATCATATTGCCTTTTTGCATCACGCTCGGCGCAAGCTGGATGCCGGCGCTGACTTTGTAAATAGAATAAACAACTTCTTTTTGAATCAGTGAAATCAATTCATTAAACATGTGATAAGTTTCTTTTTTGTATTCCACCAACGGGTCGCGCTGGCCATAACCGCGCAGTCCGATGCCGGTGCGCAAATAATCAATCGCCACCAAATGGTCAATCCACAAAGTATCAATGGAACGCAAAAGCATTTGTTTCTCAATTTCAATCATCAGACGCGGATCGTTCGCGGCTTTGACCAGATGTTCGTCGTATTTATTTTTCGCCAAGCCGGTCAGGTACTCAATAATTTTCGTGCGGATTTCCACTTCTTCCAATTTACCATGTGTCTCACTGCCCAAAGAATTTAATTCGTTTTTTTCATTTTCCGTCAGAGGGAAAATCGTTTGTATGGTCTCGGTAATTTCTTTCAAATTCCAATCCACCATTTGCTCGGCATTGGTGTGGAATGAAACCACGGCTTCAATTTCTTTTTCCACCATTTCCATAATCATCTGGCGCAGGGTTTCCGTGTCCGGTCCTAAAACCGTTCCTTCGGTCAATGAAGCCACTTCTTTATCATATTGCGCCAAAACTTTTCGGCGTTTGCCGTAAATCACTTCGCGATGCTTGTTTAATACATCGTCGTATTCAATTAAATGTTTGCGGGAATCAAAATGAAAACCTTCCACTTTGCGCTGAGCTGATTCAATAATTTTGGTAATAGATTTTTGCTCAATCGGCATATCATCAGGCACGCGCAAAGTTTGCATGACCGAACGAATGCGGTCGCCGGCAAAAATGCGCATCAAGTCGTCTTCGGTGGAAAGGAAAAACTGGGACTCACCAGGGTCGCCTTGACGTCCGGCGCGCCCGCGCAACTGATTATCAATACGGCGGGACTCGTGGCGCTCGGAACCAATCACAAACAAACCGCCGGCTTCGCGCGCCTTGGTTCCCATTTCCGCGTCCGGCGGATTACCGCCCATAATAATATCCACGCCTCGGCCGGCCATGTTGGTGGCGAGAGTCACCGCGCCCGGCCGTCCGGCTTGAGCCACGATCTCACCTTCACGTTCATGATTTTTCGCGTTCAAAATTTCGTGCTTCACACCCTCGCGTTCCAAATAGATGGAAAGCTGTTCATTTTTTTCCACTGAAATCGTACCAATCAAAACCGGTTGGCCCTTGGCCTGTAATTCCTTACATTTCATGGAAATGGCTTTGAATTTTGATTCTTCGGTGCGATAAATTCTATCCGGTTGGTCAACGCGCTTGGTCGGTTTGTTGGTCGGAATGACCACCACTTCCAAATTATAAATCTTGCCGAATTCTTCGGCTTCGGTGACAGCCGTACCGGTCATACCGGACAATTTTTTGTACATGCGGAAATAATTTTGAAAAGTCACCGTGGCCATGGTCCGGCTCTCGCGCTGAATTTTCACCCGTTCTTTGGCTTCAATCGCCTGATGCAACCCTTCGCTATAACGGCGTCCCGGCATCTTACGTCCAGTAAATTCATCCACGATAATCACTTCGCCCTGCTCCACCACATAATCGCGGTCGCGTTTGAACAGAGCTTTGGCGCGCAGAGCTTGCTCCACATGATGCACCGTGCCCACTCCGCCTTCGGCGTAGATATTATCAATGCCGAGAGCTTTTTCCATTTTTTGAATACCGGCCTCGGTCAAAGTAGAGGCGCGCATTTTTTCATCAACATTATAATCAACATTTTCTTCCAACCGTTCGGTCAGTTCCGCGTAATGATAATACATGTCGGCCGCTTCTTCGGCCGGAGCGGAAATAATAAGCGGGGTGCGCGCTTCATCAATTAAAATTGAGTCCACTTCATCCACGATGGCATAACTCAATTCGCGCTGAACCATTTCACCGAGCGATCCAACCATGTTGTCGCGCAAATAATCAAAACCATATTCGTTGTTGGTGCCATAAGTAATGTCCGCCGCGTAGGCCGCGGCCCGGGTGCACGGTTCCAAATAATCATATTCAATTTTATACATGCCCAAGGCGTCGCGTTTTTTATCCGGTTCGCTTCCCTCTTTCATATCCGCATCAGGCACGGCCGCGCGCGCTTCGGAATTATATTTGTAAGACACGCCGAGCTGTTGGATGATGCCGATGGAAAGTCCAAGCGCGTCATAAATCTGACCCATCCAAACCGCGTCGCGTTTGGCCAAGTAATCGTTGACTGTCACCAGATGTACACCTTTGCCCGCGAGCGCGTTCAAATAAATCGCCAGGGTCGCGACCAAAGTCTTGCCTTCACCGGTACGCATTTCGGAAATTTGCCCGCGATGCAAGACCACACCGCCGATCAGCTGAACGTCAAAATGACGCATGCCGGTCAAGCGCTTGGAAGCTTCGCGCACAGTGGCAAAGGCTTCGGGTAAAATATCATCAAGCGTCTCGCCTTTGGCCAAACGCTCTTTGAATTCCACGGTCTTATTTTTCAATTCTGGCCAAGACAGTTTTTGGAAGTCCGGTTCCATGGCGTTAATTTTCGCCACAATCGGTTCAATTCCTTTGACGACTTTGGCGTTCGGGTCGCCAAAAATTTTGGTAAGTAGGGACATGTTAAAAATTCACAAATATACAAAAAATTAAGCCGTTTTCGGCTTAATTACTTTATCATAAAGCGGCCTTTTTGGCAAGGTTTACACCAACCAAAGCCCAACCAGCACTCCCAGCAAGGCCAGGGAACGAGCAATCGCATGCTGGCGTTGCATTTTGAGCTCTACAAATACATTCAGGAGCAGGGCCAAGGTGAAAAATATAATCAAAGATAGATAAATCATTTTGGACAAACCAAAGACCGGCTCGGTATCGCCCAGCATATTATTGGCCGCGACATACTTGCGCAAAAAAGATGTTTCCGAACCAATAACGCCATCAGCCGTGGAATTTGGAGTGGACATACCGAGAGTTCTCACTGCCAGAACTTTTTGAACAGTGGTGGTGGTCATTACATAATCGGTTCCGGCCGAAGTCAAACTAGATGAAGCCGTGGTGCTCGCGTTTGAATCTGGAACTAATCGTGGTTGGCCAAAATGCTGTACCGCGTAAATTGTGTCATTGTTTTCATAAACGCCGTTGGCCATAGCCGTGCCGATTTCGGTAAAATCCTTATCCAGCAAATTTGCGCGATGAGTCGGACTGGCCTGCCAAGCTTTCATCATTGAACCCGCATCAAAATAACCCATGGCCAAATTTTCTCCGGCCACTAAATAATTGTAGCCAACTTGGCTGATAAAATACGACAAATGCCGTTCGCCCGGACTGGTATGGCTGAAATATTTATAATATGCCATATCCTCGGCTTTGTTCACGGCCGAGGCGTCAAGCTTGGAATTTTCGGATAAAACGGGCAAATGATTTTTTACTCTGAAATTATTGGTTAAAGAAATAATTTTGTTTTGCTCCACGGCCAGGATGTCCGGCATAAGAAAAGCTTCGGCCGGCAAAAACAAAACAAAAATAACAATGATGGCTTTTATCACCACAGCCAGCGCGCCATAAAACCAAATACGCTTGGTGCGCAAAATATGCGGTTCAAAATCATTTTCCTTGTGCGGAACAAAATATTTTTTGAATGTCTTTTTCATAAAAATTCGTTTATACGCGAATCAATTATACAAAAATATCTAAAAGATGTAAAGAAATAAAAAACGGGTCATGCGCAGATGCACGCCCGTCAATTTCACACTTCCACCCGCAACCGGCAAACCGCCCTGAAAGCGGCGTTATCGCGCGCGCGCACACGTTCTCTTTCGGCACGATGCGTCCGATCAACCGGATTCGCGTCAAGCATTTTTATGACCTCACCATAACCCCGACCAACCGTTCGGACCGCCCCGCTCGTATATAATGCATTTTTCCCAAGCCTCTCCTTTGTTTCTTGCAACCACTTGTTCAATGCCTTTCGTTCACGGCGTAACCTTCTTTCCATGATGGCGCTTGCCGGAATCGCTATGGCGATGGGCATGGCGATGGTGATAACTGCTCCTGCGAGGCCGAGCAGGTCGTAATTGTAAATGGCGACGCCCACCGCGGCGAGGACAAAGAAAGAGAGGATGAATTCAGTCGCTCGGCAACCTGTTTTCAGGCGCGCGAGACTGGTATGTTTTTTTACAAATTCAGCCACTTCAGGAGGTGGCTTGAATTTTTTCGTATCCATTTTGCCACCTCTTTTGTTGTTGTGGGTGTGAAAATTTTTAAGGTACTAATGATAATGCTCAAGCAAGATTAAAACTAGCACAAATACCCAAAGGGGTCAATACGAGGAAAATAAAAAACGGGTCATGCGCGAATGCATGCCCGTCTGATTCAACCAAGCAAAGACTTATGCCCACCAAGCGTCATCGTCGCCTTCTTTGAGTCCTCTCATCGCCCCGGAGAACGTCTGAAACGTATCTCGCGCAATATCCGATTCTTTTATTGCCTTTTCTTTTTCTGCTTCCGGCGCAAAGACGACGTAAGCTTGCGCTTGCCAAGCGTTGAACAGCAGTTCAAATCGTGTCGTCGTACACCAATCGGTAAAATCCCGTTTGATTTCTTTTTGACGCGAACTGCAAATCGATACAAATAACGCGCAAATCGCAGCTCCAAAGATGAAGCAATAGCCCGAGATAGATGTGTCCACTACAATAGCAGCTAAAAGCAGAACGGAAAATATAACGACAAAAAATATTTCCACGTTTCTAAACAAACGGACTTGGGAATCGTTGTGCATTTTTTCGTCGTGCAGTTTCTGAATCGGATTTGTCTCGTACATCACATCCTCCCCGCCCAAAGGCGTTTTTTGGTTGAAATAAAAAGAGCCACTGCAAAAACAGTAGCACTTTTTCAAAATCAGGTCAATCCCGACGCCCGCCTTGCGGGATCGGGATCCCGACCTTGCGTCGGGATAATTCCTCTCGTTTATTTTTTATCAACCATCACTCTCGCGTCCACGATATAAGCGCCGGATTCATCTACAATAACCGGGTTCAAATCAATCTCTGAAATGGATTTTTCTTTATGCGCCAAGCGGGACAGCGAAGAAATAATTTTCGCCAACGCGTTTATGTCCAGGGATTTTTGTCCGCGCGCGCCTTTCAGGATTTGAGAAATTTTCGTTTCATTAATCATCTCCAAAGCTGTTTTTTCATCCACCGGACACAGATGCGTTACTGCGTCTTTCAAAATTTCAGTAAAGATTCCTCCGGCGCCAAATACAATCACCGGACCGAAAGACGGGTCGCGTTTTATGCCAACCACCACTTCCACGCCTTTTTTCATCGGCTGAAGGACATAACCGTCAATGCGCGCGGACGGAATTTTTTCTTTAATCGCGTCAGACATTTCATCCCAAGCCTTTTGCGCGGACGCGAGGTCGGTGATATTTATTTTCACCGCGGAAAAATCCGTTTTGTGAATCACATCCGGCGAGACGACCTTCATGGCCCACGGGAAGGAAACTTTATTTTCATACAGAGGCAATTTATTTTTGGCTTCAATAAATTTTCCAATCACGCTCAAATCATATTTACCCAGCAAGACTCCGGCTTCATCAAAGCTCATCTGCCTGGTCGTGGAGACGGCCGTGGCGTGTTGGCTCGGCTCGGCGGACGAGGGCGGTTGTTGAGTTTTTATCTGATAAACCGCGAGCGAAGAAATCGCTTTGATTAAATCCGCCGGGTCGCGGAAGTTGCTTATACCCGCGGACATGAAAATTTTCTCGGCCGGCGTAATGGCTTTGCCTCCGATAAAAAGCGGAATAATTATTTTTTTGTCCGAAAATTTGAGAATTGTTTCGGCGATACCGGCGACCGGCGTGACGCGCTGGGGCGTGAGCAAGACAATGATGCCAAAATCTTTTTTATCTTGAATCAAAACTTTCAAAGCCGAGTCATAACGATCGCTCAAAGCGTCGCCGATAATATCCACCGGATTATGGCAGGAGGCGGTCGGCGGTAAAACTTTTTTCAAACTATTTTGCGTTTCATCACTCAAATTATACAATGAGAGATTGGATGAGCCTTCAATCAAATCCGCAGTGATAATTGACGGTCCCCCGCCATTGGTAAGGATTACCCACTCCGAGGGCAAACGCTTTGGATGTGCGAGAGACAATTGCACCGCGTTCAGCATTTCTTCCAGAGAATCAACCGCGATGACGCCAGTCTCGCGACAAGCGGTGCGGAAAATTTCATACGATGGCGCCAAGGAACCCGTGTGCGAAGATATAGCCTTGGCTCCCCGTTCGCTTCGTCCGGCTTTAATTACAATAATCGGTTTCACGCGCGAGATCTTTTTCGCCGTTTCCACGAATTGCTTGCCGTCGCTCAAACCTTCCAGATACATTACAATCACATCCGTATTTTTATCCTCGCCAAAAAATTTCAAGAAATCCACTTCAGTCGCGCCAGCCGCGTTACCGAGCGACACAAATTTAGAAAATCCAATTTTTTGTTCAGTCGCCCAATCCAACAGCGCCGTACCCAAAGCTCCAGATTGAGAAATAAACCCAACCTTGCCTTTGAGTGGTAAATCATTGCCAAAAGCGGCGTTAAGCTCGCTTGATGTATCCATGATACCCAAACAATTCGGCCCGACTAAATTAATATTGTATTTTTTCGCAATCGCCACGAGTTCCGCTTCTTTTTTCGCGCCTTCGGCTCCGATTTCTTTGTAACCGGCGGTAATAATTATAACGTGCTGAATTTTTTTCTCCCCGCACTCGCGCAAAACCGCGGGCACGATTTCCGGCTTGACCGCGATCACCGCCAAATCAACATGACCGGAAATTTTCTTGACCGAGGCGAGACAGCGCAAGCTTCCGACTTTCTTGAACATCGGATTAACCGGATAAATTTTCAATTTTTTGTTCTTCTGCAAATTCGCCACAATCACGTAGCCGAGTTTTTTCTTGTCCGGCGCTGCGCCGATGACAGCCACGGATTTGGGATTAAAAAGATTTATCAGGTTCATACTTGTTCTTCAAATATTGGCTTATCAACTTCATAAAATACTCCGGTCAAAACCTTGCCTGAATTCTCGCGGATTTTTTCCAGCGACTTCATCAAATCATTGGTCGGAAAATTTTCCAACGGCGCAATTTTATCGCGAAAATATTCACGCGTGTCGGCAAAAGAAATACACGGCTGGATGATATCCACAATGGAAAACCCTTTATGCTTTATCGCCCGCTTCATAATTTGCTTTAGCCCCTCCGGGTCCAAGGCCCAAGCCCGAGCCACAAAAGTCGCGCCGGACACGAGCATAACCGCGAGCGGGTTCATCGGCTCTTCGGGCGCGCCAAACGGTGTAGAACGGCCTTTATAGCCCTTGGGCGAGGTCGGGGTGGTCTGACCGGTTGTCAGGCCAAAAACTTGGTTGTTGTGGACAAACAAAGTAATGTTCGTATTGCGTTTAGCCGCATGCACCAAGTGTTCAATTCCCTCGGCATAAGCATTGCCATCACCGGAAAAAGACGTCACCGTCAAATCCGGGTTAGCCAATTTAATTCCTTCGGCCGTGGCCACATCGCGTCCGTGCAAAGACATCACACTGTTCACATTTACAAAATCCGGAATCTTGCCGTGACAGCCGATGCCGGCGGTCATTACAAATTTATCTTTGTCATAACCTTCGCCGATTAAATCATTCAAGGCATTTTTGTAGGCGGCGAGAATCATAAAATTGGTACAGCCCGGACACCAGGTATTTTTTGCTTTAGTGGAAAAATCAATCATATTAACCCTGTTAAATAAGATTTGAGCCGATGTTTTAAAAACATCTTACCCAAATACGTTTTTAAATATTTTTCTCTATGTGTTGCATCTTGTTGATTTAAACAAGCTTCATAATATATTAAGTTTAACGGTCTTCTATTGCATGTTGACGGTATTTTGCCTGTCTGATGTAGCTCAAATCTTAATTTTAAATTTTTTGTATATCCGGTATAAAACTTTTTATCCTTTAACGATTGTAATATATAAGTATAATACATACCCTCCAAAAAAATTTAAAATTATTTAACAGGGTAAAAACAACTTATTAAATTTCACAGCCAATTCCTCGGGCTTGAAGCCGAGAGAATCATAACGCCGTAAATTATTTTTAATCATCACGCCGGTTTTTTCAGCAATCAATTTATTCAATTGTCCGGTAAAATTAGTATCAATACAAACAATTTTTTTTGCGCCTTTAATTTCTTGCAAAAACTTTTCCGCGCAAAACGGTTCCAGCCAAATAATCTGCACAGCCTTAAAAGATTTTTTCATAAAGCGCATTGATTCCGCGACCGCGCCTTTGACCGAACCGTAAAACACCACCACATTTTTGGATTTCACGTCGCCCCAGACTTTAATCCCGCCGCGCTTTTTCATCTCAGCAACCAAGCCCTTCTCTTTTAAAAATCTTTTCTCGCACATTTTTTTCGTTGTCTCGGGGTCATCGGTGATCCAGCCGTTCTCGTCGTGCTCATAGCTGGTAGTTTTCACCACCGTATTTTTCATACCCGGAAAAGCTAACGGCGACACACCATCGGACGTAAAAGCATGGCGTTTGTATGACACGCCACCCGCGGACATCTTCGCGTTTTCAATTTTAACTTTTTTTCTCGCCAATTCCACGGTCGCAACCGATTCAGAAAGATGTTTATCCAAAAGCACCATCACCGGCGTCTGGTATTTCCAAGCCAAGTTCATGGCATCAGCGGCGAGAACGAATGATTCCTCAGCATCACCCGGAGCCAGCACCACACGCGGATATTCACCTGGAATATTACGAACAAAATCCAAATCACCTTGGCCCACTCTGGTCGGTACACCCGTAGAGGTGGAAGCGCGTTGCGAGTCGCCCACCACAATCGGTAATTCAGCGATACCGGCAAAGGCCATAGCCTCTAACATCAAAGCAAATCCCCCGCCCGTGGATGCGACCGCGGTACGCGCGCCGGCAAAAGCCGAACCGAGCGCCATATTAATCACACTGATTTCATTTTCCGGTTGCACCACCTTAATTTTATAATCATGGGATTTTTTGGCGAGATAATGCAAGATAGAAGAAGACGGTGTCATGGGATACGCGAAATAATTTTTCATACCGGCCGCCACCAAGCCTTCGCTAAACGCTTCATTGCCGTCAAACCACTCTCTCTTTGATAATTTACATTTAGGCAATAATTTTTGTTTTAATTTTTTCTCCACGGCAAATTCATAACCGCGTTTGGCCAAATCAATATTTACCTTGGCTTTATCGCCGAATGTTTCCGTAAATACTTGATTAAGTGTTTCTAATTTCAAATCAAAATGATGGCACAGGGCGCCAAGCAAAACTCCGGCGCGCGTAATCGGCGGGGCGCCCAATTCTTTGGCCCAAACGCCGGCCGGCACGGCAAATACTCCGGCCGGAGATTTTTCCGGCTCGCCGTCAAACAGAATTATCCCGTCTTTTTTCAAATCTTTTTTGTGCTTTTCAATCGTCTCCAAATTCAAAGCGACCAGCGCGTCCAATTTTTCCATGTCGCTCCTGACTTTTCCGCGCGAAAAATTCAATTGCGCGAAATTGTGTCCCCCGCGGATGAGCGACGGATATTCCACGGACAAGAAAAATTCAAAACCGTGTTTGGCCGTCAAGCGTCCGATGTTAATCGTCGCTTCTTTGGCGCCATCGCCAGCTTGCCCGCCGACCACCACGGAAAAAATGGGTTCAAATTTTGTTTTTGGCATAATTATTTTTTCAATTAAATAATGACAGTCGCCTTTTCATACAACATCGGCAAACAATCTTGTCTCATTCTAAATTTTGTACCATGATTATGGCCGGTACGGGCGTCAAAATCCACCAGTATTTTTCCTTCTTCAAGCGCATGCAAAAATCCCTCAAAACTAAATTTTTGCAACATCATTACTTTTGAATAATGATAAAATTCTTTTTTTCTCCGAATATCCACTTCGGCCTGAACATAAAAAGCATTTAATAATTTTGTGCCGGCTTTATGTTCCAGATCATCAAAGCCCCAATACGGCTGGGGATTTAATTCACCAAGACCGGCTCGTTTTTCAACAAGTTTAAGCCATGATTTGTGCTTTGAATCTACACTTTTTGCGTCAAACGAAATCAATATTTTTCTTTCTTGGCGATCAATCACAACTTTAAAACCCCTATCGCTTCTTGACTTGCCATGAATCGTCTGGCGAAAACTCATTTCATTTTTGGGATATTTGGCTCCGCGCTCCTGATGCGCCCAACCATATAACGGTAATAAAATTTGCGGCACAAAACGCACGGCGCGCGGCGACGGCTCAATATGAAAAAGTGTTGTGAGCGAAGTTGAATCAAGACGCTGGGCTTTTAATTCCCATTCGGCGGCATTGGGAATCGGTAAATTATTTTCTTTTATCCCCAACAAATCTTCTAGTGTATTGCCAATTCCGCCGGCATTCCCTTTGCGGGCGTTCGCAATAAAACCCATTTCGGAAATTTTCTTCAATTTCGCGATTAGCGCCGGTTTTGTATAGATAACTGGTTTTGTCATAATAATTTTCTTTGTGATTGATGCTGTTTAATTCTTCTTTTTGCCGACTCGCAATAATCTGGCGAGATATCTATACCTATATAATTGCGATTAAAATTTATTGCCGAAATTGCGGTTGTACCGGATCCCATGAATGGGTCAAGAATAATTTTTGAAGTTGTGGAAGAAATTATTTTATCAATCAATTTTACAGGGAATGGAGCCGGATGTCCATTTTTCATTTCTTGCGGCACTTCCCAAATATCACCAAAGGCATTTGCCTTGGGGGCGAGAGCAAATTTTGATTTGGCGATTAGATATATTACTTCATATGTCGGCAGAAAATAACCAGCATTAAAATTCAACCCGCCAGCGCGTTTCCAGATAATAATTTGCCGCACTGGAAAATCACTAACAATATCTTGACGGTCTTGCAGTAAACCGCCTTGCACACGCCATTTATGATTATAAAAAATAGCGCCGTCCTCGGGAATAATTCTCATCATTTCAGTCAAGCAATCTCTTTGCCATTTAACATATTCCTCGTGCGGCATGTTGTCGTCATAATGAGAGTAACCGTTTTTCAGAGCGGCGTTTTCCCATTTGCCTCCTCTTCCGTCTTTCATACCATTGCCCGTGGAATTTCTCAAATTATACGGCGGTGAAGTAACGATTAAGTCAACCGAACAATCCGGCATCTTTTTCATCACCTCAATAGTATCGCCGCAGATTATTTTATTTAGATATTTTGTAATGCCAGTCGGCATAATTTTCTTACGAGAGATCCTTCGCCGCTAAAGCGGCTCAGGATAAAATTTTGCTCCGAGCAAAATTTTACTTTTTATACACTCCCTGAACCAAGGCGCCATCCGCTTTCACGCGATTACGGCGCGTCACCGCATGGCGGATTTTTTTGCCATAATGCGTGTGCAGAACCTTGTGTTTATTTTTTTCATCTTTGAAAAACTCGTCGTAAACTTTTTTCACAATCGGATTTTCGTGGCCCAGACGAATTTTTTTCGCGCCATCAATAATGTAAAGCGACTTGGCCCGGCGTTCGCGAATGGATTCATCCACGGGCATGGATTGCCCTCCCCCGCCGATACAACCGCCCGGACAGGCCATCACTTCCACAAAATCATAACGATTGGGATTTTGCTTGAGTTCATCCAAAATAATTCTGGCATTGGAAATTTTGTTGGTGACGACCACGTTTAATTCTTTTTTGATTCCCTTGGCGGTTTTGAGCGTAGCCGGCAATTTAATGGTGGCGCGTTTGATGCCGTCCAGACCGCGGACATTTTTGAATAAATCAACATTAGCCAAATTTGTGCCGGTCAACAGCCAATAAGCCGTGCGCAGAGCCGCTTCCATCACTCCGCCCGAAGCGCCGTAAATCACGCCCGCGCCAGACGGGTCGCCAAACGGATTATCTGATTGCGTCGGTTTTATTTTTTTCAAATCAATTTTGTTTTTCAAAAACCATCTTGCGAGTTCTCTGGTGGTAATGGTAATGTCCACCGGTTTCATCCCATCAATCTTAAATTCCGGACGGTCCACTTCATATTTTTTGGAAGTGCACGGCATGACCGAAACCGAAACAATTTTTTTCGGGTCAATTTGCATTTTCCCGGCCCAATAAGTTTTGGCAATACCGCCCAACATTATTTCCGGGGATCTGGCCGTGCTCAAATGTTTTACATATTCCGGATGATTGTATTCCATAAACATCACCCAGGACGGACAGCACGAAGTAAAAATCGGCAAATTTTCTCCTTTCTTAATTCTCTCCACGGCCTCTGACGCTTCCTCCAAAGTGGTAAAATCCGCCACGGCCGAAGTGTCAAAAACATAATTAAATCCCAGAGCGCGCAAACCGGCGGCCAGTTGATCGGTCGCGGCCGCGCCATAGGGCAAACCCAATTCTTCGCCAATGGATACGCGGATTGACGGCGCGAATTGCACCAACACAATTTTGGATTTGTCTTTCAAATATTTTTCCAATTCATCAATCACTTTGTATTCACCTTTAGATTTGATCGCCCCGGCCGGACAATGCACCACGCATTGACCGCAGGAAATACAATCTTTCTTTTTATCATCGGTCGGCTTAATGCCAATGTCCGCCCCGCGCTCATCCACTTCCAAATATTTGGTCGGACAAACTTCCACGCAATTCCGGCAATCAATACATTTGGTCTGGTCAAAAACAATCGGACCAAATTCATAAATCGGCCGTTTAATTTTTCTATCCACAAAACGCAACATTTTGGAATTCAACTGCTTGCGGTATTTTAGCAAATCACAGCGCGAATTATAAACACAACTCGGGCAATCCTCCACGTGCTCGCCAAAAATCATTTCCAAGTTAAATTTGCGCGCGCGTTTGATTTCTTTGGAATCGGAAATAATTTCCATATCCGGCACGGCGAATGTGGAACAAGAAGTACTCAATGACTTTTGTCCTTTAATGCTTACTACGCACATTCGGCAATTGGCCCGTACCGATAAATCCGGATGCTGGCACAAATGCGGAATATCTATTCCGGCGCGCAGAGCCGCGGTTAAAATAGTTTCGCCTTCAAACGCTTCAATCGCTTTCCCGTCAATTTTTATGTTGAATTTTTTTGGCATACCCCGTAGAAGAATTTTGAATAATTATTTTAATGATTTTGATTTAATTATCTATCAAACTGTCTTTTTACTCCGTAATAATTTCTTTGACCCGGCAGAGCTCTTTGGAGATTCTGCTCGGGTTGATTTTGCCCTTTGGGCAAAATCGTTCAAAATTTCTCTACGGGGCATAATATTAAATTCTTTTTATTGTTTTTAAAAATCCGTAAGCGATCAAACTGCCGAGCGCGGCGCTGTAAAGTTGATTCCACGACATCATCATGGCCGCGGCTTGCGCCAGCGTTTGGTTCAAAAATATATTAAAAAGCAATTGGCTCATCACGAACAAAAAAATAAATTTGGCGACTGAACCCGCGCCGGCCGCGAGCCAATAATTGTGCAATCGCAACCAATGAAAAAGGCAAACAAAAATAATATTGCTCAAAATGATAAACGGGACAAACGGCGCAAACATGGCCGGGAGCAGTCCGCTGACCAGGGCCATAATACTCGGCACAAACGATAAAATCACGGCGCTGCGCAAACCCAGCATTACGGTAATAATAATGAGCAGAGCGTTCACCATGGGCCCGGAAATAAATTGATTGGGAAAAAGCGGAGCAAGCATTACGCCGGCAAGCAAGACAAAGAATAACCCCGCAGTCGTAGTCGCGCTTTCTTTGGGGACAGCACCCACCTGTTCGGCCGGTCCGGCATCATAATAATCTCGCCGCATAATAATTATTTTACGTCAATTTTTTCCAAAAAACTCATCATGGGCTCGTGGACACTCTTGCCTAACGGACAAAAACTCACGTCGCGCATGGTCTCCAAAATAGCTCGCATCATCAGCCAATCGGGTTTTTGTTTGTTTAATTCTTCGCGCAGGCGATAAACACCCTCTCGGCACGGCGCGCACTTCCCGCAATTTGATTTGTAAAAAAATTCAATCCAGTTTTTCATCAGTTCGCGCGGTTTGGTTTTTGATAACAGATGAACAATTATTGAACCGGCCCCGCGCAAAGGCACGCTCAATTCATCGGCGGTCAAAATCGTACCGGCCGCTCCCCCGCCGACTTGCAAAAAGAATTTACCCGTTGGTTCATTTTTGGTTTTTTGCAAAATACCAATCAATGATAATTTTTCCGGCACTTCAAACACACCCGGATTTTTCACTGCGCCGCTGACAGATACAAAGCGCGTATTTTCATATTCGCCTTGAGCGATTTTAGCCACCGCGTAAAAAGTCTCTACATTATTGACCAAGGTCGGACAGCCATACAAACCCACCTCGGTCGGGAATGGCGGTTTCAATCTGGGTTCACTGCGATTGCCTTCAATGGTTTCAATCAAAGTGGTTTCCTCACCGCACAAATATCCACCGTCTTCGGGGAAAAATTCAATCGGTCCTTTTTTGATATACTTTGATAAATCGGCTTTAAATTTTTTCAAATCTTTTTTCTGGCAATAAATTATCGCCTTCTTGGCTTTTAATTCTTTGATGGCCAGATAGATCCCTTTGACCACTTCTTCGGGATGATATTCCAAAAGATATTTATCCTTGGACACGCCGGGCTCGCCTTCGGTCGCGTTGCAAATCACGTAAACCGGCTTTTTTGTTTTCGCACCGGCAGACTGTACCGCGCGCCATTTGGTCGCTACGGGAAATCCGGCTCCGCCTCGTCCGGTTAATTTGGCTTGTTCAATTTTATCAATGATAGTCATAAATAACGAATTATTTTTTGTATTGATTTATATTTTACCAGACTTTTGCCTATATAGCAAAATCGTATTGTGCATAATTTAGCCAAATTATGGGGTTGACCCCGCAGAGCTCCTGCGAGATTCTGCGGGGTTGACAAAACCGCCATTTTGTGCTATACTTTTTAATCAGTTGGAGGGCTAGCAAGCTCATTTTATCACAACAAACTGGGAAACCAGAGGAGGAATCAATGGACAAAGAAAAACCGAAGGCGACCGTCATCTGCGCGTACATGGCACTGATCGTGGCCGGTCTCATCTACCTCTTCATCAACTGCTACGCCGGATGCAAAGCCGAAGATTATGGTATGACGACAAACGAACTTCGAGCCGAAATCAACTGGATCATATTCTACTTCATTGTCGCCACCGTGATATTCATTGCGGGATCATGTCTTCCGATATCACCATACATCAAAATCATGGTCGGTATCGCCGCATTCAGTATCGCGACATTCCTCGCCGACAATCAAATAGGCACAAGCAAGTGTCTCGCGTCAGTTAAAAATGAATTTGCGGTCGCGACAGCACAAGATTGCCACCTTGTTTCGCGTGGTGAAATGCGATGCGGAGAAAAAGTCGCGGCGGTCATTGAAAAACGAAATCGTATTCTGGATGAACTAGGCATGAAGATGATCAGCGGCGAGGGTGGGTGGAAAAGAAGAACACCGTACCCCGGCATCATAGAATACAACCGCAGCAGTATTTACATTCCAAAGTGGTTGTAACACTGTTTTTCCCAGCCAAACAAAGCGACCATCGACGGTCGCTTCTTTTTTTTCAAAAACAAAACGACCCTCGCGAACGAGAGTCGTTTTTTTTTGAAATTATTATTTCAAGTTGACCTTGCCACCAGCCTCTTCAATTTTCTTTTTCATTGATTCGGCTTCTTCTTTCTTCACGCCTTCTTTAATCATCTTCGGAGCGGCATCAACCAAAGCTTTGGCTTCGGCCAGACCCAAACCGGTGATTTCTTTCACGGCTTTGATCACGTTGATCTTGTTGGCGCCACAATCGGCGAGCTCAACGTTGAATTCAGTCTTCTCTTCAGCGGCAGCGGCAGCCGGAGCGGTAGCCATGACCGCGGCCGGAGCGGCAGCGGAAACGCCGAATTTGTCTTCCAAGACCTTTACCAATTCGGCCAGGTCAAGAACGGACATTTTTTCAATTTCGCTCACGAGAGATTTAAATTTCTCCGGAACGACTACGTCTTTTTTTTCTTCTGACATAAAATTATATATTATATTCTTATTTCTTTTCAGCCCTGGGCTGATCCGCCTCGGGCGGAAATATTATTCAGCACGGAAACCAAACCGCGCAGATTGCCGGCGAGCACATTAACGAAACCGGAAACCGGAGCGTTGATGGTACCGACGAGTTTGCCCAGCAATTCTTGTTTGCTCGGCAAGGTAGCTAAGTTCTTCACATAGTCCGCGGTAATAAACTTGCCTTCAAGGACGCCGCCGAAAATGGTGACGATCTCGTTTTTCTTGGCAAAATTATTCACGATGCGGGCCGGAGCGACTTCATCCCCCATTCCGAAGAAGGTGGCGATACCGCCCTGAAAAACTTTCGGGTCAACATCATAGCCCATGTTCTGGCAAACTCTCTTGACCAAAGTTTTTTTGGCCGCGAGAACTTGGATGTTTTCTTTCTGACATTCGCCGCGCAAAGTTTGAGCTTGCGCCACGGTCAGACCCTGAAAGTTGGCAAACACGACCGATTTGGCTTTTTTGAAGCCCTCGTCCAATGTTTCCACAACTTTAATTTTTTGCTGTTTAGTTTTTGGCATAATTTGGTTTAGTGACCAAGATAAAAAAATCCATGGTCATAAACCACAGACATAACAATCTTCGACCATTGTCCCGCCTTGGGCGGGATAAGATTGCCTCGGCAGCATGATTAACCCTTGCGGGCGCTGCGGTCTATGGCTGACAAGATAATAACAAATAAGCGGAAATATGTCAAGGGGGGCTTGACAAAATGGCCTTTTTGTGCTATTCTTATACGTTAGTGGTTAAATTAACCAATCTCCTTATGCACGGAAATACTTCCGTGCAGAAGCCGGATTGAATATCCGACTGCCCTTTTTACCAAAACAAACTCGGTTTGGAGAAACCGAGTAATACGAAGGAGAAAAGAGATGAAAACAATTATCCTGTTTGCCGTCGGAGCCGTCAGTATGTTCGTCGTGCCGCCTATCCTCTATCATTTCGTCAACAAAAGGGAGCAAGTGCGGGCCGGTGGCGACCAATGCAACAGCAGCGGGTCGTCCGGTTTCCAAATGACCGCGCCGAATTTCGCCATGATGATCGCATTTTTGATCGGCGCCGTGATCACGTTCTTCGTGAAAGGGTTGCTAAATATATCGTGATGTAACGAAGATACGACGCTGCCCCGCCTGCCTCGAAGCTCCCGCCTAAATCTCCCGCCCGATGACAGCGTCATGTCATCAATCCCCTTTTACAATTGTCTCGGACGATTATAAATAGGATTAAAAAGACTGTCAGCCCAAGGCTGACAGTCTTTTGTTTTTATTCAATCATCGTCCCGATAAACTTCTTGCCCTCAATCGCCTTTTTCACTTCAATCAAATTCGCGCCAGACATAACTACGACTTTCATTTGCATTTTTTCCGCGCCGCGCGCCGCCACCGGATCAAAAGGAAAATTCGCGCCCGGAATCCATTTATCACCGACAATTTTACGAAAATCTTTCCAGGAAACGTTGACTAATTTTTTGGCTTCTGGATTTGTCCGGGGATCGCTGTCGTAAACATATTCAATATTGGACAAGTTGATTAAAGTTTTCGCGCCGTAAGTTTTGGCAATAAGCACAGCATCATAATCCGTGGAACAGCCCGGCTGCCAACCGGCGCCAACCAAAACTTTTTCTTTCCAATTAATTTTTTTGGTGGGATTTTTTATCACCACCGGATTGGCATAATCGCGAAATATTGTCCGCATAAAATGCGCGTTCAAACGAGTGGTATGGATTCCAATCCAATCAATATCCTCGGGCACCAAATCCCCTACTTCGCGCGCCGCGGCCTGATATTGCCGAGCGGTCCAGCCGCCGCCGCACACGATAATAAATCGGTAGCCGTTTTTGATTTGAGCCAAAATCATCTTTTTAAAATTCTTCAAAAATTTAACATCAAATCCGGTTTTGGGAATGATGAGGGATCCGCCGAGAGATAAGACGATTGTTTTGTTCGTGGACATACAAATGAATTAATTGATGTATTTTTTATTACTATTATAATATCAAATATCCAATGACAAATTTCCAATCAATCCGCCGACCGGCGAACAAAACTCAAATTTCAAATCTTCCGTATTTTGTCATTTGGATTTTGACATTGATTTGACATTGGAAATTGGGATTTTGACATTAAACCGTCTTCAAATTTTTCTTTACCCATTTTTCATTGTTAACTCTGCTCTTGGCATCGGCATAAAAAACACTCTTGTTCGCCTTGAACAAACTCGGCGTACGGTACGCCGTTTTGCCTTTTTGCGCGCGGTTGGAAGAATAATTTTTCATACACTTTTGCTATTCGTATAATTCGCATGCATTCGTATATTGGCATCGCACTAATACGCTTTTTTATTCAAAATAACATTGGTGAGCCAAGCTGTGAGCCACATAATGAGAGCGCCCCAAAAAGCCGGCCAAAAACCGGCCACGGAAAATCCTTTGACAATGGTGGAAGCAAGCCAAAACATCAGGGCGTTAATGACGAGGGTGAAAAGCCCGAGGGTGATAATGTTCACCGGCAGGGTCAAAAGCAAAGCAATCGGCCGGACGAGCGCGTTGATCAAGCCAAAAATTAAAGCAGCGATAAGCGCGCTGTAAAAATTGGCCATGTGAATACCCGGCACGTACATAGCGATAAGCATGAGGGCCGCGGCGCTGATGAGCCAACGAAGGATGAGTTTCATAGTAATTGAATTAATAATTAAACGCCAACTAATAATTTCATAATCCAACCAATCACCGGCGAAATCAGTTCAAACAAAAAGAAAACAAAAAACATAAGCAAAATAAAACCGTAGCGTTCTAGAAACATTTTTACTCCGCGGGCTGAATCCGGTAAAATCGCGTATAATATTTTGGAACCGTCCAAAGGCGGAATCGGCACGAGATTGAATACCAACAACATTACATTGGCATAAGCAATAATATAAAAAAATTCTACAGCCGCCGAGTAAGGAAAAAATCTAACAAGCATGCCGAAACACAAAGCCAATAAAAAATTGGCCAACGGTCCGGCTATGGCCACGAGGGCCGGGCCCCATTTTTGGTTTTTTAAATTGTATGGGTTGTAGGGCACGGGCTTGGCGTAGGCAAACAAGAAACTCCCGCCCGAGATAAAAAATAATATCAAAGGCATCAAAATAGTGCCCCACATATCAATGTGGGCTTTGGGATTCAAAGTCAGACGGCCGGCATAACGCGCGGTCGAGTCGCCCAAACGGTCGGCCATGGCGCCATGAGCATATTCATGAATTATGGCCGAAGGGATAATCACCAGAAAGTAAAATACTAATTGTAACGGATTCATAAATCTTGATTGATGGAGATTGTGACGACAATTTTCATGCCTGCCCCGCAGTGAACGAGCAAAGCGAGTTCTACTGCCGGGGTTGACAAAATCTAAATATTGGATTATAATGTCCCTATTATAGCTAATTATTCAAAATAGTTCAATTCTCTAATCACCTTTTCATATGAGCCGAACTTGCACACTTTGCGGTAAAACCGCCGCCCGCGCGAACAATGTTTCCCACTCAAACATCAAAACTCCGCGCCATCAAAAACCGAATTTACAGACCGTAAAAATGTCGGGCGCCAAAGTCAAGGCCTGCACCACTTGTCGCCGAACTTTGAACAAAAACCTGACCAAATAATCAACCACTCTCCAATCCCCCGCATTTGCGGGGGATTTTGTTTTTACGCTTGTCAAAAGCATTAATTTTATGTTAATATATGTCCATATTTTACTAATATACATTATGCAGAAAACGCAAAATAAAACCACCAACAAAACAGCGCAAATTATCCTACTGGTTATTACCGTGCTAATCGCCTGCGCCGGTTTAATTTGGCTTATCACCAAAAGCGCCTCAAACGACTCGGACGATAACGGCGACAATGCCACCAGCACAGTCTCGCTCTATTACCGCGATGATTGTCCGCATTGCCAAAATGTAGAAAAATTTATGCAAGAAAATAATGTCACTGCCACTGTCCCCGTTATTATGAAAGAAGTGATGAATAATATTGAAAATAACAACGACCTGATGGTTCGTGCGACAAACTGCGGATACGACATTTCTTCGGTCGGCGTTCCTCTGCTTTACGATCACGGTACTTGTTATTCAGGCGATGAAGAAATCATCAATTATTTTCAACAGAAGTTAAACAAATAAACGGAGGGTGTATGAAAAAAATCTTTGCGTTTTTTTTAACAATCGGTATGATGTTGTTTTGGGCTCTGCCGGCCAAGGCTGTCTGCCCGGTTTGCACCGTGGCGGTTATCGGCGGGCTCGGACTTTCGCGTTGGTTTGGTATTGACGACACCATCACCGGACTTTGGGCCGGCGCCGTGACAGCATCATTTACCTTGTGGACCATCAACTGGTTGAACAAAAAAAATATAAAATTTTACGGACGCAAAATTTTGGTAGCACTTTTTTGGTATGGCCTAACTTTTGTTCCTCTGCATTACATGGATATCATCGGCCACCCGCTTAATAAACTTTGGGGTGTGGATAAATTTGTTTTGGGTGTGATTATCGGCAGTATTGCTTTTGTCTTGGCCGGACAAATCTACGAATACATTAAAAAGAAAAATAACGGCAAGTCGCATTTCCGTTATGAAAAAATTGCGATGCATGTAGCGGCGCCGGCTATTCTATCTGTCTTGTTTTATTTTATTACCCGTTAATATGGAAAACGAACTAAAAAACTATCAAGAATTAGTGGACAAGGTGGACCAAATGAAAAAACAAGATAAAATGGATTTGTCTTCTGACCAAGATTTGTCCATCGCCATTATGAATCTGGTGAGCATTGAGGAACACTTTTTCTTTACCGCCAACAAAACCGGCAAGTCTGAATATTACGACTTATTACAAGAAGTGCGAAAAATGCGCGGCGACTTGCTCCGCAAAATTATTAAAGAATACGAAGGCGAGGTCTGGTGTATTTCCAAACATTTACTGGCTGCATCCATGCGTCTGATGGAAGTCGGCACCAAACAACACAAAATGGGCAATAAGGCCGAAGCTGAAGATCTGTTCAAAAAATCTTTTGACCTCTATTCCCTGTTTTGGGGTATCAACATGAAATTGGTCAAAACCGATGACATCAAACAAATTGACGGCGAAGCGCTGAACCGCCACGATGAAGAAAAAAAAGGGTTCATGGGCAAGCTCGGCGCCTTGGTAAAGAAAGCGATTGACTGCTGTATTGAGTAAATGCTATAATATAATTGTTCTCAAAAGGGTGAAACTGTTCTACAAATAACATGTGAAGGTTCGCCGATATTTGTTTGGCTCGTGAGCTAAACGTGAGGCTTACCACCTATACATTAGGAACATGTTGCAACCCTTATGGGAACAACAAAAAATTCCTCCATCATGGAGGAATTTTTTTGTCATGCTGAACTTGTTTCAGCATCTTTAATATAATAATTGCGCGCAAGATCCTGAAATAAATTCAGGATGACAATCAGTATTTATTCCAATATCCCATCCAAATTCACATCGTACAAAATCTCTTCGGCCAGTAAACGATATTTGATAATCTCTTCCGGCTTGAACCAAATGGCAATCTCGCGTTCGGCCTCCTCGGGTTTATCCGAGCAATGAATCAAATTGCGGACAGCGCGTTCATCAGCGCCGGACAAGTCATATGAATCCAAAGTCATATCGCCGCGGATTGTGCCAACATCGGAAGTGAGTGGTTCGGTACCACCAACTAATTTCTTTACAATCCCAACCGCTTCATTCCCCTGCCAAATCATAGCCACCACCGGACCGGAAGTCATAAATTTCACCAGAGCGCGGACAATGTCCTTGCCATATTCAATCGGCGCGCGGTCGGTCGGCAACCCGGCCAGTTTACGGCTCTCCACCATTTTAACGCCTTTGGTTTCAAACCAAGCGTCGTCTTTGTTGTAGTGGGTCCAGCATTGGTCTTCGGTCGGTAAAACTAATTTCAAAGCCACGAGTTTCAAACCCGTGCGTTCAAAGCGGCGGATAATTTCTCCGATGAGAGAGCGTTGCACACCATCGGGTTTTACCATTACGTACGAGTGTTCATTTTTGTTGGCCATATTTGGATAATTAATATGTTGAATTTGAGAATATAGTATATGAAAAACGCATATTTGTCAATTCCTAATCACTGCAAAACGGATTCTCGCGGTCTTGGTTTTCGCGTCCGCGTAAATTATTATGCCGGCCAAAAGTAAATTAACATCGCCGATATTTTTACGATAGCAATAAGATTTAACAGTTTTATTTAATTTATGGATTTTGGTCCGCGAAATAGCCAAGTCCGTGGCCAATTCGGCCTCGCGCCGAGTTTTTACTTCCACAAAATAATAATCGCCGCCCAAACGAGCGACGATATCTATTTCACCTTGAGTGGTAAAAAAATTTCTATCCAGAATTTCAAAACCGCGCCGGCGTAAAAATGCAACCGCCAAGTCCTCGCCCCACTCCCCGAGGTCTTTGCGCGAACGCGTCATAAATTATTTTTTCGGCAAATATTTTTCCCTAATTTGTTTGTCCGCATGCTCGGCTCTGATGCGTGGCACTCGGCGCGCGAGAAATATCACATGAACGACAATCCGCCAAAGCGCGCAACCAAAGATCAACACCAGCCAAAAACGCCAAGCCAAAAACGGCACGCGTTCTTGCCGGAAAAACAACCAAAGCAAACCGGTCAGACCAACCGAGAGGCCAATCGTGCCAAAACTGTTAATAATCTTTTTAAGATATTTTTCTTCAAGGCGCTGTTGGACGATTTTCAAAATCAAGCCAACCAAAACACTGCCGAGAAAAATTCCCACCCAAATCCACATACTGGTACCACGCGCGATAAACGGCTGATGAAACCAATACGACAAGTCTAAAAAGTTTGTAATACTCATATTTTTTTCTTTTTAAATATCCGGCAGAAATGATACTCGCCCACCGCTACTTTGTCAAATGGTTCAAAACCGGCTTTGGCCGCGAGCTTCACAAATTCATCTTGATCAACCATTTGAATTTCTTGCGGACCGAGCGGGCCGACTTTTTTGACCCAATCAACTACCGCGAGATAGCCGTCGGGTTTTATCAAACGCGCTGCTTCACCCAAAGCCCGGTCGCGATTTTTGAGCATAAAAAACACATTCATAAAAAATCCCGCGTCCAAACTTTCATCCGGAATAGCGGCCGCGCCAACAGACTCCACATCAGACCAAACAGTTTGAATGTTGGAAAAGCCCGCGGATAACGCCTGGCTCTTAATGCTCTCCAAAACGTCCTTCATGATGTCCACGGCGTAGACCACGCCTTTCTCACCGACCAAGGGAGAGAGTAAATACACCACATGCCCGGTGCGTCCACAGCCAAAATCAGCCACGCGCGCGCCGGCATTGATTTGGATTTTATCAAGAATTTTGCTTGGATCAATTAACGCCGTCCCCGAATGAGTCATATTAACGAATAAATAATTTTCCAATGGTTCCCATTACAAACGATTGTATCATATCGGTCGCGACCAGCATGCCGAAAAAAATGAAAGCAATTCCGATAAGCTTGTACATCAAACGACTACCGCCGGATGTGCCCATGTGTTCCTCGGCCCAAGAGATTGAACCGAAATTTAGATAAAACCATTCAGCTTTAAATACCAAAAGCGTACCGGCCGCCATCATAAGTATTCCGATAATGATATGCCCCATAAATAATGATTAATTACAGATGTGTTTATTATAACACAAAAACGGGGACAAAAAAACGACCCATTAAATAGAGCCGCCAATATGTACGAAATTATTCAATCACCAAGATATTTTGGCCGTTAATATCTTTCGCGTCATCAGACGCCAAGAATAAAATCTTTTCCGCAATTTTTTCCGGTTCAATCAATTTGCCCTGAATCTCAACTTCATCTTTGGGCGCGCTCAGCCAATAACCGGCGTTAACAGCACCGGGCGAAACAGCGTTTGCTCTGCCGCCGAACGGAGTTAAAAGTTTTGCATAGGCTTGAGTGACATTTGCAACTCCCGCTTTAGCGGCCGCGTAAGAAATTGCGTCCGTTTGACCGTTGATTGAATGTCTGGAGGCGACATTTACCATTATTCCGCTCTTTTGTTTTTGAAAAATCTCAATAACGAATTTTGAAACATTCATCACTGATACAAGATTTTGTTGAAGCGATTTAACCCATATATCAGACGAGCCGTTCCACTCATCGCCATCAATATATCGGCCGGCATTATTTATCAGTACATCAATCGTACCGAATTTTTTTATCGCTTCTTCAACAACATTTTTGGCATCATGTTCGTTGATTAAATTAGCCCGAACAACCAAAGATGCTCCACCGATTTGTCTTATTTCCCGCGCAACCTCATCTGCACCATTTTTATTTTCTTTATACGTAATAATAATATTCGCTCCATTTTTTGCGAACAACAAGGCCGTGGCTTTTCCAATCCCACTGGATCCGCCAGTTATTAAAATTGTTTTGTCTTTGAACATATTACGAAGTGGGTGTTGGGGGATTCGAACCCACGACCCTCGCGATGTAAACGCGATGCTCTAACCAACTGAGCTAAACACCCAATTTTATTTCATTTTTTTATACACGAAAAAAGTAATCGTGTCAAACGTCAAATCATCGTGTTTTCGTATCTTTCGAACTTTTCGTATTTCGCACATTTTATCTATTCCTTCTTCAACCCTTTTGCAAAATCCACAAAACCATCCACGTCTTTTTTCTCGGCCATCCAATACCACCATTCGGCGCCCCAAAGATAAGCACGCGGAAATCCAACTCTTTGCGCGTAATCTACGTTTTTCTGAAATCGTTCAAGACTCATGGATTTATATTGATCGGCCAAGTCCATATTTTTTACATCCTGATTATCCACCCACGGCTCGGCCTGCAATTCGCTGATAAACGCATTCTCGGTCTTTTGTCCGGTAAATAATAATTTTGCCCGATAGAACAATGGCGATAACCAATCGTAAGAAACATAACCAAGATATTCATTCCAAACCGTGCGATACATGGTGGTGCCAAATAAATCCGCGGCTTTGGCCGTATGACGCCAGCTACTTAATTCACCGCTGTCGGTAATGATAATTTTGTGATTCGCATCAAGCGATTTCACACTGACAATTTCCGAGGAGAGCATGGCCGTGTTAAAAAACCTGCATTCGCCGAATTTGAGGAGCGGCTCATTTTCCACTTGCCAAATTTCCAAAGCCGGATGGTCTTTGTACTGGTCCACCGTGGCTTTGATAAATCTTTTGATTGCCGCTTTGTATTCATTATCCGATAAGTCGTTGGCCCAAGCTGGCGCGTGGCACTCGGGCCAACGCGGAATTTTTTGCCCGACCGCCAACGTCACCCTCGCCCCGCTCGCCGCGGCCGCGTCCATCAATTTATTCAAAGATGAAAAATCATAAATGCCGCGAGTCTTTTCTATCTCATCCCATTGCGCGGACAAACGAATATATTTAAAATTCCACTTATTCAAAATTGTGTCAAAAACTTTATTAGAATCAAGGCCAAGATAGGCGGCATATTCTGAATTAAAACTCACGCCGTAAATTTGATTGGCATTGCGCTGGCGCGAAAAAAATTCCAGAACGATTATCCCGACGGTAAGAACCGCAATAATCACCAGCCACATAATAATTTTTTTTATTTTCATATTAATAATGCCAATCCGATACCAATAACAAACACGGCGGCGAGCTCTTGGATAATTTCACTCGGGCCGTAATCCTCTTTGATAAAATTTGGTAAAAATTTGGACAAAACCAGCATGCCAATGACAATCACCGCGTATTGCAAACCGGCCAGCGCGTTGACAATGGTCACACTGCCAAGCGAGATCGCCCACTGAATCAACACCACGCCCAACACCGACAACACGCGGTTAACAGCAATTGCCGCCGCTTTACCATGTGAACTATTTTGCGCCGTTGATTCAATTTTTTTATTGTGGCCGAATGAAAACATACTTTTGGCCGCGACCCGCACCGCCGGACTAAATAATAGCAACAAAGAAAATATACCAAAAAATCCGCGCGTCCAAATTAAGCCGCCGACAAATCCGCATTGCGTATAAATATATTTTGAAGCCACGTGAGAAATGGCAAACAGCAAACCGGAAAACACGGCCCAAGTCATACCCGCGTGCCAACCGCGATGATTGGAACTTTTTTCATGCGAAATCAGAAGCGAACCAACCACCAAAAAACCAAAGGCGAAAAGCGAGCGCGCGTCAAAAGTCTCACCTAAAAAAATTGAACTCAAAATAAAAACAAACACCGCCACGGCCGCGCCGTTCAGAGGCCCGGCATGAGATACTTCGCTCCGCTGGAACGCTAAATACATGGCCCACAAGGCGAAAGCAAAAGAAAATCCGGCGGTAAAAGTTATGCTCCAATCAAATAAATTTGTCGGATGACCAAAACCGAAAAAAGCCAACAATAAAATCGGCAAAACACAAACGGAAGAATAAAAAACAAAAACCGAAGCGCGGCTCACGGCTTTTTCCAAAATATATTTATCCAAGATATTGACCGCGGCCAAAGCCGCGTAGCCGATGACGGCAATTAAAAGCCACATAATACGAAGTTTGTAAAGTTATAAAGTTTATAAAGTTAGTAAAGTTTAACCGCGCCGAAATAATCTATAAAGTTTTTATCAAACCCGAAAGCATCTTTGATATTTCTATTGTCTGCAAACACCACTTATCAAATTTATCTTTATTTATATAATTCAATTTTACCGCCAAATAGCACATTGAACGAACTTCAGCGCACGATCCCTTTGCGATAAACAGAAAATTAATAAATTCTTTATTTGTTTTCCTCTCAAATCCTTCAGAAATATTATTCATTATGGATACTGCCGCGCGTTGTATTTGATCACGAAAACTATAATCTCGACAATCCCGAAAAGTTTCGTAAACTTCAATAACCAACGCACCGCTTTTCTGCCAAGCGACAATATCCTCAAATTTAAAAAATTTCATACCCTCCCTTGCTTATCACTTTATAAACTTTATGAACTTTATAACTTTATGAACTTCATTTCCGCGCAAATCACGGCATTGCGCATTAGCTTGGCCACGGTGATGGGGCCGACTCCGCCCGGCGTTGGTGTGACAAGCGCGCCTTTTTTATCCAGTCCAGCCACATCGGCATCGCCCGAGGCCTTGCCATTGGCAAAAGAAAAACCTGCGTCAATCACCGCCGCTCCCCTTTTAACCATTTTTGGCGTGATTAAATTTTGCACACCCGCGCCCGAGACAATAATATCCGCCGCCAAACAAATTTTATTTAAATTTTTCGTGGAGTGATTGCAAACGACCACAGTCGCTTTGGAATTCATCAGCATCATCACGAGCGGTTTGCCCACGAGAAGGCCTGAACCGATGACCACGACATTTTTGCCAAGTAAAGAAATTTTCAGATCCTTAATTATTTCCAAAATCGCGCCGGCGGTCGGCGGTTCCACCAAATTATTGCATAGGATCAAGCGTCCCAAACTGATATCAGACAAGCAATCAATATCTGTCTCCGGCAGTAAGCACGACAAGGCTTTGTAAGTATCCAAATGTTTGGGCAATGGCAATTGCAAAATAATGCCCGAGGTATTTTTATTATTTTGGGCGCGTAAAATTTCCGACTGCAAATCGGTTTGCTTAATGTTTTTCGGCAAACGTTTTAATTCAAAATCAAAACCTAACTTCTTGGCCAATTTTTCTTTTTGGCGAACATAAACCTCGGACTCGGATAAATTACCAACCAAAAACACCACCACGCGCGGTTTGATTCCGCGCGCGCGCAATTTGTTCACTCGCAAAGCCGTTTGCTTGTTTAATTTGTCCGCGATTTTTTTACCGTCTATGAGCATAGTGCGATACCAATATGCGAATGCATGCGAATACTACAAATATTCGTATAATTAGTATGAATTCGTATATTTGCATCGCATTTACAAATAAAATTATAGCATAAAGCCCGCAAACAGGCAAATATTTTTTGCTAAAATTAGACCAAAGTCAAGTTTTCAATGCACCACTTTATTAAATACTTCGTTCGGCGTTTGGTAGTTTAAACACTTCCTCGGCCGGTTATTTAGCTTCTCTTGGATTAGATAAATATCCTCATCCGTCATTTGG
>Ga0265297_10000238_pt1 | contig 185998 bp, 166 predicted proteins | sample Munlanlwell13791_FD_192502 | JGI IMG/M metagenome (GOLD analysis project Ga0265297, IMG submission 192502) | Leachate microbial communities from a municipal landfill in Southern Ontario, Canada - Leachate well 137-91 | ecosystem: Engineered > Solid waste > Landfill > Unclassified | place...
TTACCTGTGTATCCAAATCAATATCTCCTTTTTGGACTAGGTAATATAAAGCACCAAGTATCGGAAGTTTATTGACCGATGCTCCGGTAAAGATGAGATTTTCATTGATACTGACCGTAAAATCATTTTGCAGGTCTTTAACGATAACAGAATATTGGGGAATAGAATTATTGATTGTTTCCCGGATGATTTTTTTCAGGTCATCAGGATTTTTCTTTTTGGTGAGTGCTGGCAGGTTGAAGGAAAATAGTTCCTTTTGCGGAATTGGAGAAACAATTTTTGTTGAGGGTCTGAATAGAAGCAGTAAGAACAAAGAAATAATACTCATTACGAACACTGTTTTTATGATTCTTCTTTTTTTCAAATCGGGGCGATTTTTGTCAAATTCAACATCATTGTAATAATTCATTGGCAAATTGTACCACAGAAAGAGTATTTTTGAACTGAAAAGTTGGACTTAAGCTATGGATGGAAAATGGAGGTGTTTTTCGATTGTTTCCAGTCTTTCTTCATGACTAGATAATTTATTGGAATTGAGCACTTGTTCCTGCTGGTAAGTTTGGATGGATCCAGCAATTTTATCGACAGACACCATGATTTTATCGAGCGTATCCAGACGATGTTTGAGACCTCCAAGGTCTTTCAAATTTTGTTCATTTTCCCGAAGAATTCTCCCAACGTCATCCAACTGATCCAATGCTTTTTGATTCCGGTCGATCTTTTTGGAAATATCATCCAACTGATCCAATGCTTTTTGATTCCGGTCGATCTTTGTTGAAAGCATCTGTATATCCTGCTTGGTTACAAGCTTAGACTCAGCAGTAGTAGTATGTCGATTACTAGATTTTTTTGTACTTCTCATGAGGAAACTATACCACAGGAGATGATGTAGTTGTCAAATAAAAAATGAGTATCGCGTATCGGATTTGAACCGATGATTTGCTGGATGAGAACGAGCTGTCCTACTACAAACTAGAACAAGTACAGTTTGTAGTAGCCGTAAATCGTACTTGTTCTGATTTACGGCTAGGCCTTACTCTGTAGCGCGTACCGGATTCGAACCGGTGGTTTGCTGGATGAGAACCAGCTGTCCTGGGCCGCTAGACGAACGCGCCAAAAGTATATTTCAGCATTAATTTTAATGTCCTTTTCCCTTGTGTAGTTTTTAAATATTTTTCTCTTTCCCGTGCATCTTTTTCCGAAACAAATGCCTCATAATAAATGAGTTTTATTTCTCCCATTCTTGCTGTCGTGTGAGTCTTTTTTTGTTGATGTTCTTGTATTCTTCGCTTAAGATCAGTTGAAAATCCTGTATATAATTTTCCGTCACGTCGACTTATTAAAATGTAGACATAATACATATATGTCTTAAGGCCGCTACCATGTACCAGTGCAAGCACGGTACATGGCCCCGTATGGTGCTTTGCTCTCATACGGGGGACGAACGCGGCATGGCAATTTTAGCCTCAGAATCGCATTTCTGAAGTTGTTTCATTGTATCAGCTTCCTCTTGACAGCTCAAGCGTGGTGGGGTACACTTTTTGAGGTTATTTTGTTTTATAGAGGTTATTTTAGGTATAAAACACTCCCCAGACAAAAGCATGGTGCTACAGGGGAGATTTTTTTTCAGATAACTATGAATACAAATCATCAACAATTATTGACTCAAGAGGGTCTGAAAGCTCTGAAAGATGAGCTTGAGGAGTTAGTGAAAGTCAAACGTCCGGCAACGGTTACGAGGCTGGCTGATGCCCGTGAAGCAGGAGACCTCTCCGAAAACAGTGAATATGTCGCAGCTAAACAGGATCTGGCATTTATTGACGGAAGAATTGCCGAACTTGAAGATATCATCCGGCTTGCTAAAGTTGCAGGTCCTACAGTGAGCGGGCAAATAGGTGTCGGTTCCCGAGTAACAGTTCATGTAAACGGAAAACAAGATGAGTTTACTCTTGTCGGTGAATGGGAAGCAGATCCTATGAAAAAGAAAATTTCTCACGAATCGCCGTTGGGAAAAGCCCTTCTTGGGAAAAAGGTAGGAGATATTGCTGAATTTGAAGCACCGGTTGGGAAAATTAAATACAAGATTTTAGAGATCGGCTAGATAGTATATAATAACCTCATGCCGACTATTACTGATCTTCGTCAAACCCGCATCGATAAGCTGGAATCTCTGAAAAAAAAGGGAATTGATCCATATCCACCGACTGCTCAAAGGGATCATCGTATTTGTGATGCAAGAAAAGAAGATGGTACGACTGTTGCATGTGTTGGGAGAGTGATGGGAAAACGGGGACACGGAAAAATATATTTTTTTGATCTGAAGGATGAGAGCGGATCAATACAGGTGGTATGTAAGGCAGATGTACTTGCTCCTGCTGTTTTTTCACTTTCTGAAACTCTCGATATTGGAGATTTTATTAGCGTTAAGGGAATGGTAGGAAAAACACAGGCAGGCGAGATATCAATTATCGCTGATGTTATAACACTCCTTAGTAAATCGTTAAGACCTCTTCCAGATCAGTGGTATGGGTTGAAAGATGTAGAAGAACGATATAGGAAGCGATATGTGGATTTACTTCTCAATCCATCAGTGAGACAAGTGCTGGATGCACGCTTTACTATGGAACGGGCTATTCGGACATTTCTTTGGGATGAAGGATATACTGAAGTAGAGACCCCTATTCTTCAACCTCTGTATGGAGGAACCAATGCAAAGCCATTTACGACACATATGAATGCGCTGGATACGGATTTTTATCTCCGTGTTGCACCAGAGTTATATCTGAAACGCTTAATCGTTGGCGGGTATGAACGAGTGTTTGAGATTGCACGGAATTTTAGAAATGAGGGGATAGATCTGACTCATCAACCGGAATTTACCATGATTGAGTATTATGAAGCATATGCAGATTATAACCGTATCATGGATTTAACTGAAGACCTTATTAAACACGCAGCTCAAGCCGTTAATCATAATTATATAGTGCAAATCCATGATCATACGATTGATATTTCAGGAAAGTGGAAAAGAATGACGATTGATGAGGCGCTTCAAGAATATGCGGATATTTCATGGGATGAAATTACAGACGATGAAATTATGCGACTCTGTGAACAGCATGCAATAATTGTTCAAGGAGAAAAAACTCGTGCAAAAACACTTTTTGCTCTTTATGATCACTTGGTAACGCCACAACTTATTGATCCTACGTGGGTAACGGACTATCCGCGTGATGTCAGCCCCTTGTCACGTGCCCATCGGCTTAAACCTGATCGCGTTGAGCGATTCGAGGGATATGTTGGTGGTAAAGAAATTTGCGATGGATGGAGTGAAATTATCAGTGGATTAGAACAACGTATTCGTTTTGAATCTGAACAGAAAAATATGCGGGCAGGTGACACTGAAGCGCAACCACTTGATGAAGAATTTATTGAAACTTTGGAATATGGATGTCCTCCACTTGGAGGCATAGGAATCGGTATAGATAGACTTTGTATGCTTCTTACGAATACATGGGCTATACGGGAAGTCATTGCATTTCCAACCCTCCGGCCGGAAGTTAGAAATGAGAAACAAGAAAAAGACGAGTCATTCTGGCAAACGAGTCAACGAGTGCGTCCAGAATCTGATTCTGGAGTCGTCCTGAAAAGCAGGACTCCCCAGACTGACAAAACGCGGTATATGGATTTGGGTATTTCATACCCAGATGCTCAGAAATTACTTGAAGAATATATTAAAGATCCGGTAACACGGATGCATTGTATAGAATCAGAAGCGATTATGCGGACACTTGCCGGGCATTTTAAAGAGAATGAAGAACAGTGGGGAATTATTGGGCTCCTTCATGATATCGATTGGGAACTTACAAAGACTGACACGAAGCAACACTGTATCAAATGTGTAGAAATTCTCAAATCCCATGGAGGAACCGAGTTTCTTATTGATACTATTCAATCTCATGGTTTTGGTCAGGGATTCGGAGACGATTATTATGGTCCCCCGGAATTTAAAGGAAAGACGAGGGAAACAACTATTCAACATGCGCTTGCTGCTGCGGAAACGCTCACTGGTCTTATTATTGCAACCACACTTATTCAACCGGATAAAAAACTTTTAAGTGTAAAATCTGAATCACTGATAAAAAAATATAAAAACAAAGCATTTGCCGCTAATTGCCGAAGAACAATTATTGCAGAGTGCGAACAAATCGGGCTTCCCATTGATCAGTTCCTAGGGTTAGGCTTGAAAGCACTTCAGGACATCCACGAAAAGTTGGGATTGTAATGTGTCGTCATTCTGGTAAGTCCGGCTTTACCGGACGCATCCAGAATCGGATTCTGGACAAACCAGAAGACAGTATGAAATGTGGATATGTATATATAATGGCGAATGACAGACCCACTCTATATATTGGAGTTACAAGTAATCTCATCCAGCGAGTATATCAACATAAAAACAACGCAGATCCAAACAGCTTTACTGCAATATATGGACTTCATAAGCTTATATATTATGAATCGTTAGATACCATTGAACAGGCAATTATTAGAGAAAAGCAAATGAAAGATTTTGATAGAGTTGATAAATTATTATTGATTAAGAAATATAATCCAACATATGAAGATTTGTATGATACGATTCTGGACAAGCCAGAATGACAGATTAGAAAACGAAAGAAATTATAGTCTGTTGTCATTCTGGTAAGCCCGGCTTTACCGGGCGTATCCAGAATCTGGAGTTTTAGATTCTGAATAAGCATACCTGCAGGCAGGCAGACCAGAATGATAAATTTTATGAAGAAATTGCTTGTTGCCACGACCAATCTTGCGAAGCTTGAAGAAATTCGAGACTGTCTTTCAGATCTAGCTATTGACTGTGTTGGTTTGAAAGATATTGGGATTATTCAATCAGTTGAAGAAACCGGTAAAAATTTTGAGGAGAATGCAATCCTAAAAGCACGGGCATATCGGGAGATTTCCGGCCTGCCGACTCTTGCCGATGATGGGGGGCTTGAAATTGATGCTCTTAACGGGGAGCCGGGAGTCCATTCACACCGCTGGATTCATACAAATAGAGAAGATGAGGATGAAGAATTGATTGTCCATGTTATTGAAAAAATGAAAGGTTTACCCAGTACTCGTCGTGGAGCACAGCTTCGATTAGTTCTGGCATTTGTTGATAATAACGGGGAAGTCCATACGAGTGAAGGGATTATACGTGGAGTTATAGCTGAAAAACCATCGGCGTATCGGAGAAAAGGATTCCCCTACCGGTCGCTTCTCTATCTTCCTGAACTTCATAAATTTTATAACCATGACGAATTGGATAAAAAGGAAAATGAAGCGTATAATCATAGAAGGAAAGCACTGGAAAAACTGAAACCGATTATACAAGAATTATTGGTATAAATCCTAAATTCTAAATATCCAAAATATCGAACGTTTTAAATTTTTGATATTTCTTTTTTTAGCATTATTTAGGATTTTGTGCTTAGAAATTAGGATTTAATCTATGTTAGATATCAACTTTATCCGCCAAAATCTTGACCTCTGCAAAGAAGCTGCGAAGAATAAAAACCGTGCTGTTGATTGGAATGGGTTGCTCGCAGCAGACAGTAGAAGAAGACAGCTTATTATAAAAATTGAAGAGCAGCGTGCCAAAAGAAATAAAGTGGGAAAACTGGAATTGGAAGAAGAGAGAAGAAAAGCCCGGGTCATGAAAGAAGAAATGAGAAATTCCGAAGAAGAACTCCGCGCTGTTGAGAAGACACTCAATGAAATTTTACTCACTGTGCCCAATATCCCTCATGAAAGCGTACCTATTGGGAAAGACAGTTCAGACAATGTTGAAGTACGGAAGTGGGGAACACCGAAGAAATTTGATTTTCCGGTGAAAGACCATATGCAGCTTGGAAGAGATTTGGATCTTATTGATTTTGAGCGGGGAACCAAAGTATCAGGATTTCGGGGATATTTCCTAAAAAATGAAGGAGCACATTTGGAGCTTGCAGTACTCTGGTATGCATTCCAAAAACTTTCTAGCCGTGGATTTACTCCGATGATTGCCCCGTCGCTCGTTCGGGATTTTACCTTGTTTGGCAATGGTCAATTCCCATGGGGGAAAGACGAAGTGTATAGCTTGGAAAAGGACAACCAATTTTTGGCCGGTACCGCGGAGGTACCTATCACGTCCTACTATGCTGACGAGATATTGAAGGAAGAGGAATTGCCAAAGAAATTTGTTGCGTTTTCCCCTTGTTTCCGGCGTGAAGCAGGAAGCTATGGGAAGGACACGAAGGGATTGTACCGCCTGCATCAGTTTAATAAGGTTGAACAGGTTATAATTGCGCGGAATAACGAGAAGGAGTCTCTCGTATTATTGGAAGAACTTTTAGCAAACGCTGAAGAAGTGCTTCAGGATTTAGAGCTTCCATACCGTGTACTTTCAATGTGTACGGGTGACATGGGTGAACCACAGGTAAAAAAATACGATATTGAGACTTGGATGCCCGGAAGATCTGCATATGGAGAAACCATGTCCGATTCCTTTATGGGTGATTTTCAAGCGAGAAGGCTAAAAATCCGATATAAAACAAAAGACGGTAAGACGCTTATCTGTCACACGCTTAACAATACTGCTATCGCCAGTCCGCGGATTCTTATTGCAATACTTGAGAATTATCAGGAAAAAGATGGATCTGTACGGATTCCGAAGGTTCTTCAACCGTTTATAGGAAAAGAAATCATTAAACGATAAATCCATATGTCTTGGAAATCGTATATTTTTCCCCAAACTATTCTTATTACCTCCTCGCCATACAATCATCATATCCGTATCAATGAAGAATGCGGTAGGATGAAACTCTTAGTGAATACGTCTCCGCAATCAGGAAAATATATCGAATGGTTATGGCAAAAAACCCTTGATCATTTCCATGTTTTTCATTCATTCGATTCCCGAAATTTAAGAAGTTCCAATTCCGGGAATCGAATGATTAACGCCCTTATTTTAGGTCTAGGAGGAGGAACACTTCTTACCATGCTGGCTCGTCGTCTTCCTGGAATCAAACTCACCTGCGTGGACATTGATCCGACTATTATTGCCCTTGCGAAACAATACTTCCATGTTGATACGATCCCAAACCTTATAATTATTGAAAGCGATGCAGAAACATTTGTAAAAAAAGAAGTAAGCCGCAAACATACCTATGATCTTGTTGTGATCGATCTGAGTTTCGGTAGGGATATTCCACCATTTGTTACTGAAAAATCCTTTCTTACTCAAATATATTCTGTAATTACACCAACCGGAACCCTCCTTATTAATTATTTACGGGAAAAGGAATATAGGAAAAAATCAGATGATTTATTTCCGGTTCTTCAGAATATATTTCCGAGTATTTCAGATTTTGAGATTGCCAACAACCGTTTCTTCTACTGCTTACTTCGTCATTCCCGCGAAGGCGGGAATCCATAGTGACTATTCTCTGGATTCCGAATAACCCTTCGGGCTTCCGGAATGACATACTGAGTGCTCGCAAATGAGGCTGAAATTGTGGTATTATAAAGACCATGTTTGGATTTTTAGGAAAACTATTGGACAGCAATGAGAAAGAGATTACGAAGCTCCGGAAGCTTGTTTTGGAGATTAACTCCTTAGAAGATGAAGTCCGAAAATTAAAAGATGAACATTTTGTTCAAAAAACTGCTGAGCTGAAAACAAAACTCACTGATGGGGCGCTTCTTGATGACCTCCTTCCCATGGCTTTTGCACTTGTCCGGGAAGCATCCCGACGGGTAAATAGCGAACGGCACTATGATGTACAACTTATGGCTGCTTCAGCACTTCACTTCGGGAGAGTTGCAGAGCAGCGAACCGGGGAAGGAAAAACATTATCTGCCATTCCGGCGCTTTATCTTAATGCATTATCCGGACAAGGAGCGCATCTTGTCACGGTGAACGATTACCTGGCACGGCGGGATGCAGGATGGATGGGACCGATTTTTCATATGTTGGGGATGAGTGTGTCAGCGATTATCAGCGATCAGTCATTTCTTTATGATCCGGACTTTATTGATGAGCATGCAGGAGATTTCCGTATCCGGCATCTCAAACCAATTACCCGGAAAGAAGCCTATCAGGCAGATGTAACCTATGGAATTAACAGCGAGTTTGGATTTGATTACCTGCGAGATAACATGGTGTCCGACCCATCGCAACTTACCCAACGGGAATTCCACTATGCAGTGGTTGATGAAGTAGATTCGGTCCTTATAGATGAAGCCCGCACACCTCACATCATTTCAGCTCCGGATATGGAAGCGACACATAAGTACTATGATTATGCCAAAATGGTTGAAAAGCTTACTGCCGTCACGGATTACGCAATTGATGAGAAAATGCGGACAGCGCATCTTACTGACCACGGAGTTATGAAGGTGGAGAAAATGATGGGGCTTGGGAATATTTATGAAGAAGATTTTGAAACCGTTCATCATTTGGAAGCAGCATTGAAAGCCCGGACGCTTTTTATACGGGATAAAGAATATATCGTGAAAGACGGGCAGGTCGTCATTGTTGACGAATTTACCGGTAGGCTTCTCACCGGGCGACGGTTTTCAGAAGGCATACATCAGGCAATTGAGGCAAAAGAAGGAGTTGCGATCCAGCAGGAAAGTAAGACTTTGGCAACCGTATCACTTCAGAATTATTTCCGGATGTACCAGAAACTTTCTGGCATGACGGGAACCGCAGCAACGGAGGCGGAGGAATTTAAGAAAATCTATAACCTCGATGTAGTCATTATCCCGACGAATAAAGATATGGTTCGGAAAGACTTTCCTGATAGTGTGTACAAAACTCCGAGAGCTAAATATGGAGCCATTGCCAATGAGATCGCAGAGCTTCATAAAAAAGGTCAACCGGTCTTAGTCGGTACGACATCGATTGATAAAAATGAAATTATCGGAGAACTTCTCAAACGGAAAGGGATTCCGCATCAACTCCTGAATGCAAAGAATCACTTGCAGGAAGCCCTCATTATTGCCCAGGCTGGAAAAAAAGGTGCAGTCACGGTTGCGACCAATATGGCAGGCCGGGGAGTCGATATTATTTTGGGTGGGTCTAAACCGGAGCAATATGAAATGGAAACAGTAAAGGATAAGAAAGAATTTGACAGAAAGATGAGCGAATGGAAAAAAGAACATGATGAAGTAGTCGCTCTTGGCGGACTTTGTGTCATAGGCAGCGAACGCCATGAAAGCAGGCGTATTGATAATCAACTCCGGGGACGTGCTGGCAGGCAGGGTGACCCGGGAATGAGCAGATTTTACGTGTCGCTTGAGGATGATATTATGAGACTGTTCGGCGGAGACCAGGTAGCGCGTCTTATGACGATGTTTAATTTGCCAGAAGACGTACCGCTCGAGCATCCGATGGTGTCGCGTGCTATTCAACAAGCACAAGTAAAAGTCGAAGGGTTTCATTTTGACTCACGGAAGCACTTAGTTGAATATGATGATGTCCTCAATAAACACCGGGAGATTATCTACCGTTTACGGAAAAAAGCACTCCTCTCAGAAGGTCAGAAAGAAAAAATGCTGGAGTATCTTGCTGGCGACGTCGAAACACTCGTCAACCTTCATGCAGGAGATGCCGGATCCATTGAGAGAGAACAGATAGTCAGTGAATTTGTCACAATTATTCCTTTTGATGAACTGTCTCAAAAACAGCTTATTACACAATTTTCCCAAATGCATACGGCAGGTGAAATCACGGAGTTTCTTACAAAACTTGCAACGGACATGTATGACAATAGGGAAAAGCAGATAACGCCCGAGGTCATGCGTCAGATTGAGCGCTGGGTGTCCCTTACTATCATTGATAATTTATGGATGGAACATTTGGAAGCAATTGATGACCTACGGGAGGGGATTGGACTCCGGGGATACGGTCAGCGTGATCCATTAGTTGAATATAAAAACGAAGCCTTTGGGATGTTTGAGCGGCTCGTATCAGCAATAGGGTCAGATATTTCTCACAGGATATTTAAGGTGCAGGTAAACATGCAGTCCTCAAATACCCCAAATATACCCAATCACTCTAATCTCCCTAATCACCCAAATAACCAAAATATCTCTCATCTCCCTAATATCCCCACTCTTCAAACAGAAACAGCAATCAGTAAAGCTGCCAAACAGATGCGGACAAATCAGGAATCCACTCCGCAACCTGTTAAAAATACAAAACAATTAGGAAGAAATGACCCCTGTCCCTGCGGTTCCGGAAAGAAGTGGAAAAAATGCCATTACCCAAACATACCGTTGGGAAAAAATTGATTGGTTTTTTAAACCAAGTCCGCGACATGAAAATATGCAATATGCAATATTAGGAAAAACTGGACTCAAGATATCAAGGATTGGATTTGGCGGATGGGGAATTGGTGGTGGTGCTCCGGTATTACGTTGGGCTGATATGTGGAAAGCAGATGATGCGTTATCTAAACAATCACTGCTTAATGCTTATGAACATGGTGTGAATTTTTTTGATACTGCTCTTGTTTATGCAGATGGCCATAGTGAAAGAATAATAGCAGAGACACTCAAAGATAAAGATATTATCATAGCTACTAAAATTCCTCCTAAGGATTGGCACTGGCCAGCAAGAAATAATGATATTAATGAAGTATTTCCTAAAGACTGGATTATTGAAAAAGCAAGGGAGAGTTATAGAAATTTAGGAAATAGAACTATTGATCTATTGCAACTTCATGTTTGGTTAGATACCTGGTTTGACTCAAAAGTTTGGAGAGAATCATTTCAGGAATTGAGGAAGGAAGGTATTGCAAAGTATTTTGGTGTCTCTGTTAATGATAACGATCCTAATTCTGCGCTAAAGTTAGTTGAATCTGGAGAAATCGATACTATTCAGGTTGTTTACAACATCTTTGATCAAGCACCGAGAGATAGATTATTTCCACTTGCCCGTAAGAACAATATTGGTGTTATCGCTAGAGTACCATTGGATGAAGGTTCACTTAGCGGTGTCTTTACTACAGAAACTACATTCAATGATTGGCGAAAAGATTACTTTACTCCAGAAAGATTAAAGATAATAGTTGAAAAATTGGATGCAATAAAAAAACAATTAGTTACTCAATCGCGTACCATGGTTCAGATTGCGTTGAAATACTGTTTGTAGGAAAACGGTGCTGACGTTGCGATAGTGGGAATGAGAAATCCGAGTCACGTAGATGAAAATATAAGGAGTCTCGATGTAAAATTTACCCAAGATGAAATTATTTTTTTAAATAATCAACGTTGGATTAGAAATTTTTATCCTGAAGATATATAAAATTACACATACCTGTACCTGATGTGCGTAAAAAATAATCATGGGATCAAAGAAAATTGCATTATTTGAAGGGAAGAAAATTCGTCGCTTCTGGGATGAAAAGCAGGAGAAATGGTATTTTTCTGTCGTGGATGTTGTTGCTGTTTTAACAGACAGCGTCAGCCCATTATCTTATTGGAGAAAACTGAAACAGCGTCTCAAAGAAGAAGGGAGTGAAACCGTGACAAAATGTCACGGGTTGAAGATGTTAGCAGCAGATGGAAAGATGCGTTTTACTGATACAGCAGATACGGAAGTATTATTGCGCATTATTCAGTCAATTCCATCTCCAAAAGCAGAGCCATTAAAACTGTGGTTGGCAAAAGTCGGATACGAACGGATTCAGGATATTGCTGATCCGGAAAGATCGGTAAATAGATCTCGATTGTATTGGCAGAAATTAGGGAGAAGTGAAAAGTGGATACAACAACGCATGATGGGTCAGGAAACAAGAAATAAACTAACGGATTATTGGAAAAATCATGATGTGAAAGAGAAAGATGAATATGCGATATTAACCAACATTATTCACGAAGAATGGAGCGATGTGACAGTTAAAAAACATAAAGAATTGAAAGGGTTGAAAACCGAAAATTTACGTGATCACATGACTGAAGCAGAGCTTATCTTCACTGCTCTTGCTGAACTTTCAACACGGCAGATTGCAGAAAGCGACCAAACAAGGGGACTAGAGGAAAATAAAGTACCTGCAAGAAAAGGTGGAAAGATTGCTAGACACGCCCGTTTGGAGTTAGAACACAAAACTGGACGAAAAGTAGTAACGGGAGAGAATTACAAAAAACTAGCTGGAAGAATCCAACCGTAAGCATGCGGAAGTATTTTAATAGCATTTTCTCTGCAGAATGGTTTATTGTATACTTTTAATATTATGAAAATCACAGTTTTAGTAGATAACAATACTCTTATTGACCGATATTTTTACGGAGAACCCGGAGTTTCGTATTATATTGAAGATGAGGGAAAAACAATTCTTTTTGATGTTGGATATTCTGATGCATTCCTTCGAAATGCACAAAAGATGAATATAAGTTTTCATACTCTAGATTTTTTAGTATTGAGCCATGGACATTTAGATCACACTTGGGGGTTAGACCATCTAGTTAAATTTTATTCAGAGGCTAGCAATGAAAAACAATCTATACGGAAACCTAGAATAGTCGCTCACCCCCTTGTTTTTAAAAGTAAAATTTTTGATGGTGAAGAAATAGGAACTCTCATATCTGAGGAAAAAATATCTCAACACTTTAAATTGGAATTATCTATGAAACCTGTTTGGATAAGTGAACAATTAGTTTATTTAGGGGAAATTCCTCGGACGAATGATTATGAAAACAAACGATCAATTGGAATGGTTGTGTATGAAGATAATCAAGAACAAGATTATCTAAAAGATGATTCAGCTCTCGTATACAAATCAAAAAATGGTTTAATTATTATTACTGGATGTTCGCATTCAGGGATCTGTAATATTATTGATTATGCGAAAAAAGTATGTCATGAAGAGAAAGTGGCAGATGTTATCGGTGGTTTCCACTTATTAAATCCGGATAAAAATGTTCTTGAGAAGACAATAGATTATTTTTCATATTTGAAACCAGGAACCACGCACCCTTGTCATTGTACAGACCTCAAAACTAAAATAGCGTTATCAAATATTGTCCCTGTTGAAGAGGTTGGAGTTGGAATGACCTTGCAGTATGCTTAGTTGTTCAATATTTAGTTTGTCTATTTTTAATGGTAGAGAAATGTTGGGGTAGAAAAATATATTAAATTGAGTATACTAATAATAGAGTATGTTAGGCGCAATTCTTGTCATTCTTATTATTCTTGCTATAACCGGATACTTACCTGTCATGGGGCTTACGATTCCCAATGTCGTTTTTCTTACACTCAATAATCATCCAATTACGCTTTGGAATGTATTGATATTCCTTGTGGTTATTTGGGCGATAGAAATTCTCCCAAGACCATTTCGGGAGATTGCGATGGTACTCCTTGCGGTTTGGGTGCTTTCAGTCATAGGTATTATTGCGGTTTCAGGACTTTCCAATCTACTCGTCGTTGTAATTGTGATTGGTATTATTTTTTCGATGGTAAACACCAGGAGATGGTAATCTTCAAGCACTTTTTTTCTTCGCAATCACGAGGTAATTCATTGGATATTTCGTTGGTTTTGTCCATTGTGTAGGAAGGTGAGAAAGAAGAGTGCCGAAAAGCATGAGGAAAGCGATAACGAGTTTTTTCGGGAATCGCAAAAAATACCGGTTGCACGTCCCTTCCAGATAAAATGCAATCATAGTCAGGTTGGAGGAAATCCAATCGCCTTCTTCTTTGAGAGTGATAATAGTAAATCCATTATGGTTAAGAAGATTATTTAGTGCGTATTTGGTGAAACGGTAGTAATCATTGGGTTCTTCGTGGAGCGCTGCTACCAGTGGAGCAGTCAATATAAGTACGCCATCCTTTTTTAAGAGAGTATTTATTTTTTTAAGGAGAATATTTGGATCCGGGACGTGTTCAATGACTTGTGTGCAAAGAATAGTATCAAACGTATGTGAAGGGATATGAGCGGTAAAAAAATCCTTTTTTATGTCTGCAAGAGGAGAGTATGTATCAATTCCTATATATTCATTTATTTTTTTACTAAATAGTGATTGATATGGTTTGCTCCCACATCCGATGTCTAGAAGTTTTCCTTTGGCAAATCGCGAGGCATAGGAGATATCACGCCAGAGGATATCTTTAATAATTTTATCCGGATCAAACCATGATGCATGAGGGTGACGCATATAATTGATTGAATAATACATCTTTCTTTTTCGGATAAAATATATCATTTTTTCTTGGACCCGCAATTCGCTTGTCGTCACTGCGAAAAAATGACATATTTTATCCTTGTATATTGTCTAGAATGGTATATAACGCGGTGCCACTAAAAGCTTCTTGACTTTCGGGTTTTGTTCGGATATACCAAAGATAGTTCTATATAATTTTTCCTTTTGCATATTTTATTTGTTCGGGTTTATGCTGAGTAATTTAGTGAGAAACTGATGTGTCGAAGCATATGATTCAGAAAATACATGCGCCTATTTCTGTGGCTTTTGTCTATAATCATCTGAAGCAGGAAGTGCATCCGGTGAAGATATGTTGGGAAGGAAGGCAGTATACTGTTACTACCATTGGCCTTCACCATACAGTACGGGATGGACGCACCCTATTCCATATATTTTCTGTAGAAACCGCATCACTATTTTTTAAATTAGCATTAAATACAGAATCTCTTCATTGGAGTGTGGAGGAAATTGCAGATGGGGAACCTAATTAATCCGCTATCACTACCATTTAATCCTAAAAAACCAACCATTATGCATGTGGATCTTAATTCCTGTTTTGCGTCTGTTGAGCAGCAGGCAAATCCAAAATTGAGAGGGAAGCCTGTAGCGGTAGCTGCATATGACAGCCCCAGAGGGTGTATTATCGCTCCCTCGATTGAAGCAAAAGAAAAGGGTGTTACGGTGGGCATGCGGGTCAGAGACGGAAAAATGCTCTGTCCAAACCTCATAGTTCTTACTCCTGATCCTCCAAAATATAGAAATATTCACATCCGTTTACGAAAAGTATTGGAAACATATACGGATCATATAACTCCAAAATCCATTGATGAGTTTGTATTGGATCTGGAAGGATACCCGTCACAGAAGAGAGGAATGAGAGTTGTTGCGAAGGAAATAAAAGAGAGAGTGAGAAAAGAGATTGGTGAATGGTTAAGGATTTCTATCGGTATCGGACCGAATCGTTTTTTGGCAAAAACCGCAGCCGGACTCCATAAACCTGATGGATTGGATGTGATTGATAACACAAATGTTGAGGAGATATATAAAAGTTTACCCTTAATGAAGTTGTGTGGCATAAAGGCAAACAATATCGCACGGTTAAACCAGCAGAATATATTTACGACAATGGATTTTTATCAGGCTCCCATCTGGAAGCTGAAAGCTGCGTTTGCAAGCGTGGTGGGATATTACTGGTATGTGAGGCTCCACGGACGGGAGGTTGATGACGTAGAGTTTGAACGGGGAAGTTTTGGAAATTCCTACGCACTTCCTGATACGCGGAGTACTCCAGAAGAAATATCTCCGATTCTTATGAAACTCGTGGAAAAGGCGAGTTTTCGGATGAGGACTCATGGATATAGAGCAAAGGGCGTCCATGTGTCAGTACTCTATCGGAGTAGAATGCATTGGCATCACGGGACAACAGTTCCAGAACACATCTTTGACAGTCGGGATGTGTATAAAATTGCATTCCGTACACTTTTGAAAAGCCCATACAGAGAACCAGTTGCCAATATTGCAGTGTCGCTGTTTTCTTTGGAAAAGTCACTCTACTCTCAAGAGCATTTATTTACTGATATGGGAAAAAAAGAGAAATTGACCCAAGCAGTTGATGCAGTCAATCAGAAATGGGGGAATTTTGTTATTACACCAGCCCGCATGATGGGGCTTTCAGATAAAGTCATTGACCGCGTGGCTTTTGGGAATATTAAGGAGCTGGAAGATAGTATTATAATGCACAATGAATAATGTAAAATAAATAATAATAAAATATTTTTTTATTGTGTATTATTCATTATTAATTATTCATTGAATTGACTATGTGCGGCCGTTTTGCACTATCAACCAATACTGAAACATTGAAGAAGCGGTATAACAATCCGCAGATGGAGATAGAATTGTTTCCAAATAACAATATTTCCCCCGGTATGATGATACCGGTCGTGATTGATTCGAATGGAATTCAGATTGAACAAATGAAATGGGGACTTGTCCCTTCATGGGCAAAAGATCCAAAAGTCGGCATGCGGCTTATAAACGCCCGCGCTGAAACCGTTGCCGAGAAACCGGCATTCAGAAAATTATTCGCAACGCGCCGGTGCCTCATTCCGGCAACAGGTTTTTATGAATGGGAGCATAAAGAAGATGGATTAAAAGTTCCGTATATCATACGAGTAAAAAATCAGGAAATCATAAGTCTTGCAGGACTGTGGGATGAATGGTTGGACGCGGAAAAATATCCTCTGAGAACGTGTACTGTTATCACAACAGAGGCGAATAATCTTTTAAAACCAATTCACGAGCGTATGCCGGTTATTCTTAGTAACGAACAAGAGGCTTTATGGTTATCTGAAACTCAACGCCCGGAAAAGTTACAAGCATATCTTCAACCATATGATACGAGCGATATGGAGATAAAAAGTTAAAAAATATCCTTCAAACGTGAGAGCCAAAAAGTTGTTTTCGGACTTCCGATTCATCCTTAATAGTGAGAAGTTTTATTGTAGATGTGGAAAGTGTGGTTTGTATTTCATCTGATATCTCAGTTTGAGAAAGAAGAGAAAGGATTACTTTTTCATCATCATCTCCTGCGATTCTGTTAATATTAAGCTTTTTACATTTCGTACAAACGTGGACTACCATAATTTCCCCTTGTTTTACTTTTCCGTATTTATCCAATCCTTCTTGTTTGAATGTTAATCCTACTGGTTCCATAGGAGCCTGACACAGTGATTTTCTGTCTCCGGGTGTTTTGTCATCGACGTGTTTGGAACAGAGGCAATAGGGGCAATGATTGCGGTTGGCAGTACCAAGAGCTACCGTTGAGATTTGCTGATGACAGTGGACACAAGAAAAAGATGAACAAAGAGAATCCATATGTAAAAAATTCTAATATCTAAATTCTAAATCCGAAATAATATAAAAATCTAAAGACCCAATTTACTAAAAATATATTTATTTTGAGTTTGGATATTTTGGGTATTGGATTCTATTTAGATATTAGGATTTAGTATTTAGAATTTATATTATTATTCATATCTGATTGCCTCAATTGGTGATAAATCTGCTGCCTGTTTAGCCGGAAATACACCAAAGATAATACCGACTCCGGAAGAAACACCTAATGCGATAAGGACGGTAGATAGATCAATATATGCAGGAAGGAGCGTACGGAGAGCCAGAACTGCAAGAGATGAAATGGTAAGTCCCATCACGCCACCGATACCGGAAAGAAGGACTGCTTCAGCAAGGAACTGCCAAAGAATATCTTTTTTTTGTGCGCCAATTGCCCGTCTGATACCGATTTCCCGGATGCGCTCAATGACGGAGACGAACATAATATTCATGATACCGACGCCTCCAACGACAAGCGATATGGCTGCAATCGATACCAGGACGATGTTAAGAATATTAAAAATGGAATTGACCGTATTGAGGATGTCCGTCTGTTCCATGACTGAAAAATCATCTTCGTTGGTATAGCGTTTTGCAAGGAGTTTCTTAGCATCGGTAATTATTTGCGGAATAGCATCCTCAGATTCGGCTTTTAGATAAATTGCATAGAATTTTTTATCAGGATTGAAGCTCACCATGGCAGTATGAGGCATGAACACATGGTCATCAATACTTGGCATGCCTAATCCTCCTCCGCCTTTTGATTTGATAATTCCCACAATTTTGAATCCCTGACCTTCGAGTTTGACTATTTTATTAAGCGCGTTTTCCGAACTTCCGAATAATTTTTCAGCAGCTTTCGGTCCTAGGACGACGACTTTTGCTCCTTTTTCCACATCTGCTTTTGTATACGGACGTCCGAATTCGATTTCAAGATTCATGAGATCGAGTGCTTCCATCGTGGATCCGGCAAGTTCATACGTCGCTGATTCAGTTTTTGACTGTACTTTGGAATACTTGATAACAAACGGAACGACAGCACTAATATTTTTTACCCGTGTCAGTGTCTGTACATCTTTATTATCAAATCGGATTTCTGACATCATGCCGCCCATACCACCGCCTGACATGTTTCCCGGCATGATATAGATGAGATTCGAACCCATGCTGTCAAATTGCTGTTTAATGTACGCTTTGAGCCCGAGTCCCAAAGATATGAGAAGGACTACGGATGACACGCCGATGAGGATTCCGAGTGATGTGAGAAATGTCCGTAACTTGTTCCGGTAAAAATCTTCAAATGCACTCCGGATGATAAAAAGAAAATAGATCATAATCAAAATGTCATCCCGATGGGATTTCTCACTTCGCCACGTCAAACGTGGCTTCGTTCGAAATGACGTTATTTTTATCCTTTAACTATTTCTCCATCCCGGATTTGTATTTTCCGTTTCGTCCTGTCAGCAATATCCGGCTCGTGTGTGATGATAACTACCGTTACTCCTTCTTTTTTATTCAGTTTTTCCAGAATGTCCATGATGGAGTCTCCGGTTTTACTATCCAGGTTTCCGGTAGGTTCATCAGCCAGGACGAGTTTGGGGTTCATGATGAGAGCCCGTGCTATGGCTACCCTTTGCTGCTGACCTCCGGATATTTTATTGGGGAATGACCGTTCTTTTGATTCAATACCAAAATCCTGAAGGAGCTTGAGCGCCCGTTCTTTTGGCTTTATGAGACGGCTTTTCGTATAAATAGTAGGCAAGAGGACGTTTTCAAGTACTGTAAGCTTGTTGATGAGATTAAATTGCTGAAATACAAATCCGATAAATTCATTGCGAGCCAGTGACAGTTGATTGTCCGTATAGGTCGAAACATCAATGTCATCGATAAGCACTTTTCCGCTCGTGGGAAGGTCAAGGAGTCCCATGATGTGCATGATGGTAGATTTGCCCGATCCGGAAGGGCCAAGGATTGAGGTGTATTCACCTTTTTTTATCTCAAATGAGATATCTTTGAGTGCGAAGAATTTTTCACCGTCAACGGGGTATTCTTTGTAGACATGCTGGAGTTTAATCATAGACGATATCGCCTTCTGCCAATCCGCCGGTTATTTCTACCATATCTTCTGATTCTATGCCGGTTTCTACATATACTTTCTCTCTTTTTTCTTTTGTTTTCTTTGAGACATAGTATTTATCTTTTTCAGTTTTAACGCTTGAGATAGGAACGACGAGTACATCGCGTTTTTCATTGGTAGAGAATGTTACGTCTCCAGTCATGCCGATCCTATATTTCGTGTGCGTTTCATCACCGAGGGGATAGTGAATTTTTACTTCATAGACTGTATTGGTCTCTCCGCTTTTTGGGATAAAGGAGATAGTTTGTATTGTGCCGGTAATTTTTTCATCAGGATAGGAATCGAAGATAATCTCTCCGGATGTGCCGGGGGAGAGTTTGGTAACTTCCGTCTGGTCGGGAAGAAGGGAAAAGTAGAGAGAATTTGGATTGATAATTTCAAATTCTGCTTGTGTTGCTGTGACGTGCACTCCGGCAACAGGTGCATCGACAGCGGTCACGATGCCGTCAATCGGTGCATACAAATTGGCATACCGAAGTGCGATATCTTTCAGTTCGACGTCGAGTACTGAACTATTGAGATCGTATTGGGCTTTTTGGAGAGCTCTGTCAAGCTCGTTCCTTCCATGTTCATCCAATCCCCAGTATGGAGTATCACGCCACGTATCTTTGGTTTGGTCGAAATCGAGGCGTTCGTCCATATAGGTATTGAGGTATTTCTGGAGATTTTTCTGGAGTTCTTTCTGATCGAGTGTTGCGATGAGTTGTCCTTTTTTTACATAATCTCCGACTTTGACGCCTATCCATGAAATAAGGCCGGAGGATTGGAAACGGAGAGTAATTTTTTCTTCAGCGTCAAGTTCTCCTGATATGATAAGCGTCTCCTTGATGGTGTCTTTTTTAGCTGTGAATTGTGTTTGTTTTTTCGTTTTTGAGGACGTATTTACAGTTGTAGCCTCTTGTCTTGGGACAAGGATAAATTTCCACACTACGGCTCCCAGAATTATGCCGATTATAAAGAACCAGATAATTTTATTACTCAATATTTTTTTCATGCATGTACTTTTGCAAAAGCTAATGAACCTGAGTTATGAAATGACGTGAAATTTAGTCTCGACTATTCTATAATTCAGGTTAATTATACAATTTTTTATCATTGACAAACAGAGGGTAAACCTGTAAAACTATGCATCATATGAAAAAACACAACAGGATGAAGAAAAATTTTATCAGTATTGGTGTCGGGGTGATCATATTGGGTTTTCTTGCCCTCGTATGGATATGGAAGACAAATCGTGATCACATGGCAAGCGCAAAGACAACCCTCATTCCTGCTATTGTAGCGAAACTTGATTCCTCAGTCAGTCTCAAAGAAGTAGGGGATATAAAAGAAGAAAGCGGCATATATACGTTTAGCCTCAAGCTTGAGGTGGGTGGGCAGGAACAGAAATTTACTTCCTATATGACAAAGGACGGAAAATATTTTTTTACCGGGGGAGTGAAAGTTGCGGATTTGGAGAGTAAAGAGGAAGTAAAAGGAGTGGAAACTGAAAAGAAACTTACTTGTGAAGATATAAAGAAAGCTGATACCTCAAACCTTACCGCATATATTGTGGCAGATTGCCCATATGGTTTACAGATGCAACGGGTGATGAAAATGGCGATAGCCGAGGAACCGAGACTTGCAAAATACTTAACCGTAAAGTACATCGGAAGCATTGAGAATGGGAAGATCACCTCTATGCACGGGGATAAAGAAGCGCAAGAGAATCTTCGGCAAATCTGTATCCGTGAGGAGCAGAAAGATCTTTATTGGCCATACGTTTCCTGTTACATGAAGGAAGGGAAATCTGTTGAGTGCGTCAGCGAAACCCGTGTCAATCAAACACAATTACAAACTTGTATGAACGATGCGCAGAAAGGGCTTTCTTATGCACAAAAGGATTTTGATGCAGCGAATGCTCTTAGCGTAAGCGGGTCACCAACGCTATCAGTCAACGGCATGGTTGCCTCTGAGTTTGATTTTGGCGGAAGAAATGCAGATAGCCTTAAGACACTGGTTTGTTGCGGACAAAATACCGAATTGGGGGGAGTATGTAAGCAAATACTTTCAAAGGATGACGCTGCTGTTTCCTATTCGGTAACTGACAAAGGCCAGGTGGCTGGCACGTCTACCGCCAATTGCGCGACACAATAAACCCTTATAAAAGTGGGTTCTGTCTTTGTGGAACAGGCTTTTGAAGATGATGATACGCCTCGTCCGTAACTACTCTGCCTCTGGGAGTCCGCTTGATAAGACCCAGTTGGAGAAGATACGGTTCGATGACTTCTTCGAGTGTTCCAATGTCTTCAGAGAGGGCTGCTGCAAGCGTCTCTATGCCGATCGGCCCGCCATTATGTTTATCTATAATAATTGACAAATATCTTCGGTCCGAATCATCCAACCCTAGTGCGTCTACATCCAAAAGAGAGAAGGAATCATACAGAATATCTTCGGTTATGATATCTGTATTTTTAATATCTGCCATATCCCGTACTCGTTTGAGGAGCCGGAGTCCGATGCGGGGTGTACCTCTGGATCTTTGAGCAAGGAGTTTTTTTGCTGTTGGTTCAATTTTTATATTCAGTTTTTCTGATGCACGTTCAATTATGTATTCCAATTCTTCCGGCTTATAAAACGAGAGCCGTAAAATAACGCCAAACCGGTCCCGCATAGGAGAGGAAAGAAGTCCTGCGCGGGTTGTAGCACCAATGATGGTAAACGGTGGGAGATCCAGGCGAAGTGTCCGGGCTGACGGACCTTTGCCTAATATGATATCGAGTGCAAAATCTTCCATGGCGGGATAGAGCGTTTCTTCCACAACTTTATTCAGCCTATGAATTTCATCGATAAAAAGGATATCTTTGGGTGAGAGATTGGTAAGGATTGCTGCCAGATCTCCTGACCGTTCAATAGCTGGTCCTGACGTCACTTTGACGTTTACTCCTAATTCTTTTCCAATAAGATGTGCGAGTGTTGTTTTTCCCAAACCCGGCGGACCGTAGAGAAGTATGTGCTCGACGGCATCACCCCGTTTTTTCGAAGCATCTATGGTGACGCGCAAACTTTTTTTTGCTTGTTCTTGTCCTCTAAACTCATTCCATGACGAAGCCCTGAGGGATGTAAATAATCGTTCCTCCTCAGGAGTTACGGATTCTGACACTATCGTTTCATTTATTGATGCTTTTGGATTTTGTTGTTTTTTCATGTATTTATTTTTTTCCTAAATGTTTCAGACAGAATCTTATTCTCTCATCTACTGTTTGTATATCGGAAGGAATTGTATTGATCACCCGAATAATCTCCTGTTTTACAAATCCAAAAGAAGAGAGCGCGTCAAGTATTTCTTTTGTTTCACCTGATTGTGATTTAGTCAAATCCAATTCTTTTGTACTTCCAAGTTTTGGTTTGAGTTCAATAATTATTTTCTGTGCATTCTTTTTGCCCAGGCGGGGGATGGTGGTAAAACAGTCAACGTCACCTGATTGGATAGCCTGTTCGATGTTTTTCACTCCTTTATCCATAACAAGAAGTGCTGTCTTTGGACCAATGCCCGAGACTGTGAGAAGCAATTCAAAAAGATGAAGTTCCTCAGTCGCTGGAAATCCAAAGAGGTCAAATGCATCTTCCCGGATATGGCTGTGAATGAAAAGAAATGTTTCGGATTCGATTTTTGATGCTTCCAGAAATGTATTTGTTACATGAACAAAATATCCGACACCACCCGTAAAAACAATCACGGAGTTTTGAGATTTTGAATAAATTGTTCCTTTCAATGCGCCAATCATATATTTGTATCTGGTATATCGTATTTAGTATCTGGTATTTAATTTTTTTCTCATATTAAATACAAAATACTATATACTTTTTCCTTCAAATCTCTGCGTGTATGCGTGTGTTGCCGCAATTGCCAATGCATCCGTTGTGTCGTCAATCTTCGGCGGATTTTTCAAATGTAAAAGTTGTACGATCATTTTTTCAACTTGTTTTTTATCCGCTTTTCCGTTTCCTGTTATCGTACGCTTCACAGCCAGCGGGGAGTAGGATACCACAGGAACGTTTGATTGTGCAGCAGAAAGGAGGATGACGCCACGTGCTTCTCCAACAGAAATTGCAGTTTTGGCATTCGTGGCAAAATAAAGATCTTCAACGCTCATTACATCCGGTGTGTATTTTTTTATGATTGACAACATACCATTATATAGACACGAAAGCCGTTGTTCCTTTGGTATAGATTTTTCCGTTTCGATAAGTCCATACGAAAGGACGGTTGGATTCGGCTTATTGTTTTGTATAATACCCCAACCGATACGTGCAATTCCAGGATCAACACCGAGAATAATCATATTGGATCAATATAGTCATCGCGAGCGAAGCGTGGCGATCTCTATAATAAAGATTGCTTCACCGTCATCCATCTGGTTCGCAATGACAACCTTACTTTTATTTATCTTTTAAACCCCGTATACTAGTGACGCTATGATACCACAGTTTATCGGTGCATTTTTGGTAGCAACGGTCACTATGATTGCCGGAAGTTTCGTTTGGCCGATGGTCAGTAAACAAGCTCGTCCGCCTATTCTTGAAGCAGTCCATGAGAAGGCGTTAGAAACAGACGCCGGGAAAAAAGTTGAAAAGGTCCTTGGAGTGTATACAGGGGTTGGTTTAAACGAAACTGTGAGTTCGGTTTCCTCGCAAGTAGTCACACAAGTGGGAAATACCGTACAGCAAAAAGCAGAAGAAATTGTGACACAGAGGCTTATCGATGAACTACTTAAGCGTTTTGATACACTATCGGAAAAAGAGAAGGAACAAGTAAAAACAACGGTGTGCAAATAGAAGTAACTCTATTTTTTATGTCATTCTGGTAAGTCCTGAGCTTGTCGAAGGACGCATCCAGAATCTATGAGGAGATAAAGACTCTGGACAAGCCAGAGTGACGATTATTAGGTTATTATAATATTCATTATGAACGATGATCTTATTACGAGAGCGAAAAATATTCTGGAAAAACTTGATGTAGAGGGCAAACGTCATGCAGCGCGGGAGTTGGAAGCTCTGTCGATGAAGGAAGATTTTTGGAAAGATTCCCAGGCTGCAGCAAAAACAATGAAACGTATTTCGAGTCTTCAAAAAGAAATTGGAGATGCAGAAATGCTTGAACTCTATATTGAAGAGGGGAAAGAAGAAGATCTTGTGAAAGAAGTGGATCGTTTAGAATTTGCCTTATATTTAAGCGGAAAATATGATCGGTCGGATGCAGTATTTTCCATACATGCCGGTCAGGGTGGGACAGAAGCCATGGATTGGACAGCCATGCTCTATCGCATGTATTTACGATTTGTTGAGAGGAAAGGCTGGGAGAAAGAAGAGATTGATTATACTCCGGGTGATGAGGCAGGCATTAAGAGTGTTACGATGACGATTAACGGCTCGTATGCATACGGACTTCTCAAAGCAGAAGCAGGAGTCCACCGGCTGGTTCGGCAATCACCGTTTAATGCGGATAATTTACGTCAGACATCGTTTGCCATGGTTGAAGTATTACCGCTTATTACTGAGACAGAGAATGTTCCTATCAAAGAAGATGAGTTAGTATGGGAATTTTTTCGAAGTGGTGGAAAAGGCGGACAAAACGTTAATAAGGTTTCTACCGCAGTACGTCTCCTTCATAAGCCGTCCGGAATTATTGTGACATGCCAAACAGAGCGGTATCAAGGGCAAAATCGTGAGTATGCATTGAAAGTTCTCCGGTCAAAACTCTGGGCTCAAGAAGAAGAAAAGCGAAAACAAGAAGAACAAAAAATACGCGGAGTGTATAAGACACCCGGATGGGGAAATCAAATCCGTTCGTACGTCCTTCATCCATACCATATGGTTAAAGATCTGCGGACTGAATACGAGACGAGCAATACTGAACGGGTGCTTGATGGAGATATCGAAGATTTTATTATGGCCTACTTGAAAAAGTTTTCCTGAGACGCAATAATAGGACTATATGCAAATACACCAACAGTCCAATCAGCAGAAAAATAGTGACGTATCCGTTGTACAGCCTTTTGAGAGAAAGGAAGTTAAGCCTAGCGTGAAGAAATTTTATATAGCGCTTACTGGAGTATTTGTTGTTCTTATTGCATTGGGTATTGGTACAGGCTACGCCTTGAGTCGTATTGGGACACAAGGCGTGAGCGGAAAAGCAGTATCGACTGACGGAGGGAAGACATTTGGTTCTAAGGATGACAAGACATTTACCGATACCGCAATCGGTATGGTTGAAAAAGAAGGTATCAGCGGAGAAGGAACACATAAACTTACGCGCGAAGGCGGACCGTCGCAAACCGCATGTCTTGTTTCGTCAGTTTTAGATCTTGATGAATTTGTTGGAAAGAAAGTGAAAGTCCATAGTAAAACCATGGGAGCGAAAAAATGTCCATGGCTTATGGATGTAGGGAGTATTGAACTTCAATGATTCAATTTGACCATGTATCAAAAGAATTTGGGGCTAATACAAAAGCCCTCTCCGATGTAACCGTTGAGATTAAAGACGGTGAATTTGTTTTTCTCATAGGAAAATCCGGATCAGGAAAAAGCACATTTCTCAAATCTATCCTGCGGGAAATTCTTCCCACATCGGGAATTGTGGTTGTCGATGATTGGGATGTCACAAAACTCCCGCAGTCGAAAATCCATATATTACGGAGAAAAGTCGGGATGGTGTTTCAGGATTTTAAACTTCTCGTTGACCGGACAATTTTTGAAAATATTGCGTTGGGTTTAGAAATTTTAGGAAAATCAAAAGAAGAAACAGAAAAAGGTGTGACGGAAGTGCTGGAATTAGTGGGGCTTTCACATAAAAAAAATTCTTTTCCGCTCCAGTTATCTGCCGGTGAACTTCAACGGGTAAGCATTGCACGCGCTATTGTTGGAGGACCAAAAATACTTCTGGCCGACGAGCCGACCGGAAATCTCGATCCCGATACCTCGTGGGATATTATTCAAATCCTAGAGGAGATTAATTCATTGGGGGCTACGGTTATTGTTGCCACCCATAACGAAGCATTCGTCAATACGATGAAAAAACGGACGATTACGCTTAAAAACGGAGAAATCGTGACCGATGAAGAAAAAGGGAAATATCACCAGTCAGAGAGAGCAAAAGAGCATCACCACCATCATCATAAAGAGGAAGAAAAGAAAAAATAAAGCTTATATTGTCATTCCCGACCTGCCTCGCCCGGCGGAGCCTTGGCGAAGTTGGGATCGGGGATCCAGAGTATAAACTTTATGGATTCCCGCCTGCGCGGGAATGACCAAAAAGTAGATAAAATAAATCTATGAAGCCACTTGCTACATCATGGACACATATCAGACGGTCTCCGTACCAATCGCTTGCTGCGGTGCTCACTATGTTCCTCACATTTTTGGTAAGCGGTGTATTTAGTTTAACCGTTTTGGCTTCATTTCTTGTTCTCAGATATTTTGAAAGTAAACCACAGGCAACAGTATTCTTCAAAGATACTGCTGAGAAAACACAGGTTGATGCATTAAAAACAGCATTGGAACAGACGGGGAAAATTGCCAGTATTCGATATGTTTCTAAAGAAGATGCCCTTCTTATTTATAAAGAACAGAATAAAAATGATCCGCTCCTCTTGGAGATGGTCAACGCTGATATTCTCCCGGCATCGCTCGAAGTATCAGCGACAGATCCTAGACACCTCAAAGAACTGGAGCCAACCATGAAAGGCGGAGCCGGGGTAGAAGAGGTTATTTATCAGAAAGATGTGGTCGATACGCTTCTTGCGTGGACCAATGCAGTGAGGTTGGTTGGCGGCATTCTGGTTCTCCTTCTTTCCCTTGATTCTATCCTCATCGTTATGACTATTATTGGCATGAAAGTAGCCCTCAAAAAAGAAGAAGTGGAAATACTGAAGTTAATCGGCGCGTCGAAGTGGTATATTCAGCTCCCATTTATCTTAGAAGGCGGAATATACGGGATTGCAGGGAGTTTTATGGCGTGGTTTGTGATGACTGTGCTTATTGTGTGGTTCAGGCATTCTCTCGTGTCATTTTTAGGGATTATCCCTGTTATCTCATTTGTTTTTGCTCATCCGTTATCCACTGTATTTATCGGATCCCTGTTTGGTTTCTTCTGTATTCTTTCTTTGTTTGGCTTCCTTTTGGGAAGCATCGGCAGTCTGATTGCTCTGAGAAAATATATTACGTTCTAACAAGAGTTACGCAGTCTGTCATTGCGAGGAGCGCAAGCGAAGAAGCAATCATTATTATAGGCCTGCCTGCTGGCAGGCAGGGATTGCTTCACTTCGTTCGCAATGACAAGGTATTCAATCTATCGATGCGTAAATTCTACTTGAATATTCTCTTCGTATACAATATGAAGAAATTGACAATACTATTTTTTATTCTTTTTGTTGTCTTCTGTTTTCCTCGAGTTGTCTTTGCTGAAAATTCATCGGCTGTTGATCAACGCATTGAGGGTTTAAAAGCAAAAATTACTGAACTCCAGACACAGGAAAATAGTTTGTCTAAGCAAATTTCCCTTCTTAATTCAAACATTGAACTTACCACGCTCCGCATTGAAACGATAAAGTCAGCGATTGAAAAGTTGTCTACAGAGATTGGTGAACTGGAAGGAGAGATAGAGAAATTAGAAATTCTTTTAACCAAGCGTTCAGAACTCATTCTCCATCGGATTCCTGAAGCATATAAACGGCAGCAAACATCAAATTTTGGTGTTTTATTTTTCAGCAGTAATGTATCTGATTTTATCTCACGGATGAAATATGCCAGCCGGGTACAGGAAGAAGACGCGCAGCTTCTTGTTCAGTTGAAAGCAACACAGAACAATTTTGGAGAGCGGAAAACGACGCGGGAAAAGAAAAAGGAACAGCAGGAGAATTTGAGAAACCAAAAGGTGGAGGAGCAAAAGAAGCTTGAACGGCAGAAAAAAGAGAAACAATCACTTCTTGCTCAAACGAAAAACAGCGAATCAGTGTATCAGTCTCTATTAGCTCAAGCGTTAGCTGAAAAAAATGCAATCGATCAAGCGCGTATAGCAGCTTTGAAAGTTGGACCGATTAAAAAGGGTGAACCGATTGCTTTAGTAGGGAATACAGGGTATCCGGGCTGCTCAACCGGCGCGCATCTTCATTTTGAAATTCAGAAAAACGGATCATGGGTAAATGCAGAAGAATACATCCAAGGGAGAGAGGTGTATGATGACCAAAACGGAGGGCGGACGCGCGTTGGGAGCGGTTCATGGGATTGGCCGCTCGAGGGAGATATACGGGTGACGCAACGGTTTGGGAAAACTCCATACTCATGGCGATATGCATACAGCGGCGGGATCCACACAGGGATTGATATGGTGTCCACATCGACAGTCATTCGGGCACCTGCGGATGGAACGTTATATACATCAAGTCAATCCTGTGGCGGAAGCAGTATTATTAAAATTAAATACATAGAACATGATAACGGATTAACGAGTTTTTACTTGCACGTACAATAGATCTTGTATTCTGATAGATCTTGTCATCCTGAACGAAGTGAAGGATCTAGCGAAGCGTTAACACTGGATTCTTCGACTTTCAGCCTCAGAATGATAGCAGACTGCGTAAGACAGTCATGTTAAATGTTAACTAGTAATAATAAGTTGTTTGAATTGTTCGTATGAAACTCATACGGATTGGATTGATTATTTTTCTTCTTTTTGTTGTTCCTTCTGTGTATGCTGTTACTATTTCTATCAATCAATATCCATCGTCGTTTGATCAGAACCAGGAAGTGGAAATAGGATTTTCCATGGGTTGTAGTAATTGTGGTAATTCCTATATTCGAGGAGTATTTTTTCCTGACGGAACAAATTATTTTGGATTAACAAAGAATAATATAGGAGATTGGGTTGGGACGGCGACAGATAAAACCCAATATTTTAAAGTTGCAAAAGAGGAAATCACTGAAAGTTCTTGGAGCGGAATGTTAAAGATGAAAATCGACATTACTGATGGAGCCTATTTAGGACCTGGTACATATAGTTTTAAAATTGGCAGATATACAAGCGCTGATAGCAGTGCATTTTGGTCAGAAGTAGTAAGTATGAATATTACTGGCCCGACACCAACACATACGCCAACGCCGACGGTAACCAATTCTCCTACTCCAACGAATGCTCCAACCAATACGCCGACGGATACTCCGACCAAAACACCAACGCCGAAAAATACGAATACACCGACCAAATCGCCAACTCCTAAAAAGACTATGACACCAACACTCCAAGGAATTTCAACATCCACAGGAGAGATAGTGACATCATCAGGAACTAAAGAAGAGAATGTTTTAGGAGCAAAAGACGAAGATAAATCAACATCTTCCGTTACCTTTGAGCGCACGCCGTCTAGAAAAGTCTTTATTATCACTTTTCTCTTCATCGGCATCGGTTGCGCACTATTTTCTCTTGTTTTAGTGTTACGGAAGCATTTTTTTCAAGAAGAAGGAGTCAAATCTGAGACATAGCATTCCCACGCCACGACAAAACTATGTCATGGCATAGTTTTGTCGTGGAACACAGACTTATACAGAATGCATTATTTTTGATACAATGGAAAAAGGATAGATGTATGGATAAAAAAGATAGATTTTATAAGGTATATAATAATCTTCCACTCAATCTCCGTGAGGAAGTGATTTTGGTTATCAACGATGAGCCCATTACATGGAAAGTTGCCAGACTGGAAATTGACGGGGATACGGAAGTATCCAAAACTATTTTAGAAAAACTCACTGCATTACAATTTATATGAGCGATAAACAGTTATCCGTATCAAAACCCTCATGACCAGCGACACGCCAAAAGAAGACCGGGAGTTTATTTCGTATTTGCTGTGGGATATGGATCATCAGGTGTGTTTAGGAAATGATGAAGCAGTTATTTAACCAGCTAAATTGTTTAATTACGCAATCCGTATAAGAATTGCGCCGAGTGTGGCTAACGCAACAGCAATAATTTTAGTCATGAGATGTGATTTTTCTTTTAAGAATACATGTTCACCGATAAGAGTAATGACGAGAAATGCCTCTATTATTACTAACGCTCTGCTGGCTTCTCCGATAGCCAAAGCTTGATTCATTGCAAGATTTGCTAGTCCTCCTAATCCACAAGCTAGAAATACAGGGAACCGTTGTTCCAGGAACATTGTTTTTATTCGTGTGTATGATTGGGGCATGAGAATAAAATTCAGGATTGCCGGAATAAAGAAAATAAAAAATGTGAGACTGGCACTGTTAAATGAAGAAAAAAGGTATTTGTAGAGGATGATTACAATGGCATATGCAAATGTTGCAGAGAAGGTGAAAATAACGCCTTTTAAAGAAGAAGGACGACGGAATTTATTGAGAATAATGATCCCAGCAAGAACAGTAACTATTGTTCCGATGAGTTTGAGCAACGAGAATTGTTCGTGAAGGACTATTACTCCTAGTAGAAATACCCAAGCGAGACGGAATTTTGTTATGGATCCCTGGACAGAAGGCTCAAGCGTATTTGTGGATTTGAAGCTCAAAATATTTTGTAGAACGATGAGACCACCAACAAAGAGCATTAATAACCATGGAATTATGGAAGAAGCAATTTTAATATCTACCAGCATAAACGGTACGCTTATGATAGCTCCGACTGCGCTGAAGTAGAACGAAAAAGCCCACGCATCTTTATTTCCCCGGAGAATGTGTCGCGTAATAAGCCCCTGAGCCGTATAGAAAGCTCCGGATAATAACGCAAAGAAAATCCACATGGATGCATTATAACATCAGTATATATTAAATAATTATCCTATTGATTATAATAAACATTATGAAGAAATTTATTCGATATTGGCTTCCTGTTATCCTCTGGATGATTGTAATCTTTCTTTTTTCCGGTAGGCAGAAGGTGGCGATAACGGATTCGTATGCGATAAGCTTCCTGTTTTTTAAGACACTTCATCTTATTGAATATACATTCTTGTACGTAGTCAGTTACCGGGCGTTTCTCAATACCGGAACGAAGAAAAATAGAGCAGTATGGTATGCATTTCTCATAACTATTCTATATGCAGCGACAGATGAACTGCATCAGTGGTTCGTGCCAACGCGCGAGGGGAAGATCCGTGATGTTATAATTGACTGTATTGGAGGGGGAATCGGATGGATCGTAATCGTACAATTATTACCACAAGCGCCCAGGAGACTCAGGGATTTGGCCAAAAAATGGCAGATTCTCTAGTGGAAGAGAGGAAAAACGGGATTATTCAACCTGCAATTTTTTGTCTGTATGGAGAATTGGGAGCCGGAAAAACGACCTTTACCCAAGGATTTGTCAAAGGATTAGGCATCGCCACTCGCCTCCTCTCTCCCACATTTATTATTGTCCGACGTTATTCTATTGAAACTCTTCAATCTTTTCTCTATCACATCGATCTTTACCGGGTAAAATCAGAGGCAGATTTTAAGGGGTTGGGATTGCGTGAAATTTTTGCAGATCCTCAAGCAATTATTCTTATAGAATGGGCGGAACGGCTGTCTATGTTACCGAAAGTTAGAACAGATATTATATTTAAGGTTGTGAATGACGAGGAACGAGAGATTGTTATTGAGAGAAAATAGCTGTTTGGTAATTTGAAATTGGTTATTGAACTTGGATATAAGAAATTGGAATATCCATTTTCTATTTTCCATAACCATTTTCTAATTTCTAGATTGCAATTCTCGACTTATCATCTATGCAAACAAATATTCAACAAGCTATTAAAGTATTGAAAAGTGGAGGAATTGTCATTTTTCCGACCGACACTGCCTTTGGCATAGGGTGTAGGGTTGATGACCGACAAGCTGTTGACCGATTGTTTGAAATACGGAAGCGTCCATTAACGCAGGCAACACCAGTGTTAGTATCGTCAATTGATATGGCGCTTCCTTATCTCGAAATCCCATCAGATATTGTGCGACAATTTATGAACCAATATTGGCCGGGCGCTCTTACGATTGTTATGCCATGCCAAAAAGAGAAAACATACTCCCCTATCAGAGGTGCAGGTGAAACTATCGGAATCCGTATGCCAAATCACCAGGAACTTCTTGAAGTAATAACTGGAGTTGGTGTACCTGTCCTTGGACCATCCGCAAATATCCATGGAGAAAAAACGCCGTTTAGCCTTGAAGATTTAGATCCAGCGTTAGTAAAACTCGTTGATTTCGTTTTTCCGGGTGTTTGTAAAGGGAAACAAGCATCAACTGTTGTTGATTGTTCCGTTGAACCGTATAGAATTATCCGCCAGGGAGCGGTTGAGTTGGATTGTAGATCGTAGATAATGGATGGTAGACTACTAATATCGTGATATGAAAAAGAATATTTTATATATTGACTCTTCAAAAACGGATGAAACAAGGGTCGCTATTGAATATCATGGTTTAAAGAAAGAAAAGAAAGTTGAATCACCATTCCACACTTCTCAACAGGTGTTACCGCTTCTTGAATCTCTTATCGAGGAAACCAATATGACGTTGAAGGATATAACAGAAATAAAAGTACATACCGGACCCGGTTCTTTTACCGGACTTCGGGTGGGAGCTGCTATCGGAAATATACTGGGATGGCTCCTTTATATTTCGGTGAACGGGAAGAAGACCCCGTTAACGAAGCTAAACTACGGTGAAGACAAGTGGGGATGATCCTCTCTAGCATTTTTCCATACTTCTTACTATCATAGACATATGTACAGGTTTTTGCGTCATTTTCTTCTGCCGCATCAGACAAACAATCATCGGGCAAAAGCGCTCCATCCGGATACGCTTCTTGTGTATGTATTCCTTTTGGCATTGTTTAATTTTGGTCTTCGATCTTTTCACCAACAATTCCCGTCTGTGCTGGGATATGCTACAGATATTCGTCTTACGGAGCTTCTCAATCTTACAAATCAGAAGCGCGCGAGTCTCGGATTGTCAGGTCTGAGGCTGAATGCAAAACTCTCCGAGGCAGCTGCTCATAAAGCACAGGATATGTTTGCAAATAATTATTGGTCGCATACCAGCCCGCAAGGTAAAACTCCGTGGACATTCGTTGTTTCATCCGGATACGAATATACTATGGCCGGAGAGAATCTGGCAAAAAATTTTTCAAACAGTCAGGGAGTCGTCGATGCATGGATGGCATCGCCAACGCACAGAGATAATATCGTGAAGCCCGGGTATAAGGATATTGGTTTTGCTATCGTAAACGGTGTTCTTAACGGGGAAGAAACAACATTGGTTGTCCAAATGTTTGGAGCATCAAATAAAGAGGAGCCAATTGCACAAAAACCAGTACCTCTTTCCGAAGGGGTAAATATAGAGACACTAGGAGATCAGACGCCGGTAGTGGCTCTTGCTGAAACATCATCGGAGGCATCAAAGAATTTTATACAATCGCTTACCTCTGTTGTACAGATGCCAATTATTAATATTCCGACACTCACCCGTGATTTCGTTTTTATCTTTTTAGGATTTCTCATCGGCATTCTTATTCTTGATGCATGTGTAGTTTTCAAACGGAGGATTATCAGAGTGGCAGGGCATAACCTTGCTCATATCATGTTTCTCATCGCGATTTGTTTTGCCCTTATGCTCGTGAAACGAGGAGTACTCTTATGAGGAAAAAATGGATCCATGTATTTAATTACATCGTGCTTTTTTTTATTCTTGTTTTGACAGTGTTTTTATTTTGGATTGTCCGGGATGATAAAACGATGCAGATGCTTGTTGGTATCCTTCTTTCTATTCTTTATGTAGCCTGGGGTATGGTGTATCATGCCATGCAAGGCAGCCTATATCCCAAGATTGTGATAGAATATCTTCTCGTTGGTGCCATTGCCGTTATCGTCATAGCAACAGTCGTGTGGGTGTAATAAGCTTAAGTTCAACATAAGGAGGGATAAATATGCAGGGTCTCATTCTAGCAGGGGGTTTAGCAACACGGTTACGTCCTCTTACGCTCGTTACGAATAAACACCTTCTTCCTATATACAATAAACCCATGATTTATTACCCCATCGAAGCTATGCGGAAAGCAGGGGTCACGGATGTTCTTGTCACGACTGGTGGGGAAAGTATTGCTCAGTTTGCTAACCTTCTCAAATCCGGAGAAGAATTTGGTTTGAAATTATATTATGCGGTTCAACAAAATCCCAAAGGAGGAATCGCTGATGCTATGATGCTTGCGGAAGAATTGACAAAAAATGAGCCTCTCATGGTTATCCTTGGGGATAACATATTTAATTTTAATCTGAAAAAAATCGTAGAGGAATTCGAGCAAACAAAAGAAGGCGCAATGATTTTCGGTTATAGAGTGAAAGAAAATGTGAACCAATATGGAATTATTGAGGTGGACACAAATGGCAAGGTTCTTTCTATCGAAGAAAAACCACAACAGCCCAAATCCGATATTGCTCAGACGGGTATCTATATATATGACAAACATGTATTTGAATATATCCATACATTGAAGCCATCCAGTAGAGGAGAATTGGAAGTTACAGATTTGAATAATATATATCTCCGGAATGGCAAACTCAGGTGTCATGTCATTGATTGGTGGATAGATGCAGGAACATCATATGATGAGTTGTTGAAAGCAAATATGCAAACTGCTGCTATGGTGAAAGAGGGGAAATTATGATAGACGGAGTGATAATAAAAGAGCTTGTGCGTCATCCCGATGAACGGGGTTTTTTTGAAGAGGTTATCCGTGCATCGGACCCATTTTTCGGGGAAGGATTCGGTCAATTATCCCATTCTTCTATGCATGAAGGTGTTGTGAAGGCATGGCATGTGCATAAAACCCAGATTGACTGGTGGTATGTTCCCAATGGAACAGTGAAGGTCGCGTTATATGATACCAGAGAGAATTCTTCTACATATAAGGAGCTTCAGGAATTTATTGTCGGGGAAGAAGGACAGAAAATTATTATTAAAATTCCAGCAGGAGTCGCACACGGATGCAAGGTTCTCAAAGGTCCAGCAGATCTCGTTTATGTGACCAGCTCTGAATATGCAAAAGAAGAAGAAGGAAGAATTGTCTACGATGACCCAAATATTGGGTATGACTGGGTGCAGGGGAAAGAGATAACGAATAAAAATATAACATAAGTTGTCAGTTTTTCCAGTAGCGAGTTCTTTTAAGATATTTACTTTTAATAACTCGATGACTCGATGACTCGATGACTCGATGACTTTATGAAGATACTTGTTACCGGCGGAGCCGGATTTATCGGTTCCAACTTTATCCTCTATTGGTTAAAAAATCATCCTGATGACACTGTTGTGAATCTTGATAAGCTTACCTATGCGGGAAATTTGGAAAATTTAAAGGAAGTAGAACGGAATCCGCATTATTTTTTTATCAAAGGAGATATTTGTGATAGACCAACTGTGAAAGAGGTGATGAACGGAAAAGACATAGTTGTCCATTTTGCTGCTGAAAGCCACGTCGATCGGTCAATTCTTGAAGCAGCACCATTTATTGAAACAAATATTGTCGGAACTCATGTCCTTCTGGAAGGGGCGCTGAAAGCAGGAGTGAAACGGTTTCATCATGTATCAACCGATGAAGTATTTGGGAGTCTTCCTCTTGGAACTCCGGAAAAATTCAATGAAACGACTCCGTATAATCCACGAAGTCCATATTCTGCCAGTAAAGCCTCATCTGATCATTTAGTCCGGGCATATTATCATACGTACGGACTTCCGATTACGATCACAAACTGTTCCAATAACTATGGCCCTTTTCAGTTTCCGGAAAAACTTATACCGCTGGCTATAACTAATATGCTGGAAGGAAAAAAGGTTCCTGTGTATGGAGATGGAAAAAATGTCCGGGATTGGCTGTATGTAGATGATCATTGTGAGGCAATCGACTTGGTACTCATGAAAGGAAAAGTCGGAGAGACGTATTGTGTTGGTGGCACGGCAGATGATGTTGACAATCTCACGGTTATTCGGAAAATTCTCGCCTCTGGAGGTAAAGATGAGTCATTGATTGAGTATGTCAAAGACCGTCCAGGCCACGACCGGCGGTATGCTATATCATACGAGAAAATTCACAATGAACTTGGATGGAGTCCACGTCATGATTTCGATACATGGCTCGAGAAAACTATTGAGTGGTATAAAAACAATCAGGCATGGTGGTCACATATCAAAACCGGAGAATATCAGACCTATTACCAAAAACAATATAGGAGGACGGTCTAAAATGGATATTATCGGAACAGGATTATCCGGATTAGTAGGATCGCGGATCGTAAGTCTCTTTCCACCTACATATACATTTGCGAATCTGAGTAGAGAAACAGACGTTGACCTTCTGGATTTTCAAAAAGTAAAAAAAATGATTACCGCTTCCAGGGCTCCTTGGGTATTCCATTTTGCAGCATTTACCGATGTACAAGGAGCTGAGGGAGAAAAAGAGAAGGGAGAAGAGAGTATTTCCTGGAAAGTCAACGTACTAGCAACGGAGAATATTGTCTCTGTTTGCCGTGATACAGGGAAACGGCTTCTTTATATATCAACCGATTATGTGTTTGATGGCACCAAACATGAGTATCAGGAAGATGATATTCCTCACCCTATTTCTTGGTATGGAAGAACGAAATATGAGGGAGAAAAACGTGTAGAAATACTGAAAGAGCAATCCCTCATTGTCCGTATAGCCAATCCTTATAAGAGTAATCCTATGGGAAAAATGGATTTTGTCCATAAAATGCGTGACAAGATGGAAAAAGGAATTGAACTGAAAGCTTCATCTGACCAAATTTTTTGTCCCACATTTGTAGATGATCTCGCTGAGAGTCTCCGTTTTCTCATTCATAACAATTCAAGCGGCATCTATCATGTCGTTGCCCATGATGGTATCACACCCTATAAAGCAGCTCACGTTATCGCAGAAATCTACCACCTGAAAAATGCCAGAATTACATCTACTTCCTATAATAAATATTTTCTAGGGAAAGCGCTGCCGCCCAAGCAGGCTCTTTTAAAACATGATAAAATAAATGCTTCAGGTATAAAACTCCATACGTTCGAAGAAGGGGTACTTGAAGTAGTAAAGCAGGAAAGGAATGGATAACATATGACAGTTGCTTTCATTGGTCATGGGTACGTTGGGTTAGTCACCGCATCAGTATTTGCAGATTTAGGCAACACGGTATGGGTTGTGGGAAGAACAAAGGAAAAAATTGAAAAGCTGAAAAAAGGTATTGCTCCATTTTATGAGCCCGGACTGTCTGAGCTGGTAAAGCGTAATGTTGATGCAGGGAGACTCCTCTTTACGCTGGACTACAAGGAAGCGGTTATGCCCTCGCAGATCATTTTCATTTGTGTAGGAACTCCTCCGAAAATGACGGGTGAGGCTGATCTCACAGAAGTATATAATGCAGCTCAAGAAATTGGGAAGCACATGAGGGGTTACAAAGTCATTTCAGTGAAGAGCACGGTTCCGCCCGGTACGAATAAACACGTGAGTGAGATTATTACAAAGGTAAAAGACGAAGGGTCATCGTTTTCTATGGCTTCTGTCCCTGAGTTTTTACGGGAAGGCACTGCGATCCATGATACGCTTCATCCAGACCGTGTCGTCATAGGGACAACTTCGGAAAGGGCAAGCTCACTCCTTATTGAGTTTCATAAGCCAATTGACGGCAAGGTAGTTCTTTGTAATGTCGAGACAGCGGAGCTCATAAAGTATGCATCTAATTCCATGCTTTCAACCAAGATTTCATTTGCTAATGCGATCGGAATTCTGTCGGAGAGAGTCGGGGCAGATGTCGAAAAAGTACTTGAAGGAGTAGGTCTGGATAGGAGAATCGGAAGAGCATTTTTATTTCCGGGTGTTGGGTACGGAGGAAGCTGTTTCCCGAAGGATGTAAAAGCGCTTATTGCTATAGCAAAGCAATATGGGTATGACTTTACACTCCTGAAAGCAGTTGAAGAGGTCAATAAAGAGGTAAAAGATAGTTTCGTTACAAAAATTGTGAAACATTTTGAAGGAGATTTGAAAGGAAAAACTATCGCTGTTTTCGGTTTATCGTTTAAACCTAATACCGATGATATGCGTGAAGCTCCGTCTATTGATATTATTACGGCGCTTCAAAAAAAGGGAGCGCACATCGTAGCATATGATCCTGTAGCCATGGAGAATGCCAAAACAGTACTTCCTGAAGGAGTTGTCTATGCAGCGAATGTGTATGAAGCAGCCCACAATGCCGATGCGGTAGCGGTCATTACAGAGTGGAATGAATTTCGACAGATTGATCTTGTGAAATTGGCAAAAGAACTGAAAGAAAGAGTGCTATTCGACGGCCGCAATATCTATGATCCACAGTCTGTGAAAGATCTTGGATTTGCCTATTATGGCATGGGACGGATGTGAGTACTTTCAGGCACGAAATCCCATGTGTCCGTCTTGAACGGTCTGGTATCGGGATAATGACAGATGTGTAGATGGTACGGTATAATACAGGAAAGCGTGTCAAATGTATCTGTTTATTGGATAAAGGAGGAATTTGTGTATGGCAGCAAAGAAAGCTCTTATCACTGGTATTGCAGGATTTGTCGGAAGTCATTTGGCGGAACTTCTTTTATCAAGAGGATATGAAGTGTATGGGTTGTCCAGATCCCGCTCAAAGATGGATCACATTGAATCCATTAAGGATAAACTCCATCTTGAAGATGCTGATCTTCTGGATCCCCATAGCCTCTATGCAACAATTTCCAGGATAAAACCGGATTATATTTTCCATCTTGCAGCACAGTCGTTTGTGCCTACTTCATGGGTATCGCCGTCTGTTACGCTTGAGGTTAATATCATCGGATCAGCTAACATTTTTGAGGCAGTCAGGCAGGCAAAAATCGATCCGGTCATCCAGATTGCCTGTTCATCTGAAGAGTATGGGTTAGTTCAGCCTGATGAAGTGCCGATTAAAGAGACCAATCCGTTGCGGCCGCAAAGTCCATACGCAGTGTCAAAGGTAGCTATGGATTTTCTTGGATACCAGTATTTTTGTTCATACGGTATGCGGATCATCCGTACGCGTGGATTTAATCATACCGGACCACGGCGCGGTGAGACGTTTGTAACGTCAAATTTCGCTAAACAAATTGCAATGATAGAAAAAGGCAGACAGGTTCCTGTGATCCATGTTGGGAATCTGGAAGCAAAGAGAGATTGGACGGATGTCCGCGATATGGTGCGGGCATATCTTTTGGCTGTTGAAAAATGTGATTCGGGAGACGTATACAATATTTGTACCGGTAATGCAGTTGTCATTAAGGACATGCTTAACATTCTTCTTTCCATGAGCAAAGCAAAAGTGAGTATACAACAGGACCCCAACCGTATGAGGCCGTCTGAAGTTCCTGTCCTTATCGGTGATTATACAAAATTCAGTCAAAAGACGGGATGGAAACCTGAAATTCCGTTTGAGCAAACCATGCAGGACCTCCTTGATTATTGGCGGCAGCGGGTGTAAGGACTGCCGTTCGTGGGGTCTTATACACATATGAAAGCTGTCGTTCTCATTCCAACGTACAATGAACGTGAGAATATTATAAAAATTCTCGATATACTGGTACAAGTAAAAAAGCGTATCCCTGGATACGGACTTTCATTTCTTGTTATTGACGATACATCTCCGGATGGAACGCAGGATGTCGTTCGAACATATCAAAAAACCCATAAAGATGTTTTCTTGATTCTTGGAAAAAAAGAGGGTCTCGGAAAAGCGCTCCTTCGTGGCATGACCTATGCCGTGGAGGAGATGGATGCTGATATTATTGTCCAGATTGATGCAGATCTCTCTCATGATCCTGAGAGACTTCCTCTGTTCTTTGAAGCGCTTGATAAAGGCGCTGATTTTGTGGTGGGAAGCAGGTATATTCCGGGTGGGTCGATTCCAGAAAATTGGGGGGTTCTTCGAAAAATATACAGTGTCATCGGTAATGCAATCGTCCGGTTCGGATTGGGGTATGTATCTATTCATGACTGGACAGGAGGATATCGGGCATACAGGAAGAAATTCTATGAAGTGCATAAAGAGAGTATGAAAGCATATGGCGGATATGTGTTCCAGATTGCTTTTTTACATAAATCAATAAAGAGCGGAGCCCGCGTTGTTGAGATCCCATTCCATTTTACTGATCGGTTATACGGGCATTCAAAAATAGCTCCGATGGAGTATATTAGAAAAATTTTTGAATATATCGCTTCTGAGCGCCTGTATGATCTTCTTCATGGCTCTTTCGGAAAATTTCTTGTTGTCGGAGGGATCGGTTTTATCCTTAATGCCATCTTTCTTATTATTTTTCATGACCATCTGCAATGGCAGGCATCCTTATCAAACCTGATCGGCGCGGTTGTTGCTATTTTTTCCAATTATAATCTGAATAATCTTTGGACATTCCGAAAGAATAAAATCACCACCGTCCGGGAATACCTTGTGAAGCTGGTGCAATTTTACGGAACATCTCTTTTTGGCGTACTGATCATTCAGACCGGCACCATTGAACTCGGAGTCCGTGTTCTTGGAGATCAATACTACTTTATCTATTTTCTTTTTGGCACCGCACTTCTTCTTGTTTGGAATTATATAATGTACTCCAAATTCATTTGGAAAAAGAAGTAGAGACCGTTTTTATGAAGAAAATACGCTTTTTAATTGGTTCTTTTCTTCCGATTTTCAGCATTCTTGGTGTTGGAGCATATCTCCGGCTTCATAAAATATCTCTCTATATGACTTTTTTAGGTGATGAAGGAAGAGATGTATCGATTGTACGCCGTATGATTACGGAAGGGAAATGGACACTTCTGGGTCCTACCGCTTCAGTTGGCGGGTTTTTTATGGGACCCATCTATTACTACTTCATGCTGCCGTTTCTGTGGCTTTGGAATTTTAATCCGGTCGGTCCGGCTATCATGGTCGCACTTTTTGGTATTGCGACCATATTTCTCGTTTATTATGTTTCCAAACGCATGTTTGGGGGTATTGTCGGGCTTGTTGCATCGAGTCTGTACGCTTTGTCGCCGCTCATTATTTCCTATTCCCGTTCGTCATGGAATCCCAACATCGTTCCGTTTTTTGGAATTCTCCTTTTTTTCTTTCTGTGGGATGTCGTTGTCCATAACCGCTGGAACCGTCTTTTTTGGATCGGGGTTCTCCTAGGAATTCTTTTACAACTTCACTATACCTGCCTGGCACTTTTTGGTGTCGTTTGGATTTGGTTTTTGCTCTATGGAAGAAATCGTTCCCGTATCAAAAATTATCTTATGGGCGTTATGGGATTCATCGTAGGATTTCTTCCGTTTCTTGTATTTGAAATCCGCCATGGCTTCATGAATATCCGTTCCATCGTGACATTTGTTTTTGAAGGAAAGGATACAGGATTTTCTCTTGTCCATTTTTGGACTAATATCATTGATGTATATTTCCGGCTTTTTGGCAGGCTCGTGCTGAGACTGCCTGAAAAAGGGACATTAGGAAACCTTCCTGTCATGGAGAAAATGTTCTATGTTGACAGCACATGGATTATCGCATTGGCTGGACTTATTTGTTTGGTCGGTATGATATGGCATAAACAGTATTTTATACGTCTCTTCTCTCTTGAAGGAAAAAGGAAAGATCAATTTTTTTATGGAATTTCATTGCTTGTTTTATGGATCAGTATTTCCCTTTGTTTTTTCGGATTTTACAAAAAGTCAATCTATGAGTATTACTTCGGCATGTTGTATTTTGTCCCGTTTGTTTTGATCGGATTGGTGTTTAGAACATTGTTTTCTCAAACGACGATGTGGAGAATCATAGGGTTTTTTGGGGTCGGAATCCTGCTTTTTCATAATTGGAGAGGTATGCCGTTCCAATATGAGCCAAATAATCAGTTAGGACAAGTAGAAAGCATCGCACGGGAAATAGTAACACACTCGGAAGGCAAGCCTTTTAATTTTGCGCTTATTACCGGTGGGAATTCAGATCATGCTTATAGGTATTTTTTTGAACTATGGGGAAAATCTCCCATTACGATCGAGAATGCGGTCATAGATCCCCAGAGGAAAAGTGTGACAGACCAACTCCTCATTGTTTGTGAGGATACGTCCTGCCAGCCTTTGGGAAATTCTCTCTGGGAAGTAGCTGGATTCGGGAGGGCAGAAATCAGAGAATCATGGTATTTTTCTGTGGTAAAGCTTTATAAATTGATTCATTACGAAGAAACGGGGAGCGGACAATGAGCAATATTTTTCTAACTGTCGTCATACCGGCATACAACGAAGAAAAAAATATCAGATTAGGAGCTTTAGATAAAGTATCCCGGTATCTTGATCATCAACCATATATGTGGGAAGCGATCATTGTGAATGATGGCTCTTCTGATCAGACCGATGCTCTGGCGAAAGAGTTTGTAAAAACAAATAAAGGATTCCGGTATATTGATAATCCACATCAGGGAAAAGCAGCTACCGTTATTTCCGGGGTCCTTCAGGCGAAAGGATCATATGTCCTTTTTTCTGACCTGGATCAAGCAACGCCTCTCAAGGAAGTTGAAAAACTGCTCCCTTGGTTTGATAAAGGATTTGATGTGGTCATCGGATCGCGGAAAGATAAAAGGGAAGGCGCACCGATTCTGAGACGCCTGATGGCGCGTGGTTTTATGTTTCTCCGGACTATTATTTTGGGCTTGAAAGGGATATCAGATACGCAATGTGGATTTAAAGTGTTTAAAAAGGACGTTGCCGAAAATATTTTTAAGAGACTGGAACTGTATGGAAAGGCAAAAACTGTGACAGGGGCTATGGTAACAGCAGGTTTTGACATCGAAGTGCTGTTTTTAGCAAAAACACTTGGTTATGCTATCAAAGAAGTTCCGGTTGAGTGGCACTATGTGGAGACGCGGAGAGTCAATCCAATCACTGACTCATGGCAGGCTTTAAAAGATATAGTTTCGATCCGTGTTCACGCATGGAAGAGGGAGTACTAATAACTCATGAATTTTTTATTGAAAAAAATACGATCAACGTGTTCTCCTCATTCGTTGTTTGTTGGATATGGAACCGTAGGGATTTTATTATTCCTATATTCGTTTACACAGGTTGATCTTGGATTGACACTCACACAATTATCTCTCTGGCAAACAATCCAGCAGGGTTTTCAGCATATCGGATTTTTTGAGCGTTCTCTTTCATCAGGGCTTTACATTGGTATTATTATTGGATTATTTGTGTCGTACAGCGCTGTTTTAAAAAATATTCGTGACCATCAAATATCAGATCGATCATTATGGGCGCTCATTTTTCTTGTTTTTTTCCTTCTTGTTTTTTCCTTTCCTGCTTTCTCTTATGATTTTTTCAACTATATGTTTACTGCAAAGACCGTTCTTCTTTATCATAAAAATCCTTATGAGGTCATACCGCTTCAGTTTACCGGATATGAGTCGTGGCTTTCCTTTATGCATTGGACGCATCTTCCGAGCGCGTATGCTCCTCTTTGGATAGTTTTTACATTATTTCCTTATTTTTTTGGATTTGGTTATTTTTTATGGATTTTATGGAATCTGAAACTTTTTGTCGGATTGTTCTATATAGGAGGAGCATGGGTCATCGCACGATTACTGCGTCATGAATCTGAAGAAGACCGTCTTTACGGCATCGCTCTCTATGCATTCAATCCTCTTATCCTTATTGAAACGCTTATAAGTGGCCATAACGATATAGTTATGGTCTTTTTTGCATTGATAGCTATCATGTTTTTACAAAAAAAGAATATGATTGTGTCTTTTTTTTGGCTTTCTGTTTCAATAGCTCTTAAAGAAATCACATTTATGCTTTTCCCTCTTTATATATTCCGTAAGAACCGTTATCTACCGGTGATACTCATGGGATTAGGACTTATCGCATTTCTTCTTATTTTCAAGAGAGAAATACTTCCTTGGTATGGGGTCTGGGTCATCCCCTTCGCGGCAATTATGCCCCGAGTGAAAAAGTTTCTTCCATTACTCTTTGGTTTTTCCTTGGGACTTCTTCTTTACTATATTCCATTTCTCTATTGCGGACATTGGGATGAACCAGTAGGAGTTATAAAATTTTGGCTCACTCTCACGCCAATGATTCTTGCTTGCATATTTAGTATAGGATCATATATGCTGTCTTTTCAAAAAAAAGTATGAAAAGCTCTTCAAAACACACTATACTGGACTATATGGGTAAGAAACTATTCCGAACGCCATGGATATGGATGATCGTGCTGGTTATCCTTTATTGGGTTTCCCGCTTTATCAATCTTACGGAACTTCCTATTTTTACCGATGAGGCCATATATATCCGGTGGGCGCAAATCGGCGGAAGGGATGCAAGCTGGAGATTTATTTCTCTCACTGATGGGAAACAACCGCTTTTTACCTGGATAATGATGGCTCTCATGCGCGTCATTCGTGATCCCTTAGTTGCCGGCCGTTTCACATCCATTCTCTCAGGATTTTTGGGAATGATCGGCATGTATGCATTAGGAGCAGAAGCATTTAAAAATAAACGTATCGGTGTTCTTGCAAGTGCGCTCTACCTTATCTGCCCATTTACGCTGTTTTATGACCGCATCGCGCTGTATGATTCGCTTGTCTCTGCTTTTTTTATCTGGAATCTCTATTTAACATTCCTTTTCGTACGCCATAATCGTTTAGATGTCGCCCTTATCCTAGGATTGACGCTCGGAGCAGGAATGCTGAATAAAACATCAGCATTCATGAGTCTCTATCTTCTCCCTGTGTCGCTTATTCTTTTTGATTGGAGAGCTAAACACATATATATACGGCTAGCCCGTTTTTTTGGGTTTGCTTTCATAAGTGTTGGATTGTCTCAAATAATATACAGCATTTTGCGTTTGTCTCCGTATTTTTACATTATTGCGCAGAAAGATACGATTTTTGTTTATCCATTTTCATTGTGGATTACTCATCCGATAGAATTTTTTATTGGGAATAGTACCGGGATGTTTGATTGGCTTATCGGATATGTAAGCTGGCCGGTATTTCTTTCAGCATTTTTTTCATTATGTTTTCTTAAAAAACAGATGTTGGAAAAAATACTCCTATTGTGCTGGTGGTGTCTTCCTTTTTGCGGTCTTGCTTTGTTTGGAAGGGTTTTGTATCCCAGACATATGCTCTTTATGATTATGCCTCTTCTTATCCTCTCCGCATGGACTATTGATCTATTGATTGAGCGTATTAAAGAAAGAGCGGCTCAGATTATTCTTATCGGTTTTCTTTGCAGCGTAAACCTTTTTAGTTCATATACGATACTTGCAGATATTAAAACAGCTCATATACCGCAGTCAGAACGAAATCAATACGTTGATGATTGGCCGTCCGGCTGGGGCGTATCTGAAATAGTTACGTATTTTAAAGAAAAAACGGCAGAAGGAAAGGTGAGTGTCTATACAGAAGGAACATTTGGGCTACTACCTTATGCATTCGAAATATATCTGGGGGATGATAAGAATATTGATATTACTGGTATCTGGCCAATACAGGAAGATATGCCGAAAGGCATGGCTGAGAAAGCATCTGACCATCCGACTTATTTTGTTATGTACCAACATCAGGCGTATCCGTTCCGTTGGCGTCTTAAACTCATTTCGGAATATTTCAAAGGTCTCAATAAAAATGCCGTTACGATGCGGTTGTATGAAGTTCTCCCTTAATATATTCGTATATATGAAAAAATTTCAAGATATCTATTTTGTTGCCCTGCTTGTCCTCTTGACTGGATTTGTACTTATTCCATTATTGAAACCTGGTTTTATCATTACTGATGATGGTGATTGGATGGTTATTCGTTTGACGGCCTTTTACCAGGCATTTGCAGATGGTCAATTTCCGGTACGCTTTTTAAGTAGATTAAATAACAACTACGGATATCCTGTTTCCAATTTTTTGTATCCCGGATTTCTTTATATTGGGTCTTTTCTTCATTTATTACGATTACCGTACCCTTTTATTATAGAATTGATTCTTGGCGGTTCGGTGATGGTGAGTGTCGTATGTGCATTTCTTTGGCTCCGTACGTTTTTTTCTCGGTTTCCGAGTTTTATCGGAGCCGGTACTCTCGCAGTTTCTCCATATTTTCTTTATGATATATACAAGAGAGGATCGGTCGGTGAACTCTTGGCAACAGCGGTAGTATGTATCCTTTTTTGGTGTACTGAGTCAGGATTCGTTTGGTTCATCTCTCCAATCACAGCACTCCTCCTTATAAGTCACAATACGCTTGCACTTTTTTTCAGCGCGCTCTTCCTTCTTTACATCTGCATTCGGAAAAAATTTGATGTACTCATTCCTTTCATTATCGGCGTTTGGATAGCATCATTTTTTTGGATTCCCGCTCTTTTTGAACAGACTTTTGTCCGATTCGACGCGGTTCAGGTCTCAAATCCTCTTCATTATCTAAATCTCAGTGAAACATTACTGTACATGAGCTTGCCGTTTTTTGTCCCTTTGGTATGTTTTTTCCGGAGAAGGAAAAACCATTTTGAGAGTGAATTTCTTTTTTTTAGCGTTCTGGTAATCTTAGCAGGAGTAGTATCTTCCATGCTTGGGATTATATTTTTAAAAACATCTCTTTTTGCGCGCTATGTGCAGTTCCCATATAGAGTACTCTCTGTTCTTTTTGTTGCGGGTCCGTGGCTTATCGGTTTCTTTGTTTCCCTATTTTCGGGGAAAAAACAGATTTGGATTGGAATTGCTTTTATAGCCGTTTTTTCTTTGGTAAATGTGCCGTTTTTGATGTCAGTGAAAAGCGTGGTTCGGGAAGAGGGATTTTATCTGACGAATGAAGGAACGACGACTGTACAGGATGAGTATATGCCTCGGTGGGTGATAAAGAAACCTGATATACGTGCTGATAAACGGCTTGAAATTTTTTCAGGGAGGGGAGTTATTTCGAATCTTTCCAGTTCATCAAATAAAACAGAAGCGGATATGAAGTTAGAAGAAGAGAGTGTGATCCAATTAAATACAGTATTTTATCCGGGTTGGGGAGCGTTGGTAGATAGAAAACCAAGCACAGTGTTCTATAGTAATATGAAGGGTTTAATGCAGGTTACGGTTCCGCAAGGCATCCATCATGTTTCTTTTGAATTTAGGGAAACAGTGTTTCGATATGTCGCCGACACGTTAAGTGGAATTGGCGTTCTGTTATATGGCATATATTTATTATCTTGTCTTATCCGAAATGGAAAAAAAAGAATTCGTATATGAAGGTGAAAAATAGTATTATTGCCGGATGCCTGTTGATATTGTCATTTGGTAGTATGAAGCCTCTTTTTTCTTCTGGTTTTTTTCCTATGCATGATGACGCACAAGTAGCCCGTGTTATTGTTATGGCACGAGCTTTAAAACATGGGCAATTTCCCGTAAGGATTGTTGCAGATCTCGGGTATGGGTATGGATATCCGTTATTTAATTTTTATGGACCGCTTCCATATTACGTCGGAGGACTGATCCATCTGCTTGGTATTGACGCCCTCACGGCAACGAAAATAATGATAGGGATAGGAATCATCACTGGGACTATGGCAATGTACCTCTGTTCCTCTCTGGTGTTTGGGACGCTGGGAGGCCTTGTTTCAGCTATTCTCTTTACCTATTTTCCTTATCGAGCCGTGCAGCTTTATGTCAGGGGAGCCGTTGGAGAATTGTGGGCAGCTTCTTTCATGCCCCTTCTTCTTTTTGGAATTTTAAAAATTACGAAAAAAGAGGTGTCTGGAGTGTATATAGCAGGTCTGTCCATTGCTGCCATTATTCTTTCTCACACCGTATTTGGATATATCAGCATTGGGGGAATCGGAGGCATGGTGTTGCTGCTTTATTTGTTTTCAATACTCTGTCACAAAAAAAATCTCCAGTCGTTTGGCTTTTCTTTATTTGCGAGCATGATATGCGCCCTTGGTATAACGGCATTTTTTTGGATTCCGGCTTTAACTGAAATGTCTTTTACGAATGTCCAGAAAGTCATTGGAGAAACTGCGGATTATAAAGATCACTTCGTTTGTTTGCCGCAATTATGGGACTCTCAATGGGGATTTGGAGGTTCGGCACCGGGATGCGCGGATGGTCTGTCATTTAAACTCGGAAAATTCCATATTTTTTATTTTTTTCTGGCAATTCTTCTGTGGTTATTCTCGAAAGAGAGAGAGAGACGATTATCAATAATTCTCATTTCAGTTGTTGCAGCATCAGGTTTACTGATTTTTTTCATGCTCCGGGCATCTCACGGTGCATGGGATGCTCTCCCTCTTTTTTCTTTTATTCAATATCCATGGCGGTTTCTCGGCCCTTTAGGGGTTTGTATGGGATTTGTACCCGGATATGTATTGTATAAGAAAAAAGCAATACGGGGAGTTATTCTTCTTAGCCTTATTGGCGGAAGCATTGTCATACTGAACCATAAACTTTTTTCTCCTCAATATCTTTATTCTGCGTCCGGAGTTACGTTCGGAACAACGGAAGAACTTCGATGGAGAGCATCAAAAGTGTCCGATGAATACCTCCCCCGCGGACTTATTATTCCGGATACTGTATCTGAGGTTGTATCTGGGCGGGTCATCGGCAATGAATATATGAAAGTGACGAAATTAATAGAGACAGAAACGGAAGGCGTATATGAAATCATAGCCGGGAAAGATCAAAAATTGAAGTTAAATATGGCTTTTTATCCCGGTTGGACCTATAGTATTAATGGCATATACGTAAAGCCCGAAGTTGTCCGGGGACAGCCGTCCGTGATACTATCGATGGGTACCAGCTTTTTAAAAATGGAGTTCCGTAATACTCCGGTACGAGTTCTAGGGAATGGGATTTCATGCGCCTTTCTTATCGGAATCGTCGTGTATTTTTTCTATGGAAAAAAGATTATCAGTCACCATCGTTATCCCGGTTTATAATGAGGAAGTTGAACTTCATGAACGAATTGAAACATTAGTTGCATACTGCAAAGCAAATGTTACTTCTTTTGATTGGGAAATCGTTATTGCGGATAATGCCTCAACAGATGCGACGCTCAAAATTGCACAAACGCTCGCAAAGAAATATAGCCAGGTTTATGCCCTTCATATGGACCAAAAAGGGAGGGGAAGAGCGGTCAAATATGCGTGGATGCAGAGCAAGTCAGACATTCTTGCTTATATGGACGTTGACCTATCCACTGATCTTCGGCATCTGCTCCCGCTTCTCCAATCTCTCACAAGAGGATATGATATTGCCATCGGGACCCGTAACGCGTTCGGGTCGAGAGTCTATGGGAGAAATTGGCTCCGTACTATTACATCAAAGGGCTATATAAGTCTCATTAAATTGTTATTTTGGGTGCGATTTACTGATGCCCAATGCGGATTTAAGGCGGTAACGAGTGAAGTGGTAAAAAATATCATTCCCCATATTAAAGATAATGAATGGTTTTTTGATACAGAATTTCTCATTTTTGCCGAGAAATCGCGTTTGCGGATTTATGAGGAACCGGTCACATGGGTCGATAATCCCGGTTCAACAGTGAGAGTACTTAAAACTGCCCAGGGTGATTTGAGGGGATTGAAACGTTTATTTTTTACACGGCCTTGGAAAAAGCAAAAAGTATAAACCTTCTGTATGCAGGAAATTGATATTGCCAGTATAAAAGAAAAAGCAGTAAAAGGAATTATTGCTCTTACGGGAAGAACATTTCTTATACAATGTATCGCATTCGGCGCAACATTTCTCCTTACTGTTTTTTTAAGTCCAGCGGTCTTTGGTATTTTTTATATCGTATCTGCGTGTATCTCATTTTTATCATATTTTTCCGATATTGGGTTGGCTGCAGCACTTATTCAAAAAAAGGAGACGCTTACAGAGAGTGATCTGCGAACAACCTTCACTATTCAACAAACATTGGTATTGATTCTCTGTTTGATAATGTTTGTTTTAAGTCCATCTTTAGGATCACTTTACCAACTGGACCAAACCGGAATATGGCTTTTGCGGAGTCTTATCGTTTCATTTTTTCTATCTTCTCTTAAAACAATACCATCCGTACTTCTCGAACGAAAATTAGATTTTAATAAGCTTGTTATACCTCAAATCGCGGAAACAGTCGGTTTCTATGGTCTCGCTGTAATACTTGCATATGCAGGTTTTGGTGTTACGAGTTTTACCTATGCAGTACTATTTCGAGCGTGCATCGGGCTCATTGTTATATATCAGATTGCACCTTGGAAAATTGGACTTGAAATATCAATCCCGGTTGCAAAGAAATTACTAAAGTTTGGAATTCCGTTCCAGATGAACTCTCTTCTTGCTCTTGTCAAAGACGACGCTCTTACACTCGTTTTGGGATATCTTCTCTCCTTGGAAGAAATTGGATATATAGGTTGGGCAAAGAAATGGGCCGAAATTCCTCTTCGACTTATCATGGACAATGTTATCAGAGTGACATTTCCTACTTTTTCCAGGCTTCAGCATGATTTGAAGCATTTAGGTGCGTCAGTAGAAAAAACTCTCTTTGGATTATCAATAACCATCGTGCCACTTTCTATCGCTCTTCTCTTTTTTATTGAGCCGTTGATTTCGATCATTCCAAAGTATCAAAAATGGCAGCCTGCGGTATTGCCGTTTTATTTATTTGTTTTTTCATCGCTTATTGCTTCATATTCTACTCCGCTTACCAATGCGTTAAACGCAGTAGGTAAAATATTTATCACATTGCTTCTCATGATTTTCTGGACCTTGCTCACCTGGTTATTAATACTCATTCTCTTGCCATCCATCGGATTTCTTTGCGTTCCGGTAACGCAGGTAATTCTCGCAAGTTCTCTGGTCCTCGTAGTATTTTTAGTTAAACGAATTTGTTCCTTTTCATTCTTACAGAGCGTTTGGGTTTCTCTCGTCGGCGGAATTATACAAGCGGTGGTATACTCCATCGGACTACACAGTATAAAGTCTCCAACAATCCCATATTTGATAATAATGGGGATAACTGGTGGTATACTTTATATGAGTACTGTTTGGATGTTTGAGAAAAAAAGAATTCTATCGGTATGGAGTCTTTTTAGACAGAAATCTCTATGAAGCATACACTTTCTGTGGTTGTATCTGCGTACAATGAAGAGAAGAAATTAGGAACCTGTTTAGCGTCAGTCATGGGTTTTGCAGATGAAATAATAGTTGTAGATAATACGTCATCGGATGGTACGGTTAAAATTGCCAAGTCGTTTAAAGCAGATGTTTACAAGAGAGAAAATTTTCTGATGCTGAACATTAACAAGAACGTTGGATTTGAAAAAGCGAAAGGTGATTGGATACTCAATCTCGACGCTGACGAAGAAGTGACTGGAGAGTTAAAAAATGAAATTCAACAAATCCTCAGGGCGGATCTTTCAGAGGCAAAAAGAGGGTATTGGATACCAAGAAAAAATATTATTTTTGGAAAATGGATACAGTATGGTCTTTGGTGGCCGGATAATCAGCTGCGGTTATTCCAGCGCGGAAAAGGAAAGTTTGCATGTAGACACATTCATGAATATATTGAAGTTGATGGAGAGACCGGTGAACTCTCCTGTCCGTATATCCATTATAACTACGATTCCATATCTCAATATCTCAACAAACTTGAGCGGTGTACGACAAGTGAAGCTCTCGCTTTGAAAGAGTCTCATTATCAACTTTCATGGTTTGACGCAATCCGGTTTCCGGTTTCTGATTTCATCAAGATATTTTTTGCTCAAAATGCTTATAAAGACGGCCTCCATGGACTCGTCCTGTCCCTGTTCCAAGGGTTTTATTCTTTTATTGTTTTTACGAAATTGTGGGAGATGGAACAGTTTGCTCAGAAATCCGTGGCACTCCCTGCTGTCGTAGGAGAACTGAAGAATCAGAAGCGCGAATTTATATATTGGATCATTTCAGCAAAAATAAGAGAATCGCGTCATGTCCTTGAAAAGATGGTGTTTAAGATCAGGAGACGACTATTTGTATGAAACCCCCTTCAGTCTGCGCAATAATTATCAACTGGAATGGAAAAATCGATACGAGTGAATGTCTTTTCTCTCTTGAAAAAGTCAGCACGAAGTACGCATCTCTTTCCATTGCTGTTGTTGACAACCATTCTACGGATGGCTCGTTACATGAGCTTGAAAAACGGTTTCCGAAGGTTGTTTTTATAAGAAATAAGGAAAACGCGGGATTTGCAGGAGGAAATAATACTGGGATGAGATATGCAAAAGATCAGCATGTAGATTATATCTGGCTTCTCAATAATGACACGGTTGTCGATATAAAAGTGCTTTCAGCAGTTACCTCTTTTTATAATCCATCGGTTGGAGCGGTCGGATCAAAAATATATTTTTCTAAAGGATATGAATTCCATACGGATTGGTATGAAAAGAAAGATTTGGGGCATGTTTTATGGTATGCCGGTGGCTGTATAGATTGGCAGAATATGTTTTCCTCTCACCGGGGAGTAGATGAGGTAGATCGCGGTCAATATGAGAAAGAGATGATAACAGAGTACGTGACAGGATGCTCCTTTTTTATTCGGACGGACCTTTTGAATAGAATTGGATATTTTGATGAGTCCTATTTTATGTATATGGAAGATGTGGATTATTCTCTCCGGATCCAACGGGCAGGATATACGACAGTATACAATCCAACTTCAGTACTGTGGCATAAAAATGCTTCCTCAACCGGCGGATCAGGGAGTAGCCTGCATGAGTACTATCAGACGAGGAACCGTCTGAAAATTGGCATGACTTACGCTCCACCCAGGACTAAATTTGCGCTCATACGGGAAGGAATACGGATTCTCGGAGGAGGATCGACAGTTAAAAAACGGGCTGTTATAGATTATATATCAGGTCGTATGGGTCAATATCATGAATAAAACAAGTATTTTATTATCTGTAGTCGTTATCGCGAGAAATGAAGAGAAAAGAATCAGTAAGTGCTTAGAGAGCCTTTCGTTTTGTGATGAAATCATTGTCGTTGATAATGGGTCGACTGATAAAACCGTTGAAATTGCAGAACAATTTCATGCACGTGTTTTCCTGTGTGAAGAAAAAAGTTTTTCTACACTACGAAATATAGGAAAAGAAAAAGCTACAGGCATCTGGATACTCTATGTTGACGCAGATGAAACAATACCTCAGGCGCTGAAGGAAGAAATACTACGGATTATCGAAAATGAAAAAGGTAAGAAAGGCATATCAACTTCGTATTTTATAACCAGAGAAAATTACTATCTTGGAAAAAAATGGCCCATGCGGGATAAAATGCAACGGTTTTTTTTAAAAAATAACTTGATTCAATGGGAAGGAACGTTGCATGAAACCGCAGTAATTAAAGGGACTATGGGAATTCTTGATGAACCTCTCATTCACAATACTCACCGGATGTTGGAAGAAATGGTAGAAAAGACAAATGAATGGTCTTTGTTTGAAGCGGAGTCTCGCTTGGCACAGAACCATCCTCCAGTCGTAGGATGGAGATTGATCCGTGTTATGTTGACTGGATTTTCTCAATCATTTTTCCGTCAGGGCGGATGGAGGGCAGGAACAGTTGGTTGGATAGAAAGTATCTATCAGGGATTTAGTATGTTTATCACATATGCGAAACTATGGGAACTGCAAAAATTACATGAGAATGGAGAATGAGGAATAGGGAATTATGAATACCATAAAGAATATTTTTCAGAAATATTGGCCAGTATTCGTCATAGCGGTTTTATGGTTTATATTCAGTTCCCCCTATTTTATAAAGGGGTTAATACCATTTCCTTCAACATATCTTGTTTCGAATTTTGCTCCGTGGAGCGCTTCCTATGGAATGCCCGTGAAAAACAACGCAATGCCCGATGTCATTACACAGATTTTTCCATGGAAAACAATAACCGTTGACTCGTGGAAATCAGGAGAAATTCCTTTATGGAATCCATTGAGCTTCAGCGGATCTGTGCATGCCGGAAATTATCAGACAGCGGTATTTAGCCCTTTCACCCTCCTCTTCTTTTTTCTTTCTTTTATTGATGCATGGAGCGTAATGATACTCCTGCAGCCGTTGTTAGCCGGTTTTGGAATGTTTTTCCTCTTAAAAGCGCTAGGACAAAGCAACAAAGCCTCCTTATTAGGATCAATCGGGTTTATGTTCTGTGGATTTATGACCACATGGATGGCGTATGGAACTCTTGGATATGCCCTTCTGTATCTTCCGTTTATAGCATGGAGTATTTCGCGATATATAAAACGAAATATATGGTATATGCCTATCATAGGGTCTTTGGGTGTGGCGTGTTCATTTTTTTCAGGTCATTTTCAAATCAGCCTCTATGTTCTGGCAATAGCTTTTTTGTATTGTCTTTCTGAATCGCATAGGACTGGAAGCTGGAAACGCGGCATAGTCATGCTTATAGCATTATGTTCAGGAATTTGCATTGCTGCTCCGCAGTTGTTCTTGACGTTTGATGCATTTCAGGCTTCTGTTCGGTCTTTATATACTAATTCACAAGAGGTTATTCCATGGCAATATCTTGTGACGCTTATTTCTCCTGATTTTTATGGTAATCCCGTGACAAGAAACGATTGGTTTGGGCACTATGCAGAGTGGGCAAGTTATATCGGGATTGTCCCGCTTCTTTTTTCTTTCTATGCAATCGTTTATTCAATGGATAGGAGAAAATGGTTTTTTACTTTTTTATGTGTTGGGACACTACTTCTTGCTTACGCTTCACCGCTCACATCCCTTATTTTCACTTTAAGAATTCCAGTTTTATCGACAAGCGCAGCATCACGTATTATTTGCATGACGAGTTTTTCGCTTTGCATACTGAGCGGATTTGGGTTTGATCAATTATTATACGACTGGAAGAAAGAAACATGGAAAAAAAGAATTCACTATTTCATAGGAATGGCGATTCTCATGTTTTCCCTTTGGTGCATACTAATTCTATGGAAACCTTTCGCTTTCGAACAGTTACTGATTGCAAAAAGGAATCTTGTTCTTCCTACTCTTTTATCGATTGGGACAATGATCCTGATGTTTACTGGATTTATGAAAATCCCGTATAAAATTATTATTCTTCCGTGTACATGTATTCTTCTCTCATGTTTTGATAGCTACCGATATGCGTCCAAATGGATGCCGTTCGATTCAAGAGAGTTTGTCTATCCTGATACGAAAATAAAAACTGAAATTATAAAGAGGGTTCCTTCTGAAAGAATTTTCGGAAATATCGGCTATGAATTCGGGTCAACAGTACGCATTCCTCTCATAGAAGGGTATGACGCTATGTATCAGGGTCGATACGGTGAGTTTATCGGCGCTGTTTCTGATGGCATTGTGAAGAGACCGGAACGGTCAGTGGTTTCTTTTGATAAACACGGTCGTTATGGGATAGACGCACTTCAACTTCTTGGAGTCAAATTCATTCTTCATAGGTTGAGTGATGGAAGGAATGTATGGGCTTTTCCATATTGGACCTATGGGGAGGATGTGTTTAAATCCCTTTATCGCGATGAGCATTATGAGCTTCTTGAATATAAAGATGCATTTCCCAGGATGTTTTTTGCATCATCGTATGTGATAAGAGAAGATCCGCAAGAAATTATCGATACACTTTTTGACAAAGATTTTGATCGGAGATCGACTCTTGTAGTAGAAAAACAGCCGATTCCGGAACCAAAGTCCGGCAGCGGTTCTATCGAAAAGGTGAAACATACATTCACAAAGGAAGTGGTTAAAGTAAAAACCGATGTCCCGATGCTTCTTTTCCGTTCAGAAGTTTTTGATCCTGGTTGGGATGCATTTATAGACGGAAGGAAATCTGTTCTCTATAGGGCTGACTATGATTTTCAGGCTGTCGCAGTACCCGCAGGAGAGCATACAATAGCTTTCTCCTATTGGCCACTCTCGTTCTCCTACGGATTATTCATAAGTTGTATAGGAATCGGAGTATTAGGTGTGCTTATATACACGCATGTAAGAAAGAAAACCGTATGAAGATAGGTTTTTATAATCCATATTTAGATTGTTTTGGCGGAGGAGAAAGATATGTATTAACACTTGCCAGTCACTGGAGCAAATATAATGACGTCGTTGTCTTTTGGGATGATCCTCATATCCTTCTTGAATCAGAGAGAAGGTTTCAATTAGATCTCCGCCATGTGAAACTTACATCAAATGTTTTTGAATCCGGCAACAAGCTTCTAAAATTGACCACAACGTCTCTCTATGATGTCATGTTTTTTCTTAGTGACGGAAGCATCCCGTTTTCTTTGGCAGGACATACGATATATCATTTTCAAGTGCCATTCCCGACCATACGGTTCCCTGTTTGGAAGAGGATGAAATCATATTCAATAGTATGTAATTCACAGTTTACTTTGGATCATATTGATCAAACAGTGAGGAAGAATGCTAGGGTAATTTACCCTCCGGTTGCTGTCGACGAATTTACAACGGGAAAAAAAGAAAAAATTATATTAACTGTTGGACGATTTGATTCGTATTGGTTTGCAAAGAAACAAGATATTCTTATTAACATATTTAAAGAAGGATTTTCTAAAGGAATCCTTAAAGGATGGAAGTTTATCCTTGCAGGATCCATGCTTTCAACCGATCAAGCGTATGTTGATAAACTGAAAGACAGCGGAAAGGGATTTCCCATCGAGTTTTTCACAGATCTTTCTTTTTCTCATCTCCGAACGCTTTATGAAAAAGCAGCTCTATACTGGCACGCAGCGGGATTCGGTGAGTCAGATCCTCAGAAAATGGAGCATTTTGGCATTACAACGGTTGAGGCAATGGCAAGCGGATGTATTCCGGTTTCCTATAATGCAGGAGGTCAGCCGGAAATTATCAATCACGGAGAAGATGGATATTTATGGACCACAAAAGAAGAGTGCTTAGATTATACTGTGCGTATCATTCAATCTGAGAAACTACAAAAAGCCCTTCGAACCTCAGCACAATCAAGGGTAAAATTATTTTCATCCGCCATTTTTTGTCAGAGATTCGACGAAATAATCACCGCAATTACAGGTAGATAGTCCATATATGAAAAAAAAGATATATACGTTGATGTCCGTATTCTTTATATTGCTTTTTACGGGGATTTTTTTTCATCGGACACTACTTTCCGGTAAACTTCCGATTCCTTCTGATACATTGGTCGGCATGTATCACCCATGGCTGGATTATATAGCGAAGGAATATCCAGCAGGGATGCCGTTTAAAAATTTTCTCATCACTGATCCCATACGGCAGCAGATTCCATGGAGGAAATTGACCATTGAGGCCGTAAAGAATAAAAATTTCAGGGCATGGAATCCGTTTTCGTTTTCAGGAACTCCGTTGTCCACAAATATCCAAACAGGATTTTACTATCCATTGAATATTTTATTTTTCTTTCTTCCGTTTTCCGTTGCATGGACTGTCCTTGTCATTCTCCAGGTGATTCTTTCCGGGATATTTATGTATCTTTTTCTTAAAAAGAGTATGCAACTTTCTTTTTTGGCATCGCTTTTTGGTGCTCTGTGTTTCATGTTTTGCGGATTTTCTATAGCGTGGCTAACTTGGGGAACTATCGTGCAGACGCTTCTTTGGCTTCCATTGATATTATTACTGTCAGACCGGTTAGTATCGGAAGAAAAAGTTAAGAGTAAGATTGTTTGTATGATCGGCATGGGTTTGGTTCTGGCTGTACAGTATTTTGCCGGGCACAGCCAAGTATTTCTCTATTCATGTATCCTTTTGTGTGTGTATATCTTGTATAGGATTTTTAGTATTTCCGTTCTTATGATCGGCGCCTCTTTCATTCCGGAAATGATGCGTAAGTCCGTTTTTTTTGCCGGGAGTCTCGTTTTATTTGCTCTTTTGACAGCTTTTCATTGGATACCGTTTTTATCGGACCTTTCTAATATAAGCAGGCTGCAGAATTCAGCAGCAGTAACAGAAGGGTTTTTTATTCCTTACCAACATCTCGTTCAATTCATTATTCCGGATTTTTTTGGTAATCCGGCGACACTCAATTATTGGGGAGTGTGGAATTATGGTGAATTCATCGGCTATATCAGCGTCGTTGGATTATTTTTTGTCTTCTATTCGATTTTTTCAAAACAAAAGAGCCGGATTGTGTTCTGGTTTAGTGTTGTTATTATCGGATTTGTTTGTGCGCTCCCTACCCGCGTTGCCCTTATTCCGTATACACTGCATATACCATTTTTTTCAGCACTTCAGCCGACCCGACTTCTATCGATTATTGATTTTGGACTTTGCATCCTTGCTGCACTCGGATTGAATGAATGGTTGGATAATGGTAGAAAGAAATATTCTTTTATTACCCTATTGGTAATGGGAGGAATATTTTCATACATTTGGTACATTACAAAAGTAAATATATATTCAATCACTGCAGAGAATCTTCTTGTTACACAGAGAAATATCATTTTTCCGACTATCATATTTGGTCTGATGAGTGCAGTGGTTGCCGTAAGATTTGTCACAGAGTATTTTTTGGGCAGGAGATATCGTTATGCGCAGATCTTTTTAGTAATTTGTATGACTGGAATAACGTTTTTTGATCTTATGCGGTTTGGATGGAAATTTACTCCTTTTACAGACAGGAGTCTCTTTTTTCCGAAAACAGAGATTATTTCATTTTTGGAAACAAAGGAAAAGCCTTTTCGAATAGCTTCCTTAGATGACCGGATTATGCCGCCTAATGTCAGTTCTTATTATGACATTGAATCCATCGGAGGATACGATCCGCTTTATGACAGTCGATATGAAGCATTTATCGCCGCTATGGAACGTGGGGAGCCAAATATTACTCCGCCCTATGGATTTAATCGGATTATGACGCCTAAAAATATTTCCTCCCCACTATTTCAACTGCTTGGAGTACGGTATATTCTGTCTCTGACCGATGTGGCAGACAGACGATTTACGAAGTTATTGCAGGAAGGACAAACACGACTCTACGACTATAATGATATTCTTCCGCGCGCGTATCTCTTGGAGAATATTGAGATCATCTATGATGAAGAAACGATCATAAAAGCGCTGTATAGACCCACATTTCAGATTGGGAAGGATGGTATTGTCGAAGAGCCAGTTTCGATAGTCAGTAGTCCTCTTCTGGAGGGAGAATCAGCTGTCATAACAAATTATCAAAACGCTGTTCAGGACATCGCAGTTAAGACTGAAACTGAGAGAATACTGTTTATCGGTAATATATTCCATAGGAATTGGAAGGCATATATTGATGGAAAAGCTGTCCCAATATTTCGGATAAATTATGTTTTTATCGGGACGGTTGTTCCCAAAGGCGAACATACCGTACAATTACGATATGAATGATAAAAAAAATAGAGTTGTATATATTGTGTCGGGTCTGATTCTTCTTGTCGCGGTTTTTTTCCGTTTCTTCAGGTTTCCATCAGTCCCGCCGTCCTTAAATTGGGATGAGGCGGCATTTGGATACAATGCATATTCGGTACTGAAAACCGGAAAAGATGAATATGGTTCTTTCATGCCTCTTTATTTCCGTTCTTTGGATGATTATAAGTTGCCGGTTTATACATATAGTACTGTCCTTTCAATTTTTTTCTTCGGGTATAATGATTTCAGTGTCCGTTTCCCTTCAGCGTTTTTTGGCATATGCACAGTCATTTCCATAGGATTTCTTGCATATGGTCTTACGAAAAATAAATGGATCGGCATGTCAGCAGGCAGTATTATGGCAATTCTTCCCTGGAATGTTCAATTTTCCAGGATGGCTGCAGAAGCTAATGCCGGCTTATTTTTTTTAACGCTCGGGATGACAATTTTTATTTTCAGTGTTCGAAAGAAACATTGGATGTTATTGCTTTCTCCTGTCTCATTTGCATTGTCCGGATATTCATACCTGAGTTTTAGAATAGTTGGACCGCTGTTAGGATTTATGTTGGTTATCTGTTTCTGGAAGAATCTGAAAATGTGCGGAAAAAAGCTTATTTCCGGTTTTATTCTCACTGTGATATTCATAGGGATGATTTTTTTGGTTGATATGCTTATGAATAACGTTCATATTCGGGTAAAAGGTACGAATGTTTTCAGTACACAACGGGTTTATAATATATTTAAACACAAAGAAGCAGAGATGTTTTTTGACGCGACAAAACAAATTAATATATCAAGAAGATTATTTCATGACATTACATTTTTTACTTCCGCGGATGTCCTTATTCAAGGATATCTCACACATTTCTCTCCGGCATTTTTGTTTTTTGATTATGACGAAAAACAGCATCATACGCCTTTTACCGGTTTGATGTATCTATGGATGCTCCCGTGCATATTGATTGGACTCTATTCACTCATTTCTCATTACCGAAAGAGTGTTTGGTTGAGTATTGTTTCTTTTTTGTTGATTACACCGATTCCGGCCTCTATTACATGGGACATACCTCACGCGATACGTGCGTACGGTATGTGTGTGCCCCTCGTGATATGTGCTTCTGTGGGTGTATATGTGCTTTATAAAACTTTGAGACGATTACCAAAGGGATTCTTTATTGGAATGCTCCTCATGATTGCAGCAGTCAGCGTATCTGCCTACTCTTATCTCCACCAGTACATCATCCATTTACCGGTTGAGCGGTCAAAAGATTGGGTCTATGGGAGAAAAGAATTGACCGCTTATCTGGAGGCAAATAAGCATAAATACAAAAAAATCATCATTTCTTCGAGTCTCGAATGGCCGTACATTTTCCTTCTTTATTATTCGAAATATGACCCGGCTCTCTATCAGAAGGAGGGCGGTACTGTATCAGGCGGATGGGGAGAAGAACGGAATGCCTATGATATATACGAATTCCATCGATTCCGCAGAGAAGATATCAATTCTCCTCAAACACTTTTTGTTGGGAAAAAAGAAGAATTTCAAAATAGTCTTCATCCACTCTATCACATCGATTATTTGGACGGTACACCCGCGATTTATATGGCAGAAGGAGGAATTAACGCTCAATGAGCATGAACCATTTTTCCGTAAGTATAGTCATCCCGAACTGGAATGGGAGAGAGCTGTTAGAAAAACATCTCCCTTCTGTTGTCTATTTTCGGAAGCAGGCGGAGATCATCATTGTGGATGACGGATCAGATGATGATTCTGTTTCTTTTGTACAAAAAACATATCCTTTCATTCGGGTTATCAAAAAAGATACTCATGAAGGATTTGCGGGTTCGGTAAACACAGGCGTACGACAAGCGAGAGGAGATATCGTCATACTTCTTAATACAGATGTGGAGCCGGAGAAAGGATTCCTTGAACCGCTTATCTCCCCTTTCACTGATTCTAGAGTGTTTGCGGTCGGATGCATGGATAAGTCCATGGAGAATGAGAGAGTAGTCCTTCGCGGAAGAGGAATCGGACGGTGGGAGAAGGGATTTTATATTCATAAACGCGGAGAAGTAAACGCATCTGATACCGCATGGGCATCAGGAGGGAGTAGCGCATTCCGAAGGTCCCTATGGAATGAGCTTGGTGGTATGGATACGCGGTTTAACCCGTTTTATTGGGAGGATATCGATTTATCATACCGGGCAGTCCAAGCGGGTTATAAAATTTTGTTTGAATCCAGAAGCGTTGTTAATCATTATCATGAAGAAGGAAGTATCATGGGCGAGTTTTCAAAAACACATATCCGGACGATTGCATACCGTAACCAGTTTATTTTTTCAATAAAACATCTGCCTTCGTGGTCTCAAAGAATTTTGTTTCTTTTTTGGGTGCCTATACGTCTTATTCAGTCGCTTTGCCACGGAAATTTTTCAATGATTGTAGGATTTTTTTCTGCAATAGTCCGGTTTTTCATCTATCGATAATGAAGACCGGGGTTAATTCCCGGATCAAACGGTACTGACAGCTCAGAATCATCCAGATAATATTTTTCTACCTTGTACCCATTAGGAAATGTATATACTTCAGAGGGAGATTTATCAAAATGTATTTGAGATGTCTTCCAAATAGCTTCGGATGTATACGAATTGTTTTCCGCCGGTGTTTCAATAATTAAATAGGTAATTGGTTTCCGTTCAAAAGCAGTACTCTTTTTTGGAAAAACTTTCCCTGCATACTCAAGAGCATAGCGGGGTGCGTAGCCGACGATGTCAGGCGCATAGACGAAATAACCGAATTCCTGCTCTTTTCCTTTATAGACAGAACTGGCGATTTCAAAGAGCGATTTCCATGAAAATTTTGATATGCCAATAAATTTTTGTGAATCGGATACGTATTTGAAAGCTCCTATAGTGTTGCAAACATACATGAATATAAAAATTATAAGGAATATTTTTTTGTATCTGGAAGTAATGAAAGAACTGAATATGAGAAAAACAAGAGAAATCAGAGGAAAATAATAAAAGGAAAGCAGTTTATATCGGTTCAGAAAACTTACTATGAAAAATCCGAGATAAAAATATAAAAATGCAAGCGTGATTTTCCGTTTATTTTTCTGAAGAATTTGTAAAAAGCAAATGATAAATAGAAGCAGATTACTGAATAATTGGCCGTTGTCCGGACCAAACCTCAAAAATTCAATCCGTGTAAAGAGCGTTTCAAGTCTGTCTTTCAGCAGCATCAGCATCGTTGTCTGATTATCAAATGTTCCCAAGTGACGTATCGAATTTTTTACCATGGGAAATCCGTGTCTTAGTTCAAAGATGATAAACGTAGATAAAGGAATGAGGAGCAGAAGAAACATAAAAATATGACTCATTTTTTTGTGTACGATGCAAAAAAATGTTAAATAAAGAAAAGATAATATGGTGAGCGGTACACCTACTGCCATTTGAAATTGGATCACGCCGCCTGCAATTAATACATGGAAAATCAAGTAGCGGATTTGTTTGGTATCCAGATATCTGATAAAAAAATAAAAGAATGCAGGCAGAAGAAACAGCGCTCCATAGGGATTAAATAATTCATTTGCATGATATACAAAGTACATCGACATCATGAGAACATAGAGGATCGCCGTATTGGTGTTAAACAATTTTTTAGCGATCTGATACCCAAAAAACAGGAAAATACAGATGAGAAATATCCAATACCACCCCATTACTATCGGATTACCATTTCCAAATTTAAACGGGAGGTAATTAAGGTATGTCCATAATGGTCCATGAAATAATCCTCCTACACTTGATCGCGGACCGATGAGAACCACTTTTTTTTGATCCAATTCCTGAAGGAGAAACATATCGCGTGATATATCAGATATGAATGAAATGTCATTATGGAGTACGTACCACGATGCAAGATATATGTTTAAAGCCGTGAGGAACAAAAACAAAGGGAACTGGATGCGTTTAATAAGATACATATGTATAGATTGTATATTTCATTATAGTTCATTTACTGATTTTTTGGGTAGTGTGTAAAGGTATTTCTGCGCTTCTTTCCATTGTTCCGGTTGTACGAGTGGAATGACAGTCTTTTTTATGTAGAGACAGGAAGGCTTTTCAGACTCCAAGAGTTGTTCATAAAGAGATCGCATGGAGACGGGCAATGATCTGTCTTGAATTTCCATCTGAGAACAGAAACGATAATAAAAATCCGGGGGATGTTTCTTAAACATGTCTAAACGTGCTTCTGTGTAGAGCGGTATTTTCGGCATGACAGATGTATACCATATATATTTATACGGTGACAATCGGTCTGCCTGCCAATAAATGAGTTCGTCTGCCCCGTCCAGAAATATAGTTTGGTTCTTGGCAGACAAACTGCGTATCGTATTAGCAACAGCATTCATTGATCCGTAATTAGTGAGGAATTCTTCGTGTGATGATGTAGGAGTCCGTTCCCGGAAAAAAGACGAGGGTCTTAGAGAAAATACGGTTACCGGAATCAGGAGAGCCAGAATACCCATATATTGTTTCTTAGCGGAGAATTCCTGAGTAAGGAGGATAAGAAGCATGAGAAAGAGAGCATACCATGGAAGAAGATGAAATGCAGAAAAAAACAGAGTATTTGGAGGTACAAATCGGAGGTTTGTAAGTCCCAAAAGAAAAAAAGATACGATAAATACGACTGGCCTCACTTTTTTCATAAGGCATATGATGAAGAATAATCCGATAAGAGAATATACGGAGAGCAAGGTATGAAAATCGTTCCATGGGGGTTTGCTAAAGAGAAGAATTATAGGGTAGAAAAATACCTTTAAAACCTGTAAACCCATGTTGGTATTCTGAAGTTCAGATTGGAGTACTGTCAGTTTATTAACGGTGATGACATTAAAATAAAAATCTTTAAATGAAATAAACCAAAAAATTCCAAACGACATTGTTGCTAATATTCCACCCATAACGAACCGGCGAATATTTCTTTTTTCATAAACCATAGAAAGGATAAACAGGAACAATACCGCAGGAACATACGGTTCGCGGGAGAAGATGATGAACCATGTACATACGGGAATGATAATGTTGTCAATGGTACATAATGTTTTTTTCTGTACTTGTCTCCAAACAGAAGAAAACAGGTATACGAACGGATATACAATGAATCCTTCTGCCAAAAATCGATCTCCGAATAAGTAAAATTTTGTAGGCTCATATATAAGGCTGAATATAAAAGATTTCCAGCCAAACCGGAGAACGAGCAGAATGCCTGCTGCAGAAGCGAAAAGAAAATGAAATTGTCTGTGCCGGAGGAGTAATTCATATATTTCCGTCGGAGATGTAATTTTTTGGATTATCATGCTTATATAGGGCATGGTCAGTTGATGGTTAAAGAAGATTTCAGTATACAAAATTTTACCTTTTCCCAGAAAAAATCCTCCTGCATAATTAAAGCAATCATCAAAACATCCGAATGCATTTAATTTCACACTATACAGTTTGTACATGATAAAATACCAGAGTATTATAAGAGGAATGAATATTATTTTTCGCATATATGCGGGATAGCAGCATTGTATCAAATCCCTGAAGGATGGAGAATAGCGATGAAACGTAAAACGGTCTGGTTTATCTGTATTATACTGCTGTCTTTCATTGTTCGCGCATTACTCATATATTTTGCTCTTCAATTCAGCGAAAATACCGATATACTCCGATGGAAAGATTGGACGCGCATTGCTTTTCTTTATGGATTCGCTGATACCTATACCACAGCACATATACAATTTGGGACTCTTCCAAACAACATGCCCCCCGGGACACTTTACCTCCAATACATCATGTATTATATCGGTATTCAGATAAGTAAAATTGTCCTGTTTATTACTCATATGCCGGACGGGTCTATACAGTGGTTAAATGGACCACTTATAACACTGCTGTTCCGTTTTCCAGGGACAGTATCCGATTTAGTTATTGGAAGTATTATTTATCGGATTATAAAAAAGTTTTCTCATGACCCTGTGAAACCATTGGTTGGAATGGCACTGTTTTTGTTTAATCCTGTTGTTCTTTACAATAGTGCGGTCTGGGGTCAAATGGATGCAGTTGTCAATATTTTCTTTGTGGCTTCGTTGTATGGTATTTTTAATAAAAAGATTGTTTTAAGTATGCTGTTTTTTCTGTTGTCCCTTTATATCAAGCTGTCATTAGTATATTTTTTGCCATTTCTTATGGTTTTATGGTGGATGCGTGAGTCAAAGAAAAAAATGATTCTCTATTCAATTATCATAACGTTCATCGGATTTTTTCTGATTCTTCCGATAAACGGAAATCCCTTTATTTGGTTTGTCACATATCTTCAGAATAATGCAATTGGGGAGATGACCAATATTACGGCATATGCATTTAATATTTGGTGGCTGAGCTTTCGTCCTTTTGCGGTTCCTGAGGGCGTTGAGAATGCCTTTGTTTTTTCCTCCATGCATCTGATAGGATCTCCGGATGACAGTATCAAATATTTGGGGATACCGCTTTTTTGGTATGGAATAGCGGCATTTACTGTTTTATTGATTCCGATAGCATGCCGTATGATGAAAAAAAATATTACCAACACGGATATTGTAAAGAACTTTAGCATGATTGCGCTTTTAGCCTTTCTTGTATTGCCACGGATGCATGAGCGATATATGTATCCGGTATTTCCCTTGCTTTCTATCTGTGCTGTGCAATCACCATGGTCCATAGCAGCTCTTATCTTATTAAGTATGTTCAATATGATAAATATATATATAGTATGGCATCCCATGGTAATTCAGTTTTTCCCATATACTGTTTGGGGACAAAAAGATATTCAATGGATGCTGAGTCTTATAACAGTTTCCTTTTCCTGTTTCCTGTATATCCGACTCATTCTTTCGGATCAGGAAAGAGACTTAGAGAAATAGCTGCACACAGAGTATGAAATATTTCAATATAATCCTCTCCAAAGCATTGTTGCCTATCCTGTTTGTATGCATGACGCTTGTTCTTTTTTGGAAAGTGCTGACTGGTCTAGTTCCTTTTCCCGGTAATTACCTTATGGCCTGGTACGAACCATGGAAAACAGAGACACTCCGTTCAGGAACACTTGGTATCCCGCATAAACCGGTTCTTGATGATGTTTTCCGTCAAATTTATCCGGATAAAATATTTTTGAAAGAGATGATCGAAAAAGGTGAGCTGCCGTTTTGGAATCCTTACAACGGAAGCGGTATGCCGCTGTTGGCGACGATGCATGCAGGATTTTTGACTCCAACCACGGTATTGTTCCTTCTATTTTCCGGTCCGTTGGCTTGGACCATATATATCATGATCCAACCGTTGCTCTTCTCTTTCGGTTGTTATTGGTATACGAGAATATTGGGATTTTCAAAAATGGCATCACTGTTTAGCATTGTTATTTTCGTGTTATCCGGTTTTGCAGTGGTACGGTACGAATTCGGGGAATATCTCTATGTTGCATCATGTTTACCTTATTTATTAGCAATTATAGAACACTACAGGAGAAATCCATTCACAAGAGTGGTATATCTTTTACCGTTTATCGTGTGTCTTATGATGCTGTCAGGACAGCCCCAAATGATATTGTATGTTCTATTTATGTATGGATTTTATACGTGGTTTCTATGCCGTATGAGTAAGGTTTCCATCATTCCAATCTTGTTACTTTTTCTCTTTGGTATCGGAATGTCTGCCGTACAGCTTGTCCCTACGTTTGAATTATATCTGAACGCAAATATGACGCAGGGTGCTTCCCAGTTTATTTTTGACAGATTTCTTTTGCCAATAAATCATTATATATCGTTTTTTATTCCAAATTATTTTGGCAATCAAGCTACATATAATTATTGGGGAAGCGGCGATTATGTAGAATCAATTCTGTACGTGGGCATGATACCAACACTGTTTGCACTTACAGCGATATCCAGAAAATATACAAAAACAGATACATACATTTGTAAATTTTACGGAATAACGATTGCCGTGACCATTTTATTGACCTTTGGATGGGTATTCACCAGGATTTTATACCGGTTCCCCATCCCGGTTTTCAGCACGGGGATTCCGTCCCGGATATTTTTTCTTACGACATTTTCAGTTTCCATACTATCCGGATACGGATTTGATATATTTTTACAGAAGAAAAAAGTGTGTATGACTAAACCCTTGGTTGTGTCTTTGGAGATTGCCGGTTTTATTTGCTTATATACCGTGTATCTCATGGCTATATCAGCGCCGTGTAATAATACCAGCATTTCCGCTTGCAGACTGATTGCTCTTCGGAATACCCTCTTGGAGAGCGCGGTTTTTGTCAGTGCCTGCGTATGCGTCCTGCTTCATAAACGGATAGGGATTATTTCAGGGTTTCTTGTTATTTTTATATACATAGTATCGGGATTATATAACGCAAATAAATTTCTTCCTTTTTCTTCTTATAATTCCATATTGCCAAACACAGCTGTCATTGAGCAGATAAAAAAGTATACAGGATTCGGACGTACTATCGGTATAGGAACGGCAGAAATATCTACAGATATCGCAACACATTTTCATTTTTACGACCCGCAATATTACGAACCGCTTTATATACGAAGATATGGTGAGTTGCTGTCATATGCTAAAACCGGAGATAAAATGAAAGGCCTGACAAGAAGTGATGTCAGCATGAGCAACTGGAATAGGAATGATGGTGTGGCAGCTGAGAGGATGAGCAGATTGGCTCAGTTATGCAGCATTTCCTTTGCGGTTTATAAGAAGATTGAAATCCCTAAAGATAGTATGGATAGAGAGCAAATAGTATGGGAAGATGACCAGTGGCTTATCCGGAAAAATCAATTCGTACTTCCCAGAATATATATTGTTCCTTCATATGAATTCCTTAAAGATGAGGAACAAATATTAAAACGTTTGTTCGACTTGTCATTTAATCCGGATACATCTGTTGTTTTGGAAAAAAGTATTCCTGATTGGACAGAGCCGGTTACGCCGCAAGCTATTCGTGCTTGGTCCGCTGATATCGCATCGTATAGAGAAAATGACGTACACATACAAACATCATCAGTATTTGACGGATTCTTGGTGCTCACGGATAATTATTATCCGGGCTGGAAAGCGTATATTGACGGCAAGGAGACGCCAATATTGAGAGCTAATTATAGTTTTCGGGCCATACTGCTCTCGAAAGGGGAACATAGCGTCTCATTTGTTTACCGTCCACTCTCATTTATGGCAGGTTTTGCCATTTCAGTGTTTTGTCTTTGTCTTACGCTCATATATATGAAGTTGAAAGTACAATACCCTTAGCAGTGTGCGATGTTAGTGTTATCATGTTTCATGAATATGAATAACAGAAAAAATGTATTTTTTATTTTTATTTTTTCTATTTTTCTCGTCTGTTTATTTTTTTCTCCGGTTTTTCTGAAAGGGAAAGTTCCATTTCCTTCAAATTTGTTGGTTTCTACCTATAGTCCGTGGAAATATGTTCCGGATCCTGATTATCCGAACGGGCCGTCGAATAAGCCGATTGGATTTGACAATATCCGGCAGTTTTATCCAAACAGAAAGTTTACCAAAGAAGAGCTTGCAGCCGGAAGGTTTCCTTTATGGAATCCGTATATTTTTTCCGGTACTCCATTTTTTTCTGCCATAGACACAGGAGTATTGTATCCTTTCAGTATTGTATTCCAATTAATTCCCCTTCTTGATGCCTGGAGTTTCATGGTTATGATACAGCCTTTGCTTTCGATTTGGTTTATGTTCCTTTTTTTGAAATCACTCCAACGAAGCACTATCGTGAGTCTGCTTATTGCCTTTGCTTATGCATTCTCCGGTTGGATGATTGTATATTGGGAGGAAAGTCTCATATTGGAACATAGTTTTTTATGGTTGCCGTTAGCTCTTTATGCATCAAATTGCATATGGGACACAAAACGGATGCGGGGTTTCCTGCTTCTCATTTTTTCTTTAGCATCAAGTGTTTTCTCAGGATTTTTTCAGATGTCTGTATATATCTATCTTACGGTATTTGTATGGAATATGTATAGGTTCTTTTCCAAAAGATATGCAGATAATTTTCGGGAAGGGGTTCTTATTCTGCTGGGCATAGTGTTATCTCTTCTTATTTCTTCTGTCCAACTTATTCCGACGATAGAAGCATATATCCAATCTCCGCGCGGAACTATGGACGCGTTGTTCCTTTTTCGTGAACATCTGGCTCCTCTCACACATCTTATTACCCTTATCGCTCCGGACTTTTGGGGAAACCCTGGTACCTACAATTATTTTGGAGGAAACGGATTTTATTTCGAGAAAATGATATTTATGGGTATTTTTCCTCTGGTTTTTACCATATATGGTTTGATGCTCAGGCGAATCAGACATCTTCATTTTTGGAAGATTTTTGGAATTATTTCATTTTCTATGGGATTTGCTCTTCCAACAAGTTGGCTCATATATATATTCCATATTCCGATACTCGCTTCTTCCTACCCGACGAGAATATTTTCGCTTTCTCTTTTTTCTTTCATGACAATCGCCGCATACGGTATGGATACATTTTTGGAAAAACCAAACAGATCTCAAATGCGATACACTCTTGGCTTTATGAGTTTATGTTTTATCATCATTTGGCTTTTTATCGCTGCCGTATGGACTGTTATGACAAAATATGATGTTATTTCGCAAATTTGTATGCATCCATCATGGATAGGTATATTTTGTACGGACTTCAGCGTTTATCGTATGCAAGCAGATAATATTCTTTACGCAACAGTATCTCTCAGAAACATGATTTTACCGACATTTTTTTTCATCGGAACCTGCGTTTCAATTTTTAGTATTCGTTTTTCAAAAAGACTTTTTTATCTTTTGGCATTTGGCAGTATCCTGATAAGCAGTTATTATTTTTCCCATAAATACACATACTTTTCAGAGAGAAGATTTGTATATCCGGATACGCCAATATTCCAGAGACTTAAGGATTTGGCCGGATATGATCGCGTATGGGGCTACGGGAATGCATTTATTGAAAAGAATATCCCACAGTATTTCCGTATGTTTTCTACAGATGGATATGGGTATCTTTCTCCAAAATGGTACGGGGAACTCTTATCAACAATACAATCCGAAGGAAAACTGAGTACAGACATGAGAAGAAGCGATACGGATCTGTTTGAAAGCTCTGAGAAAGAAGTTTTAGGAAAAGGAAATCCCTTTCGATTGAGACTCATGTCTTTGCTTGGAGTGAAATACATATTGGAAACAAAAAAAGGATTGGATAAAGACCATAAGCTTCTTGAAGAACGTTTTCCTGATACATTGTTTGATCTCGTGTTTGAAGATGATACATGGAGAATATGGAAATATAAGCAGACTCTTCCCAGATCATTTTTTTCAGCTCATGTCGAGGTTGTAGCAGATGATCAGAAAATTCTTGATAAGATGTACGATCCGGCAACTGATTTACGGCATACTGTCTTTGTCAAATCAGGTGCTGCTTTGGAGAAGAAGATTGAAGAAGATGGCGTGGTTGATATTGTAGTGTATGAATCGTCCCGAGTAGTATTGTCTGTTGATGCTCCGGAGGCAGGGATTGTATTTCTTTCAGATACGTATTATCCGGGCTGGCAGGTAACGGTTGATGGGAAAAAGTCAGAAATACTGAAAGCCGATTATGCGTTTCGTTCTGTCCGGGTTGATGCTGGGAAGCACAGAGTTGAATTTTCATATCGACCTATGTCAGTTATGTTGGGTTTGGCTTTCACTGCGATTGGGCTGATAGGTTTTGTTATAGTCGTGTATTATATTAAAAAATGAGTTATACTTTCATTTCAATGTCACGATTTTAAACACCGGTGTCCCGTCACCACGCTTGATGGTTTTTATGGTAGTGCCTGTGATGGTAATATCACTGCATACGCCATAATTTACATATAAGATTCCCGGTTGAGCAGTATGAGCAATTGTTTTGAGACCGGTTAGTTTATCAACATCTTCATATTCTTTATATGGACATTCCTCCAGTGTAAATTCGTATGCAGCAAAGTTTGTACGGTCAATAGACAAAACTGACGAGCTTGAGCTTTCTTTCTGGAAAGTCGCAGGATTATATATACCAAAAAATAGGAAAAATATGGTAGGTGCGGATTCGCTGTTTGTAATCACTGCCTTATTGTATGAACCAAGAACGGCATTGACGGCAGGAATGAGTTCCTTGTATCCTTCATGTCTGTACCATGGACGGTGTACTAATTGTTGTACATAATATTCATGCAGGTAATAAAAGATTTCATAAGAAGCAAAAATGCCGAGAACAGTCAGAACAGGAATGATAAGTAAGCGGGAGTACTTTTGCAGTTTTGTGATGAAGAAAAGGAATCCATGGGCGGTAATGATTGAAAGAGCCGGAAAAACTATAAGCGTACGCTGCAGATTGGGTATATCGTCGAAGGTCAGTGCACTGCCGATAGGTGCGATGAATAACCAGGAAAGAAGAAGCATGTCAGCAGGAGCATGACGTCGAATGAGAAGATACAAACCCGCTAAAATAAATGGAAATTCAATGAGATAAAGAAGTCCTGTTTTATAAATTCTGTATCTATCCGGCAAACCTGCGTCTTCAAAAAGAAAAGGATAAGAAAAATGTTTGAAGTAATTGCCAATCAGTTCTTTAAAGTAACCGATTGGTTTATTATGGAAAAATCTGGTGATGGAAATAGGAATTTTTTTCGTACCATCCTCCCGAATCTGTTCCTCAATTATTAATCTGGTTTCCTCAGAGTAGAAAATATTAACCGTTCTTAATCGTAGTGATAATTGCGGGGACATAAGGATGAGAAATAATGGTAAACATATAAGGGTGAGGTAGAGAAGTATTCCGGTGATGCGTCCTTTGATAGTGAGAGTCTTCCAAAAAAGAGCAATCATGACAGGGATAAAAAGTGGTAAAAAAGCCCGTGGCGCTTGGTATAAGCCGAACGTAATAAAAAAAGAAAAAAATGAAAGAATGGCAATCGGTGTTTTCTGTTTGTTTAGGTAGAGTGTAAAGAGATACATACCTGCAGTTATGAAAAAAACAACGAGTGTATTTTCCGTCGTGGTCCTTGATAAATTGATATGCCAGGGAGAAATTGCCAGCAAGAGAGCGGCTATGAGCGCAACGGCTGAAGAACGTATTTCGCTGTTTTTCACCTGACGGAAGAGCTGTTTTACTAAAAAATAGGTCATGAGCACAGTAAGCGTTCCGAAAAATGCTGAAGCAAAGCGAACAGAGAAGGGAGACAATCCAAAAAAGAAAATAAAAGGAATACTTGCGTATGAATATCCTCCCGGACTCTGGATGAAAGACTCGAAGTGGAGCGGCAGCAGATGGCCGGTCATGTCACGTCCGGTTTTGAGGATAGAATACGCGTTATACCCTAAAAAGGCTTCATCCCTATGAAATCCGACAGGTATGTCGCCAAGTTTATAGAAACGAAGTAAGATACTAAGTAATAATATGAAAAAGAATGCGTATTTTTGAAAATATTTCACCATAGGTTATTGTTGGTTTGTTGCCACGAGTGTATATGCATTTTCTGAAACCGGATACTGCAGAATTTTTTGTCCAACAGCTATAACCACCGGACGCGTCGGATAAGAGAAGGATACAAGTGGAGTAATAGTTTTAGGTATGGTATCGGATTTAGTAATAATTAAGGCATTGGGACGTTTCGTATCATTTTCCCAATCAATTGTTTTATATTCATATTTTCCAAACCGTATGGGATAGCTGAATCCTTCCGAGTCATCACCGGACCATGCTGCCTTCTGAAAATCTAGAGGATCGTATTTTGTATAGAAAAGAAGAGAGGTATAAGAAAAGCCTGCATCTTTATCTACAAGTATAGAGTCATATTCAGTATCATGTTTGTGCATATATTCTGATAAAGATTTATCTTCTGAACTCCACGCTTTTGCATAGGAGACGGGGAACTGAATATAGTATGTGGTAAGGTAAAAAATGAAATTATAAATGATAAAAATGAGTCCAAAACCAAAAAACAGTTTGGATATGTTTTTAAACTGTTCTAACATTTGGATAATTGTAATAACGCCTATCCCTGAGCATACCGTGACAGGAACGATGAGAAAAAAGCTTCTGGTAGCTTGCGGCGTCTCTCTCGTCAGGCTAGCAACAGTTATGGTAATGAAAATCCATGCAAGAAGCGTTAATCCTGCTTTATCCGTTCGATGACGGAAGAGAGTAAATAATCCCGCTATGACAGTTATAAATTCCCAGACATACCACTGCCCGGTATTTCCGATGCCGTGATTTCCATGAGGAGATCCTGTGATAAAGAAAAATTGAACAGATGCATAAGAAACAATATTAGTTATATAGTGCCAAATAGTGAGCATATATGAATTAAAAAATGATTTTACAAAAATGGAAGGCAGTGAAACGAGGTAGCTTCGGAATTCCAGAAGAGGAGCCTGTACTGCCGCACTTGAAAAAATAAATGTTCCCGATGTTGAGGAAAATCCTCCGTGTGCTGCTAATCCTAGAAGAAGTGGGAGGAAACAGACGATACCTGCAACACCCCAGGCAATCCTTATTTTAGGAGAAAATGTATGTATCTCTTTGCGGAATACGCAGAACATCGTAAATAGAAAGAAGGGAATGAATAACCGGGAAATATTATATGTATAGGCTGATAAAGCGAAGCACATGGCGGAAAAAAACATCGAGATAGGATGTTTTTGTAAGCCTCTGAAAAATAAATAGGTTCCAAAAGTCAGGAAAAACAGCGCAACAGTTACTTCAAATGCACCGCGGGAAAAATGAATATGCCAGGGATTTATCGCAAGAAGTAGTGTTGAGATGAGTGTGACTGTATCGGAATAACGCCGGATAAATACCCCGGAATTTTGTTTAAAAAATTCTTTGAGGAGCAAATAGAAAATCGGCACAGTAAGAAATCCAAGCAGAGCAGAAGGAAAACGTACAGAGAATGGTGTAAGGCCGAAAACTTTTATAAAAGGTACAAGTATATAGATATACCCGGGTAATTTGTATTCTCCGAACGCTTTAAAATTTTGAGGAAGCCAAATTCCGTGTTCGTCTTTTCCTGTCAGGAGTATGCTGTATGCATTATACCCAAGCGATGTCTCGTCCCGCTCAAGTCCATTTGGAATTTCTCCGAGTTTATGAAACCGCAGGACAAACGCGGTGATAAGGATGAATCCAAAAAATATAATTTTATTCCGCATGAGATTTTCTTAAGAATATGTATACCAAAGCAAGCATAGTACAGGCAATACTGATTTTCAATCCAAGTGAAAATGATTCTGGTTCATAACGGAAATCAATTTGATGTTCTCCTTTTGGCAAGGTAATTGCGCGGAATGCATAATCGGCCCGGTATACCGGCGTTTTAACGCCATCGACATATGCATTCCATCCGGGATAATATGTATCGGAAAGAAATAATAATGCGGATTGATTAGAGTCGGCTGTGATTGATACTGTATTTGTTTCCGATGATGTTATAACAGCTGTTGCCATAAGCGGAGTATCTGACGGCATGGAAATGTCCGGAGTTTTTTCCAGAAGTATTGTCGTTTTCGGATCAAATGATGAGTCAAAAAATATTCTTTGGAAGTCCTGATCCGATGTACATACCCTATACGTCTTTGCAATAAATACCCGCGGCAATACCTGTAAATAGCGGAAAATCCGCCAGCCATCGAATTCGCCGGAGAGATCAAATGATGATGGAGGAAATGTCTGCTCTGAAATCGGATCCTCAATACGGGTGAGGATATACTTGGTGCCGGTAAGAGCAAGTAATTTTAGACGGTAGGCGTTTGTCGCCATATCTGTTTGACCCCATCCCGGATGGATAACGGCATCTGAACGCGTCTGGTTGGTAAATTGTGTTCCGATACTGCCGTTTTCAGAAGATTGGATAAGCCGGCCGTATTGTTTAGGATAGAGAGGATCATACCCTTCGGAAGAATAATATCCGAGCTGTGAAGCGATATTTTCTTCAAGTCCGGCACTTCCATATCCCCAGATACGGTCAATCCCCGGTTTTTGTTTGAGCCAGGCGATCAGTGAATTGTCCGGATAGAGATAGGATGCCGGCACAAAAGGATTGAATTTTTGGAAAAAATAGAAAAGATCAATACAGAGTAAAAAAAGAAGTGCAGTGCTGCATACAACACGTGCTTTCGGTATACGGAGTTGAATAGAAAGAAGGAACGCGGTTATACCAAACAACCCAAGAGAAAATACGTAGTTTTTTATTGATAAAAATGATTGCTGTCTGCCAATAAGAAAAGTCACTATTATTATGCCGAAGAGCGCCAATAACACCCGCTTAACAGTTGTACCGTCTTTTTTAGTAACACTGTCAATCCCGAATCCTGCAAGTACAGAGAGACTGAGGGATAAAAGAAAAATAAAATTGCTTGGAGAACTTGATGTTAAAAAAGGTATTGGGATTTTATACAATACACCTGATATGGGAGACCGGATAACAAATAGTGCAATACATGCAAACAGAAGCCAGAATATCCTAATTATTCCGTTTTTCTTCACCAAAGGCATGGTGCATAAAGCCAGGATAAACGGGAGAATACCGATATACAATGATTTAGTCGCGTACGAGTCGGATAGAAGATAGTTCCGATTTGCAGGATTACCAAATACATCGGGGATGAGATAAAGAACGAGTTGATATGGCTGGATAAGCAGATGTTCCATAAGAAAATTATATGGTTGACTGGTACGCGCGGATTGAAGAATAAGTTCAATTGTTGGCAGAAGTTGAATGGCGCTTATGCCGATTCCGAGAACCACCAGAAATACGATTCCCGAAAATATGTGTAGGCTTTTTGGATTTTGGCGGTCTGAAAAAATCCTCATCGCGCTATAGAGGAGGAGAAATGCTGCAAATCCGCTCCATAGTTGGATGTGACCGGCAAAAAATGCCATAACAACGCTTGTAACCAAAAGAAGTGCATATGGAGTCTTAAAGCCTATTTTTAATTGTTCCACACATACGAGAGAGAGCGGGAGGAGGTAGAGAATATGGTTCATGGTATTGTACTCCAGAAATGTTGAGGCAAAGAGGCAGAACGCGTATGAAACGGCGGAAATGACTGCTCCAATCACTGAAGATTTTATTGTACGCATATACCAGAACATGAAAAAAAGGGAAAGAAGCGGTTGAACTATAACCAGAATCGTCCAAGCTATACACCCTGGGAAAATAAGATAGAACAATTTGAGAGGGTAGAGTACGGAAGACTGTATATTAGCAAATAAAGGAGTTCCTGAAAAATTATACGGATTCCACAATGGGAATTGTTTTTTTTGGATTATTGATGTTGTGAGCGATTGCCATGGGTACATTTGGCGGATCGCATCAAAATACTGGGCTTTATTCGGTACTCCGCCCGGAGCTATTCCATTGTGAGAGTAGGATTTCCAAGGTTGATATTCTGAAACCAACAAATCTCCGGGGAAGGGAATAGCACCAAAAAGAAATGTTTTGTAAAAAAAAATGAATACAGTGAAAATGAAAAAAATAAATGGAAAAAATCGTTTCATGCGATGGATATAGTATATCAGAAAAAGGAGGTAGTATATTAGCATGTACTATTCACGATATTTTTGTAAAATGGGGTATACTACATCTGTTCTCATGAAAAAAATATTTCTATTTATATTTATTTTTGGATTTTTCCTGTTTCTATTCCATCCGTTGTTCGCCTCAGGATTTCCGCTTGTGCATGACGGAGAAGTAATCACCGCTCGTATTGCGGCTTATAGAACGGCATTTACAGACGGTCATATTCCGCCCAGGTGGGCCGGAAATCTGAATTACGGATACGGAACGCCGGTTTTCATCTTTTATTATCCTCTCATTGGGTATGCGGGCGCTTTGCTGTCTTTTTTAGGAATTCCGTATGAAACAGTGTACAAAATTCTTTTGTCATCAGGAATGTGTCTGGGATTTTTTACCTGGTATGTATGGATGAGAAACAGATTTTCAAAAGCCATAGGATTAGTTTCCGCATTTCTTTTTACCACATCGCCATATATGCTGCTTAATCTTTATGTGCGCGGAGATGTTGGAGAATTATTTGCTTTAGCGTGGGTTCCCATTGTTTTTTATTTATTCGATTGTATGCTCAAACAGCGTACATATACATCAATCATATATGTCGCGGCATCTTGGGCAACTTTGATCTTACTGCATAATATTGTTGCGTTTCTTTTTTCCTTTATTTTTGTATTCTATTTGATTGCTGTCATGCAAGGGAAAAAAATAGCAACGGGAGTATTTATTATTTGCGGTACTTCGTTTTTAGCGTTGCTTTTGTCATTTTTTTTCTGGTTTCCGGCTCTCTGGGAACTCCGGTATATCGGTCCATTGACTGAATCTTCCGTTTCTTTTTTCCGGCATTTTCTTTCTTTTCCAAACATAGTTACTGCTTCATGGGGATTTGGAACAAATGTGAACAGTCCGGGCGGATTAGCCCCACAACTTGGGTTAGTTCTTCCGGTAGGAGCTATTTTGTCTTGTTGTATGGTTTTAGTGTCTAAGAAAAAAGACCGGGTATTTTTCCTTTTTTGGTTTACTGTTTTTATTATCTCCATTTTTTTACAGCTTTCACAATCCGCTCCTTTGTGGAGGTCTATGGTATTTTTAACCAAAATTCAATTTCCGTGGCGGTTAATGGGAATAACAACAATAGCGGTAATCGCTTTCATCTCATGGAGTCTGCAATATGTCCGCGGGAAATGGATATATTTTTTGCTTATCGGCGTTTCAATACTATTTTCAACCCAGTTCATCGGTGTGAAGGAATTTTTTCAGCCTAAATCTGATAGGTGGTACGAAGTGTATCCGGGGACAACTGTTTTTCATAATGAAACTACCACGAAATGGACTAAAGGAGATTTTTATGCGTTCCCCGAAAAAAAAGCAATAGTCTCAGCCGGTAATGCGGTGATCACGGATATGCATTCAACGTCAATTCGTGATATTTTTACTGTTGATGCGAAAGAACAATCCACGTTAGTCGTATATAGACAGTTTTATCCGGGATGGAATGTATATATTGATGGGCAGAAATCGCAAATCGAATTCCAAAATCAAATGTATCCCGGTATAATTTCTTTTGATATTCCCCAAGGGAGACACGAAGTCCAATTGCGGTTTGATGAAACAAAAACGCGAGCCGCAGCCAATAGCATTACCGGATTAAGTATTGCAGGCTGCATTGGAATCCTAGTATTCCTTAAGAAGGAAAAAACTTCATTTTAAAATTTAGATTTTTTCCGCATATAGATAAGAAATAGGAACAGGCCAATGCACGTTATCACCGAAAGGTAATTGCTCATTCTTTGCAGCTTGCTTTGGAAAAATTGGACAGTAACTTTGTGAGTTCCTATCGGTACATGGTATGTAATTAATCCCCTGTAATTTTGATCCTGAAATTCAATTGGTACTTTTTGGTTGTCAACTAACACGTTCCAGCCCGGGAAGTATTGCGTCCGTTGAACGATCGTAGCCGGTGTTTCCGCAGACACCGTGTACGTAAATGTGATTCCTTTCTGCACGAAGCCGTTTACAAGAGCGGTACCCGCGGCTACGTCCACACGATTTTTAGGATATTCTTTTGCCGGTCCTTCTGACCATATCGTGTCAACTTCGCCATAGTAGTTTGTCGTAAGGGGATAATTCCAATAATACGATTCATCAATACGGTCATATCCCTCAGGAGGATTCCAATAACATACGGTAGAAAGTACGACGCAACAAAGAATGGGAATATAAAAATACGCTTTCCGGAAATTTGGAATGAGAGAGAGTATGCTTGCGGACAGCAAGGCAGAAGTGAAAGTAATGACTGACATGAGGCGCCAGGGATATTGAAATTGCCGCAGAACTGAAATATGCTCCCAAAGAAACAGTGTTATGGGATGCATAAAAAGTATCGCAACGACAGACATGGTGAGTAAAGAGAGAAAGACAGGTTTTATATCGGAACGAATTTTGTTCTGAGTCAGCAGGTATAAGGAAGTTACGAGGGCTGCAACATGGAAAAATCCGATCTGTACAGACACCTCTGCTACACGAAGAGATGGGGCATTGGTAAAATTCGGTATAAACAGCATATATAACTTTGGAAAATGATTGTAAAACAAATCTTTCGTAAACAGATATCCGTACGTGTAGTTATGCTCCAGAATAGCAGGAATGACAAAAGTTGAAGCCAAGAGTACTCCGCAGGCAAGCGAAGCCCAGAGAGGAAGAATTTTTCTGAATGTTTTTCCTATAAAAATCGCCATGAACGCGGAAATTCCAAAAAATACAAATCCGACGATGTTATGTGACATGCTTAAAAGCGCTGAAGATACTACTGCTATGAGAAAATACCTGAATTGCTCTTTTTGTTTATACAAAATGAGCGCATAGAGAATGAGAGGGAGCAGTGTGTAACTGTAAATACCGCCTAGGCTTCCGCGAACGAATATATCCACCAGTCGAAACGGTGCAAATTGGTAAAAAACCGTAACCCAAAACGCTGTTTTTTCATCATGGAAAAGAGCGCGTGCCGCCCAAAACATGAATATCCCGGAGAAGATAAAGCTGAGAAGGAAACTTATTTTCAGCGTAGCGGTAAGAGAGAAACCAAGAAAAACAAAAATTGTCGTGATGTAATATGGCAGGGGATGAAAGAAGTTGAAAATCGGCGTACCATATCCGTAGTTGAGATCGCTTGCCCAACGCACCGGAAACTGTCCGTTTACTATTTCTTTATAGTAGGAAGCTATACGTGCCAGATGCATAGCCCCATCACTGGTATGCGGGAGTTTATCCGTGAAAAACATTGAGGCCAGAGGCAGGAGGGAGAGAAAGACGATCAGGAGAATAGATGGAACTCGTTTCATAGCTTTTTGCTTCTTTATGAGTATTTTCTGTACAATAGAGATATTATCATGAAACAAACCCTTTGGAAGTATTTTATACTATTCATCGTTGCTTTTGCATTTTTGCTTCGCGTATACCGTATCGACAGTATTCCTCCTTCGCTTTCCTGGGATGAAGTGTCGATTGGATATAATGCATATAGTCTTTTGAAAACCGGCAGAGATGAGCATGGAAAAATATTCCCATTGGATGCATTTGCTGGGTACGGGGATTACAAACCTCCGGTTGCGATTTATCTCACGATACCGTCAGTTGCGGTTTTTGGACTCAACGAGTTTGCAATACGGTTTCCAGCAGCATTCTTTGGGACGTTGACGGTACTTCTCACCTATTTTTTAGTTAGTGAATTATTCAATTCTCGAGTTTTCCTTTTCCGCCAAGGTTTCCATCTTCGTCGGGACTTCGGCGGACAAGTCGGCGGGCAGACAAATTTCAAATTTCAAATTGCTCTTTTATCGAGTTTGCTGTTAGCTGTCTCTCCCTGGCACATCAATATTTCGCGTGCCGGATTTGAGGCGACTATCGCCCTGTTTTTTGTGGTATTGGGGGTATTTGCTCTTCTTAGAACCCGTGAACAGAAAAAATTATGGTATATCGCCTGGATTCCGTTTGTGATTGCAATCTATACATTTAACAGTTCGCGCTATTTTATACCATTTTTTTCTATCGGACTTCTTTTTTTTATTTGGCCTTCATGGAAAAAGACACGGAAGGAATTTATGTTTGGAAGTATTATTGCAGGGATCATCCTTTTACCGCTCATCCCTCATCTCCTTTCGAAAGAAGCAAGGCTTAGATTTACTGAAGTAAACATTTTTACGGATGCAGCGGTAGTACAAAAAGCAAACCTGAGACTAGAAAGAGACAAGGGCTCTTTCATTTCTAAAATCCTGGATAACCGGCGAGTTACGTATGGGAGGGAGTATCTGGTCCATTTTTTCGACCATTTTGAACCATCATTTCTATTTATCAAGGGAGATGGAAATCCTAAATTTTCTATCCAAGACGTAGGCCAACTGTATATCATAGAAGCGCCATTTTTGGTTATCGGTATATTTTCTTTGTTTATTGTCTGCCCGGAGATCGCCGTATTTCTTTTGTTTTGGTTGCTTGTTTCAATAGTCCCAGCGGCAACTGCGCGGGAGACTCCCCATGCGCTTCGAATCCTCAATTCACTTCCAACATGGCATATATTTATCGCGTTTGGCATAGTAGTGTTTATAGCGCGGGTAAATTCCGGAAAGAAATCAATATATTATTTTATTTGTTGTTTTGCGCTGTTCATTTTTTACCTATGTAATTTTGCATATTACCTTCATAATTATTATCGACACTACCCTGTAGAATTTTCAGGGGAGTGGCAATATGGATATCGGGATGCACTTATTGAGGTGAAAAAAATTGAATCGAACTATTCTTCGATAATTATTTCAGATACCATAGGCCGACCATATATGTATACGCTTTTTTATATGGCTACAGATCCGAATGAATATTTGAAAATGAAAGATTCAGTGTTTGACAATCAGGGATTTTACCATGTCTATGGATTCGGAAAGTATCATTTCGGAGGCGCGGTACGTAGTCCTTTGGCAGCAAATACTCTATATGTATGGGATGCGGGGTCTGTTCCCAAAGACGCACGGGTTATAAAAACAATACGATTGTTAAATGGGAGTCCGGTACTTGTGGTATTTGATAATGGAGAGGTGACGCTATGAGAAAAAATATTTTTTTGATGGTTGTTGTCACAGCAGTTGCAGCTGTACTACGGCTGTATCAGCTAGGGAATGTTCCTGTCAGTTTGGATTGGGATGAAACCGCCCTCGGATATAACGCCTATTCCATTCTGAAAACCGGAAAAGATGAATACGGAACATTTCTGCCTCTCTCAATCCGTTCATTTGATGATTATAAACCGCCCTTGTACACATATTTGACCGTTCCTTCTGTCGCACTATTTGGATTATCTCCGTGGTCAACGCGTTTGCCTTCGGCGGTCATGGGGATACTGGCTGTAATCGGAGTCTACTATTTAGTACTTGCACTCCTTGAAAATTCAATCAGTCCTCAAAAAATGACAAATAACAAATTACAAATGAAAAATCATTTTCAAATTTTAAATTTTAAATTTCAAATTGCTTTGATATCCAGCCTTCTTCTGGCTATTTCTCCGTGGCATATTCAGTTTTCCCGGATTGCTTTTGAAGCTAATATAGGCGTTACGGTAAATATTTGGGCTGTAGCTTTATTTCTTGCGGGACTTCGGAAGAAAATGTACCTTTTGTTTTCTGCTGCACTTTTTGGAGTTGGGATGTATGCATATCACAGTGAACGTATTTTTTTACCGCTTTTACTCTGTCTACTCCTTTTCGTATACCGGAAAAAAATATTTGTCAAAGAATATGTAAAAACACTCGTCTTTTCAGCTATTATTGGTCTGGTTGTCGCTCTCCCTCTTATTCCGGTTTTATTTAATAAATCAGCGATGATGAGACTGCGGGGAACCAGTTCATTCACGGACCAAACGGACATGCTGTCCCGTGATATTGGAAAAATTGAAACAGACAGGTTGTTGGGTGACAAATTCGGAGAATTATTGGATAACCGCCGGATTGTCTGGGCAAAAACTATTATTTCAGGTTATCTGTCGCATTTTTCATTACGGTGGTTATTTTTAACAGGAGATAATGCGCGCCATCATGCTCCTGACATGGGCCTTCTTTATTTTTGGGAATTACCATTTTTACTCTATGGTATCTATATCCTCTTTAAATCAAAAATACATCAACCGGAAGCGCAAGTGCTTATCGGTTGGCTCCTCCTTGCTCCTGTTGCCGCGTCACCAACCACAGGCCTTCCGCATGCCGTCAGGACACTTGTGTTTCTACCGGCTTTTCAGATTATCACGGCTGTCGGCATAATAGCGTTTTTTAAGATAATAAGCGGTTGGATAAGATATGCGGCAGGTGTTTTTGTCTTATGTATGGCACTTGTGAATATGCTGTATTACCTGAATATGTATTTTGTGCATATGAATCCGGAGTTTTCAGAATATTGGCAGTATGGAAATAAAGAAGCGGTTATGATAGCTGAAAAAATAAAAACAAAATACAAAAAAGTTGTCGTATCTACGGCTATCGAGCAGTCATATATGTTTTTCCTTTTTTATACCAAATATGATCCGGTAGCTTATTTAGCCAACGGAGGAACCAATTCCGGAAGTTTTGAGGAAGTGAAAAATAAGTTTGATATATATGAATTCCGGAAGATACACTGGTCCGAAGAAAGAAGGGATACCTCAATTCTGTATATTGGATCTCCCAGTGAAATTCCACACGGGAATATTGCAAATATATATTTTCCTAATGGAAAGCGAGCTATAATTATCGCTGACCAACCGAACGGAGCATTGTGAAACATAAAAAATTATCATTTCCTAACACAATAATCCAACGCAGTATTTTTTGGATAAACAGACATCGTTGGTTTTGTGTTGCGTGTATCTTGTTCTTGATTTTCATGTTTTTACGTTTTTTTGATTTGGAAACCCGGGCTGTTTTTGGTTTTGACCAGATAACAAATTCCTGGGTGATGAAAAATATGATACTGGACGGTAAACGTCCTCTTCTGGGAATGGTTGCGAAAGGCAATTCGGGTTTTTATATCGGTCCAGCTTATTATTATCTTCTCTCTGTGTTCTATTGGTTTTTTGATTTAGATCCGATCGCAGGCATGGTATTTGCCGGAGTGGTAAGTTGTGTAACGTTTTGGGTTCTCTACATGGTGGCCAACCGGATATTCGGCGATCATATAGCAGTTATTTCGTTATTTATCTACACGTGTTCCTGTGCGGTTATTGAATCCAACAGAATTCCCTGGCCAGTTGTCTTCATACCCTTAACCTCGCTTTTAACATTTTTTTGTCTCTATCGGGTATTACAGGGGAAGACGCGATATCTTATACTACTGGCAACCGTTATCGGATTTGCATTTCACACACATTTCACTGCTGTGTATTATGTGGTCATCGTGCTCCTGTGTGCGCCGTTTATTTTCGCGAAAAAAAATGGATTGAAACACAGCGTCATAGCCACCCCGTTTTTTCTTTTTTGGCTTATTCCTAATATTATTTCTGAGTTCCAAACTCATTTTGGATACGGAAACAATATGGCGGGATATCTGCAAACATACTTTCATGGATTCCATCTTGTTCGGGTCAGCCAATTAATCAACGATGCAGTCATAGAATTTGAAGCGGTGTTATTCTTTAAGCAGCTCCGGTTTCTTCACATCATCATTCCCATCATATTCATATTGCTCGTATCCCTGTATGAAAAAGGGAAACGGTCCGCTGTTCTTTTGTTGTTTTTTCTCTGGATTATCATACCGTGGTTTGTCATGGCGACATACCGAGGTGAAATATCGGATTATTATTTTATCATTACGCAACCGATAGCGGTTATTACATTGGCATACCTATCATATTGGATCATACGACTTCCCTGTTACATCCCAGGTATTGCACTTTGCATTTTTGGATTGTATTGGGCATCTGCAAATATACAGAGGTATTTAACAACTTCATTTTCTAAAATGTCTGAGTATCGGGAAACCGCAAAAAAGGCTGTACGGGAAAACAGGAAAATAGAATTCAGCGAATGGGTACCGGAACCGTATCTGTACGAATTGTATCTTCATAGAAAACGGCAGGGTAAATTTCCTGATTAATATAGCAACAGAAGTAAAAAGTATGAAAAAGAAAACGATTGCGATGATTTTTATCGGCATCGTGATAATTGCCATTTCAGCATTTCCCCGCGCAATTGAAGTCTGTAATGGGAATTTCATATTTGGATTTGACCAGGGGAAGCACTGGTTGGCTGCAAAATCAATGGTCGTTGACCATGCTCTGCCTCTCATCGGAGATGAAGTAGGGGGCGGAGGCGGCTTTTTCCAGGGACCGGGATGGTATTACACGCAGGCAATACCATTTCTTTTGTTTCAGGGGAATCCCTACGGTCAGCTTGTATTGATGTTTATTATAGGTATAGCAACGGTTGGTTGCTCTTATATTATTTTTTCCAGCCGGTTTGGATATAGTGCAGGATTTTTTATAAGTTTTCTGGTCGCATTATCTCCGGCTATTTCGATTCAATCCAGATTTTCCTGGCCTCCGTTTGTCATACCGTTTATCACGATATTTTATATTGATGCTCTCTATAAAATAGTTAAAGGAGAAATGCGATCGTGGTTTACCATATTTTTTCTGTTGGGCTGTATGGCAAACTTTGAAATAGCAACAGCTGCGACGCTCGGAGTAGCTACGTGCCTAGCCCTTTTTGTTTTGAGAAAAGTGACAGTACGGTCAATCGGATTCGGTCTTTTGGGTTTTGCCATACCTCTTTTACCGCTTCTTGCATTTGATATCCGGCATCAGTTTCTTAATGCCAGGGGAATATGGCACATGATTACAACTACATCTGCCGGGAATGGGACTGCCGCACTCGCCAAGATTTGGGAGGCTCATGTTTTAACATTTTCCGTAAACCTCTTCGGCGCTTTTCCTATATTTTCTTTTAAAAATATATTTATCCTGCTTTGCATTGCCTCCTCTATTCTGTTGTTTTTTGATAAACGCGTAAGTAAAACTCATAAACTTTTCATTACCGGTTTGATTTTTATTCCCTGCATAATATTTCTCGAATTATTGTTTTATACGTCAACGCTTTGGGAATGGTGGCTTTTGGAATTGCCTATATTTTATATAGTATTAGTTGGTTTATTAAGTTCTTATATTTTTTCGAAACGCTTGGTTGGAAAAATCATTATTATCATATTGTATGCATACGTATTTTCTAAGACAGTACCGTATGTTTTAGAAACATGGAAAAAAGATTATCCCGATTACGGAGGAACCCAAAAGATCAAAGGAAAGACAGAGGCAGTGGAAGCTATATTTCAGGATGCAAAAGGACAGCCATTTGGCGTTCTTGTCTTTACTCCTCCGGTCTATACATATCCATATGATTATCTTTTTTGGTGGATTGGTACGAAGAAATATAAGTATGTCCCATATACGGAGAAACGCGGATTGTTTTATCTTCTTATTGAACCGGATCCTGAAAAACCATGGTCCTATAAAGGATGGCTTGAAACAGTGATACAGGACGGCACTATTATTTCAACCCGGCAATTGCCTTCCGGTTTTATTATAGAAAAACGTATGGCACAATAGATATATGAAGAAGTATATTGCTGTATTATTACCAATATTCCTTTGTATTTTAACTTTGCTTCCTCTCAACTCGTTTTTTACTCCCGGATTGCCGGTAACCCATGACGGGAGAGACCATGTTGTCCGTATAGCTTCCTTTTATACATCTTTGCAGGAAGGAACGGTCATTCCGCGGTGGGCGGGAAATCTTAATTGGGGATACGGCCACCCGATTCTCATGTTTCTCTATCCGTTTTCATCGTATAGTGCATCACTCCTGCATTTTATTGGGTTTTCATTGGTGGATGCCACAAAGGCAGTCTTTATGCTTGGATTTATCGGAAGCATCCTCTCCATGTATGTATGGATGCAGGCAGTTTGGGGAAAACGAATCGGGTTTATTGGAGCACTACTCTATGGATTTGCGCCATACCGGTTTGTTGATTTGTATGTACGGGGTGCAATCGGAGAACACATGGCTTTTATATTCCCTCCTCTTATTATGTATTTTCTTTATATTCTAGCAAAAAACCGAATCTTGCGTTTTACATATATTAAAATCATTGGACTTTCTTTATCCTTTGCGTTTTTTATCCTTTCTCATAATGCTATATCCCTCATGTTTATGCCTGTTTTTGGGCTATATTTTCTGTATTTATTCTTTTCTGAAGCAGATAAAAGCTGGAAATATATCTGTTTTTGCCTTGTATCTATAGCATTGGGATTTGGCCTTTCTTCATTTTTTTGGATTCCTGCTTTTTTTGAAGGAAAATATACACTCCGGGATATCGTGACAGCAGGAGAAGTGATGACCCGTTTCGTACCATTCAATTGGTTTTTGTATTCGCCGTGGAACTATGGAGGTACCGGGACTCTTACAAAATCCGTTGGATTTGTCCAATGGATTGGGATATGTGCAAGCTGTATTTTCCTACTGAAATTGAAAGATGTGAGTAAGAAGATTTTTTTAGCAACAAGCCTTATTCTTTTTGTTTTTTCACTCTTTATCATGACGTCCGCTTCGGAAGGTATTTGGTCGAGACTGACCATTCTTCAGAATTTCCAGTTTCCCTGGAGATTTTTAAGCATTACGGTGTTTCTTGCAGCTGTGATAGGAGGAATTTCGATTAACCGAGTCATACGATTTTTCGAACAAAAAGTTCACATGAAGAGAAAAACATATGTACTGTTTATGGCATTTTTCGTATTGCTGGGTGTTTCTACCTATCATATGTGGCATCCGAGTGCATATAGTCTGGATAGCGAATCATCATATAAAGGCATATATCCCGGGACTACGGATACAGGGGAAAGCAGTCCTATCTGGTCTGTACGCTTCATGGAACATACGCCGTCAAATCCCATGGAAGTCATTGACGGTGAAGCGTTGATATCTTTGAAGGATCGAACGTCAACGGTTCATGAATATACAATAGCTGCACAAAAACAAACACGTGTCGTTGAAAATACTTTATATTTTCCGGGATGGAAAATATACGTAGATGGGTTGTCTGCAGGCATCCAATTCCAGGACCCCCAATACCGGGGCTTAATGACATTTTGGGTTGATGAAGGTGAGCATGATGTGAAAGTCATATTTACTGATACGAAGATACGGTATTGGGCAAATCGGATAAGTACGGTATCTTTGGGTTGTGTGATAGCATTGGGTATTATCGTTTTAATATGCAAAAGAAAAAAATAATATTATCTGTGGCGCTTGCCGTAAAAAATGAGGAGCAGAATCTCGCTTCGTGCCTTGGTTCGATTCAAAGTATAGCCGATGAAATTGTAGTAGTTGACGGCGGTTCAACGGATAAAACAATTGAGATTGCTAAGAAATTTAACACGAAAGTTATCCAAACCGATAATCCTTTGATATTTCATATCAATAAACAGAAAGCGCTGGATGCCTGCCATGGTACATGGATACTTCAGTTGGATGCTGACGAGGTGGTAACAGAAAAACTGCAAAATGAGATTAAGGAAATGATGCAGAGTGAAAGATATAACGGCTACTATATTCCCCGGAAAAATTATTTTTGGGGGCATTTCATGAGGAAAGGCGGGCAGTATCCTGATTATGTTATACGGCTTGTAAGACGCGGGAAAGCCGTGTTTCCCTGCAAAAGCGTTCATGAGCAGATCAATATAAATGGAGATGTTGGGTATCTGAAAGAACCGCTTCTTCATTATGCATACAAAACCAAGAATGACTATTGGAGAAAAGCTGATGCGTATACCACGCTAACTGCTTTCGATTTGAAACAAAAAGGAGTACAAAAAAATCTTCGCAATTGGGTTGTCTACGTTGTTTTCAAACCAATATTCACGTTTTTTACTATCTATATCCGGCATAAAGGGTTTGTCGATGGCCGGTATGGACTGGTATTTGCGTATTGGTCAGCGCTCCATTTTCCGATAGCATGGAAGAAATACGTAAAGAGTATTTAGTATGTAGTATCTGGTATTTTGTATGAAGAAAATATTTTTTTTGCTCTCCATTCTCTGTTATCTATATATTGTCCCAATACTTTCTTCTGTCCATGCAGATTATGTTCTGCCGTATCCCTCATATATGCCGGGAAACAAGATATATACTCTATCGCGTGTATTCGACCGCCTCAATAACTGGTGGTATTTCGGCTCGATTGCCCAAACTAAATATCACCTTAAATTGTCAGATAAATACTTAGTCGAATCAAAAACTCTCTTTGAATACCAGCAGTATCTCTTGGCACTTGATGCGCTAAACCGTTCTGACAGTGAGTTTTCGCAAATACCTGTATATGTGCAAAAAGCTGTTCAGGAGGGGAAAGACATCGTTTCTTTATCCGATACAGTCCGATTAGCTGCATTGAAACATACAGAAGTTTTAGTAAGCATATCTGGAGTAGTGCCAGAGTCTTTCCTGTGGATGCCGGAAAAAAGCGATCCTACGAGATTAGATTTACTGTCCCATATCCTTGAAGCAAAAAACATAAGAGAGCGTACACTCCAGGAATTATCAGGTAAGGAGAATAAATAACGAACTATTTTAATCATGACTTTTCAAAATTTTTTATCTATCGTTTCCGTGTTTCTTTTTTCTTTGGTTTGTTTTCCCCATAAAATTTTTGCACAAACTAACAATTTGCGCCCGTCTCTTACCATTATTAATCTTGTTCGGGGAAACGGCCTTGGACACGAAAATGACGATTTAGCCCTCAGTCTGAAAGCACAATGGCAGGTAACCCGTGAGACGGAAGTCAATGCGACCTGGTTGCTGCAGTACGGAGCATTAGACGATCCAGATATTATTACTGTAGTTAAAAATGAGATGTCCGGACAGGAATTCGGTCTCTTATTTGAAATTGACAGGAATTTTGCCCAAAAAGCGAATGTACTCTACAGGGGGCAAGGGCCATGGTATTTTTCTGATGGATTATTTCTCAATTCATACGATAGGGGTGAGAGACACGCACTTATTGAAGAAGCTTTCTCAAAATTCGAACAAATTTTCGGTTACTATCCGAAGACGGTCGGTGCGTGGTGGATTGGCGGTGATTCGCTTTCCTATATGCAGAAGAAATACGGCATTACCGCAGCTCTCCGGGCAGCTGATCAGTTTGATTTAGACATGTATTCCCTGTGGGGAACCCCGTGGAGCATGCCGTATATTGCTTCCCGTGTAAATGAAGCTATTCCCGCCAAATCATACGACGACAGCTCGAAAGTGGTCATTCTCCAATGGGCTGCCAGGGATCCGTTCAAGGGGTATGGCGATCCGCTTTTTAGCCTGCAGGATTATTCAATGAGAGGATATGGGCCTGAGTATGTGAATTATCTGGCAGATATTTTTCTTCCAGCTCCATACACCAATTTGGTCATTGGATTGGAGAATGGCGGAACTCTGGAAGAGTTGAATAAAGGCTATAAAACAATGATAGTAAAAGCAAAGGAATTGGAAAAAGAGCGGAAGGCGGATATTCTCTTGGTAAAAGATTTTTCCCGTCAGTATCTTGAGCAGAAAAAGGTTTTTCCGTATAAATCGTATTTTTTGTCTCAGGACTACGACTCAAAAAATCAGTCCTTTTGGTATACATCGGAAAATTACCGTGCAGCAATTCAGAAAACCGGCGATTCTATTTATTTGGTTGATGTGAGGGATTATTCAACGAAAGTGGATGAGGATTTTGATATCCTTCCGAATACACAGTCAAGGCTTAGGATAAATACTCCAGAAATTATTGATTCAATGAGATTTCCGGATAGTAAAATATTCCTTACGGCTTCAAAAGAACCGTTATCGATTAAAGAAAATAATGACGCAGTTGAACTGTTTTCCGGAGAATTCCGTATTGCCCGTTTTACACCGTTAAAAATACATATATTTAACGAAGAGGGAAGCGATAAAAAAATATATGAATTCGGGAAAGAACAGCGGCGTGTAAATCTGACCCTGATTTTATCAGGAGTATTCATTCTTTATTTTATAGTTGTATGTCTTAAGAAGAAGCAAATTTATTCATCACTACATTCTTTTTTACCACTTATTATTCCGGCTTTTTTTTCGTCTTGTTACCTGACGAACTCATCTGTTTTTCTTTTCGACAGTAGAGAATTAGTTATACTCACCGCCCTTTTTTCCTTTAGAGTTTTTTCGATTTATGAGACTCTCGTTATTTCGAAAATCGTTCCATTTATCATTCTTATGATGGCGCATTATATTTATTTTTTTACAACTCCTCATAAAATAAAAAAGTATGTTTACTATACGACTTTTACATTAACTCTGTTTTTATATCTGCATCCTTCATATTTTCCGCTTGATGCGACAACGATACGATACGTAGGTTTGTTTTTTGTCATTGTCGCGTTGGGTCTGTTTGCAGTTATTTTTTTTCTATTTCAGAAACATTCTTCTCTGCGGTATAGAATTATTCTTCTATCGTCCATACCGGTTATTTTAGGGATGCTTATTTTTTCAACGGTGTTTTCACGAAGCGCATTGGCTCTTACAACATATGAGATACACGCACTTGAGACCGTGAGAAAAAATAAGAAGGATGTCATATATGTAGAACAGTTTGAAAATTCAATACGGCCAATCTATAAATCCGTAAAACCATTATTGTATTATTACTTTCCCATTGTTCAGAAAATAACAGGTCAACGGTGGGAAGTGGTTGCGAGGCCAAGCAATCATATTATTCAATTAACGGACTATGAAAATAAATGTATTGTTATACCTAAATACCTGGGTTCAGATATTTCCAATCATGAAACAAATACATTAAAATTAAGGAAAGTATTTGACAATGCACAGATTCAAATTTTTGAAAAAGAGAAAGGCCTTTAAGGAATTTTTTTTATGACATTTCCGATGGTACTATATCTATTTGTACTCTTTCTTTTTGCTATTTTTTCCTATGGTTTTATTGATTTAAATTTACATCTTTCCGATTCTCAGATATTTGTAACATTACAAAAGCCGCTTGAATTATTGGTATTTCAGAAGCGACCGATTGCAGCAGGTATATTTTTATTTTTTCTACTGGTATTTTTTTTGCTGTATATCAGGTTTCTGAGAAGAGAGAATATGATGTTTATGACGTGGAAAAAAGCAGTGCTGTTTCTTGTGTTGGTTTCGGGCGTGCTTATTTGTTCGTTTCCGGCATTTACCTATGATATTTTTAATTACATAACAACGGCGAAAGTATTATTTATACATCATGAAAATCCATATATCGTCATGCCTGTTGAAATACCCAATGAGCCGTACCTGGTATTCACGAGAGCCGCTAATAAAGTTGCTTTATACGGACCTATATGGCTTCTCCTGACCTGGGCGCCATTTACCGCTGGCATGGGAAATATTTGGCAGACTATCGTTGCGTTCAAATTGCTAAATGTACTATGGTATATCGGATTTTGTTATCTCGTATGGCGTACAACAAAGAATCTGAAAAATGTATTGTTTTTTGCTCTTAATCCGCTGGTTCTTATTGAAGTCCTGGTTTCCGTACATAACGACCTTATTATGATGACTCTGGCTTGTGTGGGAATACTCCTTTGGCAAAAAAAAGAATGGACGAACCGTTTTTTCGGACTATTTGTGTTCATCCTGTCTGTTTTTATTAAAGGAGCCACAGTAGTCCTTATACCGCTTCTTTTTTTTCGGCAACTAACCAAAGAGCGTTTGATGTTTATTGCCTCCGGTCTCATGTTTATTCTTTTTGTCGTCGCCACACCGATACGGGAGGAGTTATATCCCTGGTATGCGGTATGGTTTATCTCGACTGCTGCTTTTCTTCCATATCCAAAATATATCTTGCTATGGCAATTTTGTATCGCACTATCGTTTGGTTTGGAATTACGCCATATTCCGTATATTGTGATGGGATATTATGAAGGGCCGGGACCAATAATCCGGAGCATATTGACTGTGTTTCCTGCGGCTGTTTGGGGTGTATATACATTGATAAAATTTCGAATGAACTCCAGATATAAAAAGGGAAACTAAGTATGAATTGTTGCTCTTTATTGTTTTTGCCGGCTTTGTTATAGTAAGTAAGGCGGTTGATATGAAACACAAAAAAACAATACTGGGAGCAGGTATTGTGCTTCTTTTTAGCATTTTTGCATGTTGGCCTTTATTAGGCAGGGGATACATTCCCACTCATGATGGAGAATACCACATAATCCGGTTTATTGAGTTTTTCAGAATGCTCACAGCCGGTTACTGGTTCCCGCGTTGGGCGCCGGATCTCAATAGCGGATATGGAATTCCAATATTCCTTTTTCATTACCCATTTCCTAATTACATCGGATCACTCCTACAGGGATTAGGGTTTCATGCAGTGAGCGCGTTTCAGCTGGGGTTGTCTATGGCATATCTTCTTTCCGGATTTTTTTCATTTTTCTGGCTGAAGAAAATTTTTGGTATCAGAGCCGGTATCGTTGGCGCTATCCTTTCTCTTTATGTGCCGTACTGGTTTGTAGATATCTATGTGAGAGGATCAATCGGCGAAGTATGGGCAATATGTTTTATGTATGTTTTTCTGGTATGTGTGGAATACCGGAAACACATTTTTCTTCCATTTGCTGTTGCTGGATTGATACTGAGTCATAATATTCTTGCGATGCTTTTTTTGCCTTTTCTTTTCGGATATACATATATTCGTAATAAAAGATTTATGAGCGTTATTTTTTGGGGAGTTCTTCTTGCTTCTTATTTTTGGATTCCGGCAATTTTTGAACGCATATACGTAGTAGGACTCAATACGGTGAATTTCAATGAACATTTCGTTCAGCTATACGAACTTCTCATTCCGTCATGGGGGACTGAGCTGTCCGGTCAGAGCTTCAATGGAAATAAAATGTCCCTGCAAATCGGTATTGTCCCGCTTGTTGTCATTTTCGGATCTTTTATCGTTGCGTGGAAAGACAAAAACAGCCGGATGAAACACCTTTTTCTCTATTGTATTTTTTTTTGTGTTTGCGCAGTTGTGTGTTCACTTCCTTGGTCGTTGCCTTTATGGAAGTATGTGCCGTTTTTTTCCTTTATCCAGTACCCTTGGCGCTTCCTTTCCCTTATTATTCCTGTTACAGCATTTTTGGGTGCGTATATTGCAGAACATCTCCGTATACGGTTTTGGTCTATTGTCCTTGTTACTGCTGCAGTGGGTTTTTGTTATTCCTACACACGCCCTGTTGTGTATGCTCCGCGGGATAACGCGTATTATTTATCGCGGAAAAACTTTACAGACGGGACTTCTTCCATGGGAAACAGCTTTTCGACCATATGGTCAGGATGGAAACAGAAGAGGCCGGGAGTTATTTTGGAAGTGAAAAACGGAAAAGCACGCGGTGATTTCCTTACATATACCTATCTCAGAAGATCGCTTACTGTGGGATCAGATACCGGATCTGAAGTTTTTATGCCAATCCTCTATTTTCCCGGCTGGAAAGCTCTTATTGATCAGAAGGAAGTATCAATTGATTATGAAAAAGATGGCACCATCAGATTTATAGTCCCTCCGGGAGATCATAAGATCACAGTTGAATTTTCCGAGACTCTGGTGAGGCGATACGCAGATCTGATATCTGTTATCGCATTGGTTTGGATTATTGGTTGGGGTATACTTGAGGTATATGAGAATCGCCATAAACACGTCACCTCTTAGCGGCGGACATACAAAACGCGGGATAGGCGGATACACAAAACACCTTATTGAAGCACTTCAACTGTATCAGCCGGAACATACGTATTTTTTTATTGATTCGAGCGGTCCATTCCCTAAAGAGGCGGAACTTATCCATTATCCTTTCTTTGACCCTTTTTTTTTAACGCTTCCGATTTATTCTCCCAGACCTGCCATCGTAACAGTCCATGATCTGATTCCCATACTGTTTCCTCAGCATTTCCCAAAAGGTGTTCGGGGTAGCATCAAATGGGAGATACAGAAATATGCCCTCCTGAGGAAGGAGAGGATTATTACCGATTCAAATTCTTCAAAAGAAGATATTCAGAAAATTATTGGTATTAAAAAAGACGATATTGATGTCATTCCTTTAGCATCTTCTTTGAGAATTCCGGAAAAAAAATCTCGATTAGAGAATATGACCGATCGGTTTGGTGTGCACGGAGAGTATTTCCTTTACGTTGGTGATGTGAATTGGAATAAAAATATACCGGGACTTCTTGCGGCGTTTGCTTCCTATAAAGAACATACAGCGCATAAAGACAAGGGAAAATTTGTATCATTAGTTCTTGTGGGAAAAGCATTTCTTGATGAAGGTCTTAAAGAAACTCAGGAAATCAATCGGTTGTGCGAGCGGTATCATATAAAGGAAGATGTGATTCGAACCGGATACGTACACGATGAAGATTTAGTCGAACTTTACGCACGTGCGTGTGCTCTCATCCAGCCTTCATTTTATGAAGGATTCGGTTTTCCGGTTCTGGAGGCTTTATCGTGCGGATGTCCGGTTATATGTGCCAATACATCGAGTTTAAAGGAGATTGCAGGTCCTTCATTCATGGTTGATCCAGCGAATTTTCAGTCTCTTGCTCATGGCATGAGATTGGTAACGACAATGAATAAGAAAGCCCGTGAGAAACGCATCGCAGAGGGATTTGAATGGGCAAAGCAGTATACGTGGAAAAAAGTAGCTGACCATACGATAAGAAGCTATGAAAAAGTTTTGGGAAAAATATAAAAAAGTACTTATTCTTGTTGCGCTATGGAGAGCAGCACTATTTTGTATTGAGAAAGCAGCTCCCGGCATAATACCTCTCCATGACGGATACAACGGTCCCATACCATGGGCTAATCATGATGGGATCCATTATCTTCGTATAGCTCAAATAGGTTACTTTAATTTAAGTGAAGCGTTTTTTCCGCTCTACCCATTTTTTATTTCCGTACTTTCCAGAATAGTTCCCTTCCCTCCATATTATATTGCATCGTTTTTTTCCTTCGCTGCATTTACTGCCGGAATCCTTTTCCTTTATAATTTCCTCCTGGAAAAAAATAGCGATCATGCTTGGTGGACTATTCTTTTTATCGTTACTTTTCCGACCAGTTTTTTCTTTTCCGCTGTATACTCTGAAGGATTATTTTTTTTCCTTACTGTGCTTGTATTGGTGTTTTGCCGGAAAAAGCAATGGTTTTGGGTAGGAGTGTATGGTGCTCTAGCGAGTGCGACAAGGGTTTTCGGAGTACTTCTTTTTGTTTATGCTTGTATGGAATATATATCATCGAGACGGAAAGTAGCACGAATTCAGGATATCCTTTCATTATGTCTCATGCCTACAGGACTTGTGGCATATATGCTTTACCTCTACACAAGGAGTGGTGATCCATTCCTTTTTTTTCATATCCAGCCAGCTTTTGGAGCAAACAGGAGCGGAAGCGAACTTATATTGCTTCCGCAGGTGATATGGCGGTATCTCAAGATTCTGTTTACTGCTTTTCTTCAGCCGACGCCCGCATCATATTTCATATCGGTTATTGAGTTTATCACTGTGATATTCGGATACATAGTCCTTTTAATCGGTTGGAAAAAAAAGGAACCGTGGCCGTTTATTCTCTACGGCGTACTTGCCTTGACACTCCCGACATTAACCGGAACATTCTCATCACTTCCAAGATATGCACTTTCTATTTTCCCGCTTTTCTTTATTTTAGGAAAACTGGATAATACGACTGTCAAATACAGTTTTATTGTTATTTTTTTTATTTTAGAGGTTATCCTCTCTCTGATGTTTCTCAGAGGATGGTTTGTCGCCTGAAAGGAGAAGTCATTGTATGAATACGGTAAGCATTGTTATCCCTGTATATAACGAAGAGAAAACCATAGAACAGGTTCTTGATATGGTTTCAAAATGGAAGGATGACGGATGGGAGAAGGAAATTATCGTTATCGATGACGGTTCAACAGACAGGACGCCTCTGCTTCTAAAGAAATGGCAAAAAAAATGCACCGTCATTTATAAGAAAAAGAATGAAGGGAAGGGAAGTGCAGTATCGGTAGGACTTGCAAAAGCAACCGGTGATTTTATTATCATCCAGGATTCGGATCTTGAGTATAATCCGAAGGATTATCCGATACTTCTTTTACCTTTTCACAATCCTCAGGTCCATGTAGTATATGGATCGCGGTTTTTGGGTTCCCATCTTTCGACGATGTTTATCTATGCTCAAGGGAATAAGTTTGTTACCCTGATGACAAATATACTTTACAATACCAACATTACTGATATGGAAACCGGATATAAGGTTTTCAGGAAAAAAGTTATTGAAGGAATAACATTTCAAGCAAAACGATTCGACTTTGAACCTGAGTTTACCGCGAAAATACTGAAAAGAGGCTATCAGATTTATGAAGTTCCTATATCGTATTTTGGACGGAAATTTGAAGAAGGGAAAAAGCTTACCTGGGTTGACGGGGTAGTTGCTTTGTGGACCCTTATCAAATACAGGTTTATCGACTAATGAAAAATATAATGAAGAGGCTCTTCTCTCAAAGTTTAGCTTGCAATAGTCTCCTTGTTTTTTTTGGCGCCATGATTGCCAATATCGGATCTTATCTCTATCATCTTGTGATAGGTCGTATTCTCGGGCCGTCAGGATATGGTGAATTATCTTCCCTCATTTCACTGCTTTATATCTTCAGCGTTCCAACAACCGTTCTCCAGACTGTTCTTATAAAATATTTTTCTACTTGTAAAGCTAGCGACTCCTCCGGTCAGGCAAAATATCTTTTTAGAAAAATGACCAAAACACTTATTACCGTTCTTGTCCCTTTATTTGCTTTTTTATGGATTAGTTCTCCACTGGTTGCTGATTTTCTTCATTTGTCAGGTCCTCGTGTCGTTTTTTGGGTATTTTCCATATTCGTGATTACTACCCTTACGGCGCTCAATATAAGCGTTGTACAGGGTTTTCAACTATTTATTTGGTACGCTGCCCTGACCGCAGGAGGATCTCTCCTGAAATTAATACTGAGTATTCCTTTTGCTTATCAGGGGGTAGAAATGACCATGGTCGCATCATTCCTTATGACTCTCATTCTATACATCCTTTTTTTCATACCTCTGCGGTTCATGTTTTCTTCCAAAGAAGAACGGATGAATATCACAAAAAAAGATATCGTGACATATAGTCTTCCGACTTTTTTTACCCTTTTAGGGATGACTGCTCTTTATTCGATGGATATAGTGCTTGTAAAACATTATCTATCGGCTTTTGATGCAGGTATTTATTCTTCTGTAGCGGTGCTGGGAAAAGTGATTTTTTATGCTTCGTCTGCTATCGGAACAGTCCTTTTTCCGGTTATTGCTGAGCGGTTTGCAAAAAAAAGCGACACATCCGCATTAATCAGACTTTCAATAATTTTAGTAACAACGATTTCATTAGGCGTTACTCTTCTTTATTCGGTTTTTCCTCGTATCATAGTGTATCTTTTATTTGGAAACTCTTTTAACGCAGCTTCTGAATATTTGGGAATTTTTGCAATATTTATCACTCTCTATTCTATAGTGAATATTATCGCACTCGCGTGCTTGGCAACAGAAAAAATGTATGTATATCTGTTTACCTGCATGGCGGCATTGATGCAAACTATATGCATAGTGCTGTATCATGAGTCACTTAGGAGTATTATGTATATTAATATTGGAGTGACATTGGCGCTACTTGTAGGCATCGGAGGATATTTTTGGTATGACAAAAATAAGCATTATAATCCCGGTTTATAAACAGGAAAAAACTATAAGACGGGACATACAATCCGTTGTTTTAGCGCTTAGCCCGTTGAGTATCCCTTTTGAAATTATTCCAGTCATAGACGGTTTTTTGGACAAGAGCATGGTTGAGGCCAAAAAGGTGCATGATACGCGTGTTATTCCCGTCGGATATGAGACGAATCATGGAAAAGGATATGCAGTACGGTATGGATTTGCTCACGCGACAGGAGACATCATCGGGTTTATGGACGCAGGAGGGGATCTGAAAGCATCCGCACTTCCCCTCATGATTACGGAGTTTCTTTATAAACATGCGGATATTATCATCGGCAGTAAACGCCATCCTGATTCTAAGATACAATATCCTTGGTTTAGGAAAGTCACATCGTTTGGGTATCAACTAATCGTAAAATTGCTTTTTGGCATCAATATCAGAGATTCCCAGGTAGGAATGAAGATTTACAGGAGACAGGTTTTGGAGAATGTATTGCCGAGATTACTAGTCAAACAGTTTGCCTTTGATATAGAAATGCTTGCAGTATCTCATCATTTGGGGTACACGAAAATTTTTGAATCTCCTATAGAACTGGATTTTTCCGGTGTTCAGTCATCAATAACATTGAAAAAATTGATATCAATATCATTTTTGACATTAAAAGATACATTAGCGATATTTTACCGTCTTCGGATACTTCATTATTATGATAATACAAACAAACGGAAATGGCGTTTTGATCCGGAATTAAACTTCCGTGTTAATACAGGATAATCTGCATGAACATACTTATTCTTAACTGGAGGGATAAGAGTCATCCTAAATCCGGCGGTGCTGAGATTGTGACGTACGAGCACGCCCGGCGATGGGTTTCAATGGGCCACAACGTGACATGGCTTACCTCCTGGTATCAGGGAGCCTTGCATGATGAAAAACTTAAAGGCATCCGGATTCTAAGGCGATTAGGTTCACAGACTATCTATCTCTACGTTCCGTGGTATCTCACCCGTCATGGAAGAGAGTATGACGTCATTGTCGACGAAGTCCATGGCATCCCATTTTTTACTCCGTTTTTCTGTCGTACTCCCGTTGTGATGTTTATCCATGAGATTGCAGGAGAAATATGGGATTTTATGTACCCTTTCCCCATAAACATTGTGGGAAAAATATTGGAGTTTTTATATTTTTACGTGTACCGCCTGCGTAGGATATGGACTGATGCACCGTCAACAATTAGTGAAATCGTTGCAAGGGGAATTCCGCGGGAACAATGTATATCAATTCCCTGTCCTATAACGGTTGATTACACAGGGATGGATAAAAGAAAATTTTGTACAAAGGAGAAAGTCCCCACATATATTTTCGTTTCCCGAGTCGTAAAAATGAAGGGAATCGAAGAAGTAATCAAGGCATTTTCCTTCATACGGAAAGAACAAAAGGATGCCGTCCTTTGGATAGTGGGGGGCGGAGAGCAATCATATATTGATGTGCTTACTCTCATGATGAAAGAGTATGGAATTTTTGATGCGGTACGGTTTATCGGAAAAGTCACAGAGAAAGAAAAGTATGAGTATATGTCAAAAGCACACCTTATATTGCATGCGTCCGTGAAAGAGGGGTGGGGGTTGGTGGTTCTGGAGGCTGCATATGTTGGCACTCCGTCGGTTGTTTATAATGTACCCGGTCTTTGTGATGTCGTTAAGAATAAGAAAACCGGTATTGTTATTCAGGATAATTCTCCTATGGAAATGGCCAGAGAGGCAGTACAACTCACAAGAAATAAAACACAATATGAGGCATTCCAAAAAAATGGGAAAATATGGGTGAATAGTCTCCGGTGGGAGGATGCGGCCCGTACGAGCGCGCAGTTACTAAGTGAGGTAGCTCATGAGTAAGAAAAGCGTTGTGTACCTATTGTTAGGAGTAATCTTAGTTATCGGTTTACTTCTTCGAAATTATAATCTTACTGTTTGGCCCCGGGAAGGAGCTACGTTCGATGAGTATGCCTGGACGTTTCTTGGAATGAGCATACTCGATACAGGCACTCCAACATCGTGGTCCCCTCATCAAGCATATAAAAATAAAATCCAGTATATTAATCCCCATGGAACGTCTTTTTTTCTGGCTACACCATATCTGGAACATTCGCCATTTTTCGGTCTTATCGTAGGAGGATTTGCCAGATTACAAGGCATCCGGGCGTTTGATGACGTGACTATAGAGCGTATCCGTCCGTTGGCGCTTATCCTTGGGGTTATAAGTATCGGTGCTGTTTTTTTCTTCGCATCGTGTTTTTATGGATCAACGATTGGACTTTTGAGCGCCGGAATTTACTCAATTTTTCCGTCCGCGGCCGTCGGTTCCCGGATAGTACAAAATGAGAATTTTTTTATTCCGTTTTTTCTTATAAGTTTAGGTTTGGCAAAACTGTACGTGGAGAGGAAAAATAAAGGTTTTCTTTCTGTACTTTGTATCCTATCTTTTTTATTGCCTCTTTCAAAAATTCCCTGGATTGCTTCCCCTTTTGCATGTTCGTTGTATCTTCTTTCAAAGAAGAAATGGAAGGAGAGTGTGGGAGTGGTGTTTTCCGCAGCATTAAGCATCAGTGTTTTTATTATCTATGGAATGGCATTGGGGAAAGATGTCTTTTTGGCGTTATGGAAACTTCAACTTGCGCGATATGATTTAAGCTTTGGAAGTTTTATCAAGATATTCCAGGATCCACTGGTAACGGACAGGCTTTTCCTCGATGGATGGGTGTATATAGGCTGGATTGTTTTTTTTGTCGTTACGGCGACAAGTTATAAAAAACACATTGGTCTAATCGCCGGATTTTTATCCTATTTATTAATATTCCTTTTTGCTATACCGAGCGAAGCAGGACATGGGTGGTACCGTTATCCGTTCTATCCGTTTTTGGCAGTTTCTTTTGCGGTTTTACTAAAGGATGGAATCGGTCGAATGCCTCAGATACTGTGTCCTGTTCTTACCCTTTTAGGGTTGTTGCTTCTTGAAACTGTTTGGGTGCCTGTCTTCGGATTTTCATTCGTTATTCATAGGGCTTGGCTTGTATTATGTTCCTTTATTGGTCTTCCGGTATTTGTAAAAGGCAAGTGGGTTTACCGGATTGGGGTGCTTGCGACATATATTTCACTTTTAGTTATCAGCGTGTTATCGGTGTATGCAATACTTCAGTATAATGAGCAGTGAGTACGCATCGTACACTTCTATGATTAAAAAAGGAATGAAAATAATCAGGAGATACGGAGCTTCCATATGGCTGGCTTTCTTAGGTGTGGGATTTTTCATACATAACGCCTTGTATGTTTCAAAATCCCGTCAATATCCCCAGTGGGATGAACATCATTATGTAGGATTATCAAGAGCGTTTTACGACATAATAAAACATCCAACAGTAGATATGTGGCAGCAAATTTTGAAAGTCAGTGATTATAGACAGCCATTGTATCCGCTTATCACCGCCTTCATCCTGCAGATTACGGGACCAAGTCTGAGTTACACCGTTTCTCTCATGGTCAATGGTCTATTTTTTATTATTACATTGTATGCCCTGTACGGTATTGTCCGCAGGTTTGGAGACAAAACAAGTGCTCTATTGACTTCAATCATCTATGCCGGGATGGGATTTCCATTATTTTATCTTCATTTTGCATACTCAGAGACAGCAACAGCAATGTGGGTTACGCTATCCGTATTATTTTTACTCAAAAGTGAGGGCTTCTCAAAACGAAGCATGTCTATAGTAGCTGCGTTTGCCTTTGTCGGAGGATTTCTGACCAGATGGGTGGCTCCAATCTTTATCATAGGCATAATAGTTTGGGAATTTTTTATCATCATAGGAAAATGGAGGCTTGAGAGCCGTAAACAGAGGATGACACGTCTGGTCAATGCGCTTCTTTTTATAGGTATAAGTACAGTACTTTCACTACTTCTGTATTATCTGCCGAATTTTCAACCGTTTACTGCATATACATTTAGAAACAGTGCAAATAGCCGCGAGTGGGTATCCTTGTATAAAGGCATTGAATATGCAAATCCAATGTCCGCAAAGACACTTGTATATTACATGAATACCATATCTCAAAATACGATATATTATTTTATTCTTTTTATTGCCGGAATTGTTTATTCCGTCATACACTGGAAAAAATACGGAGGATTGCTGCTTAATTTTATAATTCCCTATGGAGTATTTTCTATATTATTTCTTTGGAAAGACGACCGGTTTATTGTGCCTCTTTACCCAGCGGTTGCTGTGTTATCGGATTTAGCGCTTCTTGAGCTAAAGAAAGGCTGGAAGCGAATTTTTGTTTCCTTCCTTATTATATGTATGAGCGTAGCAAGTTATTTCGGATGTATGTGGGGAATAGGACCACTAGGGAACCGCGGGCTAACTGATATTGTGCTTCCTCCTTTTATCCACCATCCGAGACGGATATATCTCACATCTATGGTCTGGCCTCCGGTTAAAGAATATATAAACGCGGATGCAATAATTCAGTTGATCCGGGCCAATAAAGACAAAGGACAAAGCACAATTGCGCTCCTGGTAAACCATGAACAGCTTGCTAACGCGTTATTTTCTATAGAACAGTACAATACCTTTGGTGAGTTCAGGCTTTTCACTACTTCACAGATGTCAAATAAGACGATTATAGACAGTGATTTTGTCATAGCACGAAAAAATATCACTGAGTCTGACGGATATCCAACTTCATGCTTTCATTTCATACAGTCAAAATATCCACAGGTATATGCATTTATTGGTGATGTCGTCGTTCCAAGCGATGAAAGCATTGTTTCTGTGTATAAAAAACTATTGAGTATCACTCCTCATATGCTTGAATCTCCCGGAAGTATTTGTCTTTTGGAGAAAAGTATATAATGTCCTCATATGACTTCTCCTCCGGGTATTTCTATTGTTATCCCTACGCATAATTCATCCGAGTATCTGAAGAAGTGTCTTCCAAGTATCACCGGTCAGGCATACCCGAAACAAAAGTTTGAAATACTTGTGGTTGATAATAATTCAACAGACGACACAGTGAAAATTGCCAGGAGTTTAGGGGCAAAAGTAATTACTGTTTCCGGTACGCCGCCCTTAGTATGCGAGCAAAGAAATGCCGGCGCTGACAGGGCGATTCATGAATATGTGTATTTCCTGGATCATGACATGGAATTGCCAAAGGGATTTTTAGAGAGATTTGCTTCCGGAGTGCGCAAAACAAAAGACCGAATTGATGCGTGGCAGGTGCCGGAAAAAGTAATCGGCGCAAATACATTGATAGCCAGAATGAAAACATTTGAAAAGATGACATATCAGGGTACTCCAATTGCTTCTGCCCGGATAATAAGGAAATCTATATATGAGAAAACTCCGGATAAATTTGACCCGCTTCTCTCAGGTGGTCCTGCAGATTGGGATTTTCAGCTTCAGTTAATTGAAATGGGAGCAGCAATAGGAGTATTGCCTTTTTATGTGTTTCATCACGAGGAATTTTTAACCGTTGTCTCGTCAATCAATAAGAAAACCGGTTATTTTCACGGATTGGCTCAATACCGGAGAAAATGGGAGCAAAGAGATGCGCACACGGTTAAGATTCTCACTGATAAACAGCTTGGTATCTGGTATAGGTATGTAGGAGTTTTTATCGAAAATGGAAAATGGAAAGAGACGATAGCAAATTTTCCGCTGTATCTTTTGCTCTTTGGGTATAAAATGCTTATGGGAGCCAGGTATATTTTCCATTCTGAAGGATGGGTAAAATGGATTAAAAAATAATATGGAAAAACCAAATACTATATATATCTGCGGATCAGGCGGTACTGCGTGCGAGGTGTATGGTATTCTGAAAATTCTCAATCTTCAGGCATATGTAAAGGGATTTGTTGTGGGGAATGAGTATCCTGTGAATGGAAAAATGCTTTTTTCCGTTCCCGTTATGCATGAGGAGAATATAAAAGGAGAGTCTTCTGTCCGAATTGTCGCAATCGGGACGCCAGGAAAAAAATCATGGATTCAAAAAATGGAAAAGGACGGGGCGCATTTTTTATCTGTTATTCATCCATCATCAATTGCCCTTGAAAACATACGGTATGGAGAAGGAGTAATTATCTACCCGGGCGTTGTAATGACTACAAACATCACGGTGGGAGATTTCACTATAATCAACGCAGGTGCGACCATCGGTCATGATTCGAAAATCGGATCATATTGTCATGTAGCACCAGGAGTCCATATTGCAGGGAATGTAACTGTTGGAGACGAGTCTTGGATTGGCATAGGCGCATCTATTTCCATGCGGGTGAACATAGGATCACACGTCATGATAGGAGCAGGAGCAGTTGTCGTATCTGATATACCGGACAATACTCTTGCATATGGAGTACCGGCTAAAGTTGTCAGAAGTATTACCGAGGGCGATTGGAAGGATTTACTTTCATAAGTATGATCAATGTAACAAAAACTGAAATGCCGGATATTACAAAGTATGAAGAGATGCTTCGTGATATCTGGGATAGTGCCTGGTTTACAAACGACGGCAAGTATGTACAGCTTTTAGAGAAAAAATTAGCAGCATATCTTCGTGTCCGGCATGTATCTGCTATCACAAACGCAACTATTGCGCTCCAAATATTGTATAAAGCACTGAATTTTGAGGGAGAGGTGATAACAACACCGTTTACCTTTGCAGCTACTACTACCTCGCTTCTTTGGGAAAAATTGACGCCGGTATTTGCTGATATTGATGCTTCCACCTTTAATATTTCCCCGGAAAGCATCAAACAGCGTATTTCGGAAAAAACTTCTGCAATTTTAGCTGTTCATGTATACGGGAATCCATGCGATGTTGAAGCTTTAGCAAAAATCGGTAAAAAATACCATGTTCCGGTTATTTATGATGCAGCTCATGCATTCGGTGTTGAATACGACCATACGTCGGTTTTATCTTACGGAGATGCGAGCGTATTAAGCTTCCATGCAACGAAGCTTTTTAATACTGCTGAAGGCGGAGCTATTATAACGGAGAATCACGAGCTGGATGCGCTAGTAAAACAACTTCGAAACTTCGGAATAACAGGAGAAGAAGACTCAGTTGCCGCCGGGACAAACGGGAAGATGTCTGAAATACACGCTGCCCTTGGAGTATTGAATATTGATGAAACTGAAGAAAGGATAGAAAAGAGGAAAAAATTATACAACCAATATAAGAATAATCTGGAACATATTTCCGGTATTACGTTTCAACAAATAATTGCTTCCAAATATAATTATGCCTATATGCCTATATTATTTGAAAACAGAAAAATTCGTGACGCAGTGTTTCATGCGCTTATAAAAACCGGCGTGAAAAGCAGAAAATATTTTTATCCGCTTATCACTGATCAGACGTTTATGAAAAACATAGAACACAACCAGACTCCGATTGCTGAAAGAATATCAGATGGCATTCTTTGTTTGCCTTTATTTTCAACCCTTCTTTCCTCTACTGTACACACTATTTCGGATACAATAAAAGATGCGGTTCATGCTATTAAATAGTTGAACTTCGTATATATGAAGACAGTATCAATTTCCGTTGTCATTCCCACATATAACAATGAATCTACGTTACCAGGATGCTTAGCCGTTGTTAAAAATCAGATATATCCGAAAGATGCTGTTGAAATAATTATTGCTGATGGAGGATCATCAGACAGGACCCGGGAGATTGCAAAAAAATATAACTGCAGAATACTTGACAACCCAAAAAGACTGGCTGAATATGGCGTATCGCTCGGTATAAAAAATGCAGAAGGAGTGATTTGTATTGTTTTGGCAACAGATAATGAATTGGCAGACAAGTATTATTTTACACGGATAGTCAGGCCTTTTATCAAAGATTCATCGGTCGTCTTAGCATATCCAAAACAAGACAGTAATAAAGAAGATTATTGGATCAGCCAGTATATCAACACGTTCACTGATCCAATTAGTCATTTTATTTACGGCAACGCCGCAAATACCCGAACCTTTGGAAAACAGTATCCGGAATGTATAAAGAAAAAAGAATACGTTGTCTATGATTTTACTGTTGTCGACTATCCATTGATCGCTCTGGCTCAAGGAACAGCAGTGAAGAAAGATGCATATGTCAAATATGCCAAAGAAGGTGATGATATTCTTCCTGTCATCACCATGATCGGGCAAAATTGTCGTTTGGCATATGTAGAAAAAGCAGTAGTATATCACCACACAATCCGTTCAGTCAGCCAGTTCATGCGGAAACAGCGGTGGGCATTTGATAACTATTTATTTCAAAAAAATTACGGATCCTTTTCATACAGCAGTTACTTTTCCTGGAAAAGGAAGGCGAGAAAAATCCTGTGGCCCTTTTATTCCGCATTCATATTTCCTCCTTTAATAGTTGGTTTGTATTGTTATATCACATCAAAGAAAAAAGAATGGTTGTATCATCCGGCGCTCACATATGTTGTCTTTTATTGTTTAGTTGCTGAATTTGTCCGTGTTATAATCTTTCATGAGAAGCATATTCAAAGAAGTACGTAATATATGGATTATAAAATTGATAAAGCAGTAAAACGAAGGGACGAGAGAGGATTTTTGGTTGATTTTTTAAAAGGCGATGAAGTAGACGGTGGAAATTCATCATTAGGCCAGATATATTTCGTCACGTTTGAAAAATCCGGTAAAACCCGCGGAAATCATTACCACAAGACAAAAAGAGAGTGGTTCGTTGTCCTACAAGGAAAATTGCGGTTAGTTCTTGAAGATATAAAAACAAAAGAACATAAGGAAATATTATTGAGTGGTGAAAATGACGAATATGAACGGATATATGTTGGAAAGAATATTGCACATGCATTTATCAGTATCTCTCCCGGCGCTATGATGATTAACTATGCTGATAAGCCATATCATTTTGATGATACGGATACGTTTTCATATATCATAGGAGCGTAGTATGAATATTCCTTTCGTAGATTTGATTAGTCAATATAGATTAATTAAAGAAGAGGTTGATGCTGCTATCCAAGAAGTATTGGATAATGGATTATTTATCGGCGGAAAACATGTTCAAAGTTTTGAAGATGAATTCTCACAGTACCTCCATGCACATTTTTCAATAGGCCTTAACTCAGGTACAGACGCACTCATCCTCGGAATACGGGCGATGAATTACCGGAAAAATGATGAAATTATCGTTCCGGTCCATACATTTATCGCAACAGCGCTTGGCGTGTCGGAAAACGGATTAATACCGGTATTTGTCGATAGCAATGAACTGGACTGCGGGATGGATATTGATGACCTCCGGAGAAAGATTACGAAAAAAACCAGGGCAATTATTATTACGCATCTGTATGGTCAGCCGGACGATATTGATGTCATAAAGCAAGTCATACATGACTCAGGGCAGTCAATTGATATCATAGAGGACGCATGTCAGGCTCACGGAGCGCTCTATAAAGGAAAAAAGGTCGGCACATTCGGAGTTTTTTCAGCGTTTTCGTTTTATCCCGGGAAAAATTTAGGCGCATATGGGGACGGTGGAGCAATTGTTACGAACGATCAGGCATTAAATGCAGCATGCCGGATGCTCCGGGAGTACGGACAAAAGAAGAAATACGTTCATGAGACGATGGGAGTAAATTCCCGGCTTGATGAAATTCAAGCTGCTGTTTTATCGGTTAAACTACGGCATTTGGATGATTGGAATAAGAAAAGACAGCAGCTTGCGTCGTATTACACATGTGCGATACAAAGAGTTTTGCCGTTTATTACCTGCCCCGTTGAAGTAGAAGGGAGACAAAGCGTCTACCATATCTACGCAGTACTGACACCGAAGCGGGACGCACTTCAAGCATATCTCGCACGTCGCGGCATACAGACGAATATCCATTATCCGATTCCTCTCCATATGCAGAAAGCGTTTGCGTACCGTAACTACAAAAAAGGAGATTTTCCTATAGCTGAAAAGAAATCCATACATATGCTTTCTCTTCCGATGTACCCTGAGATGACCACTGATGCAATAAACGTTATTGTAAAAGCTATAAAGGAGTTTTATGACAGATAATGTCCGTCAGGTAATTGTAGATTGTATAATCGGGAAAAATACCAAGATTTGGAATTTTGTTAATCTTTATGAATGCACAATCGGAGATAATTGCATGATAGGGACGTTTGTTGAAATAACGTCCAATGTTGTTATCGGCAACAGCGTCAAGATACAATCCCACAGTTTCATTTGTGAAGGGGTTACGATAGAGGACGGAGCGTTTGTCGGTCACCATGTCGTATTTGTGAATGATAAGTATCCAAAAGCCGTGAAGGAAAATATGGAACCAATGACAAAATCAGATTGGACTCTCCAAAAAACTCTGGTTCAAAAATATGCATCTATCGGATCAAATGCAACGATTCTGGGAGGTATTACTATCGGGACTCATGCCCTTATCGGAGCAGGAAGTGTAGTCACAAAAGATGTGCCTGATTATGCAATTGTAGTGGGAAATCCTGCAAAAATAATCGGTTCTACAAAGGATATCCGATGATTACTTCGTTTGTCTCTATTATTGTCCTGCTGTGTGCTTTTTTTTGGGCATTCTATAGATTGCCTCAGGTTTTTTTCCTAAACGATGAATGGACGCAGATAGGGAATGTATTTGTCCACGGATTATCAGCAGGATTACATTCAAATATTCTCATGCAGCTTACCGGCAAATACAGGATTATCGGAGCTTTCATAAATAATCTATTTTTCTATTACTTCCCCGGAAATGCACTCCCCTTTATCATTTTTGGATATGTTTTTCATACCATTAACATAATTTTGGCCTATTGCCTGGCGAAAAAATTGACAAAAAGTAATCTCATTGCATTTATTTGTGCAATGGCCATTGCTGTTCCCACATCCGGTCAACAGGCTCTTTCCTGGTTGGGAGCGGTCGTTCAGACAACACTCAGTGTAACCCTTTTGTATATGGCAGTTCTTTTCCGTATAAAATCACTGGAAGATAAGAAGACGGGTAACAGCATTCTATCTTTCGTCATTGCATACATCGCGTTTTTAATAAAAAACAGCAGTGTGTTTATTTTCCCTTTGATGATATTTTTCCCTTATATTCTCAAAAGGGAGAAGATAAATTTCCTCCAATTCCTGCGGAAATATATCGTATATATAGTATTGTTTTGCTCTTTTTTGTTATGGAACATCTACTTCCTGTTTCAATTTAGAAATTTTGCTGATATGGCAACCTCCGTTCAAACATTTTTCCGTATTGCATTTAACAGTGTATGGTATCCGTTTATCAGTTTGTCGCATATGGTAGTTTCCCAGCGTTCATTTTTTCATATGAGTGATTTGTTCGGGACATTTCTTTACCAATATCTTACGACTGCAGTAAACAAAGATATTATTGTCGTTACTCTCATGTCTGACATGATATCGGTCTTTTTTTCATTCATTATTCTCGCAATAATACTATTCGTTTATTGGAAAATGAGAGAGAGGAGAGGAGTTTTACTATTTGGAGTACTGTGGTATGTATTATCATTCGTTCCTATGGCTGTGTATTTGCCGGAGCGCAATACTGCATTCATGGAATCGCGGTACGTTTACTATTCCATCCTAGGCTTCGGTTTAGTTTTCGGCATATGTGCCGAATGCGTATATCTGGAGTTAAAAAAGAGGGTGACTACTTCTGTTTCATTTGTATTTTTTACGGGTATATTAGCTCTTTTTTATTATAAACAAATTGTTTTTGTCCAAAGAGAAGTTTATCAGAATGTACTGTACACCAGTGATATCAGGTTCTTAATTTTTGACATGAATCGTATTATTCCTATTCTCCCTGAAAAACCGATTCTTTATATAACAGGAGATAGAAATTTCTTTTATCAAAACAATGTCGTACCTTTTCAATATGGTACCGGGTTTATGACTATGATTGCTTTTAGAACGCATGAGCAAATTCCCAAAGAGCTGATAAGCGAATTATATTTAAGCCGTTTTCTGGAAGAAGGATATAGAGAACTAAATGGAAAAGGATATGGATATTTTTGGCAGAAAGAAGCATTATTTGATTTGTTTAACAAAAATAGTTCCTTACAGACAGGTCAGGTGATAGGATTATACTATTATGGAAATGAAAGAAAACTTGTAGATATCACCGGTGAAATACGGGATGAAATATCAAAAAACCGGAGGAATTAAAAAATCATATGAAGAAAAGACTCTTATACATGATTCCTTTAATAGAGATTCTACTCATTGTTTTCGTAACGATTTTTACCTTCCGTGATCTTCCGTTTACCTATTTTCAACAGGATGAGTGGGTATCGTTAGGACTACAGAAAATCGGCGGAATAACTGCTGAGCTATCGCAATTCTCCGTTCATATGCTCCTTGCCGGTTTGAATAGACCACTCTCAACTATTATCAAATATTCGTTGTTTACTGTATTTGGCACAGGCGTTTGGCCATGGGCAATATTTGCAATTATCATACACTGCACAAATGGTTTCTTGGTGCGTAAGGTTGCCAGGCTTTTCGGAATATCACATGTGTTAGCCACGATAGCGGGAGCGTTTTATATTATTTGTTACTCAAGTCATCAGTCTGTTTCATGGCTTGCCACATCATTCACCGCACTCCCTTCCTTATTTTTTATTCTGGTATCAATTGTTTTTGCATTAGAACAAAGGAGGACGTGGGCAATGGTGACGGCTATTATCTCATTCTATTTTAAGGAATCAAGCATCGCTTGGATGCCTTTGCTCCCACTCTTGGGAATTTTAAAATGGAATATCCGAAGCGTCACAACTGAATATAAGAAATATGTATTTCTTTTTGCATTTATTTTATTCGTGGTCATTATGCGGATAATGGATTTGTATATTTCCGGTTGGGAAAGCCAGCTCTCTGTAACGGTGTCAAGCGGTGTTCCTAAACTAGGGATTCTAGTGAATGCGATGTTGTATCCGCTCATTTCCTTCAGCGAAACATTTCTGCCTCTTCCATTTGTCAGAAAAATTATTGATTTGGTATTCATATCCCGTTATTCAAGTCTCATGAATGTGGAAAATATTAATATAACGAAGGAATTATTGGCTACGGATCTCATAGGGTTATATGCATCATTTATTTTTGTATGTGCGATTGGTTTTATTTTGTATTTTATAAGGAAATATCAGAAAATAATTGCTTTTTCGGCAGTACTGCTATTTTTTTCTTTCTTACCGTTTTCAGTAACAAACCGAGGTGGGGAATATCTGGATTCCAGGTATTTTTCATTTGCCGCCGCCGCTGGCGGTTTGTTGATTGCGGGTATTATATCGTCACTGGTATTTTTTAGTAAAAAATATAAGCATATAAATGCGGTCGTTGTTGTTTTTATTTCTATCGGTATGGCGGGCTATTTATATAAACAAAGCGTATATATCACCCGTGATATTCGGTATCAGAGAATTATCGGGGATGAGCGCCGTCATATGCTTGATTCCATTAAAATTTTATATTGGGACCTTCCTGACAAACCTGTACTGTACGCCACAGGAAGTGCCGAAGCATTTTATGGTATATCAGGTATGAGACTTCCTTTGCAGCAGGGGCCAGGCTATACTTTCATGGTTTTATTTTATGATACCGGAAAAATTCCCAAAAAATTTATAAGGGACATGGTGCTTTGGGGGATGCTTGATCAGGGATATTTCGAGGATGGAAATCAGGCATTTGGGTATTACCATTCCTTCGAAACTCTCTATACTGATGTTTGTTCGGATAAATTTAACTCGAGTCGGATACGGAGTTTTTATTATGACGCTACCAATCAAAAGGTTATTGATATAACAAATGATATTGTTGCACGAATCGGAAACTGCGTTCGATAGGAAAAAATTTCGTATAATACCGAGTAAATTGTTATAATACATATTATTTATGAAAACTATAATATTATGCGGTGGTATAGGCTACCGTTTAAAGGAAGAAACGGAATTTAAACCGAAACCGATGGTTCTCGTCGGAAATAAACCAATCCTCTGGCATATCATGAAAATATATGCCCATTATGGTTTTAATGAGTTTGTCCTTTCCCTGGGATATAAGGGCGAATACATAAAAGATTATTTCCTCAATCAAAAATATTTTGTCCACGACTTCACCCTCTCTACTAAAACAGGTATTACAAAGATTCACCGTGACAGAACTGACGGCAAGCTCATCGATGATTTTAAAATTACATTTATTGATACCGGTCTTGATACGCTTCCCGGTGAACGGATTTTACGGGTGAAAGACTATATCGGGGAAGATGAAGATTTCATGGTGACCTACGGAGACGGCGTCGGAAATGTCGATATAAAGAAACTTGTGGCATTCCATAAAAAACAAAAGACTATCGGAACGATAACCGGTGTCTATCCAAGAAGCAAATATGGTCTGGTCAGGGCAAATAAAAAACATCAGGTTACGGTATTTGATGAAAAGCCGACCATGGATAATTTAGTGAACGGCGGCTTCATGGTGTTTAATAAGAAATTTTTTTCATATATCAGAGAAGGCGAAATGGAGCATCCCGCACTCAAACGACTAGCTGCAGAGAAACAATTATCACTCTATTTCCACGATAAATTTTGGCATTGCATGGATACTTACCAGGATGTAAAAAGCTTAAATACATTGTGGAATGAAAATCCGGAATGGAAAGTATGGAACGATTGAGGAATAAACAGGTATTAGTCACCGGTGGAGCGGGATTTATCGGTAGTCATCTTGTTAAACTGCTTATCGAAAAGAATTACTCCGTGGTAGTTATTGATATTCAAAAACCTTGCCGTTCTTATTTTTTTTTGGAAAAGCTAGATAAAAAAGTAGATTACCGTATTGTTGACATAAGAAAACAAAAAGAAGTGGAATCACTTTTTTCAACTATTAGCCCGCACTATGTTATTCATTTGGCAGCGCAGCCAATCGTAGAAAACGCATATGAAAGCCCAAGTGAAACGTTTGAAACGAACATCATGGGAACAGTAAACATACTCGAATCATGCCGGAAGAATTCAAACATAAAGAGAATTCTTGTCGCATCGTCTGATAAAGCGTATGGCAAGACTAAAAAAGCTTATACAGAAAATATGCCTCTTCAGGGTGACCACCCGTATGATGTATCGAAATCTTGTGAAGACCTGATCACTCAAGCTTATCATAAATCATATGGTTCACCGGTTGTTATCACAAGATTTGGAAATGTGTACGGTGAAGGAGATATATATTTTAACCGTATTATTCCAGGCATATGCAGTTCGTTATTAATGCATAAGCCCTTGGACATTAGGAGTGATGGTACATATGTCCGTGATTATGTCTATGTGAAAGATGTGGCGGCAGGGTATTTGATGCTTATGGAATGTGAAAAACATATTGAAGGAGAGGCATATAATTTTTCTTCAACCAACACCTATTCAGTTTTGGATTTGTTAAAAGCCTCAGAGCGGATTTTAGGTGAGAAAATTATGTATAAAGTACTGAATTCTTCAAAAAATGAAATACCGTATCAGCATCTGGATGATTCGAAGATTAGAAAATTCGGATGGAAATCGAGGGTGCCGTTTTCGAAAGCGTTAGAAGCAACATATTCATGGTATAAACAATACTTTTTTAAGTAACGAAGTTATATGAAAATGAGATATTTTGTGACTGGAGCGACCGGATTTGTTGGTTCAAATATATGCCGTAGGCTTATTGCTTTAGGAAACCACGTTTCAGTACTTTCGCGGAAAAAAGCACTGAACTGGCGCTTGGCTGACATCCGTGATTCCATAACCGTTTATGAGGGAGACATGCTTCAGATGGATTTTGCATCAGTATTTAGTAAAGAGAAACCAGATGTCGTTATCCATTGCGCTTCGTATGGAGCAATGCCTGAAGAAAGAGATGCGGAGATAATGGTTGATATAAATATCAAAGGACTTATCCGGTTGGTACAAGCATGCAGGGACGGCAGAGTAAAGTTGTTCATCAATACCGGAAGTTCATCGGAATACGGTGTAAAGAATAAGCCTATGAATGAAGATGATTCCCTTCATCCCATTAATGACTATGCAGTGACAAAAGTAGCAGGAACATTGTTTTGTCAGAAAGAATCCAGGAATTCACTATTGTCTTTGGTTACACTCCGGTTGTTTTCTCCCTACGGATATTATGAACAAGAGACAAGATTTGTCCCATCGGTTATTCAAAGTGCTTTACAGAAATCACCATTGCACGCTTCATCGCCCGGATTTGTGCGGGATTTCGTTTTTATTGACGACGTAGTGCATGCGTATATAGACGCTTCTTCCGGAAATTATAAGAAACTAAACGGGCAGGTTATAAATATTGGTTCAGGAGGGCAGCATACACTGGAAAATGTCGTCAAAACAGTGAGTAATATAGCCAAATGTACGGTTGACGTTACGTGGAATCCGGCACTGAAACAGACTCGGCAGATTGAGCCAACATGCTGGCAAGCAGATATCTCAAAAGCAAAAAAACTTCTTCATTGGACGCCGAAGTCCACACTTAGAGATGGTTTGAAGAAAACCATGGAGTGGAAAAAAAGAACATGATATACCCTACTGTTTCGATTATTACCCTTACCTATAACACCAATATCCCTTTGTGGAAAAAAACATTGGAAGCACTGAAACGCCAGCAATATCCTAAAAAAAATATAGAGCATTTAGTCATGGACGGCGGTTCAGTGAACGATACAATCGCTGTTGCAAAAAAGTATGGATGTAAAACGTATATTCTTCCGGATTTCAAGGACAATTCAGAAGGAAGAAAGGGTCTGGGAATAGAAAAAGCTAAAAATGAGCTTATTCTCTTTTTGGAGGCGGATAATATCATGGTCGGGGATGATTGGCTGATGCGTATGACTGAGCCGTTTGTGAGAGAAAAGAAAGTCATTGCTTCCTATAGCATATATAACGATTATGAACCACAGATGCCGGCACTTACCCGGTATTGTAATCTCATTGGAATAAATGACCCGACCGTATGGTACTTAGGTAAGTCGGAAAAATTGGCACGATTTGAAACGAGATATACCAAAGGATTAATCCGCTCAGATAATAACCGGTATACGGTCGTCTCCTTTGACAAGCGCACACTTCCTGTTCTTGGAGATAACGGTCATATGGTCAGGAGGTCAGTACTATCAAAAGTGAATACGAACCCGGAAGACTTTCTCCATACGGATTCATTCGCTAAGCTCCTTCGCATGGGGTACGACACGTATGCAGTTGTTAAAAATTCTATCATCCATTATTCAGGATCAAACATTTTTCATTTATATAAGCGTAGAATGACGTTTAAAGCTGAATTTTTTGATGCGAACAGGAAAAAACGGATTTACTATGTTTTTGATAAGAATTCCTATGAGGACAGGAAAAATTTGTTTTTATTTGTCCTTTTCTCACTTACGCTTGTCCAACCAATGTGGGTAGCGATACGGGGGTATATAGCTAAACCGGATAGCGCATGGTTTCTCCATCCTGTTGTTTGTTTCGTGGCTGTCGTATCGTATTGTCTATCAGAATGCCTGGCAGTTTTTCATCGCGTTGGTCTGAAACACATGCAGTAGATTGCTTTGTCAGTAAAAAAGTTGCATTGAACGGATTATTTACGTATTATCCATACAGAATAGTATGTTAACCCAAAAAGAACTTCAAAAATTACAAATAATGTCAAAAGATATCCGGAGAACCGTACTTGGCATGATTTGCAAAGCCCATGCATCGCACATCGGGTCTTCGTATTCAGCCGTTGAACTTCTTGTGTATCTCTATGAAAAAGTACTCAAAATAGATCCAAAAAAACCGTTTGATGAGAACCGGGACAGATTTATCCTGAGCAAAGGCTGGGGTGTGTCCACTCTGTATAGCATCCTTGCATATAAGAAATTTTTTCATCACTCTGATCTTTTTTCGTACTGTGCTGACGGATCCAAATATTTTGGTATAGCTACAAAGAACGGAATTCCGGGAATTGAAGCGACAACCGGATCAATGGGTCATGGATTGCCCGTATCAATAGGGATGGCACTCGGTGCAAAATTAAAACACCAGACACATAAAATAGTTGTCATGATAGGTGACGGTGAATTAGACGAAGGGTCGACCTGGGAAGCTATCCTTCACGCTTCTCATTTTAAGCTTGATAATATACTTCTCATCGTAGATCAAAATGGCTGGCAGAGCTATGGCAGAACCGGTAAAGTTCTTAATACCGAGCCTCTGGGAGATAAATTTGAGGCTTTTGGTTGGTCTGTAAAAAAAGCAGACGGCCACGATTTCCAGTCTATCGAAAAAGCCTGTGCTGCAATTCCGTTTCAAAAAGACAAACCAAGCGTTATTATAGCAAAAACAATAAAAGGGAAAGGCGTCTCAGTCTTTGAAGATGATAATGATTGGCATTATAAAACTCCCAGAGAAAAGGAAATTCAAATAGCACTGACGGAACTTGGCGGAAAGGAATTGACGATATGAGAACCGCATTTGTAGAGACATTAACAACACTCATGAGAGAGCATGAGGATATTATAACTATCACTGCAGATATGGGATTTTCGGTATTTGAAAATATCGAGAAAGAGTTTCCCAAACGCTTTTTCAATACCGGTGTCACTGAACAGGGGACAATCAGTTTAGCGACAGGTCTTTCTTTTTCCGGATATAAAGTATTTGTCTATGCACAGGCAATATTTATGACACTCCGGTGTTTTGAACAAGTGCGGTTGGATGTGGCATACCACAACGCAAACGTTAAAATTATCGGTACTGCTGCAGGTTTTTGGCTCAATCAGCTCGGAGTCAGCCATTTTGCTCTCGAGGATGTGGGAGCAATGAGACTTTTACCGGGGATGACGATACTGTCTCCCGGCGATCCGTATGAAGCCCAGTGGGCTACCAGAAAAGCATATGAACAGGAAGGTCCTGTATATATGCGTTTGGCTAAGCCTGACAGACAGTTTGTGCATACGCATCCATTGCCTCTTTCTCACGACGGAATTACTCAATTGGCCAGTGGCAAAAAAGGAGCGTTAGTTATTGGAGGCAATCTTCTGCCGCTTGCTATCGATGTGTCAAAAAAACTTTTGGACTCAGGCATTCAAATTGGAGTTTATTCTCTCCCGATGATTAAGCCGCTTCCTAAAAAAGCTCTCACACGGGAACTAAAAGGGTATTCGCATCTTTTCACATTAGAGGAGCATAGTGTTATCGGCGGCTTAGGATCAGCAATTTCCGAATATATAACCGATGAAAACATTAAAGGAGTTTCTCTACACCGATTTGGAGTTCCGGACAGCTTTAGACATGTTACTGGATCCCGTGATTATTTATTGGACCAATCGGGATTATCTTCTGAAGAACTCTCTTCTGTTATTAAGAAGACATTATTAAAGTAATTAATATTTAATTCATGAAATTTGTATCTGGCACAACATATATTCCTGCATCCGGAAAAGTATTTGATAATAAGGAAATCAATAACGCTATTGAAGCTGCCAGAGATGCATGGTGGACCGAAGGAAGGTTTGCAAAGGAATTTGAAAAGAATTTCTCAGTATATCTCGGTATCCGGTATGTATCACTGGTAAATTCCGGATCATCGGCTAATCTTCTTGCTCTTACTGCCCTCACGTCCAGTGTATTTGGAAAAAAGGCACTTTGTGACGGCGATGAAGTCATAACAGCAGCATGCGCATTCCCCACAACGGTTAATCCAATACTGCAAAACAGGTGTACACCAGTGTTTGTTGATGTTGACTTAGGCACTAAAAATCCTACGTATGAATCTATTGAAAAAGCAATTACGCCGAAGACAAAAGTGATACTGCTTGCGCATTCTCTTGGAAATCCATTGCCAATACAAGATATTTTGAAATTAGTAAAAAAGTATAACCTCTGGTTTATTGAAGATTGCTGTGATGCACTTGGTTCAACATATGGAGGGAGGTGTGTCAGTACATTTGGATCTATTGCAACATTCTCTTTTTATCCTGCCCATCAGATAACAATGGGAGAAGGAGGAGCAGTGGTCACCGATAATCCGCTTATTCATAGAGCTATCCGGCAATTCAGGGATTGGGGACGGGATTGCTGGTGCGATACAGGAAAAGATAATATGTGCGGGAGGCGGTTTGATTGGCAACTAGGCGAGCTTCCGAAAGGATATGATCATAAGTACATCTACTCGCAAATTGGATACAATCTAAAACTCACTGATTTTCAGGCTGCCATTGGGGTAGCACAGCTTGCGAAACTCCCCAGGTTTATAAAGAGACGGAAGGAAAATTTTAAACGCCTCTATGCATTTTTTAAAAAATACGATACATATTTCATTCTTCCTTCCTGGGAAGAGGAGTCTGATCCCTGTTGGTTTGGGTTTGTGTTGATAGTAAAAGACGATGCGCCATTTACGAGACTGGAATTGGTGAAATACCTGGAAGAGAAAAAGATTGGGACGCGGAATCTTTTTGCAGGGAATCTCGTCAGGCATCCGGCTTATCTTGGCAGAAATGATTATCGTATTGCTGAACCATTGATTCATTCAGATATGATTATGAACAATGGGTTTTGGATCGGCGTCTATCCGGGTATAACCCACAAGCATATTGACTATATTAAGAAATGTATACAATCATTTATTGAAACATACAAATAATGAAACAAAAGGATTTTACCGGAAAAACAGCTGTTATTGTCTGCCATGATGCTATGTTTGGACCTCCGCATGAGCTGAGGGATTTCCTTCTTTCGCATGACATTAAGAAACTCCTTTTTATCGGACACAGGAACCGTTCAATGCATGATAATGCTATTTTGTCATCTTATATGGAACTTTATGTTCATGGGAAAAAAATACAAAAGAGGAATGCTCTAAAAACATCTTTTTTACCGGAATGGTTGGCATACATTGTTGATAGTTTGCTGACCGTGATATGGACAGTACTAACACGGGGAAAGATAGATTATTTCATAGGGTTGGGAAATATGAATGCATTTTGCGGACTTTTCATCCGGGCAATCGGGAAAATTGATAAGGTTGTCTATTACATTATCGATTATATTCCGGATCGGTTTCCAAGTGCGGTTATGAATACGCTTTATCACCGGTTAGATTATTGGTGTTCTGAATTTTCCGATATGACATGGAATTATGCAGATAAAATGATTCAGGCGCGTTCGACCAGATGGCATAAAGAGTTTCCGAATCAATATGTCATTCCAAACGGAATCCGCTTAAGGAAATATATGGACATACGGAAAGCTTCTCTATCCCGGGAGATTATATACATCGGAACCCTCAGGGAGGAGCAGGGAATCCAATTGGTCATTGATGCACTTCCGGATATCATCCGGTCTGTCCCCCGCGTCCATTTTTCGCTTATCGGAAAAGGAGAGTACCGGGTACCGCTTGAGCGGATGGTAGCGGAAAAACACCTGGGAAATTATGTTACATTTTTAGGGTATATTGAAGATCCGATACTTGCCGACCGCAGGTTAGCAAAAGCTGCTGTTGGAGTAGCCACCTATACTCCAACCAATGGCATGATTACATTTACTGAGCCCGGAAAAGTGAAACGGTATTTTGCATGCGGTCTTCCTGTTATTATGACAAACGTCGGTCCAATAGCTGAGGAAGCGACAAAGGCAGGATGTTGCATCGTTGTTCCTTATAAGGCTAAAAAACTAGCCGAAGCGGTTGTATCACTGTTCCGAAATCCGAAAAAAATAGAGAAGATGCGGGAACACGCTATCCAATATGTAAAATCATTTGAATGGGATACTGTATTTTCCCGTGCATTTGAGAAATTAATGTAATAGAATACCCGTTATATGATTACCCTCATCAAATCGACATTTTATAGGGAAAAAGATACGAAAAGAAAGCTTTGTGCTTTTATAAAAAAAGCAAAGATGCTCAGTATCGGTCAGCGATGCAGGGAATTTGAACATAAGTTTGCTGATTATCAGGGACGGAAATACTGTGTTTTTGTCAACAGCGGCAGCAGCGCCAATCTTGCAATTATTCAAGCACTTCTTAATCTCGGAAAGATTAAAAAAGGAGATCAGGTCGGTTTTTCAGCCCTTACCTGGTCTACGAATGTCATGCCTCTTATAGAGTTGGGACTTCAACCGGTACCTATTGATTGCGAGCTTGACACACTGAATGTCTCTTCGCGGACGCTTAAAGACGTGATAGCAAAATGCCATATTAAGCTCTTATTCCTCACTAATCTGTTGGGTTTTTGCGATGACATAGATGAAATAGCCCGTATATGCAAGAAGAAGGATATTATTCTTATTGAAGACAATTGCGAGTCGTTGGGGACTGTCTATAAAGGAAAGAAACTCGGGAATTTCGGATTAGCCAGTACATTTTCTTTTTACGTCGGACACCATATGTCTACGATTGAGGGCGGAGCTGTAGTTACTAATAATTCGGAACTTGAAACTATGCTTCAGCTGGTACGTGCTCATGGTTGGGATAGGAATCTGACTGAAGATAGGCAATTGAAAATCCGTATAAAACATCACGTGAATGAAACATTTTATTCCCGATATACATTCTATGATCTGGGATATAATTTACGGACAACCGAAATTCAGGGACTCATCGGGACTATACAGCTTGAATATCTTGATGAAATAGTTAAAAAACGGCAATCCAATTTTTTAAGGATTGCTAAAGAGATATATAAAAATACTGACAAATATTTCCCACTCCGCTATACTCATATTGATACGGTATCCAATTTCGCAGTGCCTATTATTTGCAGAACGCAGCAGATCCGGGATGCTCTGGTAAAAAAATGCGATGGACGGGTGGAAATCCGGCCCATCGTCGGCGGGGATATGACAAAGCAGCCGTTCTATTTTACCTACGTAAATAAAGCAAATCGTCACCGGATAACAAATGCAAATATTGCTCATGAACAAGGGTTGTATTTCGGTAACAATCCTGAATTGACAGAAAGGGAAATGCAAATGTTGATATCAATTTTTTCTAAATAACCTATGTTCTGGAAAAACAAAAAAGTTCTCGTGACAGGAGGGACAGGATTTATCGGCAGTTTTGTTGTGGAAAAGCTTGTGAAACGGGGTGCTGTGGTTTCTGTGTTAGATACCATGAGAGGCGGGGTTATCAAGAATATCGGATACTTAAAAGATACCGTCAAATTTATACAGGGAGATTGCAGTGATTTGGAAACAGCGAAGGAAGCATGCAATAAACAGGATGTTGTGATGAATCTTGCAGCTCATGTCGGAGGCATTGAATATAACCGTTTTCATCAGGCAACCATGCTCCGGGACAATATGCGTATAGCAGAAACAATGATTGAAGCAGCGCGGATTGCCGGTGTTGAGCGGTTTCTGGTGGTTTCTTCAGCATGCGTATATCCGCGGGATGCAAAAATTCCTACACCTGAGTCGGAAGGAATGCTCCGGGAACCGGAACCAACAAATGGCGGATACGGGTGGGCAAAACGGATTGCGGAAAAGCTCGGCATGTACTATGCGGAAGAATTCGGAATGAAAGTGGGTATAGTCCGCCCGTATAATGCATACGGCCCAAGGGATCATTTTAATCCTACATCATCTCATGTCATACCGGCTCTCATTAAGCGGATTGTTGACGGCGAGAATCCTGTGGTTGTTTGGGGCAGCGGTAAGCAGAGCCGGGCATTTCTTTATGTAGAGGATTTTGCAGAAGGTCTCATTGGAGTAATTGAGAAATACCCGGTTCCGGACCCAATGAATATCGGAACGGATGAAGAAATCACGGTGAAAAAACTCGTACACACTATCATTCGATTATCCGGAAGCAAGGCTAAGGTAGTATTTGACAGAACGAAGCCGGATGGAAGTCCGAGAAGAAACTGCGATAATACAAAGGCAAAGGAAAGAATCGGATTTACCTCAACCGTGTCCCTTGAGGAAGGATTGAGAAAAACTATAGCGTGGTACAAAGCTAACATTCCTTCAGGCAGTTAAACTCCGTATTTTTTCACTTTTATATAGATATCCGGGAAAAACCATTGTATAAGAACCTTCTGTTTAGGCTTCAAATATCTTTCCATAGAGGTTTGTAAAGATATAGTTTTTGGCTAAATGCAATGCATTTTTTTGATATGTATCATAGTGAGCGTAAATTTGTTTCACTGCATGAACAAAAGATACGGTATCATACGGGATTACGATACCAGCTTTATCTGCCTTGATATTTTTTGAAAAACTAAATACATTGGTCGTTACTACCGGAAGACCGAAATTAATATACCGTTTGATTTTTGAAGGGTCGCTGAAATAGGTACAGTTGCTTCCATCAGGAATATACGGAGCTATTCCAATGTGGCATTTTCTGATAATACTGTTTACTTTAGATTCATCCGGAATATATCCGTGAAAAATAACTTTTAATGGACATGACAACGCGCGTTTTTTAAAATATTCAAAGTCCGGTCCTCCGCCTATGACATGAAGGGTGCCTTCCGGGTTATATGAAGCTAAATCCTTCGCTGAGTCGAAAAAGATATCCAAGCCTTGGGATTTTTTTAATACGCCTAAGAAAACATATGAAAGAGGAATGAAAGGGTTTTTTTGAAGAGAGGCTGTTGGATCCGTACCTATTTCCACAACAGGATATGATGCCCGTAAGGGTAATACGCCGATTTTTTTTCTGAGTTGTATTAATCGTTTATTCAGAAATACCACACGGTCGGTATCTTGCCCTGCGGGTTTATCAAATTGCCAATAAAGCCACCGCATAAACATAACGATTTTATCAGAGTGAACCGGAGGGTAATAATCCCATACCCAGAATACGGTCTTCTTCACCAGATGAAGGTTTCTTACGATATTCCCGCACCAGGCGATAAATGCATTTACTGTAAAATAAATATCCGGTGTGCCGTACCTTTTTTTAATCATAAAAAGATACGTAATGATTTGTAAAAAAATGATGATTGAGCGGATGGGAAGGATAAGGAATGCGATATTTTTGGGAGTCGGGAGATAATAGAGGAAATGCGTATGTTTGAGCCTGCCGTTTACATACTCTTTCATGACGCTTCTGTCCCGGGATCCTGAAAGCCGATGAAAATTAAAGGTAAATGACAGAACAGTAGAGTATTCAGAAAGAAGATAATCAAGTATACGTCCTGCATTTTCATACGGTGCGAAGTTTACATAGACGATACTTTTTGTTTTTCGTTTGAAGGTTTTCATGTTCATTCTACTGGCTATCCCTCTTAAACCATGGTATTCTAGGTATCATTATAGAGGCATTAGAGCTCTGAGTGTCAGAGTGGAATGTCTAAAATATTATGAACTCTTTTTATACTTAGGTTTATACCATGAAACGACCTTTCGTATCAATCATTATCGTAAATTGGAATGGATTACATTTTTTAAAACCATGCCTGAAGACACTGTCAAACTGTCTCTATAAAAATAAAGAAATAATCATCGTGGATAATGGATCCCGTGACGGATCAGTCAAATGGTTACGAAAAACCTATCCGAGCGTGCGGATCCGTACGCTTTCTCAAAATGTTGGATTTGCCCAGGGTAATAACGAAGGATACCGCATCGCTAAAGGAGACTTTATCGTGTTTCTCAATAACGATACGGAAGTTTATCCTGATTTTATTGATGAGATGGTAGCAAAATGGCAAAGTGATAAAACGATCGGAGGAGTGCAATCAAAATTATTTCTTATGGACACACCTCTCAAACTTGATTCGGTAGGAGCTTTTTTTACCTGGTCAGGTTTCCTCTATCACTGGGGATTTGGGAAAAAAGATAGTACGCTATACGACAAAACGACGAAATTATTTACAGCCAAAGGCGCATGCATGGGATTTCCCAGATACGTGCTTGAAGATGTTCTTGTCAATGGTGTAATTTTTGACCCTTCTTATTTCTCCTATTTCGAAGAGACGGATTTGTGTCACCGGATATGGCTGACCGGTAGAACCATACAATATGCTCCAAAATCAATTGTGTATCACCAGATGGGAGGTACCAGTACTTCCATGAATAACGCATATATACAATTTCATTCGTATAAGAACCGTATACGTAGTTATCTAAAAAACTTTCAATGGAGAAATTTATGGTTTCTTCTTCCTCATCTTTTTTTGTGTATTGTCATAGCCTTCGTACTATTTTTACAGGGTAAACCGTCCTATAGCTGGGCTATACTAAAAGCTATTGCATGGAATACCGTTCATTTTTCTGAAACGTTGAGAAAGAGATCATATATTCAAAAACACATAAGGCTGGTTCCTGATAGTTCGTATATGTCTTTTATCCTCGTTTTCCCAAAATTCGATTATTATATGCATTTATTTCAGGGAACCGTTGGATATAAGGAGAAAGAATGGATAGAATATTCTCAGGTATGAAGAAATTATATTGGATAATCGGTTTAGCAGCTATTGTGTTTGGAATAGCATATTCATATTATTATCTTCCTGAGACGTTTTTTCTAAACGATGAGTGGCTCTATTATGGAGAGTATCTGGTACACGGCGCGTATCAGCAGGTGACTTCCGTTGGCATTATCGGAAATCTTACCGGGTCGCAGAGAGTCTTTGGAAGCTTGCTCATGGATTTTTTCTTTGCTACGTATGGAATATCCGCAACGCCTTTCATTGTTCTTGCAGTTCTATTTCATATAATAAATGCGTTTCTTGTTTGGAAGCTGCTTTTTCGGTTTGGCATCCATCCTATCGTGTCTTTCATCGCGGGATTTTTCTTTTCTATAGCAAGTGCCGGACAACAGGCAATTTCGTGGCCGGGAGCGAGTTTACAGGTGGTTGGATGTGTCTGTTTTATGCTTATTTCCATCCATGTATCCCTTAGCTTCATTAATACGAAGAAATATATATTTCTATTGTTTGCGTTTTTGTCTTCATATGTCAGTTTTTTATGGAAACCTAATGGTATTGTCACGCCTGTTCTTATACTCATATTTCTCTTACTCAACAGAAAAAAAATTCAGGGTATTAGATACGGCAAGATAATGGCAGGCATTGGAAGCATAATAGTTTGTGCTGTGTTGGGTATTGTCCTCTATCGTTTAAAAACAGATGGTTTTTCATTTCTCCAAATTATGCGTATAGCCTGGAATGCGGTATTGTATCCGTTTGTTGCACTTTCTCAGGTGTTTATACCGTACCGGCTTATGTTTAGGTTGAGTTCGTGGTTTACCAGTTACATGTATCCGCAGGTATTCCATGACGGTAATATAGAAACAATTGAACACTATATTATTTCCGATTATCTCTCAGTTGTCGCATCGTTTATCCTCATTATCGGGATGATGCAACTCTATCGGGGACTAAACGCGGGGAGAAGAAGACTATTTGTTTTCGGCATACTGGTTTTTGTTCTTCAATTTACGCCGATTGCATATCATATGGATAACCGCGGTATATCATATACAGGATCCAGATATGTATATCCGGCAATTGCCGGCATTTCAATATTATTAGGAGTAGCAATTGAATACGGTATTCATCTGCTTGGAAGGCAAAAACGGGCAGTTAGATATTTGTTATTTGTTGTGTGTACGGCCATTTGTATGCTATGGCTTGGAAAGGAAATGATGGTTACACGGCGGGAAGTTCGCGAATCCACAATGCAGGGAGCGGAGATAAGAAAGACATGGGATTCTTTCCGCGCATATCCATTTCCTCAGATACCCAAAGTAGTACTTTTCATTAAAGGAAACAGAACATATTATTATCCCGATAATTATCTGCCTTTTCAGCAGGGTTCAGGATATATGTTGTTTCTTGCCTTTCAGGACAAGCCATTTATCGATAGAAGTTTTTTCCGTGATTTACGACTGGCGGCAATGGCAAGTAACGGATATATCGAGGCAAACGGAAGAAAATTCGGATACTACACTGATGTAGAAGTACTTGTACAAGCTGTAAAGAAAAAAGAGATAGCAATGGAAGAAATCTATGCATATCATTTCAGTGACAGTTCTTACAGTCTGGATGATATAACAGAAGAGGTCCGGAGTATAATACGGGAGCGAATAAATCAATAACAGTATGGATATATTAAGCGCAAAAATTCTTATTACTGGAGGTAATGGTTTTTTAGGAACACATCTAGTCAATGAATTCCGTAAACAGGGAGCGATGCAAATTTTCACTCCTTCTTCAGGACAATTTGACCTCAGAGAGAAAAAAGCATGTCAGGAAGTGACAAAAAACATGGATATCGTTGTCCATTTGGCGGCTCGCGTCGGAGGTATCGGATATAACCGTGACCACCCGGCAGAAATGTTTTATGACAATCTGATGATGGGTGTACAGCTCATGCATGAGGCGTGGAGAGCGCACGTAAAAAAATTTGTGGCAATTGGAACAATATGCTGCTATCCAAAATACACTCCTATTCCTTTCCAGGAAAAGGATCTCTGGAACGGATATCCTGAAGAGACCAACGCTCCGTATGGTCTTTCCAAAAAAATGTTACTTGTACAGTCTCAGGCGTACCGTGCTCAATATGGCATGAATGCCATATTTCTTCTTCCGGTCAATCTCTATGGCCCGGGGGATAATTTCGATCCGGAATCTTCTCACGTCATACCGGCTCTTATCAGGCGTTTTAGAGAAGCAAAAGAAAAAAAATTAAAAGAAGTGGTAGTTTGGGGGACCGGGAAAGCGACACGGGAATTTTTGTATGTAAAAGATGCAGCTGAGGCTATTGTAAAAGCGACATATACATATGATAAACCAGACCCTGTGAATGTGGGAGCAGGATTTGAAATATCCATCCGGGATTTAGCATATAAAATACAATCCTTAGTCGGATTTACCGGCCGTATTGTTTGGGATAAAACGAAACCGAATGGCCAACCACGGCGGATGGTAGATACGAAACGTGCAAAAAAAGAGTTTGGATTCCAAGCATACACGGATTTTAACAAAGGTCTGAAAGAAACCGTTGATTGGTTTAGTTCTATATGAAGAAGCGCGTGTTTGTTGTTATTCCGGCATACAATGAAGAAACGGTCATAGGATCAGTCATACATGCTTTGGAAAAGCAAGGCTACAAAAATATCATCGTTGTGGATGACGGATCTTTAGATGCTACATATACCATCTCAAGTAAGACAGGGATTATAGTCCTTCACCATTTACTTAACCGGGGAAAAGGAGCTGCTATCCGGACCGGAGTTGAGGCAGCTCACATATTAGATGCCGATGTCGTCGTAACTTTTGATGGTGACGGACAGCATGATCCGGCGGACATCAGTATATTGCTTCAAAAAATTAATGCCGGATACGATGTAGTATTAGGATCAAGATTTTTAAAAAAACAACAGAAAATTCCAATCCTTAAGAGAGTTTATAATATAATTGCTAACGTTACCACGTATGTTCTTTTTGGAATAACGGTTACGGACAGTCAATCCGGAATACGCGCATACGGGAAGAAAGCATTTTTTGCACTAGACTCGTGTCATGACCGTTATGAATTTGATACTGAGGTACTCCGTGAAATACGTAGACTACATTTGAAAGCAATAGAAGTACCGGTACATGTACGATATACAGCATATTCCCAAAATAAGTATGATAAACAAACGTTCACGTCAGGGATATGGACGTTTATACGAATGTTTTTAGCTGCATAATTATGGATATATCTCTCTATCAGTACGGCATTGCGGTAATAGCGGCATATATTGTTATCCGTCGTTCCATCATGTTTTTCAGACGTATTCAGAATCAGTCTTTTTTAAAGTTTTTTTCATTTGTTACGATATGGGGAGGGATTGCTATTTTTGCTTTATGGCCGTCACTTGCCCGCGAGATAACGCATGCTCTGGGTATGGGAGAGAATCTCAATACCATTATTTTTATTACGTTTATTATTCTTTTTACACTTGTTTTCCGACTTTTAACCCTTATTGAAAGACTTGAGTCGGACATCACTTCAATTATCAGAAAAGACGCTCTATCTACACTTTTACCAACAAAACTCAGAAAAGGAACACAGGATGAAAAATAGGGTATCTTTCGTTGTCGTTACTCCTTCGTATAATCAAGCTTCATATATACGGGATACACTTATCAGTGTTTACAGCCAGAGCACAGATGAGATTTTCCATATTGTGATGGACGGGGGATCAACAGATGGGACAAAAAGAATATTACGAGACAAAGTGATTTGGAGATTAGGAAATAAAAATCATCGGTATATTTGGAAAAGTAAGCGGGATAAGGGACAGGCTGATGCGATAAATAAGGGTATACGAATGTTTGAAAAACTAAAGAAACAGGGAGATTGGATTTTTTCCTATTTAAATTCTGACGATTATTACCAACCGCACGCTTTTGCTGCAGTTGAAGAAGCGTTTCAAAAAAACCCAAAAGCGGAATGGATAGTAGGAGATGCAGTGATTGTCGATGAGAAGAGGAAAGAAATACAGCAGGGAATACGGTGGTATAAATCAATATTTCGAAACCAGCTGTTTCCTTTCTTTTTTCCGATTCTCAATCCCATCCCGCAGCCGTCTGTATTTATTCGATGGAGTGCTCTGAAGAAAATTGGAGACTTCAATGATTCACTGTCCTATGTTATGGATTATGAGTATTGGTGGCGGTTATATAAGACATATGGTCCGCCAATTTTTATATCTCAAGCACTCTCTGCGTTCCGTATACAGAAACAATCAAAAGGCAGTACTGTATTTGATAAACAATTTTCAGAGGAGTTACTGGTTGCGCAAAAGTATAGTTCTTTCATACAGCAAATTTTTCATAGAATTCATAATAGTATTATTACCGGAATTTACCGATGTATTAAATAACATTTTATGCATATCGTGATTGTGTCCCCATACTATGCTCCCGCTTGGACTTACGGAGGCCCCCCGAAGGTGTTGTCAGCTTTTGCTAAAGAGTTTATACGGAAAGGACATACTGTCTCTGTGATAACGACCGATGCACTCGACGAACGGAGAAATCCTGTTTTATATGAAGAACACAAAAATATCAGGATTTACCGGTTTAAATTATTTTCAAATATCCTTGCGTATAAAACCAAGTTTTTTTATGTCCCAGATTTATTTCGTCAAACCAAACATATTCTAGACACTGCTGACTGCGTTCTATTTTCGGACGTACGGTCGATTCTCAGCTGGCAGATATTTGATTATCTTTCTAAGAAAGGAATCCGGTACGGAGTCTTCGCGTTTGGCCAGATACCACACGGGAGCGGATGGAAATCGTGGATAAAAAAGGTCTTTGATGCGCTCTGGGTACGCAGGTTTATAACAAACGCTTCATGGTGTTTTGCCCAGACGAAACATGAACAGGATATGTTTCATCTCTATTTCCATAAGAAATTGTCAGACATATATCTTTCGCTCCTTCCTATAGACCGATTAAGAAAACAAGGCGGTTCATCAATTCATTTTTCTCAATATGGAATCAATAAACAAGACTTTGTTGTGCTTTTTGTCGGAAGATTCCATATCCTCAAAGGAGTAGATACGCTTCTCAAGGCCTGCATCCCGCTTCTTTATAAAAATAGTAAGGTAAAATTAGTGTTGATAGGCCGGGATGACGGAATTTTGGATGATTTGAGGCGGATGGTGCCTGATGATTTGAAAAAATCAATACTTTTTCCCGGAGCTGTATATGGAAACACAGTGAGTCTTTGGTATAAACGTGCTCAATGTTTTGCTTTCACCCCGCGGTTTTATGAGGAGACGTCAACTGCAGCTCTTGAAGCGCTTTCCTACGGGTGTCCTGTCGTTACCGTACCTCAGTCTGATATCCCGTTTCTTATGGAGTATAATGCTGGAGTAATCGTACCAAATACCATACCGGCGATTCGAAAAGCGGTATGGGATGTATGTATACACAGTACGATGATGGAACCAAATGCTCAAAAATTAATTACAGACCACTATAATGCAAAAAAAGTTGCATCCCGTCTGTTATCAATACTCCAATTAGTATGAAGAAGATACGCTTATTTTTCCGATATACTGCCTTTGGCAGAATCCTCTATATACCTCTCAGATTTTTATTTGGTTTGTCTTACGTAGTTCCATTAGTGAAAAATGTGTGGCTGTGGACATTTCGTTCTCATGAAACTGATAATTTTACCTATGACCTGACGGACACGAATAAGAGATATTTGGCCGCATTTATCAGCCAAATAGCCAGTGTTTCCTACGAGGAAGCGTACGGGTATATGCAGGAGATTAATAAGGATAAGGTTTTACTTCATAGCGTAAGGACTCGTATAGCAAAATCAAGAGACCGTCATCACATTGATGATACCATGTTTTTTGGACGGAGAATCGGATGGTATATGCTCGTCCGGATACTGAAACCAAAGATAGTCGTTGAAACTGGCGTGGAAAAAGGACTGGGAGCCTGCGTGCTAACCTCTGCGCTTATGAAAAACGCTCAAGAAGGGTATAAGGGTTTCTACTACGGTACTGAGATAGACGAAACTGCCGGAAATCTTTTCACTGAGCTGTATAACCGGTTCGGCAGGATTCTTTTCGGTGATTCCATCCATACGCTGAAAGAATTCCCGGAAAAAATTGACCTATTCATCCATGACAGCGATCACAATGCTTCCTATGAAATGAAGGAGTATAGGACGGTTAAAGATAAACTCTCAAACAACGCATATATCATAAGTGATAATGCCCATAGCACTGATAGCCTTCTTAATTTTGCGAAAGAAACAAAAAGGAAATTTCTTTTTTTCCAGGAAAAACCAAAGAATCATTGGTATCCAGGCGCCGGCATAGGAGTTGCATTTATTAAGTAATTTAATCATATGACTAACCGGATATTTGAAGAACAGTATGGGAAAAAACAATCAGCCAACTACCAAAAGCCTTCCCTATGGATTCGTTTTTTGCAAAACTACAGTATTCACAGGCTTGAAGCAGTATCAGGAATTCTTCCGAAGGGGAAACTGTCTGTTTTAGAAATAGGCTGTGGGGACGGAACATTTCTCTATGAGAATAGGAAAAAATGGAAGAGCGTTGTTGGGGTAGATATAGTCCCATCCCTGCTTCAAAAAGCCAGGCAAAGGCAGTATGGGTGTCCCGTGCGTTTTATCGAAAAGGACTTTGGAAATGATCCCCTGCCATTTGCCGACAAAACTTTTGATGTATGTGTATCTATCGCAACACTCCAATATGTCTATGATATTGACTTATTGTTTGCTGAGGTCAATCGGGTATTGAAAAAAGGCGGTATGTGGATTTTTGAAATTCCGAACATTGCTGTTTTTTGGCGTCGGTATGAGTTCCTATTTGGAAGATTGCCTCAAACATCCCATTATACCAACGCATGGGATGCCGGGGTGATTCATTACTTTACATACGGAGACGTGAAAAAATTTTGCGGGAAAAAAGGATTTGTTGTTGAATCTGTAAAGACCGCCGGTATTTTGAGTGCAATTCGTTCCTCATGGCCTGATATGCTGGGAGCAGATCTCATATTTACCTGTCGGAAAAAATAATACTATGGTTCTCATTATTGACAACATTTTGACGCCATATGAAATAGCCCGGTATAACAAGATAAATAAGGATTTAGGAGGCGAGCTTTTTGTCTGGTTTCATGCAAAATCCGAAAAAAATAGAAATTGGAAGCAATTCCCGAAAATTGATTTTCGGTATCAGATATCAGGAAATGAACTATTCCAGTATAGCTTTATTCAATTTCTTCATGCGGGTAGGGAACAGATAACACGAATAGTATGCTGCGGGTGGAATCATCCAGTGTACTGGTATTCACTTGTATTTTCAAAATTGTATTCTATACGCTGTACCTTGTGGTCCGGAAGTACAAAGTATGAGAGAAGCTTGCTCCGGAGTATTTCTATTTCTTTTGTGCGGATATTTATTTCAATGTGTGATGATTTTATTACGTACGGGTCACGTGCAAAAGATTATTTAAAATCACTCGGAGCAAAGGAAGATAAAATATCCATTTATTATAACTCCGTCGATGTTGATTTTTTCCATTCCAAGGCTTTACTTTTGAGAAAAAGAAGGAGTGTTCTGCGGAAAAAATATTTAATTCCATTATCCAACCGGGTTATATTATTTGTTGGACAGCTTATCAGACGGAAAGGAATTATAGAGTTGTTGGACGCATTTATTTCCGAAAGCGGGAAACATCCTGCCATGACGCTTTTGATAGTTGGAAACGGAGCTTTACGGCCAAAAATTCGAGAAGTAATACGAAGTCATCCTGAATCCTCTATTATTCAAATTGACCATTTGGAATATAGTCAGATACCGGAGACATATGCAATAAGCGACACACTTATTCTTCCCTCAAAAGAAGAAGTTTGGGGCCTTGTTGTAAACGAAGCGATGGCTAGTATGCTGCCTGTATTTGTATCTCATCATGCAGGGAGCGCTATAGATCTGGTTAATTCAAATAAAACCGGTTATATATTCGATCCTTCGGCTAGAGGAATTCAAAAATCTTTAAAAAACTTTCGTCAGATAAACATGAAGAAATTAGTACGAATGGGACATAATGCTTATTTACGCGTACAATCAATGTCTCAGAATAATAAAATTTATTAAATATATGTATAAGCTTTTTCAAAAAATTTATTATAAATATTTTGATATATCAAAAAAGGAATATCGAAAGTTATACCGTTATTTTGATGGATGTCATACTATATTAGATTTAGGATGCGGACAAGGGGATTTTTGTATAAATGACCGCAAAAGAATTATCGGCGTGGATATAAATAGAACATCTCTTCAAAAAGCAAGAAAATTGGGATATAGAGTTTCTTATGGAAATGCATTAAGACTGCCGTTTAAAAAATGTTCGTTTGACGGAGTCTTTTGTGCACATTTAATTGAACATTTTGACTCAAAGGATGCCCTGAGTCTTCTTAAAGAGATTGGACGAGTTCTAATGCCGGGAGGTATTCTTCTTATACAAACTCCTCTTTTGCATAAAGCATTTTTTAATAATTTTACTCATGAAAAAGTATATACACCTGAAGCTATAATGCATTATTTTTCTGATACAGACAATACAACATATAATAAAGTTGGGACATATGAAATAAGAAATTTATTCTACCGTTATGCACCATTATACAATCCAATTATTGAACCGAAAAGATTACCCACAAGTCCGTATAAGTCAATTCTTATTTTATTAAAATGTGTCAGCACGCTTTTATATTTTTTAGGAATTAAAAATTACCTTTGCAAAGATGGATACACTTTAGTACTTCGTAAAATTTAATTATTTATGAATAAAGAGAATCAAATAAAAGTCGTGATTATTTGCAATAATATAAATAGAGATTTCGCATATCAATCTTATTTAAAGAAAGAAATAGAGAGAAATTTGAAATATGAAGTTACAATAATTGGCAGCATTGCAGATAGACAAAGAATCTTTTACTTATTATTTAAAATATGTCCGGATATCGTTATTCTCCCTCAAGTACAAGAGGAATCCTGCAGAGAAATAGCCTCTTATGTAAGAAAATCGGGTGGTTTAGTCTGTATAATACCTGCAGAGATAACATATTCCAGTAAATTAAACACGAGTATATTGAATAAACAACTGGAATACCTAAATTTTTTTGATTACATGTTTCTCCCGGGTAAAAAAATGTGTAAAGATCTGATCTCATACGGGTTTCCAAAAAGTAGATTGTTCATAACGGGATCGCCCAAGATAGATATATTAGTCGGAGAATGGAAAAAATTTAAATCAAGAAAAACTATCTGTCATCGTTATAACATGCCATTGAAGAAGAAAAATATATGCATATTTTCTACATTTATAATAACTCCGGAAGAATATATACGAAAAGAAGAGGCATATACCGGTTTGGTAGATTCTACCGTTAGACTGTCTAAAAGTATTTTACTCTTGAGGGAAAAGTACTCTGAAGCTATTAATAAAATGTGCATTGATTTTCCTGATTATAATATAGTTCTCAAGCCTCATCCCCTTGAGGACGGAGATTGGTTTGCTACGATAAAATCTCCAAATTTTTATATTATCCGTAATGAATCAGCTAATAACATGATGAAGAGCATAGATTTGCTGCTCCATTGGAATTCTACAGTTGCTACTGAGGGTTGGGTTCACGGAATTAAAACAATACAGTATGTACCAATAAAAGAACACAGTAAATTACTATGCGATTTTCATAGAGGTAATCCCATATGCTATTCTTACGGTGAGCTACACAGACAAATAACCAGTTTAATAGACAAACCTCTTGATAAAAGATATATACGATTTCAAAGTAGATATCTTAAAGAATGGTATGGAAGGCTCGATGGGAAGAGCGGAGAGCGGGTAGTAACGTTATTAACAAATACATACTTGGTTAAAGGAAATAACGTAGTTGTATATGGCAGGAATTTTAGTATGTTATATTATATTTTTATTTTTTTAGAAAATGTATTTGGAAGCTTGTATTCCCGAAGAATCGTTTCTTTGTTTATTAAATATCAGTGGCAATATGCAGTTGATAATTTAGTATATATTCCTCCAAAGACGGACAGGTGAGAATTTATGAAAATCGTCATTGTAGGTTTCGGTTCAATAGGACATAGATATGTAAAGTTCCTCATGAAGAATTCTTCACATACCCTATGGCTGTTTCGATCACAGAAGTCAGGAAAAGGGAATGAATTTAATCTGCAGGAGATATATTCATGGAAACAATGTCGGGAGCTTAAACCGGATGTGATATTTATCACTAATCCTACTTCTCTGCATATTTCAACTGCAATGAAAGCCACGGCTTGTTTATGTCCGCTTTTCATAGAAAAACCTCTTGGCAGCTCGCTTACTGGTTTGTCGAAATTGATACATGTAATTCAAGAAAAGCATATACCTACCTATGTGGCATATGTTTTTCGTTTCCATCCGGTTATAGAAGCACTACAAAAATATATACGTACAAATACATTTTTATCTATGCGTGTTATATGTTCTTCGTATCTCCCGTTATGGAGGCCTGGGAAAAATTGGAAGCAGACATACTCTGCTAAAACTTCAATGGGAGGAGGAGTGCTTTTGGATCTATCACATGAGCTTGATTATGTAACATACCTTCTTGGCGAGATTGCGGAGATAGTCGGATTTCAGAAACGCGTAAGCGATATCACTTTTGATTCTGAGGATGTAGCTGATATACTTTGTGAGACTAAAAAAGGATTGGCAAATATCCACCTGGATTATTTCGGCCAGATGAAAAAACGTTCCATAACGGTATATTTTAAAGAGATGACTGTATGTGCTGATTTATTGACAGGTGTGATAGAAGAATGGAAAAATGAGCGCTGTATACAAAAAAACACGCTCAAGTTTGATTTAAGTGAACTTTATGAAAAACAACTTACCTATTTTCTCGAAAATCTGCATAACACAGCTATGAATAATTCTGTTGCTAAAGCTACTCCATTACTCCAGAAAATTATCAGTTTTAAAAAAAGGGGAATATATGAAACATAATATTCTCCTCACCATTTGTGCCCGCGGGGGATCAAAGGGTGTAAAGGGAAAAAATATCCGGCTGCTATGTGGAAAGCCACTTATCGCATACACAATAGAGCAAGCTAAGAAATGGGGAAAAGCTGATCATATCATTGTAAGTACTGATTCAATTGATATTGCGGAAATTTCAAAGAAATATGGGGCAGAAGTTCCTTTTTTACGACCTCCAGAGTTAGCCACTGATACTGCAAAAAAATTGGACGCAATGCGCCACGCACTGGGTGAATGCGAGAAAATATTCGGTAAGCACTACGATAGCGTTGTTGACCTTGATCCAACATCACCAGTCAGGACAGTAGATGACATCCAAAAGGCATATCAAAAGTTTCTTGTGTCACAATCAAAAACGCTTTTTAGCGTCATCCCTGCGTATAAAAATCCATATTTTAATATGGTTGAAATTGATTCAAAAGAGCATGTACATCTCTGCAAAGTTCCAAACACACCTATCATACGGAGACAGGATGCGCCAAGAGTATACGATATGAATGCATCAATCTATATATATAAATGTTCATATATCAAAAAAAAACAAAACGTTTCCGCGATAAGTAATAAAACTGCCCTGTATATTATGGATGAGACATCAGGAATTGATATTGATAGGGAAATCGATTTTAACTTTATCGAATTTCTCATCCAAAAGAAAAAAATATCTCTATGAATGAATATCAGCAGCTCTTTTCATTAAAAGGTAAAACTGCGTTTGTATGCGGTGGTTTGGGACTGATCGGACTTGAGGCGGTAAAAGCCCTATTGGAAACCGGCGCAAAAACTATTATTTTAGATAACAACAAAAATAAGGGAGAGGCCAGAATCCGTAATTGGAAAAATGTGTATCCTGATGTATTTTTTGAATATTTTGATGCGACAGACGGAGAGTCAATAGAAAAAATTATTCAGTTGCTGCAAAAAAAATATAAGAAAATTGATATATGGGTAAATACAGCGTATCCCAGAACGTCTGATTGGTCCACTGATGTACGGAATATGACACTTGATTCATGGAAGAAGAATATAGATATGCATCTCGTATCATACTCATGGATCACCCGCGAGGTATGTTTATGCATGACAAAGCAACAAAGCGGCAGCATAGTAAATATCGGATCTATTTATGGAGTTGTCGGGAATGACCCGGAATTATATACAAATACTGGAGTTACCGCTCCTCCCGCATATGCTGCCATAAAAGGCGGTATTGTAAATATGACCCGGTATATGGCATCATTCTTCGGAAAATATAATATCCGGGTGAACACTCTTTGTCCTGGCGGGGTTTATGCACATCAGAAGAAACAATTTGTAAAAAAATATATTGCGAAAATTCCTCTTGCCCGGATGGCGGTACCAAAAGATATTGCATCAGCAATCGTATTTCTTGGGAGCGATGCGTCTTCTTATATCACAGGAACTACATTCATGGTAGATGGGGGATATACCTGCCGCTAATTTTTATATGATTAAACGTATTATCCCAAGGCTTGATATTAAAGGTCCGCATGTTATTAAAGGCATCCATTTAGAAGGATTACGGGTGTTGGGTAAGCCGGAAGATTTTGCCCAATATTATTATGAACAAGGCGCTGATGAACTTATTTATATGGATGTGGTTGCCAGTCTTTTTGGCCGAAACAGTCTGCATGAGACAATTGCACGGACTGCAAAACACATATTTATACCTTTAACAGTAGGCGGAGGAATACGTACCCTTTCAGATATTCGGAAAGTACTCCGGTCAGGAGCAGATAAGGTATCCATGAATACCGCAGCGATACATAATCCATCCATCATAAGCAAAGCTGCAAACATGTTTGGAGCATCCACAATTTGCATATCTATTGAGGCGATTAAAGAAAATGACGGCAGGTATCTGGTATATACCGATAATGGGAGAGAGTATACCGGAGTAGAAGCAATTTCGTGGGCAAGAGAAGCTGAAAAGCTGGGAGCAGGTGAAATTATGATAACGTCTATTGATAAAGAAGGAACAGGTGAAGGGTTTGACGTAGAATTAACACATGCAATTACCAAGGTGGTTTCTATACCGGTCATTGCTTGCGGAGGAGCCGGAAATATGGAAGATGTAGCACAGGTATTTCTCGAGACGCAGGTTAGTGGGGCAGCTATTGCGTCATTGTTTCATTATGAATATATCAGTCATCATAAATTTGACAGACAATACGAGGAAGGAAATACGGAATTTTTACAAAGCGGACGAACATATTCAAAGGTTTCGCCGTGTACCATACCTCAATTGAAGAAATATCTTATCCAAAAAAAGATCCAAAGCAGGATATAAATATGAAGAAAATCGCAATTATAGATTATAAAATGAGTAATTTATTTAGTGTTAAGCATGCACTTGTTTATTTGGGATATGGAGCTGAAATTACATCAGATTCACGCGTTATAGCAAAAGCAGACGGTGTTATTTTACCCGGTGTCGGAGCGTTTGGCGATGCCATGAAACAGTTAAAAGCACTGAAGCTTATTACGGCTATACGAAAATATATCGCATCGGGAAAACCTTTTATGGGCGTATGTCTTGGGATGCAACTTCTTATGGATGAAAGTGATGAGTTTGGTATGCATCGAGGACTGGGAATTATCAAAGGCACGGTGACAAGAATTCCATCAATCGTACGTGGAAATAGACACATACGGGTTCCGCATACAGGATGGAATACCATACAACTTAATAAGGGAGTAACTACAGATCTTTTGGAAAACAACATGTATGTGTATTTTGTCCATTCTTACTATTGCATACCTCAAGAAAGAGCGGCTATACTTTCTGTAACAAATCATGACGGTTTCTCTTTTTGTTCATCGGTACGTAAGATGAACGTTTTTGCGGTACAGTTTCATCCGGAGAAAAGTGGAAAAACCGGTATTTTAATCTATAAAAATTTCTTTCACAGCCTATGATTCGTATTAAAACACTAGATACGCAATTAGAGAAAAGACCAAAAAACATTCAATTTTGTACAAAATGCGTTGTTTCGAATCAGCGCCCGAAGATTAGTTTTGATAAAAAAGGCGTTTGTAGTGCGTGTAGGTATGCCGAAGAGAAAAATACTAAAATAGATTGGAATTTGCGAGAGAAGGAATTAAAGGAGTTGCTATTAAAATATCGTTCAAAGGACGGTAGTTATGATTGTATAGTTCCATCGAGCGGAGGGAAAGACAGCGGTTATGTCGCATACCAGTTAAAAAATATTTATGGTATGCATCCTTTAACGGTGACGTGGGCTCCATTTATCTATACTGATATAGGATGGAAGAATTATATAAATTTTAAAGATGCCGGATATGATAATTTACTATTTTTTCCAAACGGCATCCTTCACAGGAAGTTGGCAAAGACCGCTTTTATATACAAGGGAGATGCATGGGAGCCTTTTGCTTACGGGCAGAAAGCATTTGCGTTCCACATAGCATTGAAGTTTAACATTCCGTTAATATTTTATGGAGAAAATGGGAATGTAGAATATGGTGGGTCCACAAAAAATACCGAAAAACCTTATGAGTCTGTAAAAGAGTGGGAAGAGCTTTATTTTAAAGGAGCAGGAATAGATAGGATATTGGCTCAGGGATTAGAATCGGGTATATTACATAGAACGGATTTCAGGGATAACGATTTTTACATTTATAAAACGCCTAATCTGGACGGTATCAAAAAATTGGGACTTCAAATGCATTGGATGTCTTACTATAAAAAGTGGATACCTCAAGAAAATTACTATACAGCCGTAGAATATACCAAATTTTGCGCTAATCCGATAAGGACAGAAGGAACTTATTCCAAGTATGCAAGCATAGACGATAAACTTGATGGTTTTCATTATTATATGGCGTATATAAAATTTGGTATTGCCAGAACTACGGCAGATGCCTCGCATGAAATAAGGGACGGTCATATCACAAGGGAAGAAGGTATATCGTTAGTGCGAAGATATGATGGGGAATTCCCGCAAAGATATTTTAAGGAATTTTTGAATTATATATCTATGTCAGAAGAACAATTTTGGGATGTAGTAAATTACTATAGAACAATTTCACCGCACATATGGAAAAAAGAAGGTAATAATTGGATATTGAAAAAAACTGTATATGAACATTCCAGAAGATAATAATACTATTAATTATATTATCTCCCAAATCAAGAGAATTGTGTATTATTTCGAGCGATATAAGCTCATGATTTATAGATTAGTACACAAATCATATTGTTCTAAACAAGACAGATACCCGTTAATTTCAATTATCATCCCAACATTCAATCGCTCCTTGATATTAAGAAAATGTGCAATACCAGCTATCCTGAAACAAACATATAGGAATTTTGAAGTGATTGTAATTGGAGATAATTGCACAGATAATACAGAACAAATGTTTTTAAAAATAAGAGACCCAAGATTTTCATTTTTTAACCTACAGAAGAAATCTATGTATCCAAAAGATATACGTAATAGATGGTTTGTTGGGGGAAGCATACCTGCAAATTATGCATTGGACCAAGTACATGGTAAGTGGATTGCATGGAGCGACGATGATGAAATTTGGGATAAGAATCATTTAAAAAATTTATTGGATTATGCAGGAAAGAATAGCTTAGAGTTTGTTTCTGCCTCGTATGAAACTGTAATAAATAAACAGAAGAATATAATTGATGTTAAAAATGAAAATCCCCGGATAGGAGGACATTCTACATGGTTATATCGATCATATTTACGTTTTTTTAAGTACAATACGCAAAGCTGGAGAAAAAGATGGGATAGGCCTACAGATATTGATATGCAGATCAGAATGTATCAAGCTGGGGTAAAAATGGGTTTCTGCGATAAGATTGTGACAAGAGTCATATCACGTCCAGGACAAAAATCTATTGGATTGAAAGCACATCTTCAGTATGATAGAAAATTGCAGTAACTATGTCTTTCTGTAGAAGGATCACTTCTATGTTACAAAATACTTTAAGAAGGGAATTTTACGTAAGCAAGAAATTAATATACAGGATAATAGAAATACTATTAAAGAAATAAGAGGAACTGAAAATATAGGAGAAAAACCAAGTACGTCCAATTTAAAACTAAATAATCCTGAAGTAACCAAGTCCATTATTAGTTTGTTTGATAGATAAATACCTAAAGACATTTTACTTATATTCATTATAATCAATTTTAAAAAGGGAGTTATTGAGAATATTTTTTTATGCTGATAGGAAAATAAACTAAAAAAAACGCCTGTTTGAATAATAATATTCGGAGCCATATAGTCAAAAAAGTTATTGCGCAGCAAGCTGTTGGCTTGAGAGGTAAAAAATGTACAAAAAAAAGTAGCTAGAATTGTAATGATGTATAGTAGCACAATTTTTTTGTAAGATATTTTAAAAGATAGAGTTTTGGTAATTAAATAACCTAAAATAAAATACCCTGAATAAGGAATTGATAGAAATAGCATTTTTTGCCTTAAATCCGGTATTATTATAACATTAAAAAATTGTTGAAAAAAGAAAATAATTGAAAAAATGAGGAACCATATAGATACAAAATAGTATAAATCTTTTTTGGTTGCTGCCTTTATGAATACCCTCAATAAGGGAGTTAAAAAATAGAGACCGGCAATCATAGGAATGAACCAATAAAAATTAAATAGGATATAACATAATAAACTAACAGCCTCATTCAGGTTGCCAATAGATTTTGATTCTATAAATATTGTCCATATAAAATAGAATAAAGCCCAACCCAGCCAGGGAAGGATAATCCGTCTGACTCTTTTATAAAAGAAATCTACATAGGATTCCTTTTTATCAAGAAGCAGTTGTCCGCTGGCTAAAATAAAAAGAGGAACTGCAATAACAGAAATAGACCGGTATAGATTACTGCTTATGCGCCACCATACCGGAATACTATTCCATTCCGCAAGGACGATGTTGTTAACATGTAAAACAATAACAAAAAAGATTGAGAAAATTTTAATAAGATCTATCCATAATAATCTTTTTTGAGGTCGGATAGTGTGATTATGCATTATTCTATTAGTATGATTTTTATTCTTTATCACTTTTTTCATAAAGGGAGTTTGGACTAATATTCTGACCTGAAATTATTTAACAATTATACATAGGACGGTACATACGAATAATTATCAACAAGGAATATATTCTCAATATTAGCACCATTTTATGCTATTATTACTCACATGAAAAGTGTTTTTGATTTTAATAGTAGTAATGTTTTTATAATCGCGGAAGCCGGCGTCAATTGTAATGGAAAACTGGATTTGGCATTACAACTTGTCGACGTGGCAGCTGAAGCTGGTGCGGATGCAGTCAAGTTCCAAACATTTAAAGCAGAGCAGGTGGTCACAGAAAAGGGAGAAATGGCTCTCTATCAGAAAAAAAATATGGGCAAAGTTATGTCGCAGCGGGATATGCTCCGGAAGCTTGAACTCCGTGAAGAATTTTATGATCCTCTCATGAAACGCTGTACAGAGCGGAATATTACATTTTTATCAACTCCGCATGGAGGAAAGGAAAGCGTTGATTTTTTAGAATCACTCAACGTTGCCCTTTATAAAGTCGGATCCGGAGATTTAACAAATGATATTCTTCTATTTGCGCTTGCGAAAACAAAAAAACCTATCATTCTCAGCAGCGGCATGGCAACAATGGCCGAAGTAAAGCATGCAATACAATTTTTAAAAAATAAGAAAAGCGGGCCTTTACAGATATTTCACTGCACGACCAATTATCCATGTCCGCCTGAGGAAGTAAATATGGCCGCAATGGTTACTATGATGAAAACGCTTGATATTCCTGTCGGGTATTCTGATCACACACTAGGGATACAGGCGGCCATTATGGCCGCCGCTTTAGGAGCGAAATTGTATGAGTGTCATTTCACATTAGATAAATCTCTTCCAGGACCAGATCATAAAGCATCAGCGGATCCGATTGAACTGAAAAAACGTATTCAGGCTATCCGATTGGTAGAAACGTATATGGGAAATGCCAAAAAGGTGCCAACGAAAAATGAAATTAATTGTATGGTTAAAACAGTCCGGAAGAGTGTTGTGGCAAGCCATGATATTCCAAAAGACCATACAATTGTTTTTGATGATTTAGAGGCCAAAAGACCAGGAACCGGCATATCGCCAACCCAATATATGCGTTTTATCGGAAGAAGAACGAATAAAACAATACACCCAGATCAATTATTAACATTTTCGGATTTTTATAAAAAATGATTAAGAGAAAAATCGCCTATATATCAGGAACAAGGGCAGATTTCGGTCTACTTGAAAAAACCCTACGGCTTATACGGTCAAATCCTGCGTTTCAACTACAAGTGTATGCAACCGGCATGCAGATAATGAAATTGTATGGAAATTCGATACGAGAAGTCAGAGAAGCATTTCCGGACAGTAAAATAATTCCATCGGTATTTAAGAGCGATTCTTCTCAATCACAATTATTGTTTATAAGCGATCTTATTACTCGGTTAACCCATGAGTTTACGATTGAGAGGCCAGATGTGGTTATGGTTTTAGGCGATCGTATAGAGATGCTGGGCGTTGCCATTGTCTCTACATATCTGCATATTCCCATCGTTCATATCCACGGAGGTGACGTTACCGGCATTGTTGATGAGCCTGTTCGTCACGCGATAACAAAATTGGCTCATATTCATTGTACTGCTACCAAAAAATCCGGGGAATGCATTCTAAAAATGGGAGAGGATGCCTGGCGAATCCACGTTGTCGGTGCGCCCGGCTTAGATGATATATATGATCGAGACGTATTGTCTAAAAAAGAAACGTACGATTTCCTCCATCTATCAGACGGTCAGAAATATATACTTATTACGCTACATCCCGATGATAAGGAGTATGAGAAGAATGTCCAAAATATGAAAATAGTTATTGAAGCTGTACGTTCATTTTCGCTTCCTATGGTTATCCTATACCCAAATAGTGATCCAGGAGGGAGAGCGATAATTTCCTTGTATAAAAAAATGAGAAAAATAGTCCTCCTTTATCCGCATATTCCACGAAGACAATTTTTAGGCGTTGCAAAATTCAGTTCAGTATGGATAGGTAATAGCAGCGCTCAAAACATTGAATCATGTTCCCTACACGTCCCTACGGTTAGTATCGGGCAAAGAGAATTAGGAAGGGAACATGGAAAGAATATGATATATGTTCCTTACACGACAGAAAAAATAAAACAAGCCATTAGGCGATCAATATCTGATAGTTCATACATTGCCCGAGTTAAACAGATGAAAAATCCATGGGGTAACGGCAAAACAGCAGAAAGAATTGTACAAATCATACAATCTGCTACAATTGACAATCGATTGTTAAATAAACGATTGTCCTATTAAGATATGCCACAAGTATTAAAAACAATTATTCTTTTGGGAAGGAAAAAGGGATTTTACCAGGCATTAAAATTTACTTTGTCAAAAAAAATTAAGATTGCTTACATTGTTACCGATGAACAGATGTATCCAAAAATACATGCTCTAACGAAAAAATACCATATTTCTGTATCCACATCAGATGAGATACTGTATAAAAGAATTGCAGACAAATCTTTATCAAGACCAGATCTTGTTATCTCCTATCTTTTCTGGAAAAAAATAAAAATGCCGCTGATTTCGTTCGGTAGGAAAGGGTGTATTAATTTTCATCCAGCACCGCTTCCGGATTATAAAGGAAGAGCCGGATATAATACGGCAATTTTGGATAAGAGAAATCAATATGGGGTAAGTGCTCATATCATTGATTCAGAAAAGCTTGACGCGGGACCGATTATCCGAGTTGATCGTTTCCCTATAGATCCTGAGCAAGAAAATGCACACTCTTTGGAACAAAAAAGCCAAAAGCATTTGTTATCATTATTTAAAGACGTTCTCTCTCTGTATATCGCTGGAACTTCAATACATACAACGTCAAATACAAAAGGCATATTTCTTGATAAGAAAGGTTTAGAGGCGCTGAAAGCTGTCTCTCTCGATAAAGAATCTCCCGATGCAATTCATAGGAAAATCCGTGCATTTTTTTTCCCGCCATATAGGGGAGCTACTATCGAGATTAAAGGTGTCATTTATACGCTTATTGATGATGAAATTCTTGCCTATATCCATACATTCTTATGAAGTCATATCCTGTTGCGTGTCCCTACATCGCTCAAATTGATATCCGAAATATTGTTCGTGTATTACAAAGCGGTACATTATCTCTCGGTCCGTTGGTACAAAAATTTGAACATAATCTTACGCGTTATATCGGTTCGCGCTTTGGATGCGCCGTTGCTAACGGCACATGCGGACTGCATTTGGCAGTACGGGCTTTAGGTCTTAGCGAGGGAGACGAAGTGATTACCACGCCGTTTTCTTTCATTTCATCTTCAAATTGTCTTCTGTATGAAAGGGTAAAACCTGTATTTGTAGACATCGAGGAAACGACGTTTAATATGAATCCAATGAATATTGACAAAGCGATAACAAAAAGGACAAAGGCAATTCTTGTCGTTCATATATTCGGACAATCCGCTGATATGGCACCTATTATGAGGATTGCTAAAAAATATAACCTTCGCATCATTGAGGATGCGTGTGAGAGTCTGGGAGCTACCTATAAAGGAAAAAGAACGGGTACGTTTGGAGATATCGGAGTTTTTGCGTTTTATCCGAATAAACAGATGACGACAGGAGAAGGAGGAATGATAGTGACCAATTCAAAAAAACTTTTCCAATTATGTAACAGTCTTAGAAATCAAGGAAGAGGAATAGATAACGATTGGCTTACTCATGAGCGCCTTGGGTATAATTACCGGATGGATGAAATGAGTGCATCCCTAGGTGTCACACAACTGAGCAAACTTGACTGGATGATAGAAAAAAAGAGAGAAATAGCTGATTGGTACAATGAATATTTGAAAGATATACCTATGATAACAACTCCGAAAGTCGGAATACTGAGAACTCATACATGGTTTGTGTATGTTGTCCGTATTGCTTGCGGCCGTAGAAATGCCGTTATGGAGGCGTTGAAGAAAAAAGGTATTCAAACAAAACCATATCTTCCTGTTATTCATCTGCAGCCTTTTATGAAGAAAATGTTTGAATTTAAGAAAGGTGATTTTCCGATAGCGGAAAGGATTGCATCCGAGACATTGGCTCTACCATTATATATCGGAATGAATAAGAAGGACGTGCAGTATATTTGTTCACAGCTTAAAAAAATTTTATGAATGCGACACTTAAAAAATCATTTTATGGGAAAACCATATTGGTGACTGGCGGAACAGGGTCTATCGGCAGTGAAATCGTCCGTCAGCTTATACCATACAAACCGAAACAAATACGTGTGTATTCCAGGGATGAATCAAAGCACTATTTTTTTGAACAGGAGTTAAAAAGACTTCATCTGAATAAGAGCATCCGTTATCTTATCGGGGATATCCGTGATAAAGAACGTTTGGACAGGGCAATGTGCGGAGCACATATAGTTTTTCATGCGGCTGCTCTTAAACATGTACCGTATTGTGAATACAATCCGTTTGAGGCGGTAAAAACCAATGTCCACGGAACGCAGAATATTATTGATTGTGCACTGAAAAACAACGCTCAGAAAGTTATTGCAATTTCTACGGATAAAGCAGTGTATCCAAATTGCGTGATGGGAATTACAAAGCTTCTCATGGAACGGATGATTATTTCTTCATGTAATTATCTCGGAGATAGTAAGACAAAATTTTCAGTCGTTCGTTTTGGTAATGTCTTAAATTCCAGAGGGTCTGTCATTCCTACCTGGATTGACCAAATAAAAAATGGCGGACCGGTTACGGTAACAAACAAAGATATGACAAGATTTTTTATGAGTATTCCTGATGCTGTAGATCTTGTGTTTCTAGCGACCAAAATAATGATGGGTCAGGAAATTTTTGTTTTAAAAATGTCCGAACGTAATATTTATGACTTAGCTAAGGAAACCATCCAGCTATATGGAGGCGGTAAAAAGATATTCATAAAAATTATCGGGGCTCGACATAGAGAAAAAATACATGAAAAACTTTTTACTGACGAAGAGAAAGAATTAATGATTGAAAAAAAGCACTTGAATATTATTTTGCCAGATTCAATTATCCGATTAAAGAGATTGCATGCGTATAGCGAAACCTAATGGGCGTTTTTTCTTTTAGGGAGTAGTTGCAATAAATTCGGATAAACATTAATCCATATCCCGAATAATCCCATGATACAAGTATATATAAGACCGTAAAAAAATAATGTAAACCAACTAGTTGGGAATAGACCAAAATATCGGCATACGAAAAACAACATGCAACCAAAAGAAATAATTTTTACATAATAACCAAAAGGGAATTGCACATTTAAATCAGAAGATAGAGTTTTTTTGAAAAGAAACACAGATAAAATAGCGGTAATAAGCAAAGCGATAGATACTCCAATAATTCCAAATACCGGAATAAAAATGATACAGCAAATACTATGTGACAAAGCCAATATGGTTGAAATTTTCAATCTTTCTTTTACTTTCCCTAAACCTATGACAAATGTTGTAAGAAAACTCGCAAGTGAAGAAAAACAGTAGGCAATTGAAAGAATTGACAATGCAACCGCGTATGCGTTTGACCATTTATTTCCAAAAAGTATTGCAATAATTGGATTAGGAAAGAGTATGATAAATGTTGCAAAATATAACGATATAAATGGAACGACGCGAAGTGTATGATGAAGAAGAATAACAATCTTTTGTTTATCATTTTCAGCATGATTTGATATAAAAGGAAAAAGAAATGAATTTATTGGCGAAAGAAATATCGTAATTATAGATATAATAGGAATCATAATGTTGTAGATACCCACTTCTGAAACTCCCTTAAACAAAGTCAAAAAAAACGTATCAGAAAAAGCTATGAGTGTGTATACGGATGTCGTCATGATGGTCGGTAATGCATACTTAGCCATTGTTCTCCAAAGAGGGATATCCAAAACAAATTTTTGTTTGGATAAAAAGGGATAATTTTTCTGAAGAAGAATTTGGTACAAAAATGCAACAAATATAAAGGAAACGGTCATTCCCCACGCGTAGACGGATACATCGTGTGAATTTTTTAGGTAATATGCCAATGAGAAAAATAAAAGAAAAAGAAATCTAATGAACTCCATTGATGCATAATAAAGCTCTTTTTGCATGCCATTATAAAGTTTATTCAGCGCAGATACGAAGCTGTTGGCAATGAAATAGACGCAAAAAATTCTTATGAGATACTCAGCCTCAAACACTTTAAAATAATTGGCGGCAATCCAAGGTGAAGATATAAATAAGACTACGGAAAGAATACATGAAGTTGACAGTTCAACTAGTTGATCGTATGTGTAAAGGTTCCAACAGGTACGATAGTCTTTTTTCTGAAAGTATTTCGGAAAAAAGTAGGAAAGGCTGTATCCAAATCCCAGATCATTATACGTAACGAAAAAGGAAAAGAAGCTGACCATGGCAAAATACAATCCATACATTTCAATGGAAAGTGTTCTTGAAAGTATCATCCGGAGAAAATAACCTAAAGGAGCAGTTGCAAGAGTAAAAAATAAGACAATAGAACTTCCTTTTAAAATACGAGTTGTAAGCGGTTGATTCTCCGTAACTTCAATGAGTTCCATATGTGTCGGTTTATCGCCTACTATAGCATACAAAATGAGTTTTTGACATAATAGAGGCGTTTAATGCGAATGATCATATGAAAAGATTAACGCAGCAAAGTATTCCGATACCTACAATATATGATGACGCGTATCTGTCATTTTTTGAAGGATCACATCATGTTCCTTTTAATATAAAACGCATTTATATAATTCACCATTGTCTTCCTCATTTAGACCGTGGCCATCATGCGCATAAAAAGACGGATCAGATGATGGTTTGCCTAGCAGGCAGTCTGGATCTCATCCTTGATGACGGACGGAAAAAAAGAAAATTTCATCTTTCAAAATCCAATAAAGGCATACTTATTCATCATCTGGTTTGGCATGAAATGAAAAATATAACACCGGATGCAATCATGCTTGTCGCCGCATCACGTTATTTTGACGAGCGGGATTACATACGCAGGTATGATGCGTTCCGATTATTTCTTAAAAATAGTGTATGAAGACCGTAACTCCATATCAAAGGGAATATCAGGCGTTGAAATCGAAAATAGATAAACGACTTGCTTCTGTCTGTTTTTCCGGTTCATTTATCTTAAAAAATGAAGTAGAAAGTTTTGAAAAAGAATTTTCCCGTTATCTGGAAGTCAAACATGTCATTGGTGTTGGAAACGGAATGGAAGCACTTCAGATTGGGTTGATGGCTAAAGGGATTGGGAAGGGCGATGAAATTATTACTACATCCCTTTCAGCTGTAGCCACAACACTCTCAATAACATCATTGGGCGCAATACCCGTTTTTGTCGATATTGATACATATTTTCATATCGATAGCAGCTTAATAGAAAAAGCAATTACAAAAAAAACAAAAGCTATTCTTCCGGTACATCTCTACGGACAATCAGTAGATATGGATAGGCTGAGAATGATAGCTAAAAAACATAAGCTATTTCTTTTTGAAGACGCATGTCAGGCACATGGAGCAATGTATAGGAAAGAAAAGCTTGGAACTATAGGGGAGTTTGGCGCATTTTCTTTTTATCCGACAAAAAACCTCGGGTGTTATGGTGATGGCGGAGCTATAGCGACCAATGATGATAAAGTTGCGAAACAATGCCGAATATTGAGAAATTATGGGCAACAAGATAGATATGTTCATGTAAAATGCGGTCTCAACAGCAGGCTTGATGAACTGCAGGCCGGAATTTTGCGCACTAAACTTCCGCATCTTAATGTGTGGAATAAAAAACGCAGGGACATTGCAATAGCGTATTCACATTTATTACATGGGGTAGGAGATATAGAAATTCCTCTTACGCGTCCCTACGCTTTGCATATTTTCCATCAGTATGTTATCCGTACAAAAAAAAGAGATGAGCTTCTTTCATTTCTTCAGAAGAAATCTATTCCGGTACTCATCCATTATCCCATACCGATTCACAAACAAACATGTTATCCACAATATAATTCCATAAAGCTCCCGCGTACGGAACAATTTTGCCGGGAGATATTGAGTTTACCCATTCATCCGTATATGCTGAAAAGTGATGTATATACTATAGTAAAAGCAGTGAAACAATTTTTTACATGAAATACTTCATGAAACCTATTCTATGGATATATTGTGTTTATATTTTGAGTTTAACTGCTTTTTTTGTTTTTGTTGTCCCTCCGTATGAGAAACCTGATGAAATAGCACATTTTAATCGTGCGTTTGCGCTATCCAAGGGGCAATTGTTCTGTCAAAGAAAACCTGAAGGATATGGATTTACTCTCCCGGAATCTGTTATTCAGTTTCCTCAGGCGATGTTTACCGGAGCAATTATCATGCAGACTGATAATAAATTTCCAATCCAGTTGTTAAAAAAAACGTACCCCATCTATCCGTCAAATGATGTAATCTTTGAAAATTATTGTTCCTTGCCTTTCATTTCCTATATCCCCTCAGCAGTAGGTATGAATATCGCCGCGCCATTTAATAATCTGCTTCTTAGTTTTTATGCTGCCCGTATAGGAATTGCTGTATTTTTTATTGTTCTTCTTGCATTCTCTTTGTTTATTATCCCACCGCAATTACGATTGCTTCTTGCTGCTTTTTCCATCATCCCTATGGTTATCCATCAGGCAACGGCTGTGTCCTACGATGCGCCATCAATTGCTCTTTCGATGGTAGTATTCGCATTTTTTGCAAAGTATATAGAATCGAAACCCATACGTTTTTTGGAATATGTACTGTTTACCGGTATTCTTTCCATTTTTCTTTTAGTTAAACCGGGATACTATCTGCTTTTTGGGTTACTGATTCCGATATTTCTGAAAGTAAAGGGTGCATGTATGCAAAAATGCATAGCTGGTTTTCTTTCATTGGGTTTTGTATATATGATTTTTCAAATTGCCATTCATTTTTAGATACATATGATATCCGTACCTGAACTTGTCACATCGTCATTACAAGCCCGTTTACTATCAGAGGATCCGGTTCGTTTTGTCTACGTATTAAAAGAAACAATCTTACAAAACGGTTATTCCTATATTGTCCAGAGTATCGGAAATTTCGGATGGATAGATACGCCGCTATCATGGTTTACGATTTTCGGAATTCTTTTTTTCATTGCCATGTTGGTCTGGAAAACAGGAATGAAAGGGAAGACTCATGCATCAGTTTTGACTATGCTCATGTGTATTTTATTGCCGATAACGAATGCACTGTATATATTTTACTATTTTTATATTGTAGGAACGCCTGTTGGAGTTTCTACCATCACATCAGTCCAAGGGAGATATTTTTTTCCGCTTCTGCCTTTTTTCATCTACGGAATATATCTGCTTGTTGTTCGATTAGGCCAATGGAGAACAAAAGCAGTATGCGGTGTAGGAGCTTTTATTATAATAACAAGTTGTTTTTCAACCCTTTACCACAGGTATTATAACTATAGCAAAGTATTTGCAGAGCCTGATGTGCTTATAAAACTCGTAGAGGAGAGCGCCATTGATTTGAAGGAAAGTCCATATATGGAGGTAAGAAAAACAATATCTATTCCTTTACCCAGTAAACCCGGATATAAACTCGCAGGATTTCAAATGCTCGTGCATGACCGCGGAGAAGAAATTGCGATGAGCGTACCATACCAGTTCATCATAAAAGATGAAACCGGGAAAATCATGACACAGGGATTTTTGGATCTCTTGGATATTCAATATCCGGGAGTAAGAACGCAAACTTTTCAACCGATACGTATTACTTCAACAAAGACGACTCTAGATGTAGTACCTCTTGTGGAAAGCCTAAATAACCGGTATTTGGAATTGGTGCGTGAAGAAGATCTGCCCCGTATCCATCCGTTGTATCTTTCACAGTAGTGTCTAACATGTCCGGCAGTATGAAATTCCAACAAAATAAGGAAATTAGGAAATGTCCGCTATGCAAATCCTCAAACATCCTATATCTATTTGACGGCCGTGATAGGCTATATGATTTTCCGGGTATATTTTGGGTTAGCAGGTGTACTTCCTGCGGGTTCCAATGGTCAGAACCTCAATTATCGGACAAACAATTGAGTAAATATTATCCTCAGGCCTCGTATTATTCATATAAAGATGGGACGAAGAGAAATTTTTTTGCTAAACTCCGTACTTTTATAATCCAAGAATACGGAAGAGGGACAGTATTGGGATCATTTCTTTATTTTCTCTTTCCAATTCCGGGTCTTCCTGATATCAGGAAAAAAGGAGCAATTCTTGACATAGGATGCGGTTCAGGCGATACGTTATCACTCCTTTCAGATTTTGGCTGGACCACATGGGGGATAGAACCGGATAAAAGAGCAGTCCGGTTTGCCAGAACCCGCGGAATAACAAACGTTATCGTCGGATCGCATAAAAAAATATCCAACATAAGAAAGGAACTGTTTGACGTTGTCCGGTTGTATTCTGTGCTTGAACACATTGACAACCCTCTCTATGCTTTGTCCTTGGCATATCGTGTATTGAAAACGGAAGGAGAAATTATCATTGGCATTCCAAATGCCAAGAGTGTTATGGCGCGGCTTTTCGGTACGTATTGGTATAATCTTGATGTACCCCGTCACCGATACCATTTCACACCAAAAACAATAAAGAAAATACTTGCACATTCAGGCTTTTCAGATACCCGTATCAGTTTCCATTCCGCTGGAGGATTATTGGGTAGTATTGGACACGTGCTCAAACACCGGTTTGGTATTTCCAATACGCTTATAACAAACACTCCACTGTTTTTATTATTTTATCCCATTGAATGGTTATTCGATTGTCTTGGTGCAGGTGATATGATGGTCATAACAGCAAAGAAGGATCGTTGATCGTTGATTGTAGATAGTGGAAAAGAATGTATGAAATGGATAAACGAAAAGCTGAGGAAGTATTGGGAAATTATCATTATTGGATTTCTATCCCTTACTCCGTTGTGGTGGCTGAGGGACGGATCTGTTATTTTGGGTCATGACAGCGGATACCGATTTACCCAAGCTGATATCCTCCATCAGTTGTTTTATTCGTGGAATCCGGTTTTGGGTATCGGTATGGACTGGTCAATTTTTAAGGCGTTTCTTCTCACACAAGCCCCGGAAGCGTTCTTTATACAGCTTTTTGGTTTTCCGGTAGGTCAGCGGATAACCCTCATTCTGTGGTTTTTTATTATCGGGTTTTCGTGGTGGCTTGCGATAAAGTTGTTATTTCCCGAGGTAAAATATTGGATATTGCGCCTGTGGTGTGCATTCCTTGCCTGTTTTAACTTCTTTATCCTGCAAGGATGGTTTATCACGGAGCGGGCAAAATTTTCTTTGTTTGCCGCTCTTCCTCTTGCAATTGTCATCGTTATAAAAACATTCTACGGTTCTTTATCTCTTCTCAAAGGGACACTCTTTTTTGGTTCGCTCTTTTTCTTTTTAAATGGGGGAGGGTCGCCGCCCTTGTACGGAGGGGTTCTCGTTGGAGTTGGTATGACATTTCTTTCCCTTTTCATTATGAGTATATTGCAACGACGATGGACTCAGGTACGGCAGGGTATTACTATGCTGTTTTTGTTTCTCTTTTCTTTCGTTCTTTTTAATGCATATTGGATAGTACCGCAGTATTTCCTGGCAAAGAATACGTATAAGACCAGTGTCGCCTCTGAGGGCGGCATCGAAGGACTTATTGCCTGGGAGAAGGAAATCGGGAAGAATTCGTCTTTTATCAATCTCATACGGTTGGAAGGGATACCTGATTGGTATTCCGAATCCCATGCATTTTCAAAAACGTATAGACAGAATCCGTTGCTTATTGCTCTCAGCTTTATCCCTATTTTTTTCATTGTAGTAGGATTACTGATGCGATTGCCGTTTAAAGAAAAAGGGGAACGCAAGATATTTTTGGTTCTCTTGCTGGCACTTTTGCCGGTTGGATTATTTTTTACATCCGGATCACATCCTCCAACCGGAAGTCTCTATCTTTTGCTCCTCCGGAAAATCCCCGGTTTTTTGATATTTAGGTCAAGTTTTTATAAATTTGCACCTGTTGTGTGGCTTCCGATCATTGTTCTATCTGGATACATATTCACGCATGTTATTTTATCTCTCAAAAACCGTCTGGTAAGGATTGTTTTTCCAACACTCGCTCTTATGGGAATTCTTCTTTATCATTATCCGTATTTCGTATCGGATTTTTTCCGTTTCCTTCCGGATTTTTCCACACGGGTAGTCCTCCCTCCACATATCAACGACGCAGCTCAGGAAGTGCAGGCACTTCCAAAAACTTCCCGAATTCTTCTTGTTCCTCCTTTGTCTTATGGATATTACGGTACGAGACTTGATACATACAATTGGGGGTATTTCAGTCTTGATATGCTTCCCAGGAACATATCCCGGGTTTCGGTTGTAACGAACGACAAGCTTTCGGCGCCATGGATCGATACAGCATATAGAGTATTTGAAAGCGGCAATAAAGAAGAGACCATGAAGTATTTATCTGCTCTTGGAATCACTCATATACTCTCAAGAGGCGATGTGCAATTTAACAAAGACGCATCTGATGCACCGGATATTTTTCTCTATCAGAGGCAAGCAGAAAACTATTTCGGAAAGCCAGTGTGGGAGAGGGGTGCATGGAAATTATTTACTCTACCTGCTCCATCTTTTTCAAAGGTAAACGTCTTTTCCCAATATACCTGCGGTGCTGGAGATAGAACCGTTGGGACACTCATTGCTGGTGATATGACTCCGAATACAGATAGATGTGATGAAATAATTGGGATTCCTCATGTTTTCGATCCAACGTGTCTCATGTGTAAAACAGGGGAATATGAGCAATTTGTGCAATCAGCCGGTGTTCCGGTCGTGAGAAATGATATTTTTTCCAAAAAACTAAGGGAATGGAAAGAAAAGAAAGCCATAAGGAGAAGTGAGGGAAATACCGGGCAAATGATTGATGCCCGGTTGTCGATAGCACAAAACAACCTTGGGATAGTATCAGAAGCAACTGATAAAAAGAGTGTTTTTCAGGCGTATCTTCAATTGATGAATGAGGCGGCCTCTTTAACCGAATCACTTGACGGAGAGTCAGGCAATACATATCGTGTCAGGATTACCGCTTATTTGGATGCACAGAAATCATTTGTCGAGACTTTTCCCAATACGGAGCAGATTATTGATGAGATACAGAGCCTTCAGAGAGAGATGCAAATAAACATCTGGATGGGAGACGGGAAAAACCGTTACCGCTATGGAGTCACAATACCCAAAGATATGCAGGGAATAGTATATGGGGCAGAACACTGTAATTTCACGCAATTGGATGATAGAGAAAATCCAAACAGGTCGCAGGTTTTTACATCCGGGTATCATAAGATGGAATTTATCTGTGACAATGTACCTGATGCTCCTCCCATAGCTGTTGTCGAACGCCTGGAACCGGTAAACGCAAACGGCACCCCGACGGTGAGTGATACGTATGTAAATCCGACAGAATACCGGGTATCGATACAGAATATGAACGGACAATTTCTCTTCCGGTTTAATGAAGGGTATCACGCGGGATGGCAACTTATTGAGACGACGAAAAATGCTTCTGTGAGAATAAAAAACCACGCGAAAGTTGACGGATATGCAAATGGCTGGATAGTCGCAGGAGAGGGAGATGCGGAATTCAGAATACTCTTTAGGCCGCAGTCGTATTTTTATAAAGGGGCACTGATAAGTATCGTTGTACTTCTTATTTCTGTTTTTGCTGTATATAAAAATAGAAAGAAAGCGATATGAAAGAGTTTTTTTTAACTGGCGACAGTCCTTTTTTCAGTATTTTCCAACTAAGAAATCTATCCTGGCTCCCAAGTGTGTGGCATGAAGAATATGGATTGGGAGTAACTGATTTGCCAAGGCTTTGGCTGGAATATCCGTTCCGGCTTATCGTTAAGTTTTTATCCGTGTTGGGTTTTCAATGGTTTATGATAGAAAAGATTTGCTGGGTTGGCTTTATCCTTCTTGCATGTATAGGGATGTATAAACTTATTAGATTTTTCCATGTTCCGAAATTATTTTCTGTTGTCGGAGGATTATTTTTTGTCTGCAATACGTATGTTTTTCTCCTTATAAACGGCGGTCAGATTGGCGTGTGTTTCGGGTATGCATCAATCCCATGGATCATACTTGGTTTTTTACAGGGGTTTGGGGGATCGGTAAAAGAGAGAATATGGTGCGGTTTCGTCGTGAGTTTATCAATGATGGCAGATCTAAGGTTAGCTCTTCTTGGGAGTATTGCCGGAAGCGGTATAGCTTTCCTTTTATCGTTATTTACAAGTAAGCGTGGTATCGGAAAGAAAATAGTATTACTTTTCGGAACAATTTTGCTAGTTATACTTCCAATACACGCATTTTGGCTGATACCTCTTGTCCTTTTTCCGAATATTCAGTTTGGAAACGATGCCTACACGACCGGCGGAATGGCGCAATTTTTAAGTTTTGCTGATTTTTCCCACGCACTTTCCTTTCTTCATCCGAATTGGCCGGAAAATCTTTTCGGAAAAGTATATTTTTTACAGCCGGAGTTTCTGCTTGTGCCTATAGTGGCATTTGGAAGCTTGATTTTTATTCATGAGAAACATGAGTCTCATGAGTCGAATGTGTCTTATGTGCTGTTTTTTTCACTTCTTGCAATAGTTGCAGTTTTTTTTGCAAAAGGATCAAATCCGCCATTTGGTGAACTTTATTTATGGTGTATCGGTCACGTCCCGGGATTTGTACTTTTCCGTGATTCGACAAAATTTTATGCCATTATTGGTTGTATGTATGCATTTCTCATAGCTCATACAGGAGCATATATTGCAGCTAGTCAAAAACAAAATAAGCGTTTGGTTTCGTCTATTACTGCCGGGGTTATCATCTGTTTTTGTTTTGTGCTTGTCAGAAATGTTTTCCAGGGCAATATAATCAGATCTATACCGATATCCCGTGAGTATGCACAATTGGAGAACATGCTTAACAATGAAAAGCGATTTTTCAGAGTTTTATGGATCCCTACAAATGAAACATTTTCTCCTATGAGTAACATTGTTCCGGGTGTGACCGGGGAGATGATATTTCAGGAAAGCTCTCCCTCGGCTATGACACGCATCTTTAGTAACCCGTCTGTTGGAAACACATTGGCCAAGAAGGGAATTCAATACATCGTGGTAATCCCTGATGAACGGAAATCCCAATATCTGACCGAATATCAGTTCGACCCAAAGCTCCGAGACAACTATCTACAGGCAATTGAGAACAATCCGTCTTTTGAAAAAAATACAGAATTTACCCATCTTCAGGTTTTCCGTAGCAGAGCATCTGCCGATCCGGTATTATCAGCGGACGGAATAGTTTTTCCCTACAAACATCCGAGTAACGGTATATACCGGATACAGACCGAAGGAAAGTTACAAAGAATTAATTTCCTTTTCCAGCATGATCCGTACTGGCAGGCAACAGATGGTACTATCCATCGTTCCAGTCAAAAAGATGAAAACGGATTTATGGTGTTTGATATAGTTGGCATGGATCATGCACTCACGCTCAACTATCTCCCGGAACAGGTAAGCCGGGCAATTGCACCGTGGTCTATTATATTTTTCATTTGCATCAGTGTATATTTGCTCATACCTGTTAAAAAGAAACACATATGATTTTGTTTATCCTCTATACTCTTTCGTCAATGGGATGTGGAGTATTTTTACTATCCAGATTTTTTCCTTTAGTCCAGCGGCCGGTTCTTGTGCTCGGCGGATCGCTTATCGGGATTCTTTTGTCCGTTAACATGCTGTATGAATGTCTTGCTCTTGGTATTGTGCAAGTATCAGCACTGCCGCTTGTTTATTTTCTGTTTTCCACACTTTTCCTTATTGTATTTTTGAAGCATATTGATGTCGTGAAACGGATAATTCAGACACTCCATTTTTCAGCATTTCACTTTGTTCTCTTGGCATTTTTTATGAGCATGGCCATATGGTTTATAACCAAGTCATTCCGCGGGGACACAGCAACCCTTCTCATCGGAAGCAATGAAGTATTTGATTTTGGCCATAGTCTCTCTATGATCCGTTCGATGTCGTGGGGACAAAACATGCCATTCCTTTCACCCTTTGTGAGTGGTGCAGTACACATCTATTATTTCATGTTTTATTTTTGGGCTGCATTGTTTGAAAGAGCAGGATTTCATATCGTGAGTGCCGTAAACATCCCAAGTATTTTTTCCTTATCCGCATTTTTTATCGCGCTTTACTTTTTTGCGTCAAGGACTTTTTCCAGCAGATTGATTGGAATGATAACAGTTCTTTTTACTGTTTTTCACAGCAACCTGACGTTTATTTCTTATTTTCTAAAAAAAGGACTGTCAGCCACAACATTTATGGGGATATGGAGAAATAGCACCTATCTTTTTAATGGTCCGGATGACGGCTCCCGTATCACTCTTGGCAGAACCATGAATGTCTTTGTCAATCAGCGTCATTTTGCTTTTTCTCTTGCACTCGTTTTTTGTTTGTTTCTTTTGTTCGAGCAAAAGAACTCCGGGAAACGGCAGCAATTAATACAAAGCTGTATTGCGGGAATTATCCTTGGGAATCTTGTTTTGTGGCATGCAACACTTGCTTTTGCGGGCACTCTTGGACTCTTCTTGGTTTTTCTTTTCAGAAAACAATATAAGGAGAGTATTATTTTTGTTTTATCTACAGGATTATGTATGTTCCTCTCTCTCCTTCCTTGGTTCACTCAACTTATTCATGCAGTTGTGCCGTATATAGTGAGTCATATATGAATAGTGCGCTATTTATCATAGAAAATTTTGGATTCCTTCTTATATTATCTGCCATAGGATTATGGCATGGAAAAAAGCAGGAAAAGATATGGACGCTGCCGCTATTTTTTATTTTAGTATCAGCATTTATCTTCCGGTTTACCTGGCATGGAAACATAGACCAGAAACTGTTATTTTTCGGTGGATTATTTTTCGTCGTATGGGCAGCGAAAGGTTGTGTTGTACTTTTGAAAAAATCATTTTTTTTTAAAATGCTTGCATTTCTTCTCTTTTTTTTCTCGACTCTGTCCGGCGTGATAGACATCATGGTTATAAAAAATGATTTTATGTATCCGGTTAAAGACGCCGCGGGTGAACCTTTCATGCAATGGATAAAAGACTATGCAGCGCCAAATGCCGTATTTCTCGCTCCTCCTGATATTTTTGATCCGATAGTCCTCTCAGGACGGCAAAACTATTGGGGATTTTTCAAAAACTTTCAAATACCTCCGAGAAGTGCGTTTGTAAAAGAGGTATTTGAGGCAACAGAGGCAGGAATACTGCGAAAAGCCACAAGTGAGGGGATAGACTATCTCGTGGTTTTGAAGTTTGAAAAAGCAGATTTTCAGTATGCTGTTAACAAAGATATACTCCGCACACTTCTTTCTGTTGTCTATGAAGATGATCGGTTCATTGTATTTAGGATGGATAGAGGCACGATTGAAAAGGAAAAAAAATATACAATAGGTTTATGATAAAATAATCCATATGGAAGAAAAACACACCAGCGTAAGCGTCGTAACAGGAGCAGCCGGATTTATTGGATCACATCTCTGTGAGAAACTCCTTTCATTGGGTCACCAGATCTACGCGCTCGATAACCTCATAACCGGAAGCGAATCCAATATTGAAGGTTTAAAAAGTAATCCACTCTTTACGTTTATCCGTTACGATGTTATCAATGAAATGCCGATTTTTCCGGAAGCTCATTATGTTTTTCATCTGGCATCTCCAGCGTCAGTCCCTGACTACCAGGCAAACCCTGAAGAAACGGCTCTGGTTAATTCAATTGGCACCCGAAATCTCCTCAGGTTTGCGAAGGCATATAAAGCAAAATTCCTTTTTACTTCAACTTCGGAAGTATATGGAAGCCCATTAGAACACCCCCAAAAGGAAACGTATTGGGGAAATGTTAATCCGAACGGAATACGGGCTTGTTATGACGAATCAAAGCGGTTTGGGGAAATGATGACGATGCTGTACGTCCGGAAGTATGGAATGGATGGCAGAATAGTCAGGATATTTAATACGTATGGACCGCGGATGCGTAAAAATGACGGGAGAGTCATATCAAATTTTATCAATCAGGCTATTGTCCAAAAACCATTAACAGTCTACGGCGATGGATCTTTTACCCGTTCATTTTGTTATGTATCCGACCTTGTAGAGGGAATTATAAAGGCGATGATGACCGAGGAGACGAAAGGACAAGTGTATAATTTGGGAAATCCTGAAGAGTATACCATGCTTAATTTGGCCAGAGAGATTAAGGCAATGACAAAAACTCCGTCAGACATAGTTTATGAGAAACTTCCCGAGGATGACCCGCCACGGCGACGGCCTGATATAACAAAAGCAATAAATGAACTTGATTGGAAACCGGTTGTTTCTCTTGAAGAAGGATTACAAAAGACGATTGAATATTACAAGAGTATTTAGTATCAAGTATGTAGCAGGATTTACGCAACGATAGGGTAATTACCTTGTCATTGCGAGCCATTCTTATGGCGAAGCAATCCCTGCCTGCCGGCAGGCAGGTTTATAATAAAGATCGTTTCGTCGCATTGGAATGCTCCTCGCGATGACAGTCTGCGTACGTCATGATGTAGTATGAAGTTGCAAGATATCGTTTTTGTTTTATCGCTAATCTTACTCGTGATTCTTAGGAGAGAGAAATGGTTTTTGTATGCAGGACTTGGCTGTTTGCTGTTGGCCATACCTTTGTTTGCCAAATGGGTGTTTTTTACAGCTGAGCGCCTAACATGGTACGGGAGTTTTTTTATTTTTATATTTTGTATATCGTATATTGTATCTCGTATTTCAACATACAAGATACAAAATACCAGATACTAGATACTCATTTTATGAATATTCTTATTACCGGAGGAGCCGGATACATCGGATCTATCACGAATTGGTATTTGAAGTCTAAAGGTCATACCACGGTCATTTTTGATAATCTGGAGAATGGCCATAAAGAGGCAATAGGCGATACGAAACTCATTGTTGGAGACCTGAGAAATAAAGACGATATTAAAAAAGTATTCGCGGAAAATCAATTTGATGCAGTTATCCATTTTGCAGCTCTGGCTCTGGCCGGTGAATCCATGGAGAAGCCGTATGAGTATTTCTACAATAATATAGTAGGCGGCATGCATTTACTGGAGGCTATGCGGGAGTCGTCCTGTAAAACCATTATTTTTTCGTCAACGTGTGCTGTCTATGGTTTCCCAAAAATGCTTCCGGTTACTGAAGAGTCTCCGATTGCTCCAGCATCCGTCTATGGAGCGTCAAAGCGGAATTTTGAAGAAATTCTAGAGTGGTACGAAAAAATCTATGGTATTAAACACGCTAAACTCCGGTATTTTAATGCGTGTGGCGCACTTCCCGACGGAACACTTGGTGAAGCACATATATTGGAAACTCATATTATCCCTATCGCACTGGAAAAAGCTGTGAATGGAGAACCATTTCCATTATTCGGGAAAGATTACCAGACACCTGACGGGACATGTGTCCGTGACTATATCCATGTATTGGATTTAGCTGATGCACATCTGAAAGCGGTTGAATATCTGAAAAATGCTACAGAATCAACAGCAATCAATTTAGGCGTTGGAAAAGGATATTCGAATCTGGAAATTATCCATGCCGTCGAGGAAGTGACAGGGAAAAAACTTACGCTTATTGAAAAGCCACGGCGATGGGGAGATCCCGATGCAATATTTGCTAATAACGAAAAAGCAAAAAGATTACTCAATTGGAATCCGCAGTTTACCACCATTACTTCAATTATTGATACTGCGTGGAAATGGCATGAGAAACACCCGAAAGGGTATTAAGTAATGAATACCGAGTTACGAGTAACGAGTAACGAGTCTACAAGATCTATGAAGAGAAACCAGGATAGATAACAGAGAGTTTTGAGGCTGGAACACGAAAGAAAGTTTCTACATCCCTTTTTGTTGCTTCTGAATCACAGAGAAAATGAGAGCATTCTTTTACTGCATGGTTTAGTCTTCTTTTTTGGACATCTACAACAGCTTGTAGGATTTGACCACGATGGAGACGAATCTTTTGAGATTCAAAACTTTCTGGAAATTTTACAAAACTTAAGTCATGGATCGTCGTTATTCCTTTCACTTTGCCAAGCGGGGGTTGGATCCAGTCACTTGACCAAAATATATCGAGTGGTCCCGTAAACCATGTCACCGGTATGATATGGAGTTTGTTCCATAGGATATCCAAGAGTGCTGGGGGGAGTGGAAGAATGACTTTTTCGACGGTAGGGTTGATTCGTTGGACTTCATTATATATAGCTTCTAATTTGCCACGTAACCTGAGAGATGAGCCAAAAAGTACATAGGTGTTCGTTTGGTCCTGTTTGACGAGATTTTTAACCATTTCCCGGACGTATCGTCCAACTCCGGTTCCTTCATATACAGCCTGGCTTATATCAATACCAATTCTCATACGTATAGTATACCCTGAAATCCGCCTTTTTTCTCATTTCTCATAGGATGCGGTATACTATACAGCATGATTATAGCCATTGACGGGTATGAGGCAAATGTCGAAAAACGGGTTGGAATTGGCAGATACGCTTTTGAGATGCTCCAAAACCTCTATGAACTGGGGAAAAAGGAGGCTGGCAGTAAAGAAAAGCTTCAATTCCGTGTATATTTACCCGGTAAACCCAGAATTGACATGCCGAAGGAAACCTATTGGTGGCAGTACCGGACGGTCTGGCCGCGGCGGTTATGGACCTTTTTTGGACTTCCTTTATGGCTTTTCTTTGATAATCCCAGAGCGGATGTAGTGTTTTCTCCTACGCATTATATTCCCCGTTTTATCCATATTCCCCGCGTCATGTCTATCATGGATTTATCCTACCTTCATTTTCCTCAATTGTTTCGTAAAAAAGATCTCCACCAATTGATCCATTGGACAGGATACTCCATAAAAAATGCAGAAGCAGTATGCACCATTAGTGAGTTCAGTAAGCATGCTATAATTGAAACATATCGTCTATCCGGGAAACAAGTGAACGTTACGTATCCTGGTTTATCTATGGACACTACTCATCTTGATAAGGACATCTATAAAAAATATAAAATAAAACCTTCGTATATACTTTCTGTTGGCACTCTCCAACCACGGAAAAATTTTTCTCTCCTCATAGAAGCATTCGCAAAGTACTGCAAAACAACGAAAAACTCCACTACCGACCTTGTTATAGTTGGGAAAAAAGGATGGCTCTACGAAGAAATACTAAAAGCACCAAAGCAGTTTGGAATAGAGGATCGAGTGAAATTCCTTTCTTTTGTACCAGATGCCGATCTCCCGTCACTTTACAAAGGAGCAGAGTGTTTTTGTCTTCCGAGCCTCTATGAGGGATTTGGACTCCCGGTTCTGGAGGCAATGGCAGCGGGTACTCAAGTTGTTGTCAGTAATTCTTCGAGTTTACCTGAGATAGCAGGAAAAGCAGGTATTTACATAGATTCATCAGATATAGATTCTATAAGGAAAGGGATTGAAACAGCGATAAAGGAAAAAAATATCGCAAAAGGAAAAGAACGTATCCGGTTAGGAATTGAACAGGCAAAAAAATTTACATGGGAGGAAGCAGCGAGAAAGACATTGGAAGTACTGAAGGAAGTAGGAGGGAAAAGTATCTAGTATTTAGTATCTCGTATCAAAATATCAAAATACGAGATGCCAGATACCAAACTATGCGATTCATTATAGATTTTTGGGTATATTTAGCCACACTTACCGGGATTATTCCAAGTCATATGATCCGGTTATTTCTCTACCGGTATTTTTTCCGAGTAAAAATTGGAAAAGACAGTTCAATTCATTGGCTTGCACGATTTAATCAACCATCCGGAATTTCCATTGGTCAGAATACCATCATCGGAAATGATGCATTTCTTGATGGACGCACCAAGCGTGATTGGAAAGGGAAAAAGCCGAAGGTATTGGTTTATATAAAAGAATTTTTTTCTCCGTCAGTCCGGCCTCTCACAATAGGAAATAACGTATCCATCGCCGGCGAAGTACGGATCTTTACCATGGAACATGACATTGACGACCCGGATTTCAAGGAAATGAGTGCGCCGGTCATTATTGGAGATTACGCGGTTATTGGAACCCGGGTAACTATCCTTCCGGGAGTGACCATCGGGAAAGGCGCAGTCATTGCAAGCGGAGCAGTAGTTACTAAGGATGTCGCTCCGTATACACTCGTTGGAGGAGTACCGGCAGTATTTATCCGCAACAGGAACAAAGACCTTCACTATACATTAAAGTTCAGAAGATTATTCCAATGAGAATATACTCATTTGTCATCCTGATCCCATCCGTCAATTAACGGATGGAGAAGGATCTAATAACGGAATGTATTAGTTCCTCACTTCGTCCAGAATGACATATGGTTTCCAAATATGGATCTTTCAATCATTATCACGAGCTATAACACAAAGGATCTTCTGGATCAGTGTTTATCGAGCGTATGCAGGACTTTAAAAAAATCTGAATTAACATTTGAAATTATCGTTATAGACAATGCTTCTACAGACAGATCTCAAGAAATGGTGTCTCGCAAATATCCCAAAGTTGTTTGTATTATCAATAAAGAGAATGTTGGATTTGGGAAAGCAAATAATCTTGGAATTCACAAAGCAAAAGGGGAGTATATCCTTCTTCTAAATTCTGATACCCAGGTGCGAAATGGAGCAATCGAACAACTTTTTTCGTTTTGTAAAACCCATACAAAGAGTATCGTCGGGCCAAAATTAACGAATTCTGATGGGTCGATCCAAACATCATGCGGACCGTTTTTTAGCTTACCGGTTGTGTTTGCCGTGTTGTTTTTAAAAGGCGATTATAACGGTTTAACCCGGTGGTCTTTGAAAAAAGAGCAAATCGTCGATTGGGTATCAGGAGCTTGTCTTTGCGCCTCAAAATCAATGTTTTTTGACGGACTTTTGTTTGACGAATCCATATTTATGTATATGGATGAGATAGATCTTTTATATCGCGCCAAACAAAAAGGATATACCGTCTATTTCAATCCAAATGCGACAGTTATGCACGTAGGAAGCGGGAGTTCGACCAATAAACGGAAAGGGCCGATTCTCAATATCTATAGGGGATTCATGCAGTTTTATAGGAAATTTTACCCAGGGTGGCGGGTTCGGGTACTTCATTCTATGTTACAATGCAAAGCATACCTTGGAATTTTCTTTGGAATGCTATGTAGAAAGAAAGAGTTGGAAGAAACGTATGAAGAAGCTCTTCGATTGGTTTAGTACAAACGGCTTATACGTGTTAGCGCTATTCCTATTGGCGTTTATTCCGTTGTATCCAAAACTCCCTCTTATTGATATTGTCCAGACATGGGTGTCTATCAGATTGGAAGATTTTTTCGTCGCTTTCGCGTGCTTGATTTTAGCAGGCATTAAAATAAGAGAACGGAAAGGGATTCAAACACCGCTCAATATCCCGTTTTTGATCTATTTCGTGGTCGCCGGAATATCGCTTCTCAATGCACTTATTTTTATTCGACCCAGCATCCCTACACAACTCCTCCCGCACCTGGCGGTTCTCCATTTTTTACGAAGGTTTGAGTATATTTCCGTATTTTTTTTGGCATTTGAAGCGTTCCGAAAGAAACCAAATCTCATGGGTGTTATAGCAGTGCTTTCCGGAACGTATATATTAGTGCTTCTCTACGGCGTTGGTCAGAAATTTTTTGGATTTCCGGCATTTCTCACCATGAATGAAGAATTCGCAAAAGGGATTCCTCTCAGGCTCCCTTCAACTGCGAGAATTCCTTCGACGTTTGGCGGACACTATGATCTTGGAGCGTATCTGGTGTTTACCATTCCTATCATGGGAAGTCTGGTTTTCGGCGTAAAACAATGGTTTTTAAAGGTTTTATACGGTATTTTATGGCTAGGCGGGCTTATTGTATTGCTTTTTACCGCGTCCCGAATATCGTTTGGAGTTTATATTGTTGCGATCGCGATCATGCTTTGGTGGCAGAAAAAACCAATCCTCATACTTCCGGTTATACTCCTGAGCGTTTTTATTCTTAACCTGACTAGCGGAGCGTCGGAGCGGTTTTATAAAACATTTCGGGTAAGTAATGTCATCGTCGATCTTTCGACCGGAAAGCCCATCGGAACGCTTGATAAGTTGGAAGGAGGAAGCGCGACACTGGAGCAGGGTGAATCACCCGCAGAGGAGTCTCTGCCGAAAGGGAGTGAATTTATCAATCTTCCATCCGGAACGAGTGAGCAAACGGAATCCGAAAAAGAGGGTCGGGTTATAAAAAAAATTGAATACTTCACCTCTGCAAAATTGACAACCGGATCAGGAGAGATGGCAACGATTTCCGGAAGTTTTCTCGTACAGAAAGCGCTTGTGTATGACATATCGATTACAACAAGACTTCAGGGTCAGTGGCCACGGGCGATGGAGGCATTTAAACGCAACATCCTCTTAGGAAGCGGTTTGTCATCACTTTCCTTAGCAGCAGACGGAGATTATCACCGGATGTTGGGAGAAACAGGAATTCTCGGAACCGTCGCATTTTTAGGGATCCTCGTCGTTGCATATGTCGTTTTTTTCAAAACAAGAGACAAACAGCATCCGTTAGGCAGGTCACTTGCTATAGGAGTCTTTGCCGGGCTTTCCGGATTACTCTGTAATGCAGTACTGATCGATGTATTTGAAGCATCAAAAGTAGCATTTACTCTCTGGCTTACGCTCGGATTCACCATATCGCTCTTAGTGCTCCAGCAGCATGTCCAGATTGACTATTTTAAACTGCTTCGTGCTATTTTCACCCATCCGTTTGCGTATATGGTCTATTTAATTATCGCCGTATTTGCGGTTTGGGGAGGAGCGCTTTCCCTATACTTTTTGGGTGATGATTTTACCTGGACCCGGTGGGCTGCACAGAGTTCTCTTTCCGATATACTTGGATATTTTACTTCTGCACAAGGATTTTTTTACCGTCCGATTCCAAAACTGTGGTACTTTTTGCTTTTCTCGATATTTTGGCTTAAGCCATTTATGTACCATTGTATGTCGCTGATACTGGTTTCGGTTGGGAGCATCCTTCTCTATCTCTTTCTTCTCGAATATGGGCTGAAGAGATTGCTGGCCTGGTTTATGACATTTCTTTTCATCGCACTGTCCATACACCATGAAAATATTTTTTGGATTTCCGGACAAAGCAGCTTGCTTTCATCGGTGTTTCTTATCGGCGCATTGTACTCATTTCAAAAAACATGGAAAATGATAACGAGAATTCCAAAGATAATGACCGTTGTTGGTTGGCTCTGTGTTTTTCTTTCCATGCTTTCGTATGACGGTATGCTCCTTGTACCATTTTGTATCGCAATACTTGCAGCGGGAGTATATAAACAGGGGAAAAAGATTTGGCTCATCCTTATCCTCATACCTCTCTACTGGTGGGCACGGATTGCCTCAGGAGCAGTTATTCCCTCGGGAGATTATGGATATAAATGGACGACGTTTCTGGTAAACAGTATCGGGAACGGGTTCGGGTATGGACTCGGGTTGGTTATCGGACCATCAGCGCTTGAGTATATCACGGTTGTGCGCACCGTTTTGAAGGCATACCTTCCGTATGTTACGGGACTGGCTATACTTGGTTTGGTGGGTGTCGGGTATGGTATTACCCGCCTGCGATCAACTTTCGCTCGTTTCATGGACAGTGTGTTATTTTTATTTGCAGCCGTTCTTTCAGGTGTTTCCTATTTAGGTCTCGGCAACGCATCGGAACGGTATGCATACATTCCCTCGATATTTATCATTATTGCCCTTGCTATAGGATTTTTTAAACTCTGGAACAGAAAAAACCTAGCAATACAGTTTGCTGTGATAGTGGGGATTTTTATCGTGAGTTGGTGGAATATCAGGGAAGTGAAACGCATCGAAGGAGATTGGAAAATGGCAAGTAAAGTAGCGGAATCCTCTCTTCTTTCCATACGGACGGAAATCTATCCGCCGAAAAAGGATGATTTAGTTTTCTTTTTTGTAAATCTTCCGATTCGTTACGGACGGGCGTGGATTTTCCCGACAGGCACATCCGATGCATTGTGGCATATGTTTCGGGATAATATCTACAAGGTTTACACCGCTTCGACGATTCAAGAAGCGTATGAATTTAAAACCGACAGAGGAACGCGGTATGTCTATATATTCGAAGATTATGTATTGAAAAAGGGGATCCAACAAACAACGGAAATTATTGAAAATCCATGAATACGAACAGACTAACGATTTCCCTTTTTTTTCTTATTATCCTGTTCAGTATCACTGTCCGGTGTTGGAAAATTACACAACCAGTTGCTGATTGGCATAGTTTCCGGCAAGCGGATACTGCGTCTGTTGCCAGAGTTTTTACCCAGAGAGGGATTGACCTTCTGCACCCAAGATATCATGACCTTTCCAATATCCAGTCAGGGAAAGATAACCCGGAAGGGTGGAGGATGGTAGAGTTTCCCATGTATCAGGGAATAGCGGCTTTTTTATATTCAATATTCCCGTTTGTCACTATTGAAATCTGGCTTAGGATCCTCACAATCCTCGCGTCCGCCCTTACCGGATTATTTTTGGGGCTTATGGTGCGGAAAAGATCAGGTACCCTTGCAGGGATGATAACAAGCGCAAGTTATGCGCTCCTTCCGTACAGTATTTTTTACGGCCGGGTGATTTTACCGGATCCAATAATGGTTTTTTTGGCAATCACCGCACTGTATCTTATGGATGTAGCGCCCATGAGACGCTCGTGGGGGAGAGTTTTAGTAAGTACTTGTATAGCAGGGCTTGCATTCCTTGTGAAACCATATGCACTATTTCTTCTTCTTCCTTGGTTGACATTCATAATCGAAAAACCATACTGTAAACATCACGTCCTAAAAATAATTATAGGAACCATCACTGTGTGCACACCGATTATTCTTTGGAGAGGATGGATACAAGGATTTCCTGAAGGGATTCCAGCGAGCGATTGGCTTTTAAATAAAGATGCCATTCGGTTTAAGGGTGCGTGGTTTTACTGGTTGTTTTTTGAACGAGTAGGAGAATTGATTCTTGGGGCGTGGGGACTCATACCTTTTGGTATCGGACTAATGGTAAAAGATAAAAAAAATGATTGGTTTTTCCCGTTGCTTCTTTTGGGATCTCTTAGTTACCTCGTTGTCATCGCTGGAGGCAATGTCCAGCATGATTATTATCAAATTCTTCTTTTGCCTGCCATAACAGTATATTTCGGAAAGGGATTTGCGTACCTCTGGGGAGTGCGCGATGGGGTTAATCCCTTCATCTCACGAGGGCTTGCATTAGTTACGTGCATATTTCTTTTTGCATTTTCCTGGTATACGGTACGCACCTATTACTGGATCAATAAACCGGAGATTATCGAAGCGGGAAATGCTGCTGATACATTGCTTCCGAAAGATGCAAAAATCATTGCACCGTACATGGGGGATACGACATTTCTCTACCAAACAAAACGGATAGGGTGGCCACTCAACTTTGAGATAGATAAAAAAATAGCTATGGGAGCAACGCATTATGTAACGATTTCGCCAACGGATAATGATTTGGAAACAAAAGAACTAGCAGAAAAATATACCGTGCTTGTGCGAAATGAGAAATACGCAATTATAGATTTAACAAGGATTAAGTAATGAGGTACGAGTGCTCGAGTTATGAGTTAACGGGTTTTAAACAATGGGTTCATAATTCATAGAAAAAGGTTGTTCCTATCTATGAACGATGAACGACAAACTATGAACGTGCTCTTTGTATCAGCTATCCTTCCATATCCCCTCCACTCCGGAGGGCAAGTACGGTTATACAATCTTTTAAAGCGACTGTCGAAAGATCACGAGATTACCCTGTATACATTTATCAGAGATGAAAAAGAGAGGAGATTGACATCACAGTTGTCGTTTCTGAAAAATATCCATCTTTTTTACCGTGGGACAGTCTGGCAGCCAATATATCTTTTTCGGGCGCTCACGAGCGATTTACCGCTTCTTTTAGCTTCCTATAAACATCAGGAGATGAAACAGGCAATTGAAAAAGACCTCCGTGAACATCGATATGACTGTATCCATCTTGAACCTTTTTATGTGTGGCCATCTATTCCGGATCAATTACCCGTTCCGCTTATTGTCTCTGAGCATAATATCGAATATGAAGTATACCATGCATATGCCCGGCAAACTCCGTTTCCATTTTTCCAACCGTTTCTTGAGAGAGATGTCCGAAAGATAAAAAAATATGAAGAATATGCGTGGAAGAGAGCAGACCGTCTCATCACCGTTTCCGGGCATGATGCTTCTATTGCCGGATCCATAACAGACAAAAAAAAGATTTCGGTTGTTCCCAATGGCGTAGATACAACCCACTTTTCTTATCAGACCAAAAAGATTGACGCCACGCAATTGAAATTTCTCTTTACAGGAAATTTTCTCTGGCTGCCAAATGTGAAAGCGGTAGAATTTTTAGTAAAAGAAATTTGGCCTGCCATTGCTGTACATTTTCCTAAGGCACACCTGGAGGTTGTAGGAAAACATCTTCCGAAACGCATTAAACACACCCTTGAAAAGCTCCATGTCACATATCAGGCGTTTGCAGATGACATACGGGATATCTATAGAGCTCATGATATCCTTTTAGCGCCTATGACCATTGCCGGTGGCACTAAATTTAAAATACTCGAAGCATTTGCATCAGGATGCCTGGTGTTAACGACAAGAGAAGGGGTAGAAGGGATCGATGTAAAAAATGGCGAGTCCTATCTCCAATCCGATACTCCATCATCATTTGTTGGCGCAATTCAATCGATTGTTAATCAACCTGAAAAATATAGTCAGATAACTAAGCAAGCGCGAAAACTGATCGAGCAAAAATATTCATGGGACGCAATTGCTGAAGAGCAGTCCAATATTTGGAAACAGTGTATATGAAAAGGTCATTATCCCTTTCTATCATCATTCTTTCCTATAACACTTCTGAATTAACGCTCCGGTGTATTGAATCTATCGAAGAAACGACGTTGGATAAAAAGGAATTTGAAGTGATTGTCGTTGATAATGCTTCTACGGATCCCACAGTTTCTGATGTCAAAAAAAGATTTCCATGGGTACGTATCATCCAAAATGAAACAAATATCGGTTTTTCGGCAGGGAATAACGTAGGTTTGAGAAAGGCAGAAGGGAAGTATATTCTCCTTTTAAATTCCGATACAAAGGTAAATCCTCAGTCTCTCTCCATAATGCTTGATTTTATGGAAAAACATCTGCATGCGGGAGTGGCAACATGCAAGCTCGTGCTTTCTGATGGATCTATGGACCCGGCGTGCCACCGTGGTTTTCCAACTCCATGGGCGTCAATGAGTTATATGGTTGGACTTGAGAGATTATTTCCTGCATTAAAATTGTTTGGGCAGTACCACCAAGGGTATAAAGATATGAGTCTTCCTCATGAGATTGATTGCCCAAGCGGTGCGTTTTTCCTTATCCGGCGGGAAGTTATAGAAAAAGTCGGACTTCTCGATGAAGATTATTTTATGTATGGAGAAGACATAGATTGGGCATATAGGATTAAAGAGAAGGGCTGGGAAATCTGGTTTAATCCCACGACATCAATTATTCATTATAAAAAACGAAGCGGAAGGACGCATAAAGACCGGGAAATTAAAAGGACGATAGATCGTCATTTCTACGAAACCATGAAGCTGTTTTATAAGAAGCACTATAGGAAAAAATATCCAGCAATTCTTACATATCTGATTTATTTTCTTCTCAATCTTAAAATCCTGTTTATTTCAGCTTTTTAAATTATTAAAGTATAATTTATTTATGAAAATCGGAATTGATGCAAGACTCATCAATGAAACGGGGGTTGGCCGGTATATCCGGAACCTCATTGAGCAGCTGAAAGAGTTAGACACAGAAAATCATTATGTTGTTTACCTTTCAAAAAATGCTTTTCTGTCATTTGTTCTTCCGAATACCCGTTGGGAGAAACGGTTAGCGACACCTCACTGGCATACATTGTGGGAGCAGGTAGTCATGCCATATATCTTTGTAAAAGATAATCTTGATCTCCTCCATGTGCCGTATTTTAATATCCCTGTTTTTTACCCGGGAAAGTTTATTGTTACGATACACGACCTTACGATTCTCCATTTTCCGACAGGGAAGGCATCGCTCTTATCACCAATAGCGTACTGGCTGAAATTTTTTGCATTTAAATTGATTTTAGCCATTGGATTGAAACGCACATCATCTATTATCACGCCATCAGAAACAACAAAAAAGGAAATTGTCGACCATTTCCATATCCCAGAAAAAAAGATTAACGTAACGCATGAAGGAGTGGATGAGAATATACGAAAAGTCAGAAGCCGGAAAACAGAAGACAGAAAGTATGTAGAACCGTATTTCCTATATGTGGGGAATGCGTATCCCCATAAAAATCTTGAGAGACTGGTCGATGCATTTGGTGATTTTTCAGAAAAAAATAAAGGGAAGAACCGGTATGTACTTCTGTTGGTTGGGAAAAACGATGTGTTTTATACCCGTTTGAACGCATATGTGAAAGAAAAAAATCTTGACCAATCAGTTCTTTTTTACGGATCAGCTGATGATAAAACGCTTCAGGAATTATATAGAGGAGCCGAAGCATTTGTGTTTCCGTCGCTCATGGAAGGATTCGGACTTCCTGCGTTGGAAGCCGTGTCCTTAGGAACACCGGTTATCTGTTCTGATATTCCGATATTTCATGAAATACTCGGCGGTTTGCCGTACTACATCAATCCCGATGACACATATTCCATTTCCCTTTCGTTTTTTCTCATCGTTGCAATACAAAATGCATTTGAAAGCAGGAAAAAAGAGCGTACCAAGCTTCTCAAACAGTATTCATGGAAACAATTGGCTGAGAAGACACTGAGTATTTATAATAGTCTGGACTTACATACCAGATTGTCATCCTGAACCAGACGATTCGTCGGGTGAAGGATCAAGATTCTTTGACTTCGCCCCGATTTAATCGGGGCTTCGCTCAGAATGACAAGGAAGCATGTACGTCTTAACAATAGAGAATTATGAAGGTGGCATTTATCTATGACCGCGTCAATAAAATCGGCGGGGCTGAGAGAGTCCTTTTGGAATTACATGCCATCTGGCCGGATGCTCCTCTGTATACGAGCGTATATGACTCGAAACATGCACCATGGGCACGAGATTTCGATATAAAAATGACTTTTCTCCAATATATTCCTTTTGCGAGGAATCATCATGAATGGTTTGCATGGCTAACCCCTTTCGCATTCAGCACACTTCAATTTGACGAGTATGACGTGGTATTATCTGTAACTTCGGCTGAAGCAAAGGGGATCATAACAAAACCGGACACGCTTCATATATGCTACTGTCTCACGCCTACCCGTTATCTTTGGAGCGGAGTAGATATATACAAAAAGGAAACCGGGTTTGGAATATTCCAAAGTCTCGTACAGACGCTCTTTTGCTGGTTTCTACCTATACTCCGGCGGTGGGATATCATAGCCAGTCAAAGGCCGGATAAATATATCGCAATTTCAAAAAGGGTTAAAAAAAGAATTGAGAAATACTATCAACGAGCCGTGCAGGAGGTCATATATCCGCCTATCAAGACAGATTTTTTTCAGCCAAAAAATGAATCTGACGGAAAAGACGGGTATTATGTGTGTGTTTCCCGTTTAGTACCTTATAAAAGGATTGATTTGGTCGTCCATGCATGTACGCGGTTGAACAGACGCCTGATAGTGATCGGTACAGGATCTGATAGGGATCGGCTTCAGACTCTGGCTGGACCGACAGTCACTTTTGTAGACCATTATTTGACAGACGAAGCGCTTTTTGGGTATTATCGTAATTGTCGCGCCTTTATTTTCGCAGGAGACGAAGATTTTGGTATTGTGGCAGGTGAGGCGCAAGCGTCCGGAAAACCGATTATTGCATATAAGGAAAGCGGGATAGCGGAGATTGTAGAAGACGGAAAAACAGGCATACTCTTCGCTTCTCAATCAGCAAAAAGCCTGGAAAAAGCTATTATCCAATTCGAAACCATGGATTTCAAATCGAGTATATGTAGGAGAAATGCATTACAGTTCAATTCAGAGAGATTCAGGAAAGAAATACAAGAGTATATCGAGACAGAATGGAAAAGACATAAACATATCGTGGAAACTTTTTGAGAAATGAGGAAAGGAAGGATGATGGTATCACTGAGATTGGAAGAATATTTCTACAATCTTCCCTGTTTTTACCTGAAATCCTAGCACCCGAATGAAAACTGTTATTTTTGCAGGCGGTGTGGGAACGAGATTGTGGCCTTTGTCACGCAAAAAATCCCCAAAACAATTTGAAAAGATCGTCGGAGACAAATCAACGCTTCAGTTGGCTGCAGATCGTCTCCAACCTGATTTCTCGTGGAATGATCTCTATATTTCAACAGGAAAAGGGTATGTCCCGCTCGTTTCTCAGCAGCTCCCGAAACTCCCGCCAAATCAAATTATCGGTGAGCCGATCATGCGGGATGTTGGACCAGCCGTAGGATTGGTTACTGCCATATTAGCGAAAGAGTCTCCTCAGGAACCCATGGTTATCCTCTGGAGCGACCATTTAGTGAAGAAAGAAGAACTTTTTCGGAAAATTCTTCGAGTAGCCGGAGACGTGGTTTCTAAAGAACAGGATAAAATCGTTTTTGTAGCCCAAAAAGCCCGTTTTGCCAGTGAGAATCTTGGGTGGATAAATTATGGGAAATTAGTGTATGAAAAGGAAGGAGTAGCGCTCCATGCATTTGTGGATTTTCAATACCGTCCGGATAGGAATACGGCAGAGCGATATTTTACCAGCGGTCATCATGCATGGAATTTAGGATATTTTGTCACTACTCCGCGGTTTCTTCTTTCTCAGTTCAAGCAATATGCTCCGAATCTCTATCAGGGACTTATAAAGATAGCAGATGCCTGGAGGACCGGATCTTATCAGGACGTGCTTAACGAAGTATATCCGACGCTTGAAAAAATTAGTTTTGACAATGCCATTTTGGAAAAACTGAATCCCAGTAACGCCTATGTGATTTCTGAAAACATTGAATGGAGCGATATCGGAGCGTGGGAAGCACTGAAAGAAGCTCTCGTTACTTCAGAAGATAAGAATGTGACTCAGGGAGAAGTTATGCTTCAGGATACGGAAGATTCGCTGGTATATAACTACGGGAAACAGTTGGTTGTGACGATTGACTGTAAGGAATTATTGGTCGTGAATACCGACGACGTTCTCTTAGTTTGTAAAAAAACATCCGTACCAAAAGTAAAAAAACTAGTTGAGAGCCTCGCCGGCTCGAAACATGAGCATCTCACCTGAATTTGTTCCTATGTATTACGATACGGTTAAGCGTTTTATCGATGTTGTGGGAAGCATACTCCTGGGAATTATATTTTTTCCTATTTGTTTTTTAACAGCTATCATGATAAAAGTTGATTCTCGGGGTGCGGTTTTTGCTGATACACCGATGCGGGTTGGCAAAAACGGGAAACTGTTTAAGCTCTACAAATTCCGTTCAATGATCATGAATGCCCATGAGATGCTGAGAAATGATCCGAAGCTTGCCCGTCTGTATCAACAATATAGATTAAACAGTTATAAACTGAAACATGATCCCCGAGTCACATCAGTCGGACATATTATCAGGAAACACTCCATTGATGAAATTCCTCAACTTATTAATGTTCTTAAAGGAGATATGAGTTTAGTAGGACCACGACCATATTATCAGGATGAATTGAAAGAACAGCAAAAAAAATATCCTCATACCAAAAAATTGGTGAAAGTAGTGCTTTCCGCTAAACCCGGTGTGACAGGATTTTGGCAGGTATCTGGAAGAAGCGAGGTGAACTTTGATAAACGGATCCAGATGGATGCAGATTACGTGAAAAAACGGTCACTTCTTTTTGATATTACGATCCTTCTCAAAAGTCCATGGGCAATGATCTCCGGAAAAGGAGCGGTGTAAATCTAGAGAATGGAAAATGGAAAGTGAGAAAATAGATAGAAGACCGCAATGTTAGAGGTTGACAACATTATTCATTCAATGGAACAATAGGAGAATATGACAGAAGATATAAGAAAAATTGATCCACATAAACATATCGAGCCTACGGTTAGTCAGAAAACGGAAGGAGTCAAGCGCATGAAACCAAGATTAGCTATCCCTAAGATAAAAATTCCAAAACAAGTATTTATTGTGTTTGGAGCGTTATGTGGCGTGTTTCTCCTTCTTGTTCTTATCATCGGCATCATGCTTCTTCCACTTCGGGGGGTAGTGCCGAAAGTTATGGAGGTTAAAACTGTCGGTCAGGAGACGATGGCAGCTGTGAAAGGCCAGGATATTGGTTCGACGAAGGTAAAACTAGGCGAACTTCGGGTAAAGATGGATGAACTTCAGAAGGAATACAAAAAGGTAGAAGGATTGAAATCTGTTCCGTTCGTCGGAGTATATCTTCAGGACGGCCAACATGCCATCAATGCCGGTTTTGCGGCAATTACTGCAGGAGACAAGGCAATTGAAGCATTGGAGCCGAATGCCGACCTTTTGGGCCTGAAAGGAAAAAGCACGTTTGTCGCAGGAACTGCCGAGGATAGACTCCAGATGGCGGTGAAAACCATGAGCGCTCTCACTCCAAAAATCAAGGAGATGGCTGATAACGTCGATACGCTCCGCAAAGAATTGTCAGCGATTGACCCTAACCGGTATCCGGAAAAATTCCGCGGAGTAGAAGTACGTTCTGCTATGAAATCAGGGATCGCTGTCGTTGAGGAAACGGCAAATCTTTTTGTCAATGCACAACCTCTTCTTATGAATTTGCCGTCGCTTTTGGGAGAACCGAAAGAAAAGCGGTATCTGATTCTTTTCCAAAATGATAAGGAGCTTCGTCCAACCGGCGGATTTCTCACAGCGTATGCCAGATTCCGGATGGTGAAAGGGAAACCGGTTTTGGAAAAAGCAGATGATATCTATGCGCTCGATAAAGCACTGAAGAAAAAGTATGAAGCACCCAGGGAGATACTGACGTTCCATAAAGGCGTTACATCATGGTACATACGGGATAGCAATCTTTCCCCTGACTTTAAATTGTCTATGAAGCAATTTGAAGATATGTATAGTCAGACATCAGGGAAAGAACCTATTGATGGCATTATCGCTCTTGATACCCATGTGTTGGTGGAGGTATTAAAAATTCTTGGTCCTATCGAAGTCTACGGAAAAACATTTAGTGCTGAAATCGACAAACGCTGTGATTGTGCAAAAGTCATTTATGAACTTGAGGATTATTCTACACGCCCTGTGGGGTATGTCCGGGAAGACAGGAAGGATATCATCGGCGTTCTCATGCAGAGAATTCTTCAAATGGCCCTTGGAGTATCGCCATCCAAGTATTGGGGAAGTTTGTTCCAGATGCTTATCGCTGAAATTAACCAGAAACACGTCCTTACGTATTTCCATGATGAAGCATCCCAGCTCGCTGCTGAAAATTTTAATATGGCAGGCAGAATAATGACGGCAAGTGAGACAGCTGCGCTTCTCAAATATAAAGAGGGTGAGTGGGATTATCTGCATGTAAACAACAGCAATATGGCTGGCGCTAAATCCAATATGTTCGTATCAGAGAAGATTACGAAAGATACGACAGTCAATGGTGATGGAACGATTACCACAAAACTCACGGTTGATTATAAAAATCCCTATCAGGGCTCAGACTGCGGGTTGGAGAGCGGAGGATTGTGTCTCAACGCGCCTCTCAGAAACTGGGTACGTATATTTGTTCCGAAGGGCAGTAAACTTGTTGAGAGTAAAGGTACGCAGTCTCCCAAAGACAGTACGAAAGCAGTACCGATGGAAACATTGTCAGACCTTTCAAAAACCGTATTTGAAGGATTTCTCATAGTAAACCCAATGGGGACGGCGAAATTAGAAGTGACATATTCGTCTCCGGTAAATGCAACCAAAGGGTATCATCTGCTTATGCAGAAACAACCCGGGACGGTAGGCCAGGAAGTATTACTAAAATTGGCCGGAAAAGACAAAAAGAAGATTGAATTGAAAACTGACATGGAAGTCTTACTCTAAATGATAAGCATGACTTTTATTTTAACAACGCTATATATAAGATGTCATGCTGAGTGAAACGAAGCATCTTTTATATATTTTTGAGATTCCTCGACTTCGCCGCGTTTGACGTGGCTTCGCTCGGAATGACAGTGTAAAATGGCAGTCCCAAACCTTTATAAAGCAACAGGAATCATCCTTAAGCGGACAAACTACGGTGAAGGAGATAAAATCATTACCGTCTTTTGCGAGCACATCGGAAAAAAGCGGTTTGTAGGAAAAGGTATTCGTAAAATTACCAGCAGAAGGTCAGGTCATACAGAACTCTTCTCAAAGACAGTATTCCTTATTCACCGCGGAAAATCCCTTGATTATGTGACCGGAGCAACCGTAGAAGTTAATTATGGTTCCTTCTTCACTGAGTTAGGACAACTTGCTGTTGCCTACACTGCGTGTGAGCTTATTGATAAGCTCCTCATGGAAGGGCAGATCCATGATGATCTCTATTTTCTTATAGATAGATTATTTACTGATATGAAGTGCCTCTCAGAAAAAGAATGCGCTCTATTATTGAAAAATTTTATTGATGAAGTGCTTACTGCACTCGGATTCCGGTTGCGGGAGACAAAAAGCTCATCACTCGGTAATGCTCTTGCTGCAGCTGAGCGTGTCATGGAACGGAAGATAAAAAGTACGAATCTCCTCTATAAAGCAGGAGCACTATAAATATGTGTCTTTCGTTGCTAAAGAGTGGTCAATTTGCTACCATTGTCTTTAATGATTACACTTGATGACATCGTCGCTTTGTGTAAACGGAGAGGATTTATCTATCCGGGAAGTGATATCTATGGCGGGATTACGGGATTTTGGGATTACGGACCCATGGGAGTCGAACTCAAACGGAACCTCAAGAATTTCTGGTGGAAACAGATGGTGCAGCTCCGTGATGACGTGGTAGGGCTGGATGCTGCGATCATCATGAATCCCAAGGTTTGGGAAGCATCAGGCCACACAACAGCATTTGCAGATCCTCTTATTGAATGTAAACTTTGTCATCAACGATTCCGTGAAGATAAGCCGGAAGAAATTAAAGCGCACGAAGAAGGACATAAGAAAAAAGAGAATAAGCCGGTTGAGTGGACAGAACCCAAGCAATTCAATCTCCTTACGGAAGTATATCTTGGAGTGACAGAGCCGAAAATGAAAGCATATCTCCGCGGAGAAATTACCCAGGGAGTGTTTGTGAATTTTCAAAATGTCGTGGATTCGACACGGGTAAAAATTCCGTTTGGTATTGCGCAAGTGGGGAAAGCATTTAGAAATGAGATTACGCCGGGGAATTTTACGTTCAGAAGCCGTGAGTTTGAACAAATGGAGATGGAATTTTTTATTAAACCGGAAGACGCCGAAGGAGAAAAATGGTTTGAGTATTGGAAAATAGAGCGGATGAAATGGTATATCTCATTGGGGATTAAACCGGAAAATCTCCGGTTCCGTGATCACCGCGATGATGAACGCGCCCACTATGCAAGGAAAGCAACAGACATCGAATATCAAGCTCCGTTTGGATGGAGTGAGTTTGAAGGAATTCATCACCGGGGAGATTGGGATTTGGGACGGCATAAGCTTACATATAGAGACCCGGTAACGAATGAAACATATACACCGTGGGTGATTGAGACCTCAGGGGGTGTTGATAGAGCTACGTTATTTCTCCTATTAGAATCATACACGAAAGAAGAAAAACGGATTGTTCTCAAACTTCATCCACAACTTGCGCCTCTCACCGTTGCTGTTTTCCCGCTCGTTGCCAATAAGCCGGATTTGACTAAAAAAGCACGGGAAATCTATCAAGTTCTCAAACAAGACTACCGGACTGGATGGGACGACCGGGGCAACATCGGCAAACGGTATATGGCTCAGGATGAGACCGGGACACCGTTTTGCGTTACGATAGACTTCACGACACTTGAGGATGATACAGTGACAATTAGATTCCGGGATACCGCCAAACAGGAACGCGTACCAATACATAGATTATCGGAGATTATAAAAACACATTTAAAGGAGGATTTTACATGAACATAGAACCGGAAAATTATCCAGCAGCAGATGAGATGATCGATCAACCGCCGGAAAAGACAGTCCTTTCAGAAACGAAAAAGAAGAATCCACTTATCTTCATACTCCCTGGCGTGATTGGTCTTCTTGTTGTCGGATTTTTTCTGGTCAAAACATTTGGACAAAATAAAAAGGAAGTAAAAGTGGTGAAAGAGGAAGCCCCTATTGAGGAAGTTCTTACAGAAGTGGATGCCTCAGTGAAGGTGGATTTGACAAAGAGCAAAACAAAAGACAATACCGTCGTTATCACAGTCACCGGACTTGCCCAGAGATATGTGAGTATTGGCTATGAACTCCAGTATGAGTCCGGAGGAGTCGGAAAAGGCGTGACATCAGGCAGTAAACCGCTTGACGTCGCAGGACAGGATGCGTTTGAACGGGAAATCTACCTAGGAACATGCAGTAAGAATGTCTGTAAGCCGGATCTGGGAGTCGCAAAAGTTGACTTGGTATTGGAGTTTATCAATACGGCAGGTACCAAAAGCCAATTCTCCAAGGATTTTGAACTGTAATCGATATTCGGTGATTTTTTGTTAATATCGCTATAACTTCAAACGCGCTTTTTCGGTAACGAAAATTTAGACGCGTCTTCAATTCCATGTTTTTCTATCCATGAGCTTGGTTGCAGAGAGGAAGTGAAGCCACGCAAAATTTTGTTGCCTCAACGCGCGGGATGTCAATCTTCATTAGTCTGATTTTTCATTTGTTCTTTCAATATTCTGAACCATAAATGTGTACTCTCTCGTGAAATACCCCTTGACATATCGTGAAAAATGGGAGAATATGGATATAGATGGGAAGAAATGGTAAACTAAGAGCATGAAATTATTCCTTGGGGAATACAGCCATACACTCGATGACCGCGGAAGAATTACGCTTCCCCGGAAAATCAGGCAAGAGTTAGAAACATATGAGGTCGTTCTTTCACAAGGGTTTGACCAATGTATCTTCGGATATGACAAGAAACAATGGGAAGAGGAAGCGGGAAAGCAATTAACCGCTTCCGTAACAGATGAGAAAGCCAGAAAGCTCAGAAGATACATGTTTTCAGGAGCGGAAAAAGCGGAAATGGACAAACTCGGGCGTATTGTGCTGCCTGCCCACCTCAAGGAATACGGGAAGATTGTCGGAGACGTCATGGTGATAGGAGCCGGAGATCATTTTGAAATTTGGGACACGAATGCTTGGGACGCGTATAAAAAGACTTTGGAGACGCCATGACCTACCATATACCGGTTCTTTTACATGAAGTTATTGAAGGATTGAATGTTTCAAGCGGAAAGAGATTTATTGACGCGACCTTTGGCGGAGGAGGACATGGGGTAGAGATCATACGGCGTGGGGGAGAACTACTCGGGATTGATACTGACTCTGAAGCAATTGTGAATGCGAAGCAGAAAATAGAGGATGGAGAATGGAAAATAGATAAAGAAAAATTAACACTTTTTCAGGGGAATTTTAGGGACATTGACATCATTGCACAAAAGAAAGGATTTGAACGGGTTGATGGGATTCTTTTTGATCTGGGTGTATCAAGCCATCAACTTGATAGCGGGGAACGGGGATTTTCCTACCGGTTTCCTGATATGCCTTTTGATTTGAGGATGAATCAAAAAGAAGGCATTCCGGCATCAGAGATAGTAAACCATGAAAGCGAAGAGGAGCTTAAAAGAATTATTGGAACGTATGGTGAAGAAGAGTCTTGTGGGCTCATTGCTCACGCTTTGGTTCACAGCCGTATAAAAAAAGAGATACAGACAACCGGTGATGTATTAGCAATCATTGAAAAAGTAGTCGGAGAAAGAAATGGCTATAGTACAGCATCAAAAGTATTTCAGGGGTTTCGGATATACGTCAATGATGAACTTGGTAATTTAAAAATAGGATTGGATAAAGGATTAGAACTATTACGCCCGGGAGGAAGAATTGCAGTTATCAGTTTTCACTCTTTGGAAGACAGAATAGTCAAACTTTTCTTTCAAAGGAAAGAATTAAGAATTATCACAAAAAAACCGGTTATAGCAGGAATGATTGAACAGCAACAGAGTAAACGAAGCAGAAGCGCTAAACTGCGCATCGCAGAAAAAATATGAAAAAAATTATCTCTCTTAGCACGATATTTTTACCTATTATCGCAATTATACTTTTCGTAAGTCAGATAGTTTTTACGAATAACCTTGCCCAGGATGGTTCAACACTCAAAGAAATTTCCGCTAAAATTGATATGTTGGCCGTCGAGAATGAACGGTTGAATCAGGAGATTGCCTTTGCATCATCAATTCCTGAAATTCAGAAAAAAGCTCTTGCTGATGGTTTTATAGAAGCGAAACACTTTTTAACAATTGCACAAGGCAAGTATCTTGTCTCTCTCACTCAAAAGCGGTAAGGTTAGTGTACGTATGTCCCGTATTTGGATGGTTTTTCTTTTCTTTCTTGTTCTTTACACTGCTATTGTTGCCAGACTTTTTTACTGGCAGGTTTGGGCAAGCGGGAAACTCAAAGACCAGGCGACGACTCAACATTTTTTCCGTTTTAGTCTCCCTCCGAAACGGGGGACTATTTTTTCTTCTGACGGTTATCCCTTAATCATGAATCAGCAGGCGTATTTGGTGTATGCAGAACCTAAAAAAATAGAAGATAAGGATGGATTTGCCAAACGGGTATCTGATATCCTTGCGGTTGACCCGGCAAGTATATCTGCACAATTGGACCTTCCTGATAGAGTGTGGGTGCCGATACAACGTAAGGTAGACGGAGAGAAAGCAGATCAGTTAAAGAATCTGAAAGAGAAAGGACTTGGATTTGAATCAGAACCGAAGCGGTATTACCCTGAAGCCTCCATGGCAGCGCACATGCTCGGATTTGTGGGACTTGATCAAAATGGACAAGACCGGGGATATTTCGGACTGGAAGGATTTTATGACAGGGAATTGAAAGGCAAGGAAGGATCGCTTCAAATTGAGAAAGACGTCCAAGGGAATCCGATCCTGATCGGCAGTACGTTTCGTATAGATCCTCAGGACGGAAGAAATCTCGTTCTTTGGACAGACCGGTCAGTACAGGCAATTGTAGAAAAACGCCTCAAAGAGGGTATCGAGAAGTACGGGGCAAAAGAAGGTTCGATTATCGTTATGGATCCAAAAACCGGCGGAATTCTTGCTATGGCATCATTTCCATCCTATGATCCAAGATTTTATACAGATGCAGAAAAAGAACGGTATATTAATCCAATCGTCGGAAGTACCTACGAACCCGGTTCAACCTTTAAAGTGCTCATCGTGGCCTCCGGTATTGAAAATAAAGTCATCACCCCAGCAACGACGATGGAGGAGAACGGACCTGTGGAAGTCATGGGGTATCTCATCAGAACATGGAATAATAAATATAATGGATTGGTCACGATGACTGATGTCCTTATCCATTCTTCAAACGTCGGCATGGTGTTTGTAAGCAATAGATTAGGGAAGGAAAAAATAGTGAAAACGCTCTCGGATTTTGGATTTGGCGCGGTGACGAATGTGGATTTGGAAGATGAGAGTGCGCCGGAACTTCGGGAAGATAAGGAATGGCGTGAGATTGATTTAGCTACTGTTTCTTTCGGACAGGGTATCGCAGTGACTCCTCTTCAAATGGTTCGGGCGGTGTCAGTGATTGCTAATGGCGGATATCTGATGGAGCCAAAGGTGGTAAAGGCGATCAAAGACGCAAACGGGAAAATGACGGAGGTGAAGCCAAAAAAAATAAGACAGGTTATTTCGAAAAAAACAGCTGAAGAAGTGACTGAGATGATGGTGGCGGCAGTGGACCAGGGAGAGGCAAAATTTGCAAAACCTCCCGGTTACCGGATTGCCGGGAAAACCGGAACTGCACAAATAGCAGTGGAAGGGTATTATGATGAAAAAAAGACGATCGCCTCGTTTGTGGGGTTTGCTCCGTCTGACAATCCAAAATTTGCGATGCTCGTGACCTTGCGGGAACCTTCCTCAAGCCAGTGGGGTTCGGAAACTGCAGCACCCCTCTTTTTCAATATCGCGAAGGATTTATTTCTCTATTATGGTATTGCCCCGCGGTAAAAATACATAATTTCTCTCTTGCATTTCACATAGGTTTCCTTATGATAAACATACGCTATGGACAGATTTTTCTCCTCAGTGTTTTTTTTTAGTTGTAGTTTGCTTGGGTTTCTGGGACTTGGATGTATCACGGATCCGATCCAGGCAGTCAGCCCTTCTTCATCTCCTCCCCATCTTCTCCAATATACCAGCAGCTCCCATGTCCTGGGATTTACTCCCCAAGGAGTGTATGTAGTATCCGGAGATCATAGTCTGAATATTGATTTTGTAGAAAGTGCCGGGGTTGAACCGCATGCAGAAACACCACCTTCTCCTTCCCTTCCTTCCCCTGCATACCAAACAAAAGCTGCACCTCTGGAAACTGTTCTCTACCAGGGAGTCTGGGAAGGAGTAGATATCCAGTATCTGCACGCAGACCATGGGATTACCAAAAGCACGTATACTCTGACTCCAACCAATGGTTTCATCCCTGTG